>VOFH01000886.1_pt1 | contig 56816 bp, 63 predicted proteins | sample 5384091 | NCBI WGS metagenome assembly VOFH01 (sample SAMN12384727, study PRJNA508395) | human gut metagenome | isolation source: healthy gut G | host: Homo sapiens | reverse complement strand
TATTCAATGATGATGTAGTAAATGGTATTATTTCAAATAATAATGGTTATACATATTAGCAGTGCATACTATGCAGGTGATAAGATTCTTTATAATATAACTTTATAAAGACTAATCAGTATCAGGTGATGTTCAGACAATAAATCCTGAATATCGTTAAATACAATGCTAAGAAAAATATATCATCATCAATTAATGTATGCACAGATAAGGTTACATTTGATGCTGAGACAATTAATATGATTAAGAATGCTGAGGATGCAGGCATAACAGTTAACTTCTATGATTCTAACATCGGAAGAAGTGCAGGTTCAGCTACAACTTCAACATACAAGCTTGAAAATGTTGAAGCTAAGGATGTTACTATAGAAAGACCAGCAGTTGAAATTACATCAAACAATGCTGATTTTGAAAAGGTTATGGATCCAACATTAGCAGTAAGATATGTATCAGCAAGCAGTGCATTAGCAGATGGATTTACATATAGATTTACTGATCCAACTGTATTAAATGCTAAGTTTGATAATGAACAGACTTATGTAAAGCTTTCATTAGTAGATGGTAAATTAGTGAGAAGCGGATCTTTAGTTCCAAGACAGAACTATCGTTGTAGAAAAGAATACATATGCTTTAGTTCGCTCGGCAGATTACTCAACACCAGGTGATACACCAAGTACACCTAGTGACACACCAAGTACACCTAGTGACACACCAAGCGAACCAGAACAGCCAAGTGAGCCAGAGCAGCCAAGCCAGCCAGAACATCCTGCTCAGCCAGAGCAGCCATCTGATAATGGCGATACAACAGGCAAGAATGTTGAAGCAGAAGTTATCTCTGCGGATAAGCTTACTAATGTAGAAAATGTAAACAACGAACTTACAGAGCGTTTAACTAATTCATCTCTTTCAGAGGTAAGCATTGTAAGTGCCAAAGCAGCTCCTACACTCAGCTCTAATGTATTCTCTAAGATGAAGGAAAACCAGAAAGACATTACAGTTGGTGTAACAGATGAGAATAACAGACTCCAGTATCAGTGGAAGTTCAACAGTGATACAATTACACAGCCAGATATGGATATTGATTTAACAATTTCATTTGATACAGATAGAGAAAATGAGGTTAAAGGAAATTACAGGACGTGATGATCTTATGTATCTTTCATTCAGTCATCACGGAGCATTACCTGACCAGCTACAATCAAGACATATGTTGGTAACAAATATAAGGATGGAGATATAGTATACCTCTACTACTTCAATGAAGAACAGAACAGAGTTGAATCAGTAGGCGGTGTTAATAAGGGGCTCGTTGTTAAGACGGATATGTTGAGTATACAATTACCCACTGCTCATTATACTTCTTATCACAGGATATAGCAGAAATAATTAATGCTGTTGACCCGGATACAGCAGATAATAATGGACAGGTAGCAGATGTGGCTGATACAGCAAATGATTCAGCTGCAACAGGAGATACAACAAGAGTATTCTTATATGTTCTTGAAACATTAATGGCTGCAGTATTAGTTGCAGGACTTGTAGTTGCTGATGTGAAGAAGAACAGAATTAACAGGTAATTAAACAGCTATAATATAAAAACAGCCGGTATAATGATAGATTAAATAGCTATCATTAACCGGCTGTTATTATATTAGCGTCATATATTACTTAATGGCTTCTGCCAGCTTGTACATATTGGCAATATCTTCATCTTTCATAGTAGACTTGATAGTTACTGTATCGCCACATATAGTTATGTTCTTCATTCCTTCAAATGCTGTCTTAATACATTTGCCGGCAGTAGGTGCCCACGAACCATTTTCGATGATTCCGACTTTACGGTTCTGGTAAGCTTTGTGGGAAAGACGGTTAAGGAAGTCCTCCATAGGTGGGAATACACCACCATCATAAGATGCTGCAGCAACAATAAGTCTGCTGTATCTGAAAGCATCTTCAATGGCTTCTGCCATATCATCCCTTGTAAGGTCGGTAAATGCAACTTTGTTATATCCCTGTTCTTTAAGGATATTAACCATCTTTTCAGCGGCTGTCTTAGTATTGCCGTGGATAGAAGCACAGGCTACAAGTACTCCATCATCTTCAGGTTCGTAACTGCTCCATGTAAGATATTTTCCAATGTAGAATTCAAGGTTCTCTTTAAGTACAGGGCCATGCAGAGGGCATATAGTCCTGATATCAAGTGCGGCGGCTTTCTTGAGTAAAGTCTGTACAGGTGCACCATATTTTCCTACTATATTAAAATAGTATCTTCTTGCTTCGCAAGTCCAGTCCTCAGAAGCACTTAATGCACCAAATTTGCCGAAAGCATCAGCAGAGAAGAGTACTTTTTCAGTTGTTTCATATTCAAGCATAACCTCTGGCCAGTGAACCATAGGAGCCATAATAAATTTCAGGTTGTGAGTTCCTAATGATAATTCCTGTCCCTCTGCAGCTATAATACATTTGTCATCAAGATTATCCATAGCAAAGAACTGAGGAAGCATAGCTTTGGCTTTAGCACTAAGTACAAGCTTGGCATCTGGATATTTGTCTGAAAGTGCTTTGATATTAGCGGCGTGGTCAGGTTCAAGATGTGAGATTACAATGTAATCAACATTTCTTCCGGCAAGAACATTAGAAAGGTTATTAAACCATTCCTCTGACTTTCTTGCATCTATTGTATCCATAACGGCTACCTTTTCATCAAGAATTACATATGAATTATAGGAAATGCCGTTAGGAATGATATATTGGCTTTCAAATAAATCCAAAGTAGTATCATCAGCTCCTATATATTTAATTGATTCAGAAATTGTAACATTACTCATAATTAAATCCTCCTTATTAATGTTTAGTAATACTTGTTAGTTGTTAATTATTTAATCTATTATTTAGTGTATTAATTAATTCATCTTCTGTATTAATATTTTCATCAGCAAGATTAATACAGGCTGTTGAAATCTCAAAAGGTATCTTATTACTTTTGAATAGAATATGTTCTGGAATGGCTGCGGCTATAAGATTATTAATTCTATTTTCAAAATCTGTGTACTTAAGATTAGTGTCTAATATAAAGAATAAATCTTTGTCGTAGCGAACAAGCATCAATTCGCCATCAGATATATCTTTAAAAGTATGTGTAATTAAATTGTACAGACAGCATACAATTCCATTAGAAGCGATATCACCATATTCGGCTATTGTGTCAGCAAGATTAGTAATCTTTACAAATGCTGCATTAGACTGGTGGTTATTCTCTGCCTTATATAATTCATAAGGAAGATGTTCTGAAAGATAAGAACGGTTGTAAGCACCAGTTTCCTCGTCAAGCAGAAGGCTCCTGTTGGCATTTTGTATCAGAGATATTAAAGCGTTGTTAGTATTGCCGGCTTCAAGCTGTCGGTAAGTGTATGAGAAATGCTGGACGGTTTCAAGAACAAGCAGGGAGTTATTGACTCTTACTGGTACCGCGAAGTGACATGGTATACAGTATCATCGCTTACATCAAGTTTGGATTGTATATTACCGGTAAGAAGTGTTCTTGCAGAAGTGCAGTTAATACATTGAAATATACATTTCCAAGAGTCATAACAGGAAATCGGTGTATCAGATGGTGTAACAAGTATCATTGTGTGTTATATATATTATTCTGCATAACTTTATCTATGATATAGTGATATGAACAATGTTTTATATAGTTATATTCATATAATATGGCTGTACATATATAATTATAATAATTGATATGTGATGCAGCAATATAATAATATAACTCCATATGTATAATTGTGTTAATATATCCGTATTCATACATAACATAGATTGTATAAATTCTAACACATTTAATTAAACTTGCCAATTGAAAATTTGCATAAATAATAGATGATTAAACAAATTATTCGGCTTTATAGATACATTTATTGACATTTAATTATCAAAAATGTACTATCAATATAATAAGCGAAAGGACGTGGGTATATGATTGATAATGTGTTGCGGATATCAAGAGAACAGATAGAAAAAAGCAATTGCGATATTAAATCCGTGTATGAATGATTATATTTATGTGTATGATTTGATAGATGATTATTATGTGATTTCGGAACATGCAGTGGAAAGGTTTATTCTTCCAGAAGACAAATTCTACGATGCAGCGGCAAAGCATAAAGAGTTCGTATATGAAGATGATTACGAAATGCTTAGTAAGGAACTTCAGGATATAAAGGATGGCAAGAAAGTATTTCATAATATGAAATACCGCTGGTTAGATAAGAACCACAATCCAATATGGATTAATTGCAGGGGAAGTGTGCTGTTTAAAGATGGAAGACCACATTATCTTATGGGCTGTATTAATGAGATTGGTGTTAAGCCTGAGGCGGATAACGTCAGTGGTCTGTTAGGGGATGTGGGGCTTGCTGATTATATCAGGGAAGCATATGCGACTTTAACACCAAAAGGTTTTATAATAAGGATAGGAATAGATAATTTCAGTGCCATTAATACCAATTATGGTATGGCTTACGGAGACTACATATTAAAGAAGACGGCAGATTGCATAGCAAATACCCTTAATTCTAATCAGAAACTTTTTAAGCTTGTATCAGATGAGTTTATGATTGTTGATTTTAGCGGCAGCAATATAACAGAAGCAATTAAAATCTATATGAATTGTAAAAAGAATGTCAATAAATTTATAGAGGACAATAATTACAAAATAATGTATACATTATCTGCGGGAGTTATTGATGCATCACACATAAAAGATGAGGATGATTCATATATAAAATTGTCAGAATTTGCCTTAAAGCAGGCGAAGGACAGTGGAAAGAATACATATTATATATATAGGAATGAAGATTTTGAGCATTACAATAGAAGAATGGTTATTAATACAGCACTTCATAATGCCGTAGATGATGATTTTGCAGGTTTTGAAGTATATTACCAGCCTATAGTTGATACAAAGACTTACAGGCTTATAGGTGCAGAAGCACTTATGAGATTTTTCATGCCTGACCCAGATGGTGGAAGCCCACAATTTATATCACCGGTTGAGTTCATTCCGCTGTTAGAAGAAAGCGGACTTATTATACCGGTAGGCAAATGGATATTAGAGCAGTCAGCCAGACAATGTGCTATATGGACTAAGCAGATAGAAAGTTTCCGCATAAATGTCAATGTATCATATATTCAGGTCATTAAAAGTGATGTGTTAACAGATATTATGGCAGCTATCAATGACAACGGAATAAAGCCATATAATATAGGAATAGAGCTTACAGAGAGTGGTTATTTAGACTCCAATCCACATTTTAATGAATTGTGGTCAAAGCTTAAGGATAATGGTGTTGTGGTTGTTCTTGATGATTTTGGTACAGGATATTCTAATCTGCATTGCCTTAGTGATTTAAAGCCGGATTACATTAAGATTGACCGTTCATTTACAGTAAAAGCTCTTAAGAACCATTATGATTATGAATTGCTTACATATATAATTCAGATGACACACAGTCTGTCACTTTCATTATGTATAGAAGGTGTAGAGACACCGGAGGAGCTTGATGAGTTAAGAAGAATAAATCCCGACTATATACAGGGATATTTATTTGGAAAGCCTTATCCGGCAAATGAATTCGATGAAAGATTTATGTAGTGTATCATGGGTCTTAATGAGATGTGAATATTTATGCAACGTAAAGAAAATGGTTGATTTTAGAGGTTGATATAGTGCATTTTGTCAAAAATCAGTGTATAATATCTAAAATATAGTGATACAGGGTTAGGAGAGGCTCTGCATTAGAAAAGGAGGCACTAATATAATGAAAGATAATAATTTTATAAAAAGCTTATACTTGCGGCAGCATCTTTTTATAGCACAAATATTAATCGTTATGATTATAATATTTATATTGCTTAATAAGAATATTATTAATGTATTGACTGCTTTTGTATTAATTACAGTTGTATTTGCGATATTTGTTGTGTTAATTCTTAATATTTTAAGAAGCATAGTTGTTCTATTAAGGGGAGCAATAGCAGGTACTGCATCAAGTGATGATAAGACTGCTGAAAAGATTAAGAAGGTTTCAGCAAGAAATGATGAAGTTGGAGAAATCGTCCGCAATGTAACAGTTGCATTTGAGGGTATTACAGGAACAGTTGCTGCAATAAGAAATGCTACAGTTGAACTTGAACAGGTTTCAGAAGAATTTGTTGCAATGTTTGATACAATGCACACAGTTGCCGACAGCACCAATGCAGCGGTAACAACAATTACAGATAATACTACAGTACAGGCTGATAAGGTAGCCGATATTAAGGTAAAGACTGACTCAATAAGCAAGGCTGTTGATAATATACAGACTAATATTGAAGGGCTTAAGGAAAGCATAGATACACTTAATGAGTGTAACAACAGAGCTGCTGATATTATGAAAGAGCTTATTACAATAAGTGAAGAAAGCGGACACGCTATGGACGAGGTAAGTAATGAAACAGAGCGTACTAATGCCTCAGCCCAGGAGATTAGAAAGGTAACTGAGATTATTGCCGGTATATCTAACCAGACTAACCTTCTGGCTCTTAACGCAAGTATTGAGGCGGCAAGAGCAGGTGAGAATGGCAAGGGCTTCGCAGTTGTAGCAGAGCAGATAAGAGAGCTTGCAGATCAGTCAAGAGAGTCTACAGAGCATATTAACCAGATTGTCAATGGACTTATTGAGAATTCTAATATCAGTGTGGAAACAGCTAAGAAGGTATCGGAAGCATTTGAAAAGCAGGATGCCAAGATTAAAGATACAGAAGCTATATTTGCAACTCTTAATTCAGAGATTAACAGAGTTGGAAGTGCTGTAAGCGGCATAGCGGCAGAAGCCTCTGATTTAGAGCAGCATAAGAACACAATAGCTTATGGTGTTGATAATCTTGCACAGTTTGCAGAAGAAAATGCAAGCAGTGGACAGATTACCAAGGAGAATATGAATAATCTTGAGCAGGTTATGGAACAGTGTAAAGGTTCTACAGATAAGATTGCTAATGTATCCGCAGAGCTTGTTACACAGATAAAGAAATTCAGCGGTAACGGGTTAAAGAAGAGATAATATAATTAATATTATTTGATGAATAGGTTAAATATGCAGGTGAAATATGTTTTTCGCCTGCGTATTCATTTGTATGGTTGACATATTGTACGAAAAATGGTAAAACATACAATAATGATATGAATTTTAAAATGCCTTATTTTGTCGTTAAGGTACAAAGGTTAGTAAAGGAGATATTAGAATATGCAGTATTCAGATAAAGTTATAGAGCATTTCAGCAATCCTCATAATGTAGGTGAGATAGAGAATGCAAGTGGTGTCGGTACAGTTGGTAACGCTAAGTGCGGAGATATTATGAGAATATATCTTGATATAGATGAGGATACTAAGATAATCAAGGATTGCAAGTTCAAGACATTTGGCTGTGGTGCAGCTATTGCAACAAGCAGTATGGCTACAGATATGGTTATTGGCAAGACAATATACGAAGCTATGGAAGTAACTAACAAGGCAGTTATGGAAGCACTTGATGGACTTCCACCAGTAAAGGTACACTGTTCGCTTCTTGCTGAGGAATCAATCCACGCAGCTCTCTGGGATTATTGCAAGAAGCATAATGTTGATATTCCTGGTCTTAAAGAGCCTAAGAAAGATGTTCACGATGGCGAGGAAGAAATAGAGGATGAAGAATAATATTATCAATGGATATGATAATTTACAGCACAATCTTATTGATTTAATCAGGGAAGAAGAAGCTAAGCTTGGTTACAGAAAAGAGAATATAAGATTATATTATCCTTTAAGCTCATTATGTCATATGTTTGGGTGTGATATTAGGGATACAAGCTATAGTGATATGGTAAAGCTTCTTGAAGGCAATGATGAGGATTTCAAGCAATATACTTATATTCTTGGCGGTGTCACATTCAGTAATAAAAAAGACAGGTTCTGCTTTGAGATTAATGAAAATGGAGTGGAATATATTCACAATAATACTGACGAGAATGAGTTTATAAGAAAGCTTGTTGATCTTATTAGAAGCCATAGTACATCTATGAAAGATATAATTGAATTTTTTAATGACAGTTATGATGGAATTACTATTGAGTATATCAAAGATGGTGAGTTTGATGTTCTTATAAAGTTTGCAGATAAAGCTGATGACAGATATTATTACTGCTTTAAAGATGAAGGATGTCATATTATATATCATAGATTTCTTCCAGAAGATTACGAAGATTTACAGTTATAATTAACTATCAATATAATGATTCAGAATTATGAGAGATATCAGAAGCCTGACAGGATTACATTGGATAATCTTGTCAGGCTTTTTTGTAGATAAATTTGGAGTAAAATAGCTGATTGAGAAAAATTAAACAATAACTTATAGAGAAAATTGTAACAATAACTTATTGGAAAATAAGTAAAAGCTATTGACAAACAATTAAACATTTGTTTAAATGTTTATATGAAGTAAAGCATAATATATAAGTGCTTCACATAATATTAAATTTATAAGCAAAGCGGGCTGGATAACAGGTCTGCAGTGTCGGTTAAGACACAGAAAGGTGGTTTGTTATGAAGAAAACATATGGTATTGAGGTTGATTGTGCTAACTGTGCATTAAAGATGGAAGATGCAGCTAAGAAGACAGCAGGTGTTAAAGATGCAACAGTTTCTTTTATGACACAGAAGATGAAGGTTGAATTCGATGAGGAAGCAGATGTGGCTTCTGTAATGCAGGACGTATTAAAGAACTGTAAGAAGGTTGAATCTGATTGCGAGATATTTCTTTAATTAATAATTAGTTAATGTTAATTAGGAGAATGCTTCGCAGGAATGGAGGATAATATGACTAAGAAGCAGAAAAAAGTATTAATAAGAATTATTATATCAGCCGTTCTTTTAGTAGCATTTAAGCTTATATGCTATCTTGCTCCGGTTAATAAATATGTGGAACTGGTGCTTTTCCTTATTCCATATCTTGTAATAGGATATGACATTTTAAAGAAGGCTGTTCACGGAATATTCCATGGTGAAGTATTTGATGAGAATTTTCTTATGGCAATAGCTACTGTCGGTGCAATAGCACTTGGTGAATATGTAGAAGGTGCAGCAGTTATGCTTTTCTACCAGATAGGTGAGCTTTTTCAGAGTTACGCTGTAGGCAAGAGCAGAAAGAATATCACAGCGCTTATGGATATAAGGCCCTGACTATGCAAATATCGAGCAGGAAGGTGGGTTAGAACAGGTTGATCCGGATGATGCGGAAATCGGGACAATAATAGTAGTAAAACCTGGTGAGAAAATCCCAATCGATGGCATTGTTGTAAGTGGTGAATCTACACTTAACACAAGTGCACTTACAGGTGAGAGCCTTCCAAGAAGTGTAAAGGTCAAAGATGAGGTAATAAGCGGCTGTGTCAATCTGACAGGCCTTTTAAAGATAGAGACAACTAAAGAATTTGGCGAGTCTACAGTATCTAAGATATTGGATCTTGTTGAGAATTCAAGTATGAAAAAATCCCGTTCAGAGAATTTTATCACAAGATTTTCAAAGGTGTATACACCAGCGGTATGTATAGGAGCTTTGGTGCTTGCGGTTATTCCACCAGTAGTAAGTCTTATTATGGGCAATCCTGCTGAATGGTCAAAATGGCTTATAAGAGCTCTTACAACACTTGTTATAAGCTGCCCTTGTGCCCTTGTAATATCTATTCCTCTCAGCTTCTTTGGTGGAATAGGCGGAGCTTCTTCTAGAGGTATCCTTATCAAAGGTTCTAACTATCTTGAGAATTTATCTAAAGCCAAATATGTTGTATGCGATAAGACAGGAACACTTACTAAAGGTGTATTTGAAGTTACAGATGTTATAACTGCCAATGGATTTACTAAGGAAGATATTATTAAATCGGCAGCATATGCAGAAAGCTATTCAAGCCACCCAATCAGTAAGAGTATACGTGAGGCTTATGGTATGGAAGTTGAAACCGGACAGGTTACAGATATAGAGGAGATAAGCGGACACGGCGTAAAAGCTGATATAGGCGGTAAAGAAGTATTAGCTGGTAACTTAAAGCTTATGAATAAGTACAACATTGACAGCAGTGCCGGGAAAGATAGCATAGAAAATGCTCTTGGTACACTTGTATATGTAGCTATCGGTGGCATATATGCTGGTTGTATTGTAATATCAGATGTTATCAAGCCTACATCACAACAGGCGATTGCAGCACTTAAGAAAGCGGGCGTTAAAAAGGTTATTATGCTTACAGGCGATGCTAAGAAAGTTGCAGAACAGGTTGCAGGAAAGCTTGGTGTTGATGAAGTTAAGAGTGAGCTTTTGCCGGCAGATAAAGTTATTGAGGTTGAGAAGCTTCTTAACAGCAAGGGTAAAGATGAAATGCTTGCATTTGTCGGTGATGGAATTAATGATGCACCAGTACTTTCAAGAGCAGATATTGGTATAGCAATGGGTGCACTTGGTTCAGATGCGGCAATTGAGGCGGCTGATATTGTTCTTATGGATGACGACCCTGCAAAGATTGCTACAGCAATGAATATTTCGAGAAAGACATTAAGAATAGTTCACCAGAATATAGTATTTGCACTTGCAATAAAGATAGCCTGCCTTGCACTTGGTGCAGCAGGCGTTGCTAATATGTGGATGGCTATATTTGCAGATGTAGGTGTTATGGTGCTTGCAGTTCTTAATGCAACAAGATGTCTTTCATATAAAGATTAGCCTGCGAATAAGACAGACAGATTACAGTATGCAGATTAGGAGGAATGGGAAATGTCAGAAGTAAATCTTCCACACGACCACGGACAGAATATTGAAAAAGTTCTTGAAAGAATGCCAGACACAGATGAATGTGTAGTAGTGGCAGAAGTATTCAAGCAGATAAGTGATGGAAGCAGAATCAGGATATTATGGCTTTTATGTCATTGCGAGGAATGTGTAAGTAATATCGCGGCAGCTATGAATATGAGTGACCCTGCGGTTTCACATCATCTTAAGCTGTTGAAAAAGAGCGGGCTTATAACAAGCAGAAGAGAAGGTAAAGAGATATATTATAAACTTGCGGATAGTGAGACGGCACAGCTGCTTCATCATATAATAGAGGAGATGTTCAGGATTACTTGTCCGTTGAATTGATAATCTTGCGTGCTGCCGGACGTTGTGAAGGCTGTTTATTGCCGCTGGGCACGTTCGCACTGCTTGCAGCCGTAGCGGACACGTAAGCGGCTAAAGGACAGCCGCTAAGTGCCGACGGCTGCAAAAGCACCCAGCTTGTAATATAACACGCCTGCACAACTGGGGTGCGACAGACGGCGGGATGCGATCGGGAGATTATTAATTTAACGAGGGGGCGGTGTTTGGCTGGAGTAGTGTAATTAGAGATGGTTGTAATAATTAGCGGTGGCTTTTGGCTGCCGCTTTTTTGTGTGTTGGGTTATAGGTAAAAACTATAATGAGTTATATTTATTAGGAATAATATCTACTATTGACTTGGTAGGTTAATGGCTGTAATATAATGACAACGATAACAAACACATATATGAATTATATGCTAAGACTTATTAGACAATAGATATGGAGGATATTATTATGGCAAAGAAACATTACGAAGACAGAAATCTTAAGTTTGAAACATTACAGTTACATGTAGGACAGGAACAGCCTGATCCAGTTACAGATGCAAGAGCAGTTCCAATCTACCTTACATCATCATATGTATTCCATAACAGCCAGCACGCTGCTGACAGATTTGGTCTTAAAGATGCAGGTAACATTTACGGACGTCTTACTAACCCAACAGAAGATGTATTTGAAAAGAGAATTGCAGCACTTGAAGGTGGTGTAGCAGCACTTGCAGTTGGTTCAGGAGCAGCAGCACTTGCATATGCTTTCCAGGCACTTGCACACGCAGGTGACCATATCGTAGCAGCTAAGAATATTTATGGTGGTACATACAACCTTTTAGCACATACATTTCCAGATTACGGAATTGAAGCTACATTCGTAGATCCATTTGATTATGATGCTATCGAAGCAGCTATCAGACCTAACACAAAGGCAGTAAAGATTGAAACACTTGGCAATACTAACTCAGAAGTAGTAGATATTGAAAGAATAGCTAAGATTGCTCATGCACATAAGATTCCGCTTGTAGTGGATAACACATTTGCAACACCTTACCTTGTAAGACCAATCGAATATGGTGCTGATATCGTAGTTCATTCAGCAACTAAGTTCATCGGTGGACACGGTACAACACTTGGTGGTGTAATTATAGACAGTGGTAAGTTTGACTGGGTTGCAGCGGCAGATAAGTTCCCATGGTTAGTAGAGCCAAATGTATCATATCACGGCGTAAGCTTTGCAAAGGATACAGCTCCAGCAGCATTTGTTACATACATCAGAGCTATCCTTCTTCGTGATACAGGTGCTACAATTTCACCTATACATTCATTCATTTTCCTTCAGGGACTTGAAACATTATCACTTCGTGTAGAAAGACACGTTGAGAATGCATTAAAGGTAGTTCAGTACTTAAAGAATCAGCCATTAGTAGAAAAGGTTAACCATCCATCTATCTCAACTAATGCTGAGCAGCAGGAACTTTACAAGAAGTACTTCCCGAACGGTGGTGGTTCTATCTTCACATTTGAAATCAAGGGTGGAGCAGCAGAAGCACAGAAGTTCATCGATAATCTTGAGTTATTCTCACTTCTTGCAAATGTAGCTGATGTTAAGTCACTTGCTATACATCCAGCAAGCACAACTCATTCAGAGTGCAACGAAGCAGAACTTCTCGACCAGGGAATTAAGCCTAACACAATCAGACTTTCAATCGGTACAGAGAATATTGATGATATTATCGAAGACCTTGATGAGGCATTTAAGGCTATTCAGGAATAATAATTAATAATAAAATCTTCTGATTAGATAAGTAGAATAGGACACGGGTATTATGCTGTAGTTCAATCTCAGGATTGGATATGGCGGATATCCGTGTTTTGTTGTGTAAGGTTGGAAAGTTGTTAGAAAAGTGTTGAAACTTGTATCATATAGTGCTACAGTTTATATAAGAAATTTTTTAAAAAGACACGAAAGGGGTTTTTAACAATGATTTATGCATCACTTAATGCCAAGAAAGGCAATTATCAGTATCCAGCAGCTATTGCTACAGCTTTAGAGTTTCTTGCTAAGCCAGAAACAGCAGAGCTTCCAGTGGGAAGATATGAGCTTGACGGAGATAATATTTTTGTACTTATTCAGGATCAGACAACAGCTCCAGTTGAGAATAAGAGAGCAGAAAGCCATAGAAATTATATCGATATCCAGTATCTTTTCACAGGAAAGGAAGTACAGGGCTATGCACCACTTCTTCCAGGTGTTACAGGTGAAGAACCAGCAGGCAAGGATAATATTTTCTATGATACTGTAGAGAATGAGCAGTTCATAACATTACATCCGGGTGAATTTACAGTATACTTTACTAATGATATCCACCGCCCTAATTGTACAATGGATGAGCCTGTTAATATCCATAAGGCAGTTGTTAAGATTAAGGAAAGTCTTATTAAGTAATTGACAGATTATATACAGAATATATAGCTTTTTATATGAGTATTGTGACCTTTTGGTTGCAGTACTCATTTTTTGTACTTTTCTTAATAAATAATTGAAATTTTATTAAGAATGAATTAGAATATATTAAAATTAGAATAGTGATAATATAGTAAGGAGAGATATGTATGTTTAGTCAGTTATTTGGAAAATATCTTGTGGACAATAAAGTTATTACTAAGGAACAGTTGGATGAAGTTATAAGCAAGATGGAAAATGTAAGGGCAAAGCTTGGCTTTATTGCTGTATCAGAAGGTATTCTTACTAAGGAAAAGGCTGAGGAGATTAATATTCTCCAGACACAAAAAGGATGCTAAGTTCGGTGATATAGCGGTTGAAGAAGGCTATATAACTAAGGAACGGCTAGAGGATATGCTTAATAAGCAGGGAAGCACTTATATCAAATTTATGCAGGTGCTTGAAGAGGTAAGTGGTCTTTCACAGAACGATATTGAAACACACATTGAAGAATTCAGAAAGAGCATTGGTTTTGCACCTGAAGAACTTGAGGCTTTAAAGAATGATGATATTGATAAGATTGTGCCTATGTTTGCATATGCTTCAAAGCCATATATAACAGATATTGCGGCACTTGCATTAAGAAATATTACAAGATTTGTTACAAGCAATTATTATATTGGAAAGATTGAGCATGTAAATAATTTTGAATATAGGGCATTTGCTGGACAGAGATGTGAAGGTGATGTTAATTCAGTGATAGGTTTTGCTGTAAAGAACGACCCACAGGCATTTATTGATATTGCAAAGGGATATTCTAAGTCAGATGATTTCCAATTCGGACTTGAAAGCTATGATGCAGTAGGGGAATTCATTAATTGTATAGATGGACTTTTCTCATCAGCATTATCTAATGAGAATATTGATATCGAAATTCTTCCTCAGTTCGCATATGAGAATCAGATTGCCAAGGGTAATGCTTATGTTCTGCCTATATATATCAATGGCTGTGAAGTATCATTATATATTGCTGTAGATAGTGATGTTACTATAGGGCAGATGCCTGTAACAAGAAAGCTTGCTGTTAAGGCTGGTTCGGTAGACGAGGGTGATAAGCACACAGTTCTTATTGTAGATGATTCAGGTATGTCAAGAATGATGTTAAGAAATATTCTTGAAGATGCTGGATATTGTATAGTTGCAGAAGCCTCTGATGGTCTTGAAGGTGAGCTTGCTTATAAGCAGTATGCTCCGGATGTTGTTACGCTTGATATTACAATGCCTAATATGGATGGTATAGAGTGCCTTGAGAAGATTATGGACTATGATCCGGATGCTAATGTTATTATGATAACAGCCGCAGGACAGCAGAATAAGGTTATTAAGGCACTTAAAGAAGGTGCTAAGAAGTTCATTACTAAGCCTTATAATGTTGAAGATGTATTAAAGAACATTGGAGATATGGTTGAATAATATTAAACTTTCTATTAAAGTCTGTTAAATAATTATAAAAATAGACTGGTCAAAGTTAATAAATGTATGTTATAATCGAGTGTAAACGCTATATAAGCATACGTAATAATTTAAGGAACGGAGACTTAATAATGGAAAAGTTTTTTAAGGTAAAAGAACACGGCTCAACAGTAAGAGTTGAAGTTCTTGCCGGTATCACAACGTTTATGGCAATGTCGTATATCCTTATGGTTAATGCAGGTATGTTTTCTGCACTTCCAGAAGTATCCTACAATGCTATATACATTGCTACAGCTCTTTCAGCAGTTGTTGGAACATTTGCAATGGCATTTCTTGCTAACCTTCCGCTAGGTCTGGCATCAGGTATGGGACTTAATGCTTTTTTCGTGTATACAGCCTGCTTTAATTTTGGGTTAAGCTATGCTAACGCACTTGTATTAGTTCTTTTAGATGGTATTGTATTTATTATTCTTACAATAACAGGAATAAGAGCAAAGCTTTTTGCTGCTATACCTGACGCAGTAAGAATGGCTATACCAGCTGGTATCGGTCTTTTTATTGCATTTCTTGGTTTACAGAATGCAGGACTTATTGTTAATGATGAGTCAACACTTGTAAATCTTGCTTCATTTAATGTACTTAATGGTAATGCAAGCTGGGCAACAATTATGCCAAAGATTGTAACTATAGCTGCTCTTGTTATAATAGCAGTTCTTTCAGTAAGAAAGATTAAAGGTTCAGTACTCTGGGGCATTCTTGGTGGAACGGTTATTTACTATTTATTAGGATTTACTATACCAGGCTTTTATGATGGATTTTTTGAGGAAATGACTCTTAATCCATTTGCTGCATTTGGTGACTGGGCTTCAATGTCATTTGGCAAGGTATTTACACAGGGATTTGATTTCTCACATTATCTTGCTAATCATACAACAGCAGACCTTGTACTTATAATTGCTACAACAGCTCTTGCTTTCTGTATGGTAGATATGTTTGATACTCTTGGAACACTTTATGGTGCATGCTCAAGAGGTGATATGCTTGATGAGAATGGACAGGTTCCTAATTTTGAGAAGGCTATGTTATCAGATGCCCTTGCAACTTGTGTAGGTGCTGTATGTGGTACATCTACAGTTACAACATTCGTTGAGTCATCATCAGGTGTTGCAGAAGGTGGAAGGACAGGTTTATCATCATTCACAACAGGATGTTTGTTCTTTGTGGCAATGTTCTTAAGCCCTATAGCAGCATTAATTCCAGGTAGTGCTACAGCAGCAGCTCTTATATACGTTGGTGTACTTATGATGGGTGGTGTAGCTAAGATTGACTGGAATGATATATCAGTTGCAGTTCCAGCATTCCTTACAATTGCATTTATGTCATTTGCATATAATATAAGTTATGGTATTGCATTTGGTCTTATATCATATATTCTTATAAAAGTATTTTCTGGCAAGTCTAAGGAAGTTAAAGCATTTACATGGGTAATAGCTATATTATTTACCCCTAATGTTCTTCCTTACACATTAATCAGATGTAGAATATAAAAATATATTAATATATGCCAGATTGGTGTCGGTTATTCACTTAAAGTGTGACCGGCACCAATGTAGCAATATGGGATTTACTAATTAACAATATTATATATGAATAAGATGTGATTTTAATTGAAATATATTAATAACAGAAGTATCGGTTGATTAATTAAGGTTTAATTGAAATGGTATTTATAAGGAATACCGATTGATTAAGAATTGAAAAGAACGTAGAGAGGAATAGAGAGTTGTATGGAAAAAGCTTAAAACCTATTTAGAAGCACATAAGTTAATAACGGACGGAGCATTTGGTACATATTACTCAAGAGTTTATGATACTAATGAACTGCCAGAGTCTGTTAATATTACTATGGGCAGACGTGTCACAGATATTCACAAAGAATATATTAATGCAGGGGCAAAGCTTATAAGAACCAATACATTTGCGGCTAATACTGTTAATCTTGAATGCAATTTTGATGAGGTTAAAGCTAATATAAAAGCAGCTGTTGCCAATGCAAGACAGGCAGTTAAGGAATGTGGCAGGGAAGTATATATTGCCGCAGATATAGGTCCTATACCTAATGATAATCTTTTTGACAAGCAGACAGTAGTAGATGAATATGTAGATATTGCGAAGGTATTTCTTGAAGAAGGAATTAATGTATTCGTGTTCGAGACATTTGCAGATTTATCTAATATATCTGATGCCATAGATTATATAGGAAGTGCTGCGACTGGTGGAATTAATATAGCAGATAGTGTTTTGACAGACAGACCATTTGTTATAACACAGTTTGCAATCAACCAGTTTGGATATAGTAATTGTGGACTTAGTTCGTCTAAGCTAGTTAAGCTTGCAGATGATAATCCGTATATCGATGCTCTAGGATTTAACTGCGGAATTGGACCGGGACATATGGAACAGTTCATATTAAAGGAACGCCGTCATACTGACAAGTATTTAAGTGCACTTCCTAATGCAGGTTATCCTCAGGCAGTCAGCGGACGTATGATATTCTCTGACAAGAATATGGATTATTATTCTGATAAAATGTGTGAATTGTTAAATGCAGGTGCTGATATAATCGGCGGCTGCTGTGGAACAACACCTGACTATATTGACAGAATAGCTTCCAAAGCAGATTTTACACAGAACAGACAGGGTGAAGGCTGTGATTGGGAGACTGATAATTCAGTACAGGCAGTAAACACAGCATTTTATCACAATAAGGAGGGAAGAAGCTTATCGCAGTTGAGCTTGCACCTCCATTTGACAGTAATGCTGATAAGCTCTTAGATGCGGCACATTATCTTAAAAAGCAAGGGTGTAGATGTATTGACATTTCCAGACTCGCCATCAGGAAGAACAAGAGCAGACTCTATTCTTATGGCAGAAAAAGTATCAAGGCAGACGGGAATGTGTGTTATGCCACATCTTTGCTGTAGGGATAAAAATGCCATCGCAATCAGGTCGCAGATATTAGGTGCTGATATTAATGGCATTAATAATTTTCTTGTCATTACAGGTGATCCAATACCTTCGGTAATGAGAAGCAGTGTTAAGAGCGTATTTAACTTTGACTCTGTAGGCTTTATGAATATATTAGATGATATGAATTCAGAACAGTTTGCAGACCAGCCTGTTACATATGGCGGAGCTATTAATCAGGGCAGAAAAAAGACTGGATATAGAGATTGGACGAGTAAAGAAGAAAATGGAAGCAGGAGCTACATTTTTTATGACACAGCCAGCATTCTGTGATGAGGATATAGAAAGAATTGCCACAATAAAAAAAGAAACAGGTGCAAGAATTCTATGTGGAATAATGCCGTTAGTGAGCTTTAAGAATGCTTCATTTATGAAGAATGAGATGACAGGCATTAATGTAACTGATGAGGTTCTGTTAAGATACAGACCGGATATGACTAAAGAAGAAGGAGAACAGGCAGGAATTGATTTGGCTGTTGAAATTATTAATAAATCCATCGATATAGTTGACGGATATTACTTCTCTTTCCCATTTATAAGAGTACATATGCTTGATAAAATAATTAAACAGTCAGAACTATATGTTAATAACTAGATACATAAGACATATGGAGGTGGGGAATTATGAATGAGGCACAAGTTAAACATTTTATAGTTATGGAAAGACAAAAAGGTACAACAATAGAAGAATTAATATTCATTCTTCACGATAATGGTGTGCCAGAATATGAGATATCTAATTATCTTGAAATTTCAATTAAATATGTTGAGGAAATCTTAAGTGATTATTAATAAATGAAGCGGTATTAATGGTTGCAAATAAGGCATTTTGGGGATATAATCTATTAAAAGCACAGTTAATGGAGGAGTCTTATGGAAGTATATGAGATGCCTATTACGGTTGAAGAGTCAAGGAATTATCACAAGCTGTTATATCAGTTAAAAAGCACTTAATCTTGTTGAATGGATTAAGACTTACATATTTACGGTTATATTTAATATGATATTTGCATTTGTTATATTTACATTTTCAACAAATTTAGCATTATATATCTGGAATAATGTACCAATGGGTATTAAGCTTCTGTTATTTGTTGTTGTATTCTTTCTTGTAGCATTGCAGAGATCTAAGAATATGCAGTTAAAAGCTATGTTACAGAAGTATTTTATTAATAATATTCCTCAGGAATTCTTATCAGGTGGAATACAGTTAAAGAAGATTAAAGTATCAAAGAATTCTTTAAAGGTGTATTATAGAAGATTTCACACACAGGATTTCCAATGATATTTCAGAATTGTAAAAGCTCCTTTTTGAATAAGAAAGGGGCTTTTAATATGCACAAGAATGGAGATAATATATGAGTTTATTAAATGTTGAACATCTTACACACGGATTTGGTGACAGAGCGATATTTGATGATGTATCGTTTAGATTATTAAAGGGTGAACATATCGGACTTGTTGGAGCTAATGGTGAGGGAAAGTCCACATTTATGAATATAATTACAGGAAAGCTTATGCCTGATGAGGGCAGAATTGAATGGGCTAAGAATATTAAGGTGGGATATCTTGACCAGCATTCTGTACTTGAAAAAGGAATGACTATAGGTTCTGTAATGCGGCAGGCATTTGATGATTTATTTGTTATGGAAGAACGAATGAATGAAATCTGTGACAAGATGATGGATGCAGATGACGAGCAGATGACTGAATATATGGAAGAATTAGGTACAATTCAGGATATGCTTACTAATCACGATTTTTATATGATAGATTCCAAAGTTGAAGAAGTTGCAAGGGCATTGGGACTTTTGGAGCTGGGACTTGATAAAGATGTAACAGATCTTAGTGGTGGACAGAGAACTAAGGTTTTATTAGGAAAGCTGCTTCTTGAAAAGCCTGATATTCTGCTTCTGGATGAGCCTACTAACTATCTTGACAAGGAACATATTGACTGGCTTAAAAGATACCTTTTAGATTATGAGAACGCGTTTATATTAATATCACACGATATTCCATTTCTTAACAGCGTTATTAATATAATATACCATATGGATAATCAGCAGCTTAACAGATATGTTGGTGATTATTATAAGTTCCAGGAAGTGTATGAGATGAAGCAGGCACAGATGAAAGCAGCCTACGACAAACAGCAGAAAGAGATTGCTGATTTGAAGGATTTTGTTGCAAGAAATAAGGCAGGGTTGCAACAAGAAATATGGCCATGTCAAGACAGAAAAAGCTTGATAATATGGAGATGATTGAGTTAGCCAAGGATAAACCAAAGCCAGAATTCAATTTTAAAGTTGCTAGAACTTCCGGCAAATATGTATTTACAACTAAAGATCTTGTAATCGGATATGATGAGCCTTTATCAAAGCCTCTTAATTTCGAGATGGAAAGAGGTAAGAAAATAGTACTTACAGGTGCTAACGGAATTGGTAAATCTACATTGTTAAAGAGCCTTTTAGGTTTAATTAAGCCTTTATCAGGTGAGGCAGTTATGGGTGATTATCTTGAGATAGGATATTTTGAACAGGAGATGCCACCTGATATTAACACAACCTGTCTTGAAGAGATATGGCAGGAATTTCCTGGTTTTACACAGTATGAGGTAAGGTCAGCATTAGCCAAATGCGGACTTACAACTGAGCATATTGAAAGCAAGGGAAGAGTGTTAAGTGGTGGTGAACAGGCAAAGGTAAGATTATGCAAGCTTGTAAATAGGGAGTCTAATACTCTTGTGTTAGATGAGCCTACTAACCACTTAGATGTAGATGCCAAGGAGGAACTAAAAAGAGCACTTATAGAATACAAAGGAAGTATACTTATGGTATGCCACGAGCCAGAGTTCTATGACGGACTTGCAACAGACGTGTGGGATTGCAGTGAGTGGACGACAAGACTTTAAGTATAAGGAAATGAGGTGTGGACCGTGAAGATAGGTATATTTGATTCAGGAATTGGCGGCTTATCACTGCTTCATCAGGCAATGATAACATTGCCTGAAGTTGATTATGTATTTTATGCAGATGTTGATAATGTGCCATATGGAGAAAAGACTACAGAACAGATAAGAGAGTATGTAGACAGGGCAGTTGATTTTCTTGTATCAAAGGGCTGTAAGGCAATAGTGTTAGCGTGCAACACAGCTACTAGTGCAGCCATTACATTTTTAAGAAATAAATACCAGATTCCAATAATCGGCATTGAACCTGCAGTTAAGCCAGCCTGTGCACATAACAGGGGTAAGAGTATAATGGTTGTTGCAACTCCGGTTACGGCTAAGGGAGTGAAACTTAAAAATCTTATTATGAAGTATGATATAGACTCAAAGGTAGATGTTATTGCACTTCCTAAGCTAGTAAGATTTGCACAGCAGGATGAATTTAATTCAGCAGAGGTTATGAATTATCTTAACAATCAGTTTGCAGGACATAACTTTAATGATTATTCAGAACTTGTGCTTGGCTGTACACATTTTAATTTCAAAGATTCATTTGCGAAGCTGTTTCCGGATGATATTGAGATAATAGATGGTAATATCGGAGTATCTAATTACTTAAAAAATATACTTATAAAGAATGGTGTTCTTGATAATAATAATGATAAACTGTGTGAACGGTGGAATACTATTATTCTGGAAGAGCAGTTGACGATAAGGAACTGGAACATATTAAAATGCTGCACCGCAGACTTGAGGTTATGCGTAAGATTTAATTGTGGGGAATGATTAATGCAGAATAACCATATGTATATAGCAATAGATTTAAAGACATTTTATGCATCTGTGGAGTGTGTCGAAAGAAATTTAGACCCACTTGATACCAATCTTGTAGTTGCTGATCCCCAAAGAACCGAAAAGACGATATGCCTTGCCGTATCACCATCATTAAAGGCTTTCGGAATATCAGGAAGGGCAAGGCTTTTTGAGGTTGTACAGAAAGTCAAGGAGGTCAATGCACTAAGAAAGAGCAGGTTAAGAAACAGGCAGTTTACAGGAAGCTCATATAGTTCAGAAGAACTGAAGAATAATGAATCTTACGAGCTTTCTTATATAATTGCACCTCCAAGAATGTCTTTATATATGAAATACAGTACACAGATATATAACATTTACCTTAAATATGTTGCACCTGAGGATATTCATATATATTCGGTTGATGAAGTATTTATTGATGTCGGGGCATATCTTAATACCTATAAGATGACACCGCACCAGCTGGCTATGACTATGATTAAAGATGTGCTTGAGTCGACAGGAATTACTGCAACGGCAGGCATAGGAACGAATCTATATCTATGTAAGATTGCTATGGATATAGTTGCCAAGCATATTCCGGCAGATAAAGATGGTGTGAGAATAGCTGAGTTAGACGAACGAAGCTATAGGGAAAAGCTATGGGGACACAAGCCTATTACAGATTTCTGGAGAGTGGGTGCTGGATATGCTTCCAGACTTAAAGAGTATGGTATATATACAATGGCGATGTTGCGAGATGTTCGCTTGGCGGTGAGCAGGATTTCTATAATGAGGAACTGCTCTATAAGCTGTTTGGGGTAAATGCAGAGCTCCTTATTGACCACGCGTGGGGGTATGAGCCGTGTACAATAGCAGACATTAAGCAGTATAAGCCAGAAAGCAACAGCATATCATCGGGACAGGTACTTCACTGTGCATATGATTATGAGAAGACAAGGTTAGTTGTATGTGAGATGGTAGATCTGCTTATGCTTGACCTTATAGATAAAGGACTTGTGACAGACCAGCTTGTGCTTACAGTTGGATATGATATAGATAATATATCCACCGGAAGAAGTGTAGGTGAGTATAAAGGCGAGGTTGTAAAAGACAGATATGGCAGGAAGATACCAAAGCACGCTCACGGAACGGCTAATCTTTCTCGTTATACAGCTTCAGTTGCACTTGCTACGCAGGCAGTTACCAGACTGTATGATGATATAGTAGATAAAAGGCTTTTATCAAGACGAATTAATATAACGGCTAATCACGTCATAACAGAAAAAGAAGCAGTTAATAAGAATTCTTCTTATCATCAGATGGATTTATTCACAGATTTTATTAATAAAGATGATAATGAGGAAGAAAGTGCTAAGCTTGAAAAAGAGAAGAAAGTCTTAAAGACTATGGTTGATATTAAGAAAAAATATGGCAAAATGCAATTGTCAGAGGAATGAATCTTAAAGAAGGTGCGACAGCTATGGACAGAAACAGGCAGATTGGCGGTCATCACGAATAAAGCTGATAATTGGGAGATGAGAAATATTTTGAATGGATATGAAGATATAATTAATAAATCCCGTCCTGTAAATAACAGGCATAAAAGAATGTCTAATTATGAGCGTGCTGCTCAGTTTTCTCCATTTGCTGCACTTACCGGACTTGGAGCAGCTATATCAGAAACAGCAAGGCTTACAGATGAGAAAATAGAACAGGACGAGGAACAACTTAATATTCTTAATAATAAATTCGCCATATTACGAGCAAATATAGCCAGCCAGCCGGTTGTAACCATAACTTATTTTGTTAAAGATTTAAGAAAAGATGGCGGAGAATATGTTACAATAAGCGGCGTAATTAAAAAGATTGATGATTATCAGAAAATTATAGTTATGCAGGATAACATAATTATTAGTATTGATGATATCGCAGACATAAAATCAGATATATTTAACAGAATTATATAGAATATACTTTGAGGTAAAGATAATGAAACAGAGAGTACCATTTTATTATAACGAATTTGGATGTATAACAAGCAAATGTAAGGATAACTGCTGTATAGGCGGCTGGGAGATAGACATAGATGATGAAACCTATGAGCGTTATAATAATATGACAGGTGAGCTTAAACACAAGATTCTTGACAGCATAACACAGAATGAAGATGAGGAGTATTGCTTCAAATTATGTGACGGCAAATGTCCTATGCTTGATGATAATGGCTTATGTGAAATACATAAAAATCTTGGAGAAGATTATCTTGGTGTTGTATGTAAGCAGTTTCCAAGATATTCGGAATATTATGGTACAATAAAGGAATCAGGAATTGGTCTTGCCTGTGAAGAAGCAGCAAGGATTATATTGTCTGAAAATCGTCCTTTTAGTATGGAAACTGCTGCCTGTGATGAAGAATATGAACCGAGTTCAGAATATGACAGTTCATTTGCATTGCAGATATTCGCGGCAAGAGAGGCTGTATTTAAGATATTATCCAAGGAAAGCCTGTCAATACACGAAAAGCTGATTGTCATACTTGATATGGGAAGTAAAATCCAGCAGTGTATTAACACTGATGAGTATGATAATATTAAATCTGTTGTTAATGATTACCTCAAAGAAGGAATTGCCCATACTTTAGATGAAACAAGAAATCTAAGCGACAGCGGACAATTTGAGGATATATCATTACAACAGGGTATAAGACAGATTTTGTATCCTTATGAAGAAATGGAAGTGCTTAATCCTGAGTGGGAGGTCATACTTAAGGATATTATTGACAGCCTTTTTGAGCAGATGAGTGATGAAGAATACAATATACTAAATGAGGAATTTGGAACTTATATGGTTTCAAGGGCATATGAATACAGACAGCTTTTTGGAGTATTTGGTGTTTAGATATTTTGCAAAGTCAATATATGATTATGATTTCCTTGGCAAATGTCAGATGTTAGTAACTAATTTTTTTTGTTATAAGACAGATGGATATTATAAGGTGGTTGGATAACCACAGAGAGTATTCTTTCAAGGATAGAATGGATGTAGTGCACATTTTCTCAAGACAGGTTGAATATTCAGAAGATAATATAGAGAACCTTTATGAAGACTTTATTTTTTGATGATATTTTCAAAACTGACAGTTTAATTGCTATTTTATGGATTGACAGCGAAAACATATAGGACTAATATGTAAATAGATTTTTGAAAGGTTAGGGTTTTGGCGATGATTAAAGAAGCAATAGCTCAGTTAGTTAAAAGAGAAGATCTCACATCAGAGGTTATGGAACAGGTTATGGAAGAGATAATGACAGGAGAGGCTACAGATGCACAGAAAGCTTCATTCCTTACAGCATTATCAATGAAAGGTGAGACAATTGACGAGATTACATCAGCAGCTAAGGTATTACGTTCACACTGCGAGCGTTTCCTTAATGATATGGATGTGCTTGAGATCGTAGGAACAGGTGGAGATGGTTCTAATACTATCAATATATCTACACTCTCATCAGTTGTTGTATCTGCCGCAGGAATACCTGTTGCAAAGCATGGTAACAGAGCTGCTTCAAGTAAGTGTGGAACAGCCGATTGTCTTGAAGCACTTGGTGTAAAGATTGATTGTGCTCCAGCAAGAAGTGCCCAGATATTAAAAGATATTAATCTTTGTTTCTTATTTGCACAGAAGTATCACCCAGCAATGAGATTTGTTGGTGCTGTAAGAAAAGAGATGGGTATAAGAACATTATTTAATGTACTTGGACCATTAGCTAATCCAGCAGGTGCTACTATGCAGTTATTCGGTGTATATAGCGAAGAACTTGTTGAACCACTTGCACATGTATTAAGAAATCTTGGTGTTAAGAGAGCTATGGTTGTATATGGCAGAGATTCTATGGACGAGATTTCTCTTAGTGCAGAGACTAAGGTATGTGAATTCAAGAACGATGAATTCAAGTCATATGTTATTAAGCCAGAAGATTTAGGACTTACAAGATGCAATAAGGAAGATCTTATTGGTGGAACACCACAGGAGAATGCAGCTATCGTTAATGATATATTAGGTGGTGCTAAAGGACCTAAGACAGATGTTGTATTACTTAACGCTGGTGCAGCTATATATCTTGCTTCAGACGGAATTACATTAAAGGATGGTATTGAGAAGGCAAGAGAGATTATTGTGTCAGGCAAGGCTAAGAAACAGCTCAAGGAGTTCATTGAAGAAACTAACAAATAATATTAAGTATTAATAAACAGACAGCCTCTTAAAGGATTGAAAATATCTTTTAAGAGGCTTTTTAGTGATAATCAAGGCTGGCATAATATATAATTAGAAAAATGGGTTACAAAATATAGAAAATATAGTAAAATAATATAAAATAAAACCTGCAATATTCGGATAACAAACAGGGGCAGAATATATAAGCTGGTATATTTATTAAGGTATGTTAAATACAGGAAAAAGATTGGAGAATAAATGTATAATATATTAATTGTTGATGATGAGAGAATAGAGCGTAATGGAATAATAATGCTGTTAAAAAGGCTTTCAATTAATGCGGGCATAGTTGAGGCTGCTAATGGAAAGGAAGCATATGAATATTTATGCAGTGATGAAGCAGAGCATATTGATATTCTTCTCACAGATGTGAAGATGCCATTTATGGACGGAATAACACTTATTAAAAAGCTCAATGAAGATAATATAAAACTTAAAACAATAATATTTTCTGGATATAATGAATTTGAATATGCCAAGCTTGCGGTAAAGCTGGGAGTTAAAGATTACATTTTAAAGCCTGTTGACCCTGTGGAGTTTGAGAACACAATTAAGAAAGTGTGTGCAGAGCTTGATGAGGAACGTATTCATACAAGTAATTATAATAAACAGGCGGATTTTGTTAAGCAGTTCTATCTGTATTCGCTTCTTAATAAGGCTGATACCAAGGGGATATTAGAAAACGATGATTTTCTTAGAAGCTATAACAGGCTTATTCTTATAGAATTCAATACCGATTTCTTTTGGTAAATATGATGGTGGAGATGCCAATATATTAACCCTTTCGGATTGTATGGGAGATATTGAATATCAGTATCTTAATCTTAATACACAGCAGTCAGTTATTCTTATTAAAGATGAAGCTAAGGCGTTAAGTATGGATTTGTTAAAGAATATGCTTGAAAAGCTGCATAATTATATATTCGGTAAGACGGGACAGTTTATGTATGCAGCTGTGTCTGATATTATAGATGATTATCACAGGATATCTGATATGATGGACGAATTAGAAAACCTTATGAGCAATAAGTTCTACCAGACAAATAACTATATATTTACCAACGATATAAGTGATAAAATGCCTGTTTTCGTACAGTTAGATGATGATGTTCTTATGAAGCAGATGAAGCAGGACATTAAGATGAAAGATGTAACATTTTTAAGAATACATTTTGATGCTTTATGCAAGAAATACAGAAGCCAGTCCAATTTTTCACATATATATATTAAGTTCGTATTTTCTAACCTGCTTAAAGATTTCTATGATGCACTTCCAGGGGCAAATGAAGATGAATTTGCATCACAGATTGATAAGTTGTATACATCAGAGGATTTTAACTGCATAATGGATATTGTTAATCATAATATTGATATATTAGAGAAGAGTTTTATCAGTAATCCATTGACAATGCACAGAGAGATTGAAACGGTTAAGGAGTATATACATAATCATTATAGTGAGGAGTTAGGTGCACAGCAGCTAGCGGATATGGTATATCTTGCACCAAGTTATCTAAGTTCGCTTTTTAAGAAAGAGACAGGGCAGAACTTGAGCAAATATATAAAACAGTACAGAATGGAAAAGGCTAAGGAGCTGCTCACGGACACTAATATGAAGATTGTTAATATAAGTGAGAAGACAGGTTATCCGAATGTGTCATATTTCTGCCAGAGTTTCAGGGAATATTTCGGTGTAAGCCCTCAGAAGTTCAGGGATAAAGGTGAAGTGTTATGAGTGAACCATTAAAATTAAAGCAATGGGTGAATAATATAAAGCTTCAGAATAAGCTTGTTATAATATATGTCGTCACAGGTCTTCTGCCACTTATAATACTTTTTGTATTTGCGTATGGACAGATGCGCTCAATACTTATGGACAGGGATGTCCGTTCAATGGAAAGTGCATTAAGGCAGTCGGTTACAACAGTGGACGGACAGATAGAGGTATATGATAATCTGTCCAATTACATAACATTTAATGAAACTGTATCAGAATACTTTCCTACAATTACAGCAACAAATATGAAATGTACAGCCAGATTGTTACGACATTTGACCTGCTTGTATCTTCATTGAAATATTTTCACAATGATATTAACAAGGTGACGATATACATTAATAACGGAATAAAGCACGACACTACACTTGCACCATTATCAGAGATTGAGAATGAAGCATTTTATAATTCAGCAGTTAATTCGACTAATATTAACTGGTATGTCGATAAAGATAAGAAAGAGCTTATATCAGCAAGGAAGATGTCTACGCTTGCCACTGCCGGCATTACTGGAATTATGTATATTAATGTAGATTATGACAGTATAATGGATATTTATGCAAAAGGACTTATAGATAACAGTGGCATTATAGTAACTGATGGCAATGGTAGTATTATAAGCAAAAAAAGCAGCATTTTTGGATAATGCCGATAAATATATCCTTTCAGACAGCCGGTTTACTGAGTTTATGGAAAAAGCGGATTTTTCAGAAAATGTATGCAGTAATATAGCAGGTTATGTGCTTATTAAGCAGGACTCAGACGTTACAGGCTGGACAAGCTATGTGTATGCACCAAAGTCGCTTATGTTAAAATCAACTAATTCCATTATTACAATGATTGTGCTTGCATTAGTTGTTGCGTGTATTGGAATGGCTGCGGCTACAATATTTACATCTGATTTCATAACTAAGAGGATATATAAATTAAGAACAAGTATGGAAAAGGTTGAGAATGGAGATTTTGATGTTGTTATAAGGTCATCAGATAAGGATGAAATCGGTGCATTGATACACGGCTTTAATAGTATGACGGGTACGATTAATAATCTTATCAATGAGGTGTATGAGGGGAAATTAAGCCAGAAAGAGTCGGAGATGAGAGCATTAAGGGCACAGATTAACCCACATTTCCTCTATAATTCATTATCGCTTATAAACTGGAAGGCGATTGAGTACGGACAGGATGATATAAGCGGTATAACACTTGCCCTTTCTAACTATTACAGGACTTCACTTAATAAGGGTAAGAATACGCTGACTGTAAAGCAGGAATTAAGTAATATGGAGTCATATCTTAACATACAGCAGATAATGCACGATAATTCATTTGATGTTGTTATGGATATTGATGAAAATGTGCTTGAGTATGAATCGCTTAATCTTATATTACAGCCTCTTGTTGAAAATGCTATTGAGCATGGAATAGATCTTTTGACTGACAGAAGAGGAGTTATCACTGTTGCAGCAAAGCTTTATAACGGACTTATTCATATTGAGGTTAAGGATAATGGCATTGGTATGCCAAAAGAAACAGCTCATACATTCTTAACAAGTGAGTCTGGCGGTTATGGAGCAAGAAATGTCAATGACCGTATAAGGCTGTTTTATGGTGAGCAGTATAATCTTAAAGTAAGCAGTGATGAGAATGGAACGGTTATAACAATAGAGTTTCCGGCAAGAAAGCCAGTCTGATATGCTGTTTAGCAGATAAGCATAATAATATACTGATTAAATCAACGAATATACTTAATGAAAAAGTATGATAAATAGTATGAGTATAATAAAGAAATGTTGTCATTATTTGATAACATTTCTTTTTGTTTATTTTTATGTAAAAATTCCAATATGTTTCTAAAATTTCTTATATTTAATTTCTCATAAAATAAACATATAATTAAACTATCAAAAGAACTTGTAAATAAATTACAAAAAAGATATGTACCAAATGAATTGTATAGAATATGTATTCAAGGTGATGGGTATTATATAAAGAGATGGTACATATCAGCGGTTAAACGCATTAAGAAATGGAGGTATGTTTATGAGGTTTAAAAGATTAGCGGCTGCGGTTATGGCAGCAACAATGTGTGGCTCATTGCTTGTGGGTTGTGGAGGAAGTGATAACAAATCAGCGGATAATAATGAGAATATCACAGCCACAGGCAGAAGAAAATGGCAAATGGCTTCAGACAATGTGCGAGCAGTTCAATTCAGAACATCCTGAATGGAATCTGACTTTTGAATACGGAGTATGTTCTGAGACAGATGCAGGTAAGACAGTTACACAGGATCCTGCGAATTCAGGCGATGTATATTTCTTCGCTAATGATCAGTTGCAGACACTTATTGATGCAAATGCTATAGCAAAGCTTGGCGGTGAAACAGCAGATTATGTTAAGAGTACTAATTCAAGTGCAATAGTTGATTCAGTATCAGTTGATGGCAGTGTATATGGTGTTCCATTTACTACTAATACATGGTTTATGTTCTATGATAAGAGCAAATTCTCAGAAAGCGATATAAAGAGTCTTGATACAATGCTTTCAAAGAACAAGGTAGCATTTAATATAACAGAAGGCTGGTATATGTCATCATTCTATCTTGCTAATGGCTGTACATATTTCGGAAAAGACGGCAAGGATAATTCAGCAGGCGTAGATATTAAGGGTGATAAAGGAACACAAGCAACCAAGGCTTTAGTTGCACTTGTTAATAATCCTAACTTTGTCAATGATTTACAGGGTGTAGGTATTGCTGGTTTAAGAGATGGAAGCGTTGGTGCTTACTTCTCAGGTTCATGGGATTATAAGAGTGTTAAGGAAATATTAGGAGATAACTTTGGTGCAGTATCATTACCAACTGTTAAGATTAACGGAACAGATAAGCAGCTTAAAGCATTTGCAGGTTCAAAGGCTATAGCAGTTAACCCTAATTGCAAGTATCAGCAGGTAGCAGTTGCACTTGCTAAATATCTTGGAGGCAAGGATGCACAGGCTAAGCATTATGAGTTAAGAAATGTTATTCCTTGTAATACAGAGTTACTTGCAACAGATGTAATTAAGAAAGATGCTCTTGTATCAGCACAGAATGATACATTTAATAAGACATCTGTAATTCAGCCTACAGTTACAGGTATGAATGCTTACTGGACACCAGCTCAGAATTTTGCTAAAGCAATTGTTAATGGTGAGGTTACTGCTGATAATGCAGAAGCCAAGACATTAGATTTCTATAATCAGATTAATACATCAATTGTAAAATAGTAAATATCAATTCTAGCAATTCTGGGTCAGTATTAATTGACCCAGAATTTTACTTGACATCATATAATGGTCAGGAGGTGTGGTCAATGAAAGACATTACATTTCGTAATTCTATGAAATATGGCGATTTGACGACAAAACTCAGTTTATTAATACTCGGACTTGGTAATTTCAGGGGCAGACAGATAATAAAAGGAATATTATATATAGCTTTAGAGGCAGCATTTATAATATTTATGATAATAAAAGGAATCAGCTGTCTTTCAGGACTTCCTGCTCTTGGCAGCAGGGAACAGGAAGAGATATGGAATGAAAAGCTTGGAATATATGAGTATGTACAGGGTGATAATTCGCTGCTTATTCTGCTTTATGGAATAACTGTAATATTTATTATATGTGCCTATATTATTCTTGCAGTTAGTTCGTTAAAAAGTGCTTATAATGTAGAGTTAAGAATGAAACAGGGTAAGCATATTAATACATTTGTGGAAGATATTAAAGCATTGTTCAATGAAAATCTTCATAAGCTTTTACTTGTACTCCCAGTTACAGGAATACTTGTATTCACAATACTTCCGCTTGTATTTATGATTTCAATGGCATTTACAAGTTACAGCAAGGTAGACAGTCATCTTGTATTATTTGACTGGGTAGGGCTTGAGAACTTTAAGCTTATATTTAATTCAGGAAGTTCAATAGGACAGTCATTCTGGTCAGTGTTTGGCTGGACTATTATATGGGCAGTATTAGCTACATTTCTTAATTATATACTTGGAATTCTTGTGGCACTGCTTATTAATAGAAAAGGAACTAAGTTTAAGTCATTCTGGAGATTTATATTCATATTATCAATTGCAATTCCGCAGTTCGTATCACTTCTTATAATAAGAAGTATGCTGGCACAGGATGGTATTATAAATGTTGTATTAAAAAAATGCTGGCTGGATAAGCAAGTCACTTCCATTCTTTACTAATGCAACATGGGCAAGAATGACAGTTATAATAGTCAATCTATGGATTGGTATTCCATACACAATATTGCAGGTAACAGGAATATTGCAGAATATTCCAATGGAATTATATGAGGCGGCAGATGTGGACGGAGCTAATGGCTTTGTCAAATTCTTTAAAATAACTATGCCTTATATGTTATTTGTAACAACACCTTACCTGATAACTACATTTACTGCTAATGTTAATAACTTTAATATCGTGTATCTGCTTACAAAGGGCGACCCAGTGCTTGCGGGACATACAGCAGGAAAGACAGATCTGCTTGTAACGTGGCTTTATAAGATGACGGTAGATTACCAGTATTATAATCTTGGAGCTGTTATAGGTATTATGACATTCGTATTTCTTGCACTCGGTTCACTTCTTGTATACAGGAGAACCAAATCTTATAAAGATGAGGAGGGATTCCAATGAAAAAAAGAAGAAAACTATAAAAATATACTTGCACATACGGTGCTTACAGTGCTTGCGATTGTGTGGGTAAGTCCGCTTGTATGGATAATTCTTACAAGCTTCAGGGCACAGAAGGGAGCATATACAAGCTCATTCTTTCCTAAAAGTTATTCACTTGATAATTATATTAAGTTATTTACAGATACGGGAATACTTAATTTCCACGAATGTTTACCAATACATTGATTGTGGCTGTATTTTCTTGTATTATATCTACATTTTTTGTATTATCAGTAGCTTATTGTATGTCACGACTTAAGTTCAAGATGAGAAAAGCTATGATGAATGTTGCAATGATACTTGGTTTATTTCCGGCATTTATGGCAATGATAGCTGTGTATTACATATTAAAGGCTATCGGCTTGTCAGAGGGAAGTATGATAAGAGTGGCATTGGTGCTTGTGTATTCGGCTTCGGCTGGTATTCAGTTCTATATCGCCAAAGGCTTTTTTTGACACAATACCTAAGACTATTGATGAAGCCGCATTAATTGATGGTGCTACCAAATGGCAGGTATTTACCAAGATTACAATTCCATTAAGCAAACCTATTATTGTATACACGGTTCTAACATCTTTTATAGCACCTTGGGTGGATTTTATATTTGCAAGAGTAATATGCCGTGCTAATGCTGATTATTACACAGTTGCCATTGGTCTTTGGCAGATGCTTGAGAAGGAATATGTTGATGTGTGGTATACAAGATTTGCTGCTGGTGCAGTACTTATATCAATTCCAATTGCCGCCTTGTTTATGATTATGCAAAAGTGCTATAATGAGTCTATGTCAGGAGCAGTTAAAGGCTGACAGGAATAGGTGGAAAAATATTATGTTTGTGCATCATCAGATAAATAATAATTCTGGTATTAATATAATATATAAGCAAAGCAGTACCATATGTATTGCAAAGCTTTTATATACCATTATGATGTTAACAGTAATAACGCTTTTAGCCGGGTGTAACAGCCCGGCTAAAGGTGTGTATAATGACAGTGATTATAATGAAGCAGTTAGTACTGCTAAGACAACGCCATTTGGGGCTTATCCTGATATGATTGAATATACTCTTGGAAAGATGACAAGTGTCAATAATTCGAATATGCCAGCTATGGATACATATACTGATAATGCGTATACGAGATATATAAAGTCGGTTCTTAATGTGCAGAATGTAGATGTATTTGAGGCTAATGACAGTCAGTATAATACTAATGTATCAATGGCTGTTTCAATGAATAGGCTTCCTGATATTATGGTTGTGTCAAGCCAGAGTGAGCTGGAACAGCTTATAGAAAATGGAATGATAGAGGATTTGACAGACAGCTACAATAATTGTCTTACAGATAGAATAAAGAGTATGTATGCAAGTTATGGCAGTGCACTTATGGATATGGTAACATATGATGGAAAGATAATGGCACTTCCTGAGACTAATATTACTGACGGACCTAATCTTGTATGGCTCCGCAAAGACTGGATGGATATATTAGGACTTTCAGAACCGCGTACTGTAGACGATGTTGTTAATATTGTAAGGCATTTCATAACCTATGATCCTGGCAATAATGGTGTGGCAGAGGATGGCAGCAGTAATACAGTTGGACTTGTTGTAGATACATCGGTGGCAGGAGAATGTGGATATAGCAGTGAGTTCCTGCTTGATATAATATTTGCCAGCTTCAATGCTTATCCTAAGCGATGGATAGAGAATGATGACGGACAGATTGTATATGGTTCTGTAACTGATGAAGCTAAAAATGCACTTGAATATATCAACCAGTTATATAATGAGAAGATAATAGATAATGATTTCTTATTAAGGACATCAACTAATATATGTGAACTTATAGAAAATGGCTTGTGTGGCTCATTTTTGGACCTTGGTGGGCACCTAACAATCCACTTGCCAATGCTGTCAGCATTAATCCTGATTCTAACTGGCAGCCATATCTGATATCAACAGGCGATAATGTAACAGAATACCATAGTCAAAATCCCTGCTACAAATATGTAGTTGTCAGAAAAGGCTATGAATATCCAGAGATTGCGGCTAAGATGATAAGTGTTATGTTTGATAAGATAAGATTTGATTGTGCAGACTCAGAAGAATTTGCTAATTATTATCAGTTAAATGTTGAGCCAACAGCCAGACCATTATCAATTAATGTTGACTATAATAATGCTTTATCAATATGCTATAGAAATATATCAGATGCAATTGAGGGACGAAAAGATAGTGATAATCTGGAATTGCTGGAACGCTCATATTATAATGCCTGCAAATCATACCTTAACAATACAGGTCTTGCCAATACATCTTATGAATATAATACAGATGATTCATATAAGGAATATTCACAGTCAGGAAGAAAAGGTGCAACAAGCACGCAGTGGGCGGCGTATATGTCGCGAATTAAAGCCTGCCGGCTTTTAGACGAAGGCAATATAGTGATTAAGCAGTCGTTATATTTTAAGACGACAGACACTATGAAGAATAGATGGTGGAAGCTTAAAAGTCTTGAAAAAGAAGCATACCTTAAGATTATAAGTGGGGAAGCAGACATTGATTATTTTGATACATTTGTTAGCGAATGGAACGCACAAGGTGGTATAATAATTACGGAAGAAGTTCGGGAGAATATTGTAAGGTGAATTTTGTAAGAATTATAATATTGTAAATTTAGATTAGTTATTTCATATATAATATTATGGTTCCAGTAAGGCAATATTATATATAATATGTAATAAACAGGAGGTAAAAGTTATGGAAGACATATTTAATGGAAGCAAGAAGTTAGGATTTGGTCTTATGAGACTTCCACTTCTTAATCAGAATGAAGCTTCTAGCATTGACATTGAATTAACTAAGAAAATGGTTGATACATTTATTGAAAAAGGTTTTACTTATTTTGATACAGCGTGGATGTATTGTGGCTTTAAGAGTGAAAATGCAGCTAAAGAGGCACTTGTAGACAGACATAACAGAGATGAATATACACTTGCAACTAAGCTGCACGCAGGTTTTATAAAGACATTTGAAGATAGAGATAAAGTGTTTAACGAACAGCTGAGTAAAACAGGCGTTACATATTTTGATTATTATCTTCTTCATGATGTCGGTGTTGACCATTATGAAGTGTATAAAAAGCTTGACTGTTTTAACTGGCTTGCTGATAAGAAGGAAAAGGCTTAGTTAAGCATATTGGATTTTCTTTCCATGATAATGCAGATTTGCTTGATAAGGTACTTACAGAGCATCCAGAGATGGAATTCGTGCAGTTACAGATTAATTATCTTGACTGGGAAAGTGAGGCTATTCAGTCAAGAAAATGCTATGAGGTTGCAACAAAGCATAACAAACCAGTAATAGTTATGGAGCCAGTTAAAGGTGGCACACTTGCCAAAGTACCAGAAAAGGTTGAAAATAAATTCAAAGGATATAATAAAGATATGTCAGTACCATCCTGGGCTATCAGATTTGTTGCGAGTCTGCCAAATGTAAGAATGGTTCTTAGCGGTATGAGTAATATGGAACAGCTTCTTGACAATACAAGTTATATGCAGGATTTTGTACCCCTTAATGATGAAGAAATCAGGCTTGTACATAATGCGGCGGATATGATAAATGAAAGTATTGCAATACCTTGTACAGGATGTTCATATTGTACAGATGGATGTCCAATGCACATAGCAATTCCTAAATATTTCTCATTATATAATGCTGATAAACTGGAAATTGAGGATAAGGGCTGGACACCTCAGGGTGAATATTATGACAGACTTACTAATAATTTCGGTAAAGCAAGTGATTGTATTGAGTGTAAAAGTGCGAAGGAGTCTGTCCACAGCATTTGCCAATTATTAATAATCTTAAAGAGGTTGCAAAGCATTTTGGCAAATAATCAGGTTGCTAAGCTGCAGAAAAAGTGGTAGTATAAAGATATGATAACATAACGCCGATAAATCCTGCTTTATCGGCGTTATGTTATATTAAATGTACTATGTTATGTCAAGATATAAAGCTAAGGAAATATAAAGTATGGGAATTGATTCAGATTATTATAAAGAAAAGAATAAAAAACAGCTTACAAAGCTTCGTATACTTGAGGCTAAACTGCCGCCATATGTGACTTCTTATCTTGATGATAAGGAGTTGTCATCACAGGTTAATACGGTAATTGCGTATGCGTATGATTTACAGACATTTTTCAGATTTCTTACAGAGAAAAATACTATGTTAAAGAATACTGCAATTAAGGATATTACAATAGATTTTCTTGAAAATCTTACATTTGAAGACATTAATGAGTATCAGAGATATTTAAGGTTTAATAATGATGATGGAAGCACACATCAAAATCAGGATAAAGGAATAGCCCGCAGAATGGCGGCTTTAAGGGGATTTTTTGAATTTGCCTGCACACATCAGTATATGAAGAACAATCCGACAGTTGGGGCAGCCAAGCGAATTAAAATGCCTCAGAAAGACATAATCAGGCTTAATGATGAAGAAGTTAATGACCTCTTAAATGTTGTATCCAATACTAATATTAAAGGCAATAAGCTTCAGATACAGAAGTGCCAGAAGACACAGCTTAGGGATACGGCGCTTATTACATTGCTTCTTAACACAGGAATACGAGTATCTGAATGTGCAGGTCTTGATATTGATGATATTAATTTTAATTACAGAACAATCAATATTGTAAGAAAGGGTGGTTCTGATGCACATCTGTATTTCAATGAGATTACAGAAAATGCTTTAAAAGACTATATTGAAAATGAACGTCCTCTGCTTCTTGGCAATCCAGAGTCAGAGGAACAGGCAGTATTCATCTCAATGAAAAAAAGCCGTATGAGTGTAAGTGCAATTGAACGTATGGTAAAAAAATATGCAAAAAATGCAACACCTGATAAAAAAATCTCTCCACATAAAATGCGAAGCACATATGGTACAGCACTTTATAAAGACACAGGCGACATAAGACTTGTAAGTGATGTACTTGGGCATAAAGATATTAACACAACTGCGAAGCATTATGCGGCTATGGAAGAAGAACATAGAAGAATTGCTGCTACTATCCCACTCTATCAGGTCGATGAAGGGACTGGGGAATAGTTTTGTCTATATTGATATTGCTGTTTGTATGTCTGTTTATATTGTGTTCTATTTGATTATGTTAATTTATAATTCTTTATTTATATTTATAGTATAACAATGCTTGCATTTATATTTATTATGTGATATATATAATATATATTTACGCGTAATAATTTATTATAACAATAATAATTTAATTGCAATTTAACTTATGAATTGGGGTTCATAATATTTTGTTATAATACTCTTCTGCTATAGCTTTTATCTTATAGCATAATTAACAATATCTAACGGTTTAACACACTTGTCATAACAATTCCCTGATGATAATATATACATATAGTTCTTCAATTTAGTAATGTATAAATTGAATGTATATTAATAGGATAATTAATTATATTTTTTGCACAATGTGTATGATTATAATTTTATATGAAATTTTTATATGACATAGTCATATGTTTAATTGTTTATTTGTTAATTATGCAGTCAAATATTATACATATGATTGGAGAATATATGAGAACAATAGATAATGACAATACTAAACAGACGACATTTTCTGAATTCAATAATAAAAATGTCGTAAATGCAGCTATTTCTGGATATCAGCCAACAACAATAAGACAATATAAGGATAATGTATTCTGTCTTTTGTACAGGGATAAGAATAATCTTCTGGACCTTTATAATGGGTTGAATGACACTAATTATACTAATGTAGATGATTTAACTGTTACTACTCTTAAGGGTGGTGTGTATATGAAATATAAGAATGATGCTTCATTTGTGTTTGGGCAGGATTTGTATATGTTTGAACAGCAATCCAGCCGCAATCCGAATATGCCGTTGCGATTTCTGCACTATTTATCTGATGTATATAGGCAGATGTATAACAATAGTGATTTGCACAGAAGTACAATGCTTAAAATTCCAGTACCACATTTTGTTACTTTTTATAATGGTAAACAGCCGCTTGAAGTGGAAAGTACTCTTCGATTATCGGATATGTATGAGAAGAAAAAGGAATGTCCGGAGTTGGAACTTATTGTAAGAGTTATTAACATTAATACTGGAGCTATTATTAATAAAAAATTATTGGATAACGAGAAGAATGATATTATTAATGGTATTAATCAATCATATGATTTTGATAAATCCAATAAGAATATCAATGCAGGTAATACCATCAATTCACGGACATACAGCTCTGAATTTCTTTCTAAATGTGAAACACTTAAGGACTATATGACATTTGTTAATAAAGTTCGAGTTAAGACTGATATTGAGAAGATTGATATCCGTACTGCTGTTATAGAAGCGGTTGATGAGTGTATAGCTGAAAATGTATTGTCGGAATTTCTAAAAAATCACAGGGAGGAAGTGATTACTGTGAGTATTTATGAATATGACGAGGAAGGACATCTTGAAATAGTTAAGGAGGAAGGACGCCAGTTAGGTATCGCTGAGGGTGAAAAACTAGGCATAATTAAAGGAGAAGAAAAGGAGCGTTCTAACGGAATAAAAGTGTTTATTAAATTATGTAAAGATATGAACCTATCAGATGAAGATACGATAAATAAACTTGTTGAAGATTACCAGCTATCCAGAGATGAAGCTATCAATGCTATAAAGAATTATTAATGAAAAACAACCCCACAATATGTGCATGGAATATAGTGTGGGGTTGTTTTTATATAATTTTTAATAATCTGACTTAGCTGTTTTGATTATTTATTGTTATATCAGTTACTTAATAATCTAGTAGTAATATTCTAACTGATTACTGAAGAAGTGTAAGAACACCCTGGTTAGACTGATTAGCCTGTGCAAGCATAGACTGTCCAGCCTGAGCTAAGATGTTATTCTTGCTGTAGTTAACCATCTCTTCTGCCATATCTGTATCACGAATACGTGACTCAGCTGTCTGAAGGTTCTCAGAAGCTGTATCAAGGTTGTTGATTGTATGCTCAAGTCTGTTCTGAACAGCACCCATCTTACCTCTTGAAGCAGATACCTTCTTGATAGCTGCATCAATAGCTGTTGTAGCTGTCTTAGCTGAATCCTGAGAACTTAAGTCTACTGACTTTCCACCAACACCAAGTGCATCAGCACTCATATCATCAAGTGTAAAGCTCATTGTCTGACCTTCATTAGCACCAATCTGAAGTTCAATTCCCTTACCTGTATTAGCTGTACCAGCCTTTAAATTAATTGTTTCCTTTGCTGTATTATCTGCCTCAGCATCAATACCTGTCTTAGCTTTAATTAAAGCTGCCATAGCAGATGCATCATCTTCTCCAACTGCACCAGCTGTACCAACCTTTACATAGTTAACATCTTTATAATCATCACCTAAGCTTGCTGGATCATCTACATATGCGAACTTTTCACCATTAACTGTAAATATCTTATCTTCAATATTACCAGTACCTGTATATGAACCTATAGCTTTTGTAATCTGTGAATAAGCATCTACGCCGGTTGTTGATTCAGCTGTCTTAACTGCTGCTGCATTATCCTGTGATAAAAGAATAGAATTGGCTGTCTTTCCTGCTTCCTTAGCTGTAAATTCAAGCTTACCATCTCCATTCACATTAAAATCATATGAATCACCAAGGCTTGATTCCTTTAAAGCATCTGCAAATGCCTGTGCTGTATTTTTTTTTCACCATCCGCATTATCTGCTGTCTTAGTATCTCCTGTAATTGTTACTTTAACTGTTGATGAATTACCATTCTTATCTATTACTGTAACTGCAAGTGTAGAGTCCTTTCCGCTTGCTAATGCATTAAAAGTATCAGCTGCTGTATTAACCTGTGTTGTAGCATCAACTTTAGTAAGTGCACTAGCTGCACTCTTGCTTACAGAAGCACTAACAGCACTACCTGAACGTGAACCATCAAGTAACTTCATAGTATTGAATTCTGTTGTTTCAGAGATTCCTGTTAATTCACTCTGAAGCTGTTCAATTTCGTTCTGTACTGCTTCTCTATCATCATCTGTTTCTGTTCCGTTAGCTGCCTGCACTGAAAGCTCTCTCATTCTCTGAAGAATTGAATGTGATTCATTTAAAGCACCTTCAGCTGTCTGGATAAGTGAGATACCATCCTGAGCATTAGTTGAAGCCTGATTAAGACCTCTGATCTGTCCTCTCATCTTCTCTGAGATAGAAAGTCCTGCTGCATCATCTGCTGCACGGTTAATTCTGTAACCTGATGATAACTTCTCTGTTGATTTTGACTGTGCAGATGAAACTCCGCTTAACATTCTGTTAGCATTCATAGCTGACATATTGTGTTGTACTACCATAGTGTGTACCTCCGTGTAAAATATAATATTTGTTCGGGAATCCGTTCCCATCTCCCTTACCGGGAATGTATTAGAACTGCTGGCATCAGCCTTAACAGTTAATACGCATATATAATAAACAGTGTTACCATGCTAACCCTGTATATTATCCTGACTGATGTCCTCTTTCCTATCTACAACCTGCTTATTCATCTTCTTATCTTCTCTTATAAGCCTGCGGATTTTAGAAAGTGTTTCCGGAGAAAGTCCGCGTTCCGCATAATATGGAGATATATAGCGGGACTCCTTCTTGTCCGAATTGGCAGTATTTCTTGCAAGAACCTTGCTTCTTACAATGTTGAGTTCCCTTGGGGCATCTATTAAAAGATGAATGTTCCCTTCTGAGCCTCCCGAATAGATAACCCTTACGTCATCACCAATGTTGATGTACTCGCCGGGTTTGATTGTTAGTTTTAACACATTAACCTCCTTGTCTATGAATAGTCGCAGAGGATTGGACTATTCACATTTACTTCCTTGTTGATGCAACATTTTATATTAAAATGTTGCATTTATATATTGGAGGTATTGATTATTGAGTACAGCACAACCTATAAGAAGTAATGATGAATTAAATTTGTTTAAGGAATTTTATTTGAACAATAGACCGAATGTCAGAAACTATGCATTGATATGTATTGGGTTGAATTCTGCGTTGAGAATTAGTGATGTTTTGCAGTTAAGATGGGAAGATGTGTATGATTTTGAAAATGAACATTTTCTTAAACATATAATAATAATAGAAAAAAAGACTAATAAAGAGACCAGAATTGCAATTAATGACAATATAAAGCAGGGACTTGGTATGTATATGGAGAGCTTATATAATATAAGAAAATGTGATTATATATTTAATGGGCAGAAAAAAGGTAAGCCACTGAGCCGTTCACAGGCTTTTAGAATTATTAAGAAAGCAGCTAATGAACTTCATATGGAAAGCGGGATAAGCTGTCATTCTATGAGAAAGACTTTTGGGTATTATGCTTGGAAATGTGGTACACCACCAGCAATATTAATGGATATATACAATCACTCTTCTTATGAAATAACAAGGAGATATTTAGGAATTAAGCAGGATGATAAAGACTCTGTATTTTTTGAATATTAATCTTTAATATTAATAATAATTTATATTAAATTAAATTAGTAAACAGGGTAAAGTATTTTAAATTGGTGACGATATATAGAATGTAAATAAGAATAGAATTATAAATTTTAATGCAACATTTTAATATAAAATGTTGCATTTTGTTTATTATAAGACATATTATATGACAGCAATAAGTTAATTAGTCATTAATTAAAGCTGAAATCAATAAAAATAGAAAAACTAATTCATATTTATTATACGAAATTAGTTTTTCTATTTCTGTATTTAATATTATATTATTTTATATCATTACTCCCGATTTCTCCTTGCTCTTGTTAACTGTAGCATTAAGTTTTCTGCAAGGTATGGCAACGACAAGTCCGATAAATAAGCATATACCTACATATATCAATAATGCAATAATACATTTCCAGTAATACCAGCTATATGTTCCACCGACACATTCTCTGAGGGCGTCCATAGCATAGGTGAATGGGAGGTATTTGTATATTGCCTGATATACAGTTGGAAGACATTGTATTGGGAATGTACCACCAGCACCGGCAACCTGAATAACCATAATAACTACAGCAACGGCTTCACCGACATTTTCAAAGGCAACTGTAAGTGAATATGTAATCATTGTAAATACGAATGAAGTAAATGATGCCGCTAACCAGAACTTAAATGGGTGAAGGCATTGTATTCCAATAAAGAATAAATCACCAAGTGTTATAAGTAATGCCTGTGCCTGTCCTATAAGGAAAAATGTTAAATATCTTCCAAAGAAAGCCTGAACAGAGGTAATATTGTATCCGCCAAAAGGATGAACCTTTACATGGATAATGGCAACTAATATTAATGCACCAACCCATATTGATAATACTGAGTAGAATGGTGACATAGCTGAGCCATAATTCTCAATTGGATACAAGTCAACTGTTCCGATAGTAACAGGAGCAGATATGAAAGATGCAAGTTCTTCTGTATTAAATGCGACGGCAGTCTGTAATAATGAATATGTACCACTGCTCTTAAAATCAACAAGCTTAGTTATTGAGTCTGATTACTGGCTCTCAAGGTTATGTACAAGCTCTAATGTATTAGCAATAGAACTGCCCATCTGGCTTATTGAATTATCAAAATCTGCAACATTGTATCCCATATCATCATATATTTCAGAGACAGAATTCATATATCCCTGAATTGTATTAATATCATTGGCAATATTAGCAAATATTGTTGAGTCTATAAGATTACTCTTTCCTATAGTATTATTCAATTCATTAAGAATTGCTTTTTCACTGTCAAATTTCACTGATAAATCTGGCGATATAGCTGCTGCAGTATCAGATGTTGACTGTGCTGTGCTTATTATATTGGAAACGGCAGTAAGCACGCTGTCAAATGTAGACACCTGTGTATTAACAACCTGTAATTTGGCTATTAATATATCTAATATTGAGTTGCCGCTTACATTTTCCTTATTAATATTATTACCATCAGAGTCTTTAATTGCACCTATATTATCAGCAATATCGGCAGATTTCATTATGGCTTCTGTAAGTGAGCTTATAAATGTAGCATTAACCTGTTGTTGTACTGCTGTCTTGGCTTTGTCTGTTATCTTAGGGGCAATGGCATTTTTCTTCTGGTTAGTATAATAGATAATCTCCGGATGTGTCATATTATCAGCTAAGAAGCTTACCATATCACGAGAGAAATCTTCAGGCATTATCAATGCTGCATAGTAATCTCCTGCCCATACACCCTCAATGGCTTCTTCTGACGTATCAGTAAATACCCAGCCGATAGTGTCATTGGTCTTAAGTGCTTCTATAATATTGGTGCTTATATTTACATTCATACCTGAAATATCAATTCCGGTATCATCATATGCTACAGCGACCTTTATGTTAGATGTTGAGTCAGAACCATAAGGGTCCCAGTTGGATAAAATGTTAAACCAGGCATATAATGATGGAAGAACAGAGAGTCCCATTACAACGACTAAAGCTACAACATTTCGCCCAATTCTTTTCCAGTCGTTAGCAAATACTCGAAATATATTTTTCATATTATTCTTCTGAACCTCCATTCTTGATATAATTCTTAGTAATATCTGATATGGCTTTCGCTGTATCAATAAGTGAGTCATCATACTCATTACCAACAATATCTTTAAGATTTTCGGTCATATTATAATCTTTATATTCAATGGCAATAAGATAGCCGCTTATAATAAATAAAGAAGCAATCCACATTACAAGAAATATAACTTTAGAGCTGTTTACAACAAATAAAAGGGTAAGGAATATAATGGGAATTACTAACATTGCTATTATTCCGTATTTAATTCTGTCTTTGTTACGTTTGTGTTCTCTATAGTAATAGTCTTTAATCATATCTACTGATTTCGCAGCAGTATCTATATTTACAGATATTTCATCTTTAATATCAGACATAAACTCCTCCTCATTCATCAATTAATCTACATAAGTTTAGTATCGTGCATACGGTGATGCATATAATGATTGAGCTTCATAAATGGCTTTCTTAGGAAAAGACCAAGGAATAAAGTACCTATAACAAATAGCATAAGCTGTCCCATAAGTATGAAGTAATCATATCTGTAGAAACCACTTACACATTCTCTTATGGCATTGATAGCATAAGGGAATGGGAAATATATATATACATTTCTAAAGAATGATGGTAACAGTTCAATAGGGTATGTACCACTTGAACCAGCAATCTGAATAACTACGAGAACAACGGCTAAAGCTTTACCGACATCACCAAACGAAAGTGTAAGTGTATATATAAGCAATGTAAATGCAAAGCTTACAATTGATGCGGTAAGCATAAATATTCCTGGGTGCACACAGTATATTTTAAGTAAATATATATCACCAAGAACTGTTATAACTGCCTGAATCTGTCCCATAAGCCAGAATATTAAATATCGTCCGAAATATTTCTGTGTTAATGTAGCATTTTAAATTCTTCCCTGTCATCAGGAGATGTCTTGATAAGTGCTGTAAGGAGAAGACCTCCAACCCATAAAGCAAGAGTTGTATAGAAAGGTGCTACTGCTGTTCCGTAATTAACAGCTTCGTATACATTTTCAGTTGTAACCTTAACAGGTGATGAGAAGAATTCGCCGTATTCAGCTGAATCCTTGTCAAGAAGCTTCTGCATAAGCTCATACTTTCCATCGTCTTTTAATGCAGCAAGCTCTGTATTGGCTTTATCTAAAGTATTCTGTACATTGCCGATAAGTTCCCCCATAGTATCTAATGTGAAATTAACACTAGAAAGTGTACTGTCTACGCCATTAATAATAGTACTTATGGCAGAAAGGCTGTCTGAAGCAGATACAAGTGAGTCGTAGATAGAGTTGATGGAAGTCTTAAATAATTCACCAGATTTGCCAACTGAATCGTTAATACTTGATGTAAGTATGCTATTAAGTGAATTAATAGAGTTCTCACACTGTACAAGTGCATCATCCATATATGTAAATATGTTAGCAGGGTCAGCCTTAGAGTCTGTATACCACTGTGTAAATGTTGTCATATTCTGTGCGGCTGTCTTAAGAAGTGCAGGCATAAGGTCAAGTGAACTTATAAGACTGTCATATAAGAACTGGTTATTACCGCCGTTATCATTATCAATATCTTTGAAATGTTCAAGTATTGGTTTAAGGCTGTTATTAAACTCATTATTAGCATTAATAACTTCATTCATTAAACTGTTAAGTTCGCCAAGCTGTTTGATAATATCAAGCTTGGTAACAAGTGTGTGATTATTCTTATAGTCTGCAATCTTTCCGCGTAATGTTTCAATTTTGCCGGTGAGCTTAGTGTTAATATCAGTTAATCTGGTAAGAGATGCACTGATATTGGCAGTATAAGCATCAATTGCATTGTTAGCTGTATTCTTTGAAGCCTCAATATTCTCTTCTGACATATTACTCTGCATATCAGATACAAGTGCATCTGTCTTTTTAAGAGTATCTGAAAGGTTGTCATTACTTGCATTAAACATACTGATTGAAGCGTTGTATTCAGATAAGTTATTGCTTATATCCGTTAATTTATCTGATATGTCAGATAATACATTGGTCTTTGTAAGAGAAGCAGCATCAGTTGAATTAAGAATTGTAACTACAACTGTTTCAATAAATGTTTCATTAATAGTTTCCTGTAAAGTAGACTTTCCAGATTGTGTAATCTTGCTGGCAATAGCGTTCTTCTTGGCATTCTCATAATATGTAACAGAAGGAGTTTCCATATTATCATTAAGGAAATTAATCATTGAACGGCTGAAATTATCGCCGATTACTATTGCGGCGTAGTACTTGCCGCTTTTAACTCCGTCAATTGTGCTTTCCATATCTTTTGTAAATGTCCAGCCGAGTTTGTCATTTTCTTTGAGGTTATCAATAATACTATTACCCATATTCTGATATTCGCCATCCATATCAAAACCAGTATCCTCAGAGTATACAGCAATCTTAATTGAAGCAGTATTAGCATAGGGATCCCAGTTAGAATAAATATTAAACCACGCATATAATGATGGAATAATACATAATCCTATGGCAATAATAAGTGCAAATATATTGCGGCATATGCCACGCAAATCTTTTATAAAAATACGCAGAATTGTACTCATATTCAATCTCCATTTACTATAATTTGACAGTTAATTATATCACTAGATATTAGGACATACAAGCTTCATAATTTTAAAAATCATATAAAAATCTCATAAAATTAATAAAGGCTCTGGACATTATTGTTATAGTAATGTCCGGAGCCTTTGTAAGCTTAATATGCTAAAGCTGATAATCAATATTTATTTAAATTGTATCAAGTGCTGCAGATATATCAGCAATCAAGTCTTTTTTATCTTCAAGTCCGCAGGAAATTCTTATAAGTCCTGCTGGAACACCAGCTTCTTTTAATTGTTCATCATTAAGCTGTCTGTGTGTGGATGTTGCAGGATTAAGACAGCATGTTCTTGCATCAGCAACGTGTGTTTCTATTGCAGCAAGCTTAAGGTTCTTTAAGAACTTTTCGGCTGCTTCTTTTCCACCTTTGATTTCAAAAGATACTACACCACAGCCACCATTAGGCATATATTTTTTGGCTGTTTCATAATATTTATTACTTTTAAGACCAGGATAGCTGACATATTCAACTTTAGGATGATTTTCAAGAAATTCAGCTACTGCCTGTCCATTTTCAACGTGGCGTGGCATTCTTACATGAAGAGATTCAAGTCCAAGATTAAGGATAAAGGCATTTTGTGGGGATTGTATACATCCTAAATCTCTCATAAGCTGTGATGTACACTTTGTGATAAATGCACCCTCTTCCGAATTTTTCTGCGTAAGTAATTCCATGGTAACTTTCATCTGGTGTGCATAGTCCTGGATACATATCTGCATGTGCCATCCAGTCAAAATTACCAGAATCAACTATTGCACCTCCGACAGCAGCTCCATGACCATCCATATATTTAGTTGTTGAGTGAGTGACAATATCAGCACCCCATTCGATTGGTCTGCAATTAATAGGGGTTGGAAATGTATTATCTACAATAAGAGGGACATTATGTGCGTGTGCAGCCTTTGCAAATTTCTCTATATCAAGAACTGTAAGAGCTGGATTGGCAATTGTCTCACCAAACATAGCTCTGGTATTGTGTTTAAATGCTGCATTAAGTTCTTCTTCTGATGCGTCAGGTGAAACAAATGTAACGTCTATTCCCATTTTCTTGAAAGTAACTGAAATAAGATTGAAAGTTCCACCATATATTGATGATGATGCAACGATATGACTGCCACATTCACATATATTAAAAAGAGCAAAGGTTAGCAGCCTGTCCAGATGATGTAAGCATTGCGGCTGTTCCACCTTCAAGAGCTGCTATTTTGGCAGCAACGTGATCATTGGTAGGATTCTGTAGTCTTGTATAGAAATATCCTGATGCTTCCAGGTCAAATAGCTTGCCCATATCTTCGCTTGTATCATATTTAAAAGTTGTAGATTGGATAATAGGAATTTGACGAGGCTCACCATTCGATGGTGTATAACCAGCCTGAACACACTTAGTATTAATAGAATAATCTTTCATAATGACCTCCAGTGTAAATTATAGAATAATTAAATATTACTAATGTTATGTTATAAATAAATTACCCTATAATTCTACAGGATTATAGGGTAAAATGCAATAATTATTACTTTATGAAGTTAGTCTTAGCCTCTCTTTCAGTAGCCGGGAGTGCGACACCTGCATTTTTACCAGCTTCAATACACTTTAACATCCAAGCCATATTATGAGCTACGTTGCGCATTGTCTGTAAGCCTTCTAAATCCATAACGGCTTCGTTCTCATTGCGGCATAGACGTTATTCCAGTATGTAGAGCTTACTACTGGCATCTGTGATATTCCATAATATTTATTTAATACGTCAAATGAAGCAACTGTTCCACCACGTCTTGCAACAGCTACGCTTGCGGCTGGTTTAAAAGCAAAGGTCTTAGAACTTGAATAAAATACTCTGTCTAAGAAAGAGAGAATTCTTCCACTTGGGTGGGCATAATATACAGGTGTTCCAAATACAAACGCATCAGCTTCTTTTGCCTTGGCAATGAATTCATTAACATTGTCCTTAGTATATGCACAACCATCAGGTGTGCATTGGTTACAGCCAATACAATCTCTTACTGCATCTGCACCAATCTGGAATATTTCATAGTCAATTCCTTCATTATTAAGAGCTTTTCCAATCTCATTAAGTGCTGTAAATGTAGTTCCATTGATATGTGAACTACCGTTTAACATTAATACTTTCATTATCATATGCCTCCTGATTTAATATCTTTTATTTGTTTAAACAAGTGTATATATTTTAAGCTTAAAAAGAAAAAATTCTCAATACCTTGCATAATATATTTGATTAATATACTATTATATGGTGTGAAAATTATTAATTATTATGGAAACATTGATTATTGTTTAAAGGGAGCGTTATTAATTTATGAAGAATTTAAAAGGAACTTTTATATTATTGCTTGCCGCATTTATATGGGGTACAGCATTTGTTGCACAGACAAGTGCTGGTGATAATATTGAGCGTTTACATTTAATGCCTGTAGGAATATTATCGGGGCATTATTTTTTATTTATTGTTATTGCAATATTAGATATGAGAAAATATTCTGATAGATATGATAATCCAAGTGAGAATAATTACAATATATATAAGAAGAACTACATTATTAATAAGAAAGATTATTTAACTGATGCGAATAAATGGCCTATAAAAGAAGGTGTTATATGCGAATTCTACTTTGCATAGCGATGAATTTGCAGCAGATAGGGATTAATACATATCCTGATGGAGTTGCTGTATCAGGGAGAGCTGGATTTCTTACAGCGACTTATGTTGTTATGATTGCGATTGTTTCAGTATTTATGGGACAAAAGCTTCATAAGCTTACCATAATAGCTGCATTTGTGTGTATTGCGGGAATGTATCTTTTGTGTATTGCGGGTGGAATTAACGAAATATATGTTGCGGATATATCAGAGTTAATGTGTGCTGTTGCATTTACAATACATATGTTTACGGTAGATAAATATGATAAAGCAGATGGTGTTAAATTATCCTGTATACAATTCTTAACAAGTGGAATATTGTCAGGAATATTAATTCTTATATTTGATAAAGCAGACATTAACAGCATTATGAAAGCAATAATACCAATATTATATGCAGGTGTTATGTCAAGTGGAATTGCTTACACTTTTCAGATTATTGGGCAGAAATATGCCAAGCCATCAGTGACTGCCATTGTATTGAGCCTTGAGTCGGTATTTGCTGCACTTGCAGGCTGGATTTTATTAGGTGAACATTTAAGCACAAGGGAACTTACCGGCTGTATATTAGTATTCACAGCGGTCATTATTGCACAGATACCACAATTTGCTCATAACGTTGACGATAGTAAACAACAGGTCATAGAATAAAATTATTGAGATGCTCTCTCCTAAATAGCAAGTTTTAAGTATTTAACTTACCTTTTTTAGAAGGGAGCTAATTATTTGTTAAATGATTATTATCATTACGTTTATTTGACAGATTTATTGCTGTCTTCTGATTTTTCTGATTCGTCTGCTTTTTTTAGCTTCATCTGCATACTGTTTTTTAAGTTTTTCTGATTTAAATTTATAAATGAGCAGTCCGGTTGGAAATGGAAGTACTGCAATTATAAATAAAAGCACTATTATTATTATTACTTTAGTTTCACTCATATGCACTCCTAATGTATTAATAGCTTTAATTTGATCAATTATAAAGTAGTTAGTGCCAAAAAGTAAATCCGGCACTAACGTATATTGTTATGAATTAGATTGTTTTTGATTTACAATATATTTGATAAGAATAATTGTAAGAGTCATAAGCACAATACCTATAATTAAAGGAACTACAGGATTGTGTATGAAACCAGCAATTATATATGTTATAAATGATACTGCGGCAACAACAACTACATAAGGAAGTTGTGTCGATACATGGTTCATATGGTTACACTGTGCACCAGCCGATGCCATAATAGTTGTATCTGATATAGGTGAACAGTGGTCGCCGCATACAGCACCTGCCATACAAGCAGATATAGATATAATCATCATAGTATTATCAGTTCCAGAAAACGTATTAACAACAATAGGTATAAGAATACCGAATGTACCCCAGCTTGTTCCGGTTGCAAATGCAAGGAATATCGCTACAAGGAATATAATGGCTGGAAGGAAATTAAGCAGGCTTCCAGAAGCACCATTTACAAGACCTGCTACATATTCTTTAGCACCTAAGCTGTCTGTCATACTCTTGAGTGTCCATGCAAAAGTAAGGATAAGGATTGCTGGAACCATAGCTTTAAAGCCTTCTGGTATGCAGGCAAATGATTCTTTAAATGGAAGAACTTTTCTTACAGCATAGAAGAATACAGTAATTACCATTGCAAAGAAGCTTCCAAGCATTAGTCCTACAGGAGCATCGCAATCAGAAAATGCTTCTATAAATGGCGTTCCGCTAAAGAAACCGCCTGTATATATCATACCTATAACACAGCATATAATTAATGAAACAATAGGAAATACAAGGTCAATAACCTTGCCGTTGCCTTTATTACATCAGGATTAGCATTAGCATATGGCCTGTCAGGTGTTGTATACAAGTCACCCTTAGCAGCATTATCTTCGTGAAGCTTCATAGGACCAAAATCCACTTTTAATATTACAAACATAAGTAATGCGAATATTGTAAGCAATGCATAATAATTATAAGGAATAGATTTCATAAATACAGAAAATCCGTCCTCACTTTCAACAAAGCCTGTTACAGCGGCAGCCCATGATGAAATAGGTGCTATTATACATATAGGTGCTGCTGTTGCATCTATAATATAAGCAAGCTTTGCTCTTGAAATCTGGTGGCTGTCAGTTACAGGGCGCATAACACTTCCAACTGTAAGACAGTTAAAATAGTCGTCAATAAATATAAGTGCACCAAGAAGAATAGATACTAACTGAGCACCCGTTCTTGTCTTTATTCTTTTGGAAGCCCATTCGCCAAATGCACTTGAACCTCCTGCTCTGTTCATCATACATACCATTATTCCAAGAATTACAAGAAATATAAGTATTCCAATGTTAGCAGGATCAGATAACACACCTACAAGTCCATCATTAAATATATGTGTAACAGAAGTTTCAAAGCTAAAATGTGCAGTAAACAATCCGCCATAGAATAGTCCGCCAAGTACAATACCTATAAAAAGTGAACTATATACTTCCTTAGTAATAAGAGCAAGTATAATGGCTACCAGAGGTGGTACTAATGACCAGAAAGTAGCATACAATGCCGGAATGTATTCTGTAAGTTCGTTCATTAATATATCTCCTATCTGAATGTAATTGTGTTATCAGCAGCATTCATACTTTCAACGATTGCAAGTGATTCAAGCTGATAACCTTTTTCTCTTATAATCTTTCCACCCTGCTGGAAACCCTTTTCAATCGCAATACCGATACCTTCAACAGTTGCACCAGCACTTTCAACAAGGTCAGTAAGACCAAGTAATGCACATCCATTTGCAAGGAAATCATCAATAATAAGAATATGATCCTCTGGTGATAAGAACTTTTTTGAAACAATCACATCGTATATTTTACTATGTGTAAATGACTGGATTTTAGTGCTGAAGTTATTATCATCAAGGTTAATGCTTTTAGACTTCTTGGCAAATACAACAGGTACATTAAATTCTCTTGCAACGATAGCGGCAATACCAATACCACTTGCCTCAATTGTAAGGATTTTATTAATCTTCTTATCAGCAAATAATCTTTTCCATTCTTTAGCCATTTCCTCAAAAAGTTTAATATCCATCTGGTGGTTAATAAAGCTGTCAACCTTAAGTACATTTCCTTCTCTTATAATTCCATCTTTTCTTATACGATCTTCTAATAATTTCATAATAGACCTCCGTTTTTTTATAAGTAATATCCAATATCAAATTGAAATTAAGTTGTTGTATGTTCTACTGTTGTTTTGATTTGTGTCCTGTAAGCAGTGCTATAAGATATATTATAACAACAAGTAACACAGCGAAACACATCCAGCCGATGAATATGCCTAAAGGCTGTTTGCAGAAAGTATCATAGTAGCCTTTAATATAAACAATTGTAATTATCAAAGGTAAGATATATGACATATATTTTCGAAACCATAATGGAAGCTTTATTCCATCTCCAGTATTAGCTTCTTTAGCAAAGTTATCAAATCCCCATCCGTTTTTTCTTGTACAGAAAAGAACTATAACAAGACTTCCTAAAGGAAGAAGGTTGTAGGATACAAGGAAATCTTCCAGATCCATAATTGTTGTACCTGCACCTATAGGCTGTATACCTGAAAGCAGGTTATATCCAAGAATTGCAGGAATTGATAATACAGTAATAGCTATAATATTAATACCTACGGCTTTGGTTCGCTTACATTCTGTTATATCCATCCACATAGCTACGATTTCTTCAAACACAGCGATAATTGTAGATAAAGCTGCAAATGACATAAATAAAAAGAACATAAAGCCCCATATTCTTCCGCCAGTCATATTATTAAATACATTAGGAAGAGTTATAAATAATAATGAAGGACCACTGTCAGGGTTTACTCCGTATGCAAAGCAGGCAGGGATAATTATAAATCCAGCCATTAAAGCAACAAATGTATCTAGAAGTACAATGCTTACCGCCTCACCTGTAAGTGAACGCTTCTTATCAAGGTAACTGCCGAAAATCTCCATAGCACCGATACCTATACTTAAAGTGAAAAATGCGTGTGTCATAGCAGCAAATATGGCTTCGCCAATACCTGACTGATTAACTAAGCTTATATTAGGTACAAGATAGAACTTAATACCAACAGAAGCATTAGGAAGAACAAATGAATGAACTGCAAGAATTACCATAAGTCCTAAAAGAAGCGACATCATAACCTTTGTAATTCGTTCAACACCATTTTTAAGTCCAAGTGCACATACGCCAAATGATAAAATAATGGCGATAAATGAAAATATAAACATTATTCCAGGCTGTGATAACAGACCATTAAATGTAGCTGTGATTTCTGCACTATCAAGACCAGAAAGCTTACCAGATAATTCAAGAAATGCATAATAAATCATCCAGCCTCCAACCATAGTATAGAACATCATAAGAAGATACGAACCAATTATGCTCATCCATTTAAGACGATGCCATTTCGTGCCTTTCTGTTCAAGTACATCAAATGCTTTTCCCATACCTTTGCGGCTTGCTCGTCCAACTGAGAATTCACATATAAGAATAGGGAGTCCAAGAAGTGCTAAAAATATAAGGTACATAACTATAAAAGCTGCCCCTCCGTACATTCCACATATGTATGGAAACTTCCATACATTACCAAGGCCGATAGCACAGCCTGCTGATACAAGAATAAAACCTATTCTTGAACCAAATTGTTCTCTTTCTTTCATAAATTAATAAGTTCCTTTTCTATTATAATAAATCAATGAAATCAGGTTATCTGCTATTAACTAATAATACACAACCCATATAAAATTCATTATATAATATAAATAAAAAATAGTCACGAACAAAATTCATAAACCAGTCAAAAATGTTGCTAATACAGAAATAAATAATAGTCACCCCCGTGTGTTGTGCGAGATGGTGTCAAGAGGTCCGGTGGACCTCTGTTCTGACACGACCGAGGGGCGCTTTAGCGTTCCGAGAAGTCAAGAGGTCCGGTGGACCTCTGTTCTGACACGACCGAGGGGTGCTTTAGCGTTCCGAGAAATCGAAGCCAAACTGTGAAGCAGTTGGGTTTCGAGAAGTACCCCACACTTCCCGGATGACAAAAAAGGACTTCCCATTCGGAAGTCCTTTTTTGTTGTCTTACAGAGCGCGAGACGGGGATCGAACCCGCGACCCCCTCCTTGGCAAGGAGGTGCTCCACCACTGAGCCACTCGCGCATATTGTATTGTGTGTTTCGATTTATTTCTCGTGAACACAAGTGATATAATACACGTTAATATGTAATATGTCAACCCTTTTATTTTAATATTTTTAAATTTTTTGAAAATATTTGAAGGAAAATATAGATAAATGTGGAAATTTAAAATTTTATTTTCATATTGCATTTTTTAGTCTTGATTATATTATTAAATATCTGATATGGAAACAGCTGATTGTAATTAATCTGTATACAATATGTTAATGTTGAATTAATTCTTATAAATAATATATCTGCTTTAAGAATTTTTTTTATTATCTGTTATCCAGTCAGTTATTATTAATATAAGGAAAGTGTGAAGTATATGAAATATAAAATGGCTGTATTTGATTTAGACGGAACATTGCTTAATACATTGGAGGATCTGGCAGATGCGGTGAACTACTCTCTTGCACAGTTTGGTATGCCTCAAAGAACTATAGAAGAAGTAAGGAATTATGTTGGTAATGGAATTCGTCTTTTAATAGAAAGAAGTGTTCCTAATGGAACCGATTTGCCGGTTATAGATAATGTGTTTGAATGTTTTAAGAAGTATTATCAGGAACATTGTAATGACAAGACAAAGGCATATGATGGAATTATTGATATGCTTAAAGAATTAAAGCAGTCAGGGATTAAGCTTGCAGTGTTGTCTAATAAAGCACAAAATGCTGTGACTAAATTATGTGATATATATTTTGATAATCTTCTTGATATTACATTTGGTGCAAGAGAGGGCATAGCAAAAAAGCCCCCGGATGCCTTGTTAGAATGTGCTGCAATAGCAGACATTGCATTAGAAGATATAGCTTATATTGGAGATTCAGATGTAGATGTGCTAACAGCACGAAATGCAGGGGTTGACTGCATAGCTGTATCGTGGGGCTTTAGGGATAAAGGAGTGTTAATTAAGGCAGGAGCTGATAAAATAGCAGATAATATACAAGTTTTAAAGGCAGAACTTTTATAGTTAGATTGAATAAAATATATTAAAATTTCAATTGCGAAATATATTATAATATGATAAGATACATGCAGAACGAATGTTTGGAAAATATGTTCTGCATGTATCTTTTTTTATTATTATCGAAAGAAGGTGGGAGTTGTGGTTATTAAAGAAGACCTAAGTATTATGGATAAGCTGACGATTTTATCTGATGCTGCAAAGTATGATGTATCGTGTTCGTCAAGTGGCGTTGAACGTGGTAACAATGGTAAAGGCATAGGCAATTCTAAAGCGTGTGGAATATGCCACAGCTTTAGTGCAGATGGCAGGTGTATTTCTCTTTTAAAAATACTTCTTACGAATGAATGTATATATAACTGCCGCTACTGCATTAACCGTTCGTCTAATGATGTTGTGAGGGCTACATTTTCGCCTGAGGAGATATGTGAGCTTACTATGCAGTTCTACAGACGTAATTATATAGAAGGATTGTTTTTAAGTTCAGGTATAATTATCAGTCCTGATGAAACAATGAAGAGAATGTTAGAAACGGTTATTCTTCTAAGAAAGAAATATAATTTTGGCGGATATATTCATATGAAGGCAATTCCTGGAGCATCGGATGATATCATTAAGTTCGCTGGTTGGTTTGTTGACCGTATGAGCATTAATCTTGAGCTTCCAACTAATGCAGCACTTAAAGAACTTGCTCCATCTAAATCAAGAGAAAGTATTTTGCATCCTATGAATATGATTAAGAATAACATACATATGAATAGATATGAGGTTGGTATGAAGCATACGAACAATTATTTGTCAGATGTTTATAATATGTATAATACATTTTCTGATTATACAAGTAATGAGATGTTAGACACTATGTTTAATGATGGATTGGCTGCCAATAACAGATTAAACATTAATAATAGATTGAATACTGGTAATACTGAGCTATCGGCGGGACATAGATATAAAAGATATGTTCCAGCAGGACAGAGTTCACAGATGATTATTGGTGCTACCAAAGAGACGGATTACCA
>VOFH01000154.1_pt1 | contig 57046 bp, 59 predicted proteins | sample 5384091 | NCBI WGS metagenome assembly VOFH01 (sample SAMN12384727, study PRJNA508395) | human gut metagenome | isolation source: healthy gut G | host: Homo sapiens | reverse complement strand
GTTCATATTCCGGCAGGGAAAACTGAATCAGAACTTTGAATGGTTTGATGTAGAGTCGAATACGATGTGTCCGTTGGAAGGTACTTATGAATTACTGTATGGAGGAACTTCTGATAGAAATAAGTTGAAAACGATTGTAATGAACGTACAGTAATACCGCTTTTGGAATTTTGTTTATTTTTACAGATAGACAATCCGGATTTATTTATTGAATGAATAAAGAAAGAACGACCTTGTTCCTTTAAAAGGAACGGGTCGTTTCTTTTAAACCAAGCCCCGTTTCTTTTTAAACCAACGGGGCTTTCTTTTAAAGGAAAATGAATATTTGCTAATGCTTGATATTCAGTCTTTTAAATGATGGGGGATAAAAGTGTTGAAATAATAGGTAATATAGTCATTTATCTTACCATTTTTCTGTTTTGGGGCTTTTTGTTACATCAGAAAAGAATCATGTTACATGTCTGTGATAAATGTAACCTGTATATAGATGCCTGTATCATGATTGTACATATATGATAAAACCGAATCGATACATTTGCAAACACTACTATGGAACAGAAAATTATAGAAAATAAAAAGTGATAATATGAGAACATTAAAATTGATTTTGTCGAGCTGGCAATCTGTGGGTCTTGTCGTATTTATTGTGCTGTTTTTTAATATGGAGGTGAGTGGCAAGGGTAAAATAACGAAAAATGCTCCTGTCTTTACGCAATTTATTTATCAGGGGGAGGATGCTATTTATCAAAACAATCCTTTAAAGCCGGGTGAGTTCTATAATCCTATTTTGCAGGGTTGCTATCCCGATCCGAGTATAACGCGGAAAGGTAATGATTATTATTTAGTGTGCTCATCTTTTGCTATGTTTCCCGGGGTACCTATTTTCCATTCTAATGATTTGGTCAACTGGAAACAAATCGGTCATGTGCTGGACAGAACGTCACAATTAAAGGTTGAAGATTGCGGTATTAGTGCAGGTGTATATGCTCCTGCTATAAGATATAATCCCAATAATGATACGTTTTATATGATAACCACTCAATTTTCCGGTGGCTTTGGAAATATGGTGGTAAAGACAAAGAATCCGGAGAATGGCTGGAGTGATCCGATCAAACTTCAATTTGAAGGCATTGATCCTTCTCTTTCTTTGATGATAATGGCAAGGCATACGTGGTACATAATGATGCTCCTGCTAAAGCAAACGAGCGTTACTCGGGACACCGTGTCATAAAAATATGGGATTATGATGTGGAGAATGATAAAGTGGTTCCGGGAACGGACCGGATCATTGTAAACGGTGGCGTCAATATAGAAGAAAAGCCGATATGGATTGAAGCTCCTCATATCTATAAGAAAGATGGACGTTATTACTTAATGTGTGCGGAAGGAGGAACCGGAGGCTGGCATAGCGAAGTCATTTTTGTAAGTGATCATCCGAAAGGACCTTATCTTCCGGCAAATAATAATCCTATTTTAACTCAACGTTATTTTCCTGCAAACCGGGCGGATAAAGTAGACTGGGCTGGTCATGCAGACTTAGTGGAGGGACCCGACGGAAAATATTATGGTGTATTTTTAGGAATACGCCCCAATGAGAAGAACAGAGTGAATACCGGACGCGAAACTTTTATTCTTCCGGTGGACTGGAGCGGAACATTTCCTATTTTCGAGAATGGGCTTATCCCTATGAAACCTACATTGAAGATGCCTTCGGGAGTAGAGAACCAAACAGGGAAAAACGGTTATTTGCCTAGTGGCAACTTTGTCTTTAAGGATGATTTCTCCGATAAGACATTAGACTTTAGATGGATCGGTCTTAGAGGCCCTCGTGAAGAATTCGTTGAGATGACCGATAAAGGGTTGCGGATCGTCCCTTTTACCTCAAATATCAATGAAGTGAAACCTACTTCTACCTTGTTCTACCGTCAGCAGCATAATCAATTTACAGCGGCAGCAACCATGGAGTACAAACCGAAAAATGAGAAAGATTTTGCCGGTATAACATGTTATCAAAATGAAAGATATCACTATGTTTTCGGTATCACTAAAAAGGGGAAAAGACTATTACCTGATACTGCAAAGAACCGAAAAAGGACAAGCGAGTGTCCTGGGTGAGGTGAAGATAGAAACAGAGAAACCTGTGACACTGCAAGTAACAGCCAATGGAGATGATTATCGTTTTAATTATTCGATTGATGGCAAGGGTTTCATAAATTTAGGAGGAACCGTTTCCGGTGATATTCTTTCTACTAATGAGGCTGGTGGCTTTACAGGAGCAATGATTGGACTGTATGCAACATCTGTTGGTAATTAATTAGAAACCTTATTATTCTATAATTATGAAAATACATCATCTATTTTGGGGTATATGCTTATGCTTCAGCACAAATATCTTATTCGCACAGAACTATCAGAAAACATCGTCCGGTATCAAAACCACTGTAAATGCAGTGGATATAGAAGTACAATTCTTTGCGCCTGCTGTGGCGAGAGTAATAAAGTCACCGGAAGGTGTTGCCTATGAAAAACAGAGTCTTTCTGTAATTGCCAAACCTGAAAAGGTGAGTTTCAAAGCTGATATACAAGATAATAAGATTGTATTGAATACCAGTGAACTAAGTGTCAGTGTGGACACCGGGACGGGAATTGTTTCTTATTTCTCAAAGGATGGCAAATCATTATTGGCAGAGAAATCCGGTATGCAGTTTATCGATTTCGATGATGCCGGGACAAAAACTTATCAGGTTTATCAACCTTTTTATATTAGATAAGGAGGAAGCCATTTATGGTTTGGGACAATTGCAAAATGGAAAGATGATTCAGCGGAACATGACTAAAAATCTGATACAGGGAAATGTTGAAGATGTGTCACCTTTCTTCCAGTCTACTAAAGGATATGGTGTGTTTTGGGATAACTATTCGCCGACTCTTTTTACGGACAACGAAGTTGAAACATCTTTTCGTTCTGAAGTAGGTGATTGTGTAGACTATTACTTCATGTATGGGAAGGATGCCGATGGTGTAATAGCACAAGTACGCAGCTTGACCGGGCAAGCACCGATGTTTCCTTTATGGACTTATGGTTACTGGCAAAGTAAAGAAAGATATAAAAGCCAGGAGGAAGTGGTAGACGTTGTTCGTAAATATCGTGAATTGGGTGTTCCCTTGGATGGTATTATTCAGGATTGGCAATATTGGGGGCATAACTATTTGTGGAATGCGATGGATTTTCAGAATCCGACTTTCAATAATCCTCAAAAGATGATTGAGGATGTCCATGCAATGAACGCACACATGGCTATATCTATCTGGTCGTCATTCGGACCGATGACCAAGCCTTATAGAGAATTGGACAAAAAAGGATGTTGTTTAACTTCACTACCTGGCCGCAATCGGGATTGGAGTCATGGCCCCCAACATGGAATATCCTTCCGGTGTAAGAGTGTATGATGCTTACAATCCCGAAGCGCGTGATATTTATTGGAAATATCTGAATGATGGAATTTTCAAGCTGGGAATGGATGCCTGGTGGATGGACTCTACCGAACCCGATCATCTGGATTGGAAGCCGGAGGATATGGATACCAAAACCTATCTGGGCTCGTTCCGTAAGGTGCGCAATGCTTATCCGTTGATGACTGTCGGAGGGGTTTACGACCATCAGCGTGCAGTGACTTCGGACAAACGCGTGTTTATTTTAACCCGTTCCGGATTCTTGGGGCAGCAACGTTATGGTGCAAATGTATGGAGTGGTGATGTCGCTTCCACATGGGAGAGTTTTAGAAATCAGATTCCTGCCGGATTAAACTTTTCTTTGTGTGGTATGCCTCACTGGACTAGTGATATTGGTGGCTTTTTTGCAGGACATTATAATAAAAGCTGGAATGATGATAGTGCTTCGAAAAATCCATTGTATCAGGAGCTTTATGTGCGTTGGTTGCAGTTTGGAACGTTCAATCCGATGATGCGTTCGCACGGGACGGATGTTTATAGGGAAATCTATAAGTTCGGAAAGAAAGGCGAGCCTGTATATGATGCTATCGAGAAGATGATAGGTTTACGTTACTCTCTGTTGCCTTATATTTATTCTACTTCTTGGGAGGTAAGCAATCGTCAATCGAGTTTTATGCGCGCTTTGATGATGGATTTTGTAGATGACAGAAAGGTGTGGGATATCAATGACGAATATATGTTTGGAAAATCGATCCTTGTGGCTCCGATTACTCATGCACAATATACACCGGAAGCTGTGGTAAAAGTCTCCGAAGAAGAAGGATGGAACAGAGATGGAGCGAAAAAAACAAAAACTGACGCTGCTGTGGATTTCATGGAAACGAAATCTACTAACATATACTTACCGGCAGGAACGCTATGGTATGACTTCTGGACAAACGAGAAACATGAAGGCGGAAAGGAAATTACCAAAGAGACTACACTGGATGTTATTCCATTGTATGTAAAAGCGGGTAGTATTATTCCCGTCGGTCCACAAGTTCAGTATGCAACTGAAAAACCGTGGGATCATCTTGAATTGAAGGTGTATGCGGGTGCGAATGGAAACTTCATTTTATATGAAGATGAATTTGATAATTATAATTACGAAAAAGGAGCATATACGGAAATTCCAATCTCTTGGAATAATGCATCTCGTAAATTGACGATAGGGGCAAGAAAAGGTGCGTATGAGGGAATGTTGAAGAACCGTAAGTTTACTGTAACCCTTCAGGATGGGACTCAAAAAAGCGTCGATTATAATGGGAAGGCAATTTCTGTAAGGTTTTGATTATAATAGAATGTGTGATTAAGTCAGTAGAGAAGAATCTAAAAAGTAGAAATATGATGAAATTTTTTATAGTAATGGCTATGCTATTGGGGAGTAGCGTTGCAAGTGCAGAAAATAAACAGATAACAAGTCCTGATGGAAAGTTGGTAGTAACAGTCGCAGATGTGGATGGAAGACCTTCTTATTCTGTTAGTTATGACAATGTTCTTTTTTGAAACCATCTCCATTGGGGATGATTGCAAATATAGGAGATTTCTCATCGGGGATGTCGCTGGAGAAGAATGTTTCAACAAATAAAATAGATGAAACATACGAGTTGGCTTCTATTAAAAAGAGTAAGGTACATTATGTGGCAAATGAAGCTGTATTTTCGTTTACACAACAAGGGAAAACAATTTATGATGTTATATTCCGCATAAGTAATAACGATGTTGCTTTTAAATATAAGATGTATCCGCAAGGTGAGACACTAAGTTGCGTGGTTAAGCAAGAAGTCACAGGATTTGTGTTTCCTGACGGAACCACCACTTTCCTTTGTCCGCAAAGTAAACCGATGGGAGGATTTGCCCGTACTTCTCCAAGTTATGAGACGTCTTATACGGCAGATGATGTCGCAGGCAAAAATGGCTGGGGAGAAGGGTATACATTTCCCTGCCTATTCCGTAATGGAGATAACGGTTGGGTACTTGTTTCCGAAACGGGAGTAAATGGTGGATATTGTGCGAGCCGTCTGCTGGGGCACAAAGGAGGAGTATATACAATCGGGTTTCCGCAAGAAGGTGAAGCAAATGGGAATGGTACGGTTTCTCCGGGGATAGCATTACCGGGCGAGACGCCTTGGCGTACTATTACTGTGGGCAAGACTTTGGCTCCAATAGTGGAGACAACGGTTCCTTTTGATGTTGTAAAACCGCTTTATCCGGCAAAAGGAGAGTATACGTATGGACGGGGTTCATGGAGCTGGATTATCGGTATGGATGGAAGTACTAATTATAAAGAGCAACTCCGGTATATTGATTTTTCGGCAGCAATGGGGTATCAGTCTGTGTTGGTAGATGCATTGTGGGATAAACAAATAGGACGTGATAAAATTGAAGAATTGGCTAAATATGGGAAGGACAAAGGGGTAGCTCTTTATCTGTGGTATAATTCTAATGGATATTGGAATGATGCCCCACAATCACCGCGTGGTATCATGGACAATGCGATAGCCCGACGCAAGGAGATGAAATGGATGCAAAGCATTGGCATACGTGGAATAAAGGTTGACTTTTTCGGAGGTGACAAGCAAATGACTATGCAGTTGTATGAGGATATCTTGTCGGATGCAAATGAGTACGGCCTTTTAGTTATTTTCCACGGGTGTACTTTGCCTCGCGGTTGGGAACGTATGTATCCTAACTTTGCGTCGAGTGAAGCTGTATTGGCCAGTGAGAACCTGCATTTCTCTCAAGGCAGCTGTGATCATGAGGCCTTTAATGCTACTTTACACCCGTTTATCCGTAACACGGTAGGTAGCATGGACTTTGGCGGCAGTGCACTGAATAAATATTATAATGCGGATAATGCTCCACGCGGAAGCCGGCGGGTGACATCAGATGTCTACGCACTGGCTACGGCGGTGCTATTTCAGAGTCCGGTACAGCATTTCGCTTTGGCACCGAATAACCTGACCGATGCTCCGTCGTGGGCAATTGATTTTATGAAAGAGGTTCCAACGACTTGGGACGAAGTACGTTTCATTGACGGTTATCCTGGCAAATACGTTATTCTTGCCCGTCGTCATGGTGACAAATGGTATATTGCCGGAGTAAATGCGCAGAAGGAAACACTGAAACTTAAAGTTAATTTGCCGATGTTCTCCAATGGAGAAAAGGTGAGACTGTTTAGTGATGATAAGGCATTGCAGGGTGGTGTGAAACAAATAGAAATAGGGAAGAAACAAGAATTACAGTTGGCTATTCCTTGTAATGGTGGAGTATTAATAACCAGATAACCATTTAAAATAAAAGAATATGAGAAACTTTAAATTTTTAGGCGTGTCGTTTTTGTTGGCAATCACTGCCGCCACTTCGGGAACTTGGCACAAAATCCTATTATACAGACAAAATATACTGCCGATCCGGCTCCGATGGTATATAACGATACCGTTTTCCTTTATACAACTCATGATGAGGATGATGCCGAAGGATTCAAAATGTTGGACTGGTTACTTTATACCTCCACTGATATGGTGAATTGGACCGATCACGGAGCGGTCGCTTCTCTGAAGAGTTTTGATTGGGTGAAACGTGATAACGGTGCTTGGGCAGAACAGGTCATCGAACGTAATGGCAAGTTTTACATGTATTGCCCGATTCACGGTAATGGTATTGGCGTATTGGTATCCGACTCTCCTTACGGTCCTTTTAAAGACCCTTTGAATAAACCATTAGTTTGGCAAAAGGAGCATTGGTACGACATTGACCCGACCGTATTTATTGATGATGACGGACAAGCGTATATGTATTGGGGCAATCCGAATGTTTATTATGTGAAACTGAATGAAGATATGATTTCATATTCGGGGGAAATAGTCAAATGGCTGATAAACCGGAACATTATCAGGAAGGTCCGTGGGTATATAAACGTAACGGTCATTATTATATGGCTTTTGCTTCTACTTGTTGTCCGGAAGGGATTGGCTATGCTATGAGCGACAAAGCTACCGGACCATGGAGTACAAAAGGATATATTATGCGTCCAACGGAAACGGAGTAGAGGAAATCATCCCGGAATTATTGATTATAAAGGCAGTTCTTATGTGTTCGGCCTAAATTATGATTTGCTTCATCTGGAGACTTTCGACCATAAAGAACGTCGTTCGGTATCTGTTGCAAAAATGCATTATAATCCGGATGGAACCATTAAGGAAGTTCCTTATTGGCAGGAGACGAAACTGGAACAGATTGAAAACTTTAATCCTTACCGTAGAGTGGAAGCTGAAACGATGGCTTGGGGATATGGTCTGAAAGCTGAAAATCATAAGAATGGTGGTTTGTATATAACCGATATTGATGATAATGAATATCTGTGTGTGCGTGGTGTCGACTTTGGCAAGAAGGGAGCAAAGAAATTCAGTGTAAGCGCAGCTTGTGTTGAAAAAGGCGGAATGATAGAAATTCGTCTGGACAGCACGGAAGGTCCGGTAATAGGCTGTGTCAGTATATCACCAACAGGAGGACTGGATATATATAAACAGATGTCAGGCCGGATAAAGAATGCAAAGGGTGTACATGATCTTTATTTCTGCTTTAAAGGAGAGAAAGGAAACAAACTTTTCAATCTGGATTATTGGGAATTTGAATAGCTTTTTATAAAAAGAGTAAGATTGTAATGTATTGATAATCAGTGTTAATTGTTTGGGTATGCTACAAGGGGAAAGATAGATGTAACATTGAAAATGAAGATGTTATTTAGGAAAAGAAGCCCGTAACATAATTATGTTTGTAGTTTTATGAGCTGGCATATCTTTGCAGAAAAAGATCAGTAATTCATATTTGATTATAAAGAAAATAAGAGGTATTATGAAGAATACACAGGTAATACAATTAATGTCAATCGTCCGGCTCTCCATATTTATGTTGGGGATAACAATGATGTCATGTAACTCAAAGAAAGAACAACAATTACCGGCTATTGGAAAATCTGTGGCTCTCTTTGATTATTTTTCTTATAAAGGAAATGATGATTTTTATATTTCCAATCCTCTGTCAGGTGAAGACTATTTCTATAATCCTATTTTGCCGGGATGGTATTCTGATCCTAGTGTTTGTACAAATGGAGAAGGTGATTATTTCCTAGTAACATCTACATTCACTTATTTCCCCGGTGTTCCTATTTTTCACAGCAAAGACTTGGTGAATTGGAAACAGATAGGGCATGTGTTGAACCGTGCTTCGCAATTAGTGAATATGGAAGGACAGAAAGTGAGTGGCGGTATTTTTTTGCTCCGGCTATTTCTTATAATCCGTATAACAAGACATATTATATGGTAACAACCAATGTCGGAGCCGGAAATTTCTTTGTTAAGACACAAGACCCGTTTGGTGAATGGTCGGAACCCGTCATGTTGCCGGAGGTCGGAGGTATTGATCCTTCTTTCTTTTTTGATGAAGATGGTAAGGCATATATTGTTAATAATGATGAGGCTCCGGATAATAAACCTGAATATAGCGGCCACCGTACTATACGCATACAAGAGTTTGATGTGAAAACAGATAAGACGATCGGTCCTCGTAAGATTCTTGTAAACAAAGGAGCTCAACCGGCAGACAAGCCAATTTGGATAGAAGGTCCTCATTTATATAAGATAAATGGAAAGTATTTCTTGATGTCCGCCGAAGGTGGAACGGGAAACTGGCATTCGGAAGTGATTTTCCGTGGTGATTCTCCGATGGGTAAGTTTCTTCCATGGAAAAACAATCCGATTCTGACGCAAAGACATTTGAATTCTGACCGTCCTAATTCGGTAACCTGTGCTGGTCATGCAGACTTGATTCAAACAAAAGAGGGAGATTGGTGGGCTGTTTTTCTGGCTTGTCGCCCTATTAATAATCAGTTTGAGAATTTGGGACGTGAAACATTTATGATGCCGGTGAAATGGAGTGAAGATGGATTCCCGTACATGACACAAGGAGATGATTTAGTACCTATGATTGTAAAACGTGAAGGTGCGAAACGCGATACGACAGTTACTTATGGTAACTTCGAGTTAATAGAGAACTTTGATTCTCCTGTACTTGATATGACTTGGATGACTTTAAGAGCTTCTGCTTCCGATTTATATTCATTGACGGAAACACCCGGATACCTGACCTTGAAGTGTGCAGATATTAGCGCTACGGAAAAGAAAACTCCGGCATTTGTCTGTCGTCGGTTACAACATCATAAATTTGAATGTGCTACCCGTATGTTGTTCAATCCTTCTAACGATAAGGAAACAGCCGGAATGCTGTTGTTTAAAAATGAGACGCATCAATATTTCTTCTGCTTGAATAAAGTGGGTGAGAATAAAATATTTCTCTGAAACAAATAGGTGAAAAGGAGCAGACATTGGCTTCAGATGAAATAGACGCAGATACAAATGAGGTATATTTGAAATTAGTATCTCAAGGAATTGGTTACGATTTCTATTATTCTATTGATGGTGAAAAAAAGCTGGAAACTGCTTTGTAAAGATGTAGATCCTAGTTATCTCTCTACTACAACGGCTGGTGGATTTACCGGTACTACAATTGGATTATACGCTACTTGCAAATAATTATTTTTTTTATATAAATCTAATACTAGTAACTATGAGTGATATTTATAATGATAGCTAATGCAATTAAAAAAAGAATGATGATTAGAAAACAATGTAGTTAATTAACATCTTAAACTAATGGTAATGAAAAATGTAACGAAGAAAATTCAAAAAATTCCTTACCTGTTTCTCCTTATGTTGTTTAGTTTTGTAACAGCATCAGCACAGAAAGGGATAACGGTGAGGGGAACGGTTCTTGACAGTAATGGTGAGACAATCATTGGAGCCTCGGTAACTTTAAAAGGTAATAATTCAGTAGGTACGATCTCAGATATAGATGGCAATTTTGTGTTGACTGTGCCCAGTGAGAAGTCCGTCCTTATTGTTTCGTATGTAGGAATGAAACCACAGGAAGTGAAAGTGGTTTCTAAAGGTCTTATTAAAGTAACATTGGAAGATGATACCAAACAACTGGAAGAAGTAGTAGTTGTAGGTTACGGACAACAGAAGAAAGCGTCAGTGGTAGGTGCTATTGCACAAACCACTGGTGAGACATTACAGCGTGCAGGTGGTGTGTCGAATGTGGGTGCGGCATTGACGGGTAATTTGCCGGGTGTGGTGACTTCTGCCTCTACTGGTATGCCGGGTGACGAAGACCCGAAAATTGTAATTCGTAGCGTTAGCTCGTGGAATAATAGCGAACCGCTTATCCTTGTGGACGGTATCGAACGTCCGATGAGCAGTGTGGACATGAGTTCTGTACAGTCTATATCTGTATTGAAGGATGCGTCGGCAACTGCTGTTTATGGTGTGAAGGGTGCCAATGGTGTCATTCTTGTAACCACTAAGCGCGGTAACGAAGGTCGGGCCAAGATTGACGTAAGTATGAACATGACGGCTAAAGTGGTTTCTGCTCTGCCGGGAAGAATGGAGTCGGCGGATGCGTTGTATGTGCGTAATCAGGCTGCCGAATATGAGTTAGGCTTGAATCCTGCTTCTTGGAATAAAATATTGCCGATGGAGACGATTGACAAATATCGCCATCCTGCTAATTTGGAAGAGGCCGAACGTTATCCGAACGTTGACTGGCAGAAAGAGCTTTTCAAAGATTATGCCATGTCATACAATCCGAGCATCAACCTGTCGGGTGGTACACGCGACGTCAAATATTTCGCTGCGGTAGACTTTCTGCATGAAGGTGACTTGTTCCGCGAATGGGACAATAACCGTGGTTATCAGGCAGGTTACGGATTCAACCGTATTAATGCACGTAGTAATTTGGACTTCAAGATTACCAAAACTACCGTATTGAAAGCCAATATTTTCGGTTCTTACGGTGTGAAGAAATCACCGTGGGGAGTTGCCGACGATTCATTTGGTGCCTCGCAGTTGTGGCAGGCTGCCTACAGTTCTCCGTCAGACGCTTTCTTGCCCCGTTATTCCGACGGTACGTGGGGATACTACAAGCCCAATTCGCAAGGTGCGCCGAACTCTGTGTTGAATCTCGCCAATGCAGGCTATGAAATGCTTACTACTACCCGCGTCAATACTGACTTTGTATTGGAACAGGATTTGAGTTTCCTCGTAAAAGGATTACGTGCAAGTGCCATGATTTCGTGGGACAACGTGTTTGTGGAAGCCGGTCGTGGTGTCAATGACTTGAATCACGGGACGCAGACCAAATGGATAGATCCGGAAACAGGCGAGGTGCATTATAGCAACGCGCAAACCGACTCTAAAACCGGACTCGATTTTCAGGAAGGTATCTTGTGGTCTACAGCAGGTGGTGCTGTGCGGGACTGGTCTACTCAACGCAATCTTTTTATCAAGGACAATTGTCATGGAGCGGCAAGTTCGGTGACCACGATGTCAGCGCCATGGGAGTGTTCAACCGTACCGAACGAAGCACTGGTAGCGAATTCCCTCACTATCGTGAAGACTGGGCGTTCCGCGCCACTTATAGTTATGGCAACCGTTATTTCTTGGAATACAACGGTGCATACAACGGTTCCGAGAAGTTTAGTCCCGACTATCGTTTCGAGTTGTTTAACTCAGGTGCGTTGGGCTGGATGATAAGCGAAGAAAGATTCTTCAAGCCTCTCCGTAAGTGGGTAGATATGTTGAAAGTACGTTATTCTATCGGTGAGGTAGGTGACGATAATCTTGGTATTCGTTTTCTATATGCTACACAGTGGGCTTACGGAGGTAAGTCTTTCCACGGTTTGAACAATCGAACCGAGTCTCCTTACACTTGGTACAAAGGAAGCTACGGTAGGTAATCCCGATGTACATTGGGAAACAGCTTTGAAGCAGAATATCGGTGTTGATTACGCTTTCTTCGATGGTTTGCTTGCCGGTAGGTTGGAATTTTTCTATGACAAGCGTTCGGACATGCTTGTAGCCGGCGACACACGTGCCACTCCCGGTTATTTAGGAATTTCCGCCCCGGCTGCCAACTTAGGACGCGTGCGTACGAAAGGATACGAATTGGAACTTCGTGTAAATAAAACATTGAACAACGGTCTTCGTCTGTGGGGTAACTTCAATATGACTCATGCTGAAAACAAGATTCTCAAATACGATGACCCTGTGTTGCGTCCCGCATACCAGAAGTCGGAAGGATTTGCCATCGGACAAGACCACGCTCATCTTACGGCAGGATTTGCCAACACGTGGGACGAAGTATTCGCCATGCCTACACACAATACGATGAACGATCAGAAATTGCCCGGACAGTATATCACTATGGACTATAATGGTGATGGCGTGATAGATGCCAACGACAGCGCTCCTTACGGCTATACGGGTACTCCCGAAAATACGTACAACGCTACTATCGGATTCGATTACAAGGGATTCAGCTGCTTTGTACAGTTCTATGGAGTGACCAACGTCAACCGTTATGTGGGTTTTACTTCCTTGCACAATAACGTGAATACTGTATTCGACGAAGGAGTATTCTGGTCGAAAGATCGTTTTGATGCAGATGCTCCCATGCCTCGTATCAATTCTACTCCGAGTTATTATGAAGGTACTCGCTTCCATTACGACGGTTCGTTTATTCGTCTGAAGAATGCTGAAGTGGCTTACACTTTTACACAACCTTGGGTAAAGAAAATTGGATTGAACAGATTTAAAATATTCCTGAACGGAAACAACCTTTGGGTATGGTCGCGTATGCCGGATGACCGCGAATCGAACTTTGCAGGTACGGGATTGGCTTCGCAAGGTGCTTATCCTACTGTACGTCGTTTCAATCTGGGTATTAAATTTGACCTTTAAAACATCATCGAATTATGAAAAAATACATTATAAAATATGCTGTAATGGCTTGTTTGAGTCTCGGATTGACGGGTACGACTGCTTCGTGTACCGACTATCTGGACAAGGCACCCGAATCGGATGTCACTCCGAAAATGCCTTTAAGGACTTCCACAATTTTCAGGGATTTGTAGAAGAGCTTTATGCTTGTATTCCCGACATGGCCAAACAATACTGGTCAAACTCTTGGAACTGGGGTGAAGACGAAGTGATTGGTGTAGACTGCAATTATCACATGGGCTATAAAGTGGACCAAGGCGACTTTTGGGGGTGGCAGGCTGAACACGACGGCTGGGGGCCGGATTTATGGATTGCAAAAACTCTGAATCTGGACTTTACTACTCCGAACGACGGATTCAGATGGAACCGCGACTTGTGGCCCGCTTCTTGGTACGGAATCCGTAAATGTAATACGGGATTAGCAAATCTGGACCTGCTTACCGATGCAACGCAGGAACAGAAGAACGCCATTGCCGGACAGCTTTATTTCTTCCGCGGGTGGTTTCATTTCATGCTGATACAATATTTCGGCGGATTGCCTTATATAGATAAGGTGTTGCCTCCCAACGAAACATTCAACGAGCCGCGACTCAGCTATCACGAATGTGCCGACAAGGCTGCCGATGATTTCCGGATGGCTGCCGATCTGCTGCCTATTGATTGGGACAAGACATCTATCAGCCCGAGCACGAAAGGATACAACCAACTGCGCATCAACAAAATCATGGCACTGGGCTATTTAGGTAAAAACTACTTGTGGGCAGGAAGTCCGTTGATGAACAAGGTGTCCACAGGAAGTGAATCCTACAATCAGGAATATTGCCGGAAGGCTGCCGAAGCGTTCGGGGAGTTGCTTACGCTGGTAGAGAACCGACAGACGCAATATAGCTTGGTGGACTTTGAGGACTATTCCGACCTCTTCTACACATACGGAAAGAATGCCCAAATGCCGGGTTCTACAGAAGCATTGTTCAGAGGATTGGTGGCAGATGGCTGGCAAAACTCAACTTTTGGTTTAGCTCTTCAGTTTGTGCCTGCCAGCTATAAGAAAGATAACAATCCGCAACTCTCGCCCACAGCCAACTATGTACACTATTACGGTATGTCAAATGGATTGCCGCTCGACGACCAGGAATCCAAGTGGGACAAGACTCATCCTTGGAAAGGACGCGACCCACGTTTCTATCATGATATTCGCTTCGACGGTTCGCCTATGGTATCTGATGCAAAAAAAGATTCGGAGGAGGTCGGTGACTTAGCCGTTGCATCCCTCTACACAGGCGGAAACGCCCGTGACGACCAGTTCGGAAGCCGTACCGGATTCCTGCTTGGCAAGTTTATTCCGGTGACAGCCAATAAATGGGATGATGGCTGGGGATGGAGTCCGCAGATGCATATCTATTGCAGCTATATGCGTCTGGCAGACATTTATCTGATGTATGCTGAAGCTGCGGCAAATGCTACCGGCTCGTCTACAGGAAAGTCAACCAACTGTACACTTACGGCACTGGCCGCAGTCAACACCATCCGCAAACGTGCGAGAGTAGAAGGTGTCAATGCCAAATATACCGGTTCAATCGATCTGTTCAACAGTGAGATTCGCCGCGAACGTGCGGTAGAACTTGCATACGAAGGACACCGTTTCACTGACTTGCGTCGCTGGTTGCTTATCGACAAGAAACCTTATACCGAAAAGACTGCTGTCGATTTCCAACGGGTAGGCGACCTTGCCGAGAACCCTCAGGAAACAGCTGTAAGCGGCTATACATATCGGGTAATCGTGACGCGTAATTTCACGGAGAAGCATTACTGGTTGCCTCTGAAATTGTCTGACGTGACCTTGTATCCGGAGTTCTATCAGAATCCGGGATGGTAAACAAGTGACTTATTAAACGAAATAGAATATCATGAAACAAATTCATAAAAATATAATTCTTAGCGCCGGACTATTGTTTGCTTCTGCCGGGCTGATGGCTCAGACGGATGTGGAGAAGACTGATACATTGGCTCAGAAAGTGAATGTGGCTTTCCGCACAGTGGACCGGGCGGATTTGATGGGTGGTGTCTCGTCCGTCAATGTAGAGGAACTGACTAATAAAAGTTATTCGCTGTACAGTCTCGACAATATGCAATCTTTAGTGGGAGGTTACAACGGACAATTATGGAACATGGGCGAAGCGTTGGTATTGGTAGACGGAGTCCCTCGTGAGGCAAACAACATTCGTCCTACCGAAATAGCCCAAATCACATTCCTCAAAGCAGCGCAAGCCGTGGTGCTTTACGGCAGCCGTGGTGCGAAGGGAGTCATTCTTATCACCACGAAGCGCGGATGCGATAAAGACTTGCGGGTGAGTGCGCGTGCCAATGCCGGTATCAATGTGCCTAAAAGCTATCCTAAATATCTGGCTTCTGCCGAATACATGACGTTGTATAACGAGGCGTTGCGTAACGACGGGTTGGATCCCGCTTTCTCGGATGAGCAGATTTACAACTATGCAAGCGGAAGTAACCCTTACCGTTATCCGAACATCAACTTCTTTTCCGATGACTATATTCGGAAGACAAGTCAGGACTATAACGGAGTGGCCGAGTTTTCGGGCGGCGGACGCTACGCCAACTTCTATACGAACATCGGTTACGAGAGTTCCAACGACTTGCTCAACTTCGGTGAAAGTAAGAACAACCGCAATTCGCGCCTGAATATCCGCGGTAATGTGGATTTGCGTATGGACGATTGGATCAGCGGTTGGGTAAATGCAAATGCTATCTTCTACGATTCCCGTCACGATAAGGCAGACTACTGGGCTAACTCGGCTACGTTACGTCCGACTGCTCCCGGTTCGGCGCCTCTTGTACCTTTCATTCCCATTGAGTTTGTCGATAAAAACGATGCTGCTTCGTGGACGTTGATCAATAATAGCAATTACCTTATTGACGGCAAATATCTATTGGGAGGTACGCAGTTGAACATGACTAATCCTTTGCTGCCATGTATGCGTCCGGTTATCAGAAAGCTACTTCACGTCGTTTCCAGTTTGATGCGGAATCAACCTCGATTTGTATAAAGTACTGAAAGGATTGTCATTCCGTACACAGTTCTCCGTAGACTACGGAACTTCTTACATCACTTCTATCGACGACGACTATGCAGTGTATGAAGCCTCTTGGAACAATGCTTTCGGAGGCGACCGTATTACTTCATTGACTAAGTACAATATGGACAAGCATACCGGTACGCAAAACGTATCGGGCAGTACGGCGTATCAGACCATTTATTTCTCTGCACAGTTCGGCTATCAGAACACTTTTTTGCCGACAATCATCATGTGAATGCATTGTTGTTGGCTCAAGGCAGCCAGCAGACCTATTCGGGTACCTACCATCGCACTAGCAATTCCAACTTGGGTTTGCAACTCGATTATAACTATGCCGGTAAGTATTACGCCGATTTCAGCATGGCAGCGGTTCATTCCGCCAAATTGCCCGAAGGCAACCGGATAGGGCTTTCGCCTTCGTTTACGTTGGGATGGCGTCTTTCCGAAGAGGGTTTCCTCAAAGATGCCGATTGGCTCGATAACCTGAAACTGATGGCAGGCTATAGTGTGCTCAATCAGATTTGGATATCAGTGATTACTACATGTATGCTACCAAGTTTACACAGGCAGGTACGTGGTGGGATGGAGCGAGGTAAACAACTCGATGCAGACCACCGACTTCCTGCAAGGTGGAAACCCCGACCTCGGCTACATCAAGCGTAAGGAATTTACGGTAGGATTGGACGCTTCTCTTTGGAAGGGATTGGTGAGACTCAATGCCAATTACTTCGTAACCAATACCGAAGGATTGCTGGCGCAGCCCCAAAATTATCCGTCTTATTTCCAGACTTATTATCCGAAGTCCGATATGCGTCCTTATATTAACATGAACAACCAACGTCGTACGGGTGTGGACTTGAGTGTAAATGTGGGCAAAAAGCACGGTGACTTTGAATGGAATGTGGGGCTTGTGGGTATGTACTACACCTCCAAGAACACCAAATGGGACGAGAATGTGAAATATGACTGGCTGAAAGCCGAAGGTGAGGCGATTGATGCTTTGCGCGGATATCAATGCATCGGATTCTTCAAAGACGCTGCCGATGTGGAAAGCTCGGCAAAGGTGAATGCTAATACCAAACCCGGTGATTTGAAGTATGTAGACCAAAACAACGATGGTGTCATCAATGAGCAAGACCAGGTGGTATTGGGCAAGTGGGGTGCTTCCTGGGTGATGGGTCTCAACCTGACTGCCAAGTACAAAGGCTTCACATTGTTTGTGGCAGGCACCGGATCGTTTGGTGGCAAAGGACTGAAGAATAATAGTTATATGCACGTGTATGGCGATCGCAAATATTCTGAAGTGGTTCGCGGACGCTGGACGGAAGAGACGGCAGATATCGCCACATACCCGCGTCTCACAACACAAGGTGGCGACCTGAACTTTGTGGCTTCCGACTTCTGGTTGTACGACACTTCACGTTTCGATTTGAACCGTGTTCAATTGTCTTACGACTTCCCGGCTGCTATGCTGAAAGGCAAACTTGTGAAAGGTTTACAAATCTATGCCAACGGAACAAGCCTGTTGACCTTGGCGAAGGAGCGTAAATATATGGAGATGAATGTAGGGACTTCTCCCCAATGCCGTTCGTACGCACTGGGTGTAAAGGTAGACTTTTGATGGGTCTCTCGTTGTAGAATATAAAAATATAGAATAAATAAGTCATGAAGAAAATTATAACAATATGTGCCTTTGCCGCTTGTCTGACCGGATGCGATGACTTGTTCGAACCGGCTATCGAGAACAACCTCGGACTGGAATATATGTACGAGAATTCGCAATATGCCGAAGGAATACTGGCAAATGCCTATACACGCATACCCTGCGCAGGCTATTCTTTCAACGACGTGGCTACCGATGACGCTGTGAGCAATGATGCGGAAAACAGCTGGCGTAAAATAGCCTCCGGCATGTGGACGGCAAACAACAATCCTGCCGACCGTTGGACTTCCTGCCGTTCCGCCATACAGTATATCAATCTTTTCCTTGCCAATGCCGACAAGGTGAAATGGGCGAAAGACGAAGTGGTGGCGCAGATGTTCTGCGACCGTGAGAAAGCGGAAGCCTATGGCTTGCGTGCCATGTATATGTATTACCTCCTCGAAGCCCATGCGGGCTATACCGAAGACGGTGTGTTGATGGGGGTGCCCATCCTGACCGAACCGGAAGCAGCCGGATCCAATTTCAATGTGCCCCGCAGCACATTTGTAGATTGCATGAAGGCGTTGAAAAGAAGACGCCCGGTTGGCACTCGAAGGATTGCCTTGGGAATATGGTGACGCAGCGGAAATGCAACGCTTGTCTGCTAAATATGCAGGAGCAGACCAAGGCAAAGTCACCCGTGTGTTTGGCGCAAACTTTATCGGCCGTATGTCTGGAAAGGTGGTGGAAGCGTTTGTGGCAAAAGCGGATTTGCTTGCTGCCAGTCCGGCATATAGTGACCAGTCAGGCGTTGATTGGAAAACGGCTGCTGCTAGTGCTGCAAAGGTACTGAATCATATCGGAGGGGTAGACGGTATGGATCCTACCGGATGGACATGGTATTGCAATGTAGATGATATTGAAAAACTTAGCCCAACCGAATCACCTGCTGAAATTCTGTGGCGTGGTGAACGTGCCAAATCCTCTCGCTCGAAGAAGATAACTTCCCGCCCACACTCTACGGTAACGGACGTATCAACCCAACTCAAAATCTGGTGGATGCATTCCCGATGCTGAACGGTTATCCGGTGTCTCATCTGTCCGGCGAATATGATGAAAATCTTCCGTATGCCAACCGTGACCCGCGCTTGGAAGCATACATTCTCTATAATGGTTGTAAGGCAGGCAATACGAATAAGGAAATCTTTACGGCAGCCGACGGAACTACCAATGATGCACTGAACAAGGTGGTAGGACGTTCTACCCGTACCGGATACTATCTGCGCAAACTGTTGCGTCAGGACATCAGCCTCGACCCGAATGCGAAAGCCGACCAGTATCATTACACACCGCGCATCCGCTATACCGAGATATTCTTGGCGTATGCCGAGGCGGCAAATCAGGCGTACGGTCCGCAAGATAAAGGAGGCAACGGCTATTCTGCTTATGATGTGGTGAAAAAGTTGCGCCACCGTGCCGGCATCGGTCGCGACAATGGTGATGCTTACTTGGAATCCATCAAGAACGATCAGGCAAAGATGGCGGAACTCATCCGCAACGAACGTCGCATCGAACTTTGTTTCGAAGGTTTCCGTTTCTGGGATTTGCGCCGCTGGAAGAGCAATCTGACCGAAACCGCTAAAGGGATGAATATCAGTGGAACCCGTTATACTCCAATGGAGGTAGACAAACGCTCGTTCAGTGAGTATATGTATTACGGTCCTATTCCTTATTCGGAAGTTCTTAAGTATGACGAACTGAAACAGAATCAGGGTTGGTAAACCGATAGTGTAAATTTAATAAAATGCTAAAGCATACAATGATTATGAATAAGACAATAATGAAATGCATGGTCCTTGGCTTGTTGTTTGCCGGCTGTGAAAACGGAGACAAAGAATTCGACGATTACGAATATCAGACCATCAGTTTTGCTACTCAGACTCCTATACGCACCATCACATTGGGCGAAGATGTATATCCTACCGAACAAGACAATGAATATCGGATGCAGATCATCGCTACATTGGGCGGTGTGTGGTCAAACCGCAAAGAGCGCACAGCACAGATTGTTATCGATGAAAGTTTGTGTACCAATGCTTATTTCGACAATGGCAAGCCGATACTTCCTATGCCTAAGGAATATTATACTTATTCTTCGGAACAGGTGGTATTTCCCAAAGGAGACATTTATGGACGTATGGACATACAGTTGACCGATGCTTTCTTCAATGATCCTCTCACGCCCGAACTCACCTATGTCATTCCGGTACGGTTAGCACAGGCTTCAGACTCTATCTTGGCGGGCAAACCTAAAGTTGAGTCTCCCAATCGCTTGAATGTGGCAGACTGGGACGTGCTTCCCAAAGACTATGCGCTTTATGGGGTGACCTACAAAAACGAGTATGAGGGCGTTTGGTTGAGTCGTGGCACAGACCAGCTCGACATCAATGGCAACACTTCTACGCTCAACCGTAACCCGCAGAATATAGAGAAAGCAGACCAACGTACATTGGGAACTATTGCCCTCAACAAAGTGCGTTATCCTCTTTTCGCTTTCGGTGGATGTGGTGAATGAGAAAGGCGAATCTTCCAAGCAAACGTTGACAATGGACTTGGTGATAACGGTTGACGACAACGGCAATTGCTCCATCACTACCGACACACCGGGGGCTCAGGCAAGCGGTTCGGGCAAGTGGACCTATCATGGTGCCAAGAAAGCGTGGGGCGACAAAGACCGCGACCTGTTCGAACTGACCTATGAAGTGACTTATGCGCCTTATGTGTTGAATGCTGTGACCGGTGAAACGGGCACTGCCAAATGTAGCAGCACGGACGCGCTGGTGTCACGCGACAGACAGAGCAAATTTGAAACTTTTAACGTGAAGTTGAAGTGAACCGCAATCTAAACAATTTAAGAAAACTACATGAAGATGAATAGAAAAAATAATATGGTATGGGGCACGCTGGTAGCAGCTTTGCTGGCTTCTTGCGTGGATACCGAGATTGCCGATGTCACGGTGACAAAACCGGAGTCGATAGCGCAATACGAGTATCTGAATGATTATGCCCCGCTGAAATCGTACATAGACCGTGCAGCTAATCCCGATTTTAAATTGGGATTAGCGTTGGCAGCCAACGAATTTATCGAAGGAGGATTGGTATTTCGTTTAGCGGAAGCCAACTTCGACGAAGTGACGCAGGCAATGCGATGAAATATGCTTCGTGTGTGAACGATAAAGGGAGATGAATTTCGAAACTGTGGATAAATTTGTCACTGCCGCCCAAGCTGCCGGAATTACTATATATGGACATACATTGGCTTGGCATGCACAGCAGAATAATAAGTATTTGAATTCTTTGATTAAAGACAAAGAATTGCCGCCCTCTGTAGGAGAAGGAAATTGTTTGCATATCAATACTTCTGAAGCGAAGGCGAATCCATGGGATTGGCAAAATTACTATGATTTGGAATCTCCTCTTTTACAAGGGAAATCTTATGTATTCTCTATGAGAACCAAGGCTTCATCAGCTGTGACATTTCCGCTTTGGATAGAAACACCGAATGCTGGTAATACACATTATGGCATACCACAGATTTCAGCAGGAACTACATGGAGCACAATAAGCATTGAATTTACACCTAATAGTGATTGTTCTCGTTTGTTATTCAATTTCGGACAGTTTGGAGGAGATCTTTGGTTTGATGACATGGTGCTGGTTGAAAAAGGTTCTGAGCAAAATATGATAAAGAACGGAACTTTTGAAGAAGGAAATCTGCCTTCTAATTGGTCTAAACCAAGTTGGCATGCGCATTCTTATTCAATTATACCTACACCGGGAGATGCGGCAGTAGAGATTTTAACTGACATCATTACTAATGGTGATGCGCAAGGCAGTGAAACTACCAATTTTGTTTCTACTCATGTGGGAGGAGCTAATGCTGCTTGCGATATTGTTGATGGAGTAGGTAAAGACGGTAGTCGTGCTTTCGTTGTTACTTCTGCTGGTGGAGGAACAAACAGTTGGGATACTCAATTCTTTTTGTATGCTGACCGTCCGTTGGTGGAAAATGATGTTGTACGTATCTCTTTCGATTATCGTGCAGATACACCCAATAATTCTGAGTCTCAGGCTCATGCTGCCCCTGGAGCTTATATTCATTATGATGGTGGGTGTGCTGTTAGTTTCACTACGGAATGGCAACACTTTGAAAAAAACTATTACTATTAACACTACCCTTTCTCCTGAGGGAAACATGCAGACTTTTGCATGGAACTTGGATGTAGGCGCGCCCAATGCACCTGCTAATAAATATTATTTTGATAATATCAAATTGCAAATAGTTACTAAAGGTAACACTATTCCTCTTACTCCCGAAGAGAAAAAAGAAGCGCTTACTCGGGCAATGAACAATTGGATTGAAGGAATGATGAAAGCTACTGGTGGTTACGTGACTACTTGGGATGTAGTGAACGAAGCTATTTCAGGTGGTGGCAACGACGGTGAAGGTTTCTATGTCTTGCAATCTGCATCTAATGCCGGTGCTGACGCTGCCAATAATTTCTACTGGCAAGATTACTTGGGTAGTGAAGATTATGTTCGTATTGTTGTAGCTGCCGCCCGTAAATATTATGCAGAAAACGGTGGTGTTAAACCTCTCAAACTTTTCATCAACGATTACAATCTGGAATCCACTTGGGATAACAATCAGAAAGCCAAGAGCTTGGTACACTGGATAGAGAAGTGGGAATCTGACGGTGTGACAAAGATTGACGGTATCGGTACACAGATGCACGTGGCTTATCGCGCCAATGCTGCTGACCAGCAGAAGCAAGAAGAACATGTAGTGAAAATGTTTGAAATCTTAGCCAAGAGTGGCAAACTCGTGAAAGTATCTGAGCTGGATATGGGATATGTGGATGAAAGCGGCACTACGGTGTTGACAAAGGATATGACAGAAGAACAACATAAAGCGATGGCTGAATATTATAAGTTTATCGTGAAGAAATACTTCGAGATTATTCCTGTGGCACAGCAATACGGCATCACGCAGTGGTGTGCTACCGATGCCCCGGTGCCCCCGGTGATTCTAACTGGCGTGGCGGTGAACCTGTAGGTTTATGGGATTCCAACTACAACCGTAAGCATACTTATGCCGGTTTTGCTGACGGATTGGCTGGTAAATAATAGAGATTGATAAGAAAAGGCAGCGGCGCATATAACATGAATCCGCTGCCTTTATTGTTTCAATAAAAGTCGGATAATAATGAAAAACATATTATTTATTTTAAGTTTGATTATTTGGTGTAGCTGTAGTAATGAAATTCTGTTTGATATAGATAAAGTAGGAGATATAGTTACAAGGGCTGCAAATTCGGATAGTACATATTGTTTTGGGGCTTCAGATTCGGATGTAGTGGAGGACTTTGTTATTGGTCCGAAGGATGACTCACAACCTCTTAGTAGAACTTTATGTTCCTATGTAGAGGTTAATGGAACAAAAACATTATTGCAACCTGAAATAGTGAGCGATCCTTCATGGTTGGATTATCTTATATGTTTTCAGTATTATGATATATATGTTCTATCGGTAGTAGCCCAGGACAATACTTCCTCTCTCAGAAGTGGAAAAATTGTATTGAAACAGCCGATCTAATAAAACATTAACAGTTGGTATTACTCAAAATGGAATTGATAATCGCATAATGATTTCAATGAAAGAACTGTATTCCAATCATCCTATTTTTACTGCCACGACAACTTATCCCGTAAAAAAAGATATAAGTTGCAGAATCCCATACGAAGCATACAATGATGGTGGAAAGTATGAGAGTAGTGCATCAATCACTATTCCTAAAGGGGAAACGAAAGGAACTTACGAAATGGATTATAACGGCTCTCCGTTAGTTTTTTATCATGGTGATATAAAAGGCTATAAATTGTATGAAGGAACTATCAGTGGTGACGGTATTTACAACTATAGTTTTTATCGCTATTGGTAGTATTGTTATTTTTGCAACAACTATTATGTAACATCAACATCATTATGAAAAAAGATAATTTATTTGCTGGCATGGATAGGTGTGGCTTTGGCATCTTGTTCGGACGAAAGCTCTCTGCCTATACAACCGGAGATTCCTGCCGAACCGGAAACGCCTAAGGACGAACCTGCTCCGGAGAAAGACTATCATCAGTTGCCAGTGTTGCACGTAGAGGGGCGCTACCTTAAAAACGAAAAGGGCGAGACGGTCAATCTTCATGGATTTACACAGACCTACAGTCCCTTTTTTAACAACAACGCATGGACTAACTACGATGTGCAGTCGTGTCTTAGCTATAACAAACGTATGGTAGACGGGATTGTGGCTGCCGGATGGAAGTTCAACTTCGTGCGGATGCATCTCGACCCTTATTGGAGCGATGATACTTCAAAGCCGTTTGTGCGATACGAAGGACACGAACGCTTTTCCGAGACCCGTTTCCGCAAGTATCTCGACGAACTGTTTGTGCCGATGGCGGAGTATTTTGTATCTAAGGGAATGTATGTGGTGATGCGCCCGCCCGGGTATGCCCCAACGAAGCTCCTTATCAGGGAATAGAGGTGGGCGATAGCTATCAACAGTTTCTGCTTAACGTGTGGGACATCGTTTCGCAACACCCCAAAGTGAAGAACAATACGGACATCATGTTTCGAACTAGCCAATGAGCCGGTCAACATCAAAGGGACCGACGGAGCCTATGGCAGCACCTCCGATGCCTGCTTTGCCAATGCAAAGATTTACTTCCAGTCCATTGTAGACAAGATAAGGAGCCATTGCCGTAATATCATTTGGGTGCCAGGCTTGGCCTACCAGTCGCAGTATGCCGGGTATGCCACCCACCGCATCGAGGGCGATAACATCGGCTTTGCCGTGCACTGCTATCCCGGATGGTATGGCAGCGATGCCGAAAAAGACAGTGGCGAAGGAATCGGCTCTTCTACCGGTGGCGGCTACGAGTCCTTCCAGCGCGGATGGGATAAGCAAGTAGGTCCGGTGGCGGCGATTGCCCCCATCATGGTGACGGAAATAGATTGGGCACCTTTGAAATACGATGCTACTTGGGGAAAAAGCATCACAGGCGAAGCCGGTGGCAAGGAAGGTTCGGCGCCAACTTCAAGTATATAGCCGACAATGCGGGAAATGTGTCGTGGCTCTTTTTCACTACAAGAAGCCACGAGCTGGCAGCGTTTAAGGACGTGCCGGGTACAGAGGGCAACTATACGTTCCTCAACGATCCCGAAGCCTGTCCGTGGGCAATGTATCATTGGTTCAAGGAGTATGCCGAAGGAGTGACCGTCAATGGCGAGCCCGAGAGACTGGAACTGATGGGCGAGCAGGCGACACGCTCGTTGCAGATGGGAGGAGTGCACTACCTGAAAGTGAAGGCGGTGTATAAAGATGGCACCTCGCGAATGGTGACTGCCGAGGCGACTATCAATAGTTCGGACGAACAAGTGCTGAAGGTGGAGCCGACTGGCAAACTGGTGGCAGTGGCACCAGGCAATGCTACGGTAACGGTGACTTATCGCACAGCAGCGGGAAACAGCATGCAACAGACATTGCAGGTGACGGTGGTTTCGCCTTTTGTGCTGACGGAAGACGTGTTTGACCCTTCGATATGGGAAGAAGGCACCTTTGACGAAACGACCCGCACCTTGGTGACAGGCAAATATGGCTTTGGCGGATGGAAATACCCCGGCGGACTTGACTTGTCGGGCTACCGGAGGCTGACCGTGGAATTGGGCAACGACAACGAGTGCGGTGTCTCTTTCCGCCTTTTTTGACAAGAACGACTACTGGACGAAGCCCGCCACCTACGATTTCGGACAGACACGCAGAGTGGTGGTAGATTTGCAGCAGATGAAAGATACTGACGGCAATAGGGTAGACCCGTCGCACCTCTACATTGTCGGGTTCTTGGTCGACTGGTGGCAAGCCGATTGTGATAAGCAGCATGAAGTTGGAATAAATATAATATAGAAAGATAGTAAATGAAGAAGGTTTTATTGTTGAGTTGTTTGTTGTGTGCAAGCCTTTGCGCGGTTGCACAGGATGCAAACTTTTACATTTATCTGTGTCTGGGGCAGTCTAACATGGAAGGCAATGCCCGCTATGAAGCACAAGATACGCTGGTGGATGCACGCTTCCAAGTGTTGGCGGCGGTAGACAATAAAGAGTTGGGACGCGTGAAAGGCGAATGGTATCCCGCCCGCGCTCCGCTGTGCCGTCCGAACACCGGGCTGACACCGGCTGATTATTTCGGACGGACCTTGGTAGAAAACTTGCCCCCGCATGTGCGCATCGGAGTGGTGCACGTGGCGATAGGCGGGTGCCGGATCGAGCTTTTCCAGAAAGACAAATGCGAGGAGTATATCAAAACAGCTCCCGACTGGATGGTGAATACGCTGAAAGAGTATGACAACGACCCGTATACCCATTTGGTGGAGATGGCACGCATTGCACAGAAAAGCGGTGTGATAAAAGGGATACTTCTACATCAGGGCGAGTCGAACACCGGTGACAAGGAGTGGCCCCAAAAGGTGAAGAGCGTATACGACAACCTGCTTGCTGACCTTCATCTGCAGGCTGACGAGGTGCCCCTGATTGCCGGTGAAGTGGTGAATGCCGACCACGGTGGTGTTTGTGCAGGCATGAACGAGGTAATTGCTATGTTGCCGCAGGTGATAAAGAACTGCGCTATTGTCTCCTCCAAGGGGTTGAGCTGTGCTCCCGACCATCTTCACTTCGATGCTGCCGGTTACCGGGTGCTGGGACGCCGCTATGCGGCACAGGCACTCCACCTGATGGGCATTGAACTTCCTTCGCCCGATGATGTGTGTAAGCACACAGTGGCAGCCCCCACCAATATGCACGGCAGCGACTTCCCTCGTATCGACAAGGACAACCGTGCTTATTTCCGTTGCTACGCTCCCGATGTGAAACGCTTGCAGGCAGACGTCTGCGGCAAGAAGTATGAGATGGCCATGGACGAGCACGGCTGGTGGAGCGTGAAGACCGACCCGCTGCCGGTGGGATTCCACTATTATTTCCTGTTGGTAGACGGATTCAGGGTGGTAGATCCCTCTTCGTGCACCTTCTTCGGTTGTTGCCGCATGGCGAGCGGCATCGAGATACCCGAAGGGGCAGAGGGCGATTACTATCGCCCGCAGCAAGTGTCGCATGGGCAAGCGCGCTCCTGCACCTATTATTCGGAAGCGAAGAAAGAGTTTCGTCGTTGCATGGTGTACACCCGGCAGAGTATGAGTCTCACCCCCAAAAACGCTATCCGGTGCTCTACTTGCAGCACGGCATGGGAGAAGATGAAACCGGCTGGAGCACGCAGGGAAAGATGAATCATATTATGGACAACCTGATTGCATCCGGTCAGTGTGTGCCGATGCTCGTGGTGATGGATAGCGGTGATGTGGAAGCTCCGTTCCGGCCGCGTCCGGGAAAAGATGTGAACGAGGAGCGGGCTTTGTATGGCGCCACCTTTTATGACGTTATTCTGAAAGACCTGATTCCTATGATAGACCGGACATTCCGTACGAAAACCGACCGCGAACACCGTGCTATGGCAGGACTCTCGTGGGGAGGACATCAGACTTTCAATACGGTTCTGCCTCATCTCGATAAGTTTTCTTATATAGGAAGTTTCAGCGGGGCGATTTTCGGTCTGGATATGAAGACTTGTTTTAACGGAGTGTTTGCGGATGCGGACAAGTTCAATAAGAAAGTGAATTATTTCTTTCTCGGCTGTGGCACGGAGGAACAAATGGGAACAAAGAAGATGGTGGATTCACTCCGGAAACTGGGTATCGAGGTTGATTATTACGAATCGCAAGGCACAGCGCATGAATGGCTCACGTGGAGACGTTGCCTGAAAGAATTTGTACCACATTTATTTAAACACTGAAAATAGCATGAAAATGAAATCTACATTTATCGCAGCCACATTGTTGCTCGTTTCGGTTATGACCGAAGGAGGACTGTCGGCACAGAACCCGATTGTGCAAACTTGCTTTACTACAGACCCTGCTCCTATGGTGCACGACGGCACCTTGTATGTGTATACGGGACACGATGAAGACAAAGCGGATTTTTTCTGGATGCAGGAATGGCGCGTGTATTCTACCAAAGATATGGTGAACTGGACCGATCACGGCTCTCCTCTTGCCATCGAATCATTCGACTGGGCGGACGACCGTGCCTGGGCAGCACAATGTGTAGAGCGTAATGGTAAGTTTTATTGGTATGTCTGCCTGCATTCCAAACTTTCCAATACGATGGCAATCGGTGTGGCGGTAGGCGATTCGCCTGTCGGTCCTTTTAAAGATGCCATCGGCAAACCGCTTCATGACGGAAGCTGGGACTATATTGATCCTACGGTCTTCATTGATGATGACGGTCGTGCTTATCTGTATTGGGGAAATCCGAATATCTATTATGCAGAATTGAATGACGACATGATTTCCTTGAAAGGTGAAGTGGGCAAACTGGAACAGACTGTTGAGAGCTTTGGTGCACCCAATCCGGAAAAGCGTGTCAAAGGTGTTAAGTATAAAGATACTTATACAGAAGGTCCATGGCTTCATAAACGGGAAGGAAAATATTATCTTCTTTATGCTGCCGGAGGTGTACCCGAACATATTGCCTATTCCATGAGTGACGGACCTCTTGGGCCGTGGAAGTATATGGGAGAAATCATGCCTTTACAAGATACGGGCTCGTTTACTAACCATTGTGGAGTGATAGACTATAAAGGCAATTCTTATTTCTTCTATCATACGGGTAAGTTGCCGGGTGGTGGAGGCTTCGGGCGAAGTACGGCGGTGGAGCAATTTAAGTATAATGCTGACGGTACTTTCCCGATTATTAATGCTACCCGGGAAGGGGTGTCACCGGTAGGTACGCTCAATCCTTACGAAAGGGTGGAAGCTGAAACAATCGCTTTTTCTGAAGGTGTGAAGTCCGAACCAAATGTGAAAACCGGTATATATATATCTGAAATTCATAATGGAGATTATATAAAGGTACGTGAAGTGGATTTCGGCAATAAATCCCCCAAACGGTTCACTGCTACCGTTGCCAGTGCCCTTCGTGGCGGGACGCTTGAAGTACGTACAGACAGTATAAGCGGACCATTAATTGCGGAACTGACTATTCCTTCAACGGGAGGTTGGGAATGCTGGAAAACATTGCAGACTGATATTGTAAAACCGGTCACAGGAATACAAGATATTTATTTTGTATTCAAAGGACGTAAAGGCTGCAAACTGTTTAACTTTGATTGGTACAAGTTTAACAGATAAACATGCTAGAGAGCAGTTGGGTTACTCTTCTTTTTTACTCAACTGCTCTTTCATATACATTGAAGGCGGCATTCCATACAATTCTTTGAATGTTGTCGAGAAATTATTAGGATCAGTGAATCCTGTTAACATGGCTATCTCGGATATGGTATGCTGCTTTTCGGACAATAAACGAGCGGCTTCTTTTAAACGTATATTACGTATAAAGTCACGGGTTGTCTGGTTGGTGAGCTCCTTGAGTTTCCTGTGAAGATGTACGCGGCTGATACCTACCTCGGTGGTGATTGTCTCTATTGTCAAGTTAGGGTTACTGATGTTTTCATTGATCACTTTCATAATACGTTCCATCAATTTCTCATCGGGTGATTTCACTTCCAGTTTCTGAACCTTGTTTTCCAGATTTTGCTGGCCTGTAAATACTTTGCGTAACTGCTGCCGTGTATTAATCAGATTTTCTACCGTCTTTTGCAGAATTTCGATATTGAATGGCTTCATGATATAGGCGTCGGCTCCTGTATTCAGACCTTCAAGGTTGTCTTCTTCCCTCGTTTTCGCAGTAAGCAAAATGACTGGGATATGGTTGAGATTTACATTCTGCTTGATCTTCCGGCATAAGGTAAGTCCGTCCATTTCGGGCATCATGATGTCACTAATGACTAAATCCGGAGCCTTTTTAAATGTTTGCTCTAATGCTTCTTTCCCATTACGGCTTTCCATGATATGAAATTTGTCCCCAAACTCCTTCGCTATATAATTTCGGATTTCTTCATCGTCTTCTACAATTAATACGCGATATTTAGTTTTTACCCTGACTTTCTTTTCTTCCTCATTTTCTATAATGGGAGAGATGACAGGAACAGTTGGTACGGTTACTGTTACCTTTTGCTCATTGTTGTCAACTTCTTCAGGTCGTAGATGCTTGTTACCCAACGGTAATCGGATAATAAAACGGCAACCCGGTTGTTCTTTATTATTTTCTACATAGATAATTCCATGATGTAATTCCACTAATGAACGAGTCAGATGTAATCCTATTCCTGTTCCGCCTTTCGGATTCTGTTGGCTGTTACGGATCTGATAGAAACGTTCGAAGATATGTTCTTTTTCCTGTTCATCGATGCCTGTTCCGGTATCCGCGATAATTATTTCGGCATATTGTTTCAAGGGATCGGGCAGTGTATTGTCTTCTCCCGTACGGATGGTAATATCTATGTTTCCTTTTTCAGGAGTAAACTTGAAGGCATTAGACAGAATATTCAGGATAATTTTATCAAAATTACCTGTGTCTACCCATACATTCAGTTCCCGGAGCGTACTGTGAAGTTGTAGCCGGATATTTTTTGTATTTGCCTGTTGACCGAACGTTGTACATAAATCCTCAATAAAAGGAATAATATTGGTCTCCCGGAACATCAGGAACATTTGCCCTTTATCAATTTTCCGAATATCCATTAGTTGATTGACAAGATTCAGAATACGTTCCGCATTTCTGTAGATAATATGATATATTTTCAGGCGTTCATTGTTCTCCTCATTCTTAATCAGTTTCTGTAGAGGGCTGATGATTAGAGACATCGGAGTGCGTATCTCATGAGAGATGTTGATAAAGAACTGCAATTTTGCTTCATTGATTTGTTCGGCATGGATATGTTGCAGCATTTCCTGATGCATTCTGTACCGATGTCTGATCTGAAGAATAATGATAAATATAATGGTCAGTAATAATAAGGAGTAGATAACTTTGGCCCACCATGAAGCATACCATGCAGGAGATATAAAGATGGTAATTTCTTTTATATTTGAATACACAGTGTTGTCTTTTGCTCTGATTTTCAAGTTATAGGTACCGGGTTTCAGATTGCTGAATGAGATACGGTTTACACCTTTGGGCAAACTAATCCATTTTTCATCGTTGATAGAATAAAGGTAGTTGATGTGTTCGGGGGCATTTAATTCCAGAGTGGCAAACTCGATACTGAACACATTGTCTTTATGGGATAGATAAAACTCTTTTGCGTTGAATACAGGGCAGTTGATAATATTGTGAATACCGGATTTCATTCCTTTTCTAACCGGATTGTTATGCAGGAAAAAGTCGGTAATCCGGATATTCCATGTTTTTGCCGGATTGATAATGTCTTGCGGATTGAAATAGGTGATACCATTCATTCCGCCAAACCAGATAATGCCTTGCTCATCTTTGAAGGAGGCATTTTTATAGAACTCATTCCCTTGTAATCCGTCACCTACATAATAATTGATGAATTTGTTATTTTTCTTTTGGAATTGGGAAACTCCGGCATTGGTGCTTATCCAAAGAAAATCTTTTCCGTCTCCTTGTATGGCATATATTGTATTACTGGGCAATCCATCCGCGGTGGTATAGGTCGTTATTTCTTTGGTCTCTTATTCCAACTTGACAGCCCTTCGGAACTTCCAAGCCATATAATTCCATGGTTGTCTTCATAAATTGAATAAATCACGTGTTGGGGTAGTATCTTATAGCTCTGAAAATCAGAGATGTCAAGGTCAATGCAGTTCATTCCGTCGTAAGTTCCTACATATAGCTTGTTGTCATTGGAGTAGTGCAGGCAACCTATCCATTCATTTATCAATGAAGAATTGGATTGCACAGAAGTAAACTCCTTGGTTTTAAGATCATAATAAAACAGCCCGAATCCCATTGTCGCAATCCAAAGACGCTTGTTTTTATCTTCTGCGAAATCATATACACGTTGTATATAGTTGTTGTTCTTATCTACCAGTTTGTACTGGTAATCGCATAATCCTGTCTGTTTGTTCAGCTTTCCCATACCGTTTATAAAGGAGCCGACCCAAATGTTGTACTCGGAATCTTCATATAGTTTTATAACTGTTGAAGGCACAGAATTAGGGTGATTAGTATGCGAGAAATGTTTAGCCGGTTCTAACTTTTCTGTCAGGGCATAAATTCCGTCATTGTCTGTTCCAACCCATAACATACCGTTGTTGTCTTTGCAGAATGAGGTTATACAACTGGAACCGATCATGTTTTTATCCATGGATTTATGTCCTATATACTTGAAACTGTTTGTTCGGGCAGGTATCTGCATGACTCCTTTCTGATAAACAGCCAACCATAAGTTACCGGAATTGTCTTTTAGGATAGAATGTATTTTTGAATTTTTTGAATCAAAATAGTTGTTGTCAAAATTGTATTCGGAGATTTCATGAGTTTGGTTATTGTAGACACTCATACCTTTACCATCAGTTCCGATATATAATTCATTTTGCGGTCCGGAATAGAGGAAACAGATAGGAAGTTCTCTCTTCTCTTTCAAATCGACCGGAACAAAGGTTTTGTTCTTTATCGTAAATGAATAGTCCTTTTCGTATACTTCCTACATAAATGTTGCCTCGTTGATCCTCACATATACTTTTTTGACGTATCCGTTGTCTTTAGACAAGTGTAACGTAAGCTGATTGTCGGGAGTGAGTTGATATACTCCTTCTTCGTCTTTTGCTATCCAGACATTCTGTTTCTTGTCTTCAAACAGGCTTCCTGGGTGAAGTGACTGCAATATCGACTTTCCGGACAGTCAACAGATGGTCTTTGATGTCCAGCTTGCACAACACATTTCCGGATACCCATATCTCTCCGTTTTTTCGCTCGATGAAAGAATTGATGTTGCTTTCAAGCGTTTCTCCGGTATCTTCCCTTATTGCAAGTGGAGTAAAATTGTCCGTGGCCGGATCATACATTTGAATTCCCATATATGTGCCGATAAGCAAATGACCTTTGCTGTCCTCAAAAACAGTACGAACAAAATTGTGGGCTAACGAATGTTCATTATTGGGTTCATGTTTGTATATGGTAAATTTAGCACCGTCATAACGGTTCAGACCATCTTCTGTTGCAATCCAAATGAAGCCGTTCCGGTCTTGATATATTTGATTAATCAGACTACTGGAGAGTTCTTTGTCAGTAGTGAATAACTTAGGAGATTGCCCGTTGCATAACAAAGAAAACAATAATAATAGAAAAGTGAATACATTTTTCATAGTTATAGATCGTTGTTTGTTGTACAAAGAAAACTAAAAACCTAAATATAACCTAATAAAAAATGAATATTTTCATTAGGCTCCGGGAGTACAATCGGATGTTGTAACATCGTTTGTAAATAATGTAACATGAGAAAAGATTTATCCCTTCTTCTGTATTATTGTTTTCCTTCGATTGTATTTACAATATAGGTTTTACCCGCCTTTGTTTCGATGTCATATTCGTAAACCTTCTGCAGTTTGGGAGATTGCGCACTTACCCCTTTGGCTACGAGAGGTTGCTTGATAGGAGTGGTGGCGAATAATTTATTTGAGCACTCTTTCCCGTTTACTTGTTTTAAGCCTTTCCCTTTCAGTGGGACATAAGACCGGATGCGGAGCGTACCGCCTATATTCGATCGGATGATCGCTTTATTTAACACATTGTTTTTCCAGTCCATATCGACAGTAAAGTTTCCACGTGCCACTAGCCCCTTCACACTTCCTTCTTCCCATGCATCAGGCAATGCTGGCAATAAATGCACGGCACCGTCATGACTTTGGAGCAACATTTCCGCTACTCCGGCTGTATAACCGAAATTACCGTCAATCTGGAAAGGCGGATGGGCATCCAGCATATTGGGATAGGTACGCCCGTTCGGATATTCTTTAGCCAAGTGATCGTTGGGCAATAGTTGAATCATATTTTTAATGATTTGGAAGGCATGGTTTCCATCCAGCATACGTGCCCAGAAATTGACTTTCCAGCCGATACTCCAACCGGTAGCCTTATCACCGCGTTGCAAGCAATGTGTTTCTTGCTGCCTGGAATAACTCGGGATTCGAGTATGGAGAAATTTGATTACTCGGATATAGCCCGTACAAATGTGAAATATGACGGTGCTCGTCCTTGGGATTGTCAACATCTTCAAGCCATTCTTGTAGTTGGTTATGTTTTCCTATTTGCATAGGTGGCAACTTCTCTAGTGTTTGTTTGAGGGAGTCTTGGAAAGAAGGGGGCTTCACCTGCGATGTATGAAGCCAATAAGGTATTATGCAGTGCATCAAAGGCAATCTGGTTATCCATTGTGCAACCGGCCGTGATAGGACCGTGTTCCGGCGACACAGAAGGCGACACTACCAACCATTTATACACTGGATGTTCTACCAAGAAATCCATGTAGAACTGCGCTGTTCCTTTCAGGATGGGATAATACTCTTTCAGGAACTCTTTATTTCCTGTAAAGAGGTAATGTTGCCAGATATGTTGAGCTAACCATGCGCCGCCACTAGGCCACATGCCGGCTGCTGCAAAGTCGACTACACCGCAAATTCTCCATAAATCAGTATTATGATGTGCCACCCATCCCCGACAATCATACATGGTTCGGGCTGTTTCTGCTCCTGTGACGGATAAATCTTTCAACATAGAGAATAACGGACTATGTGTTTCACTTAAATTAGTGACTTCTGCCGGCCAATAGTTCATTTCTGTATTGATATTGATGGTGTATTTGCTATCCCAGGGTGCATGAGTACTGTTATTCCATATACCTTGCAGATTAGCCGGTTGCCCACCCGGTTGCGAAGAAGAAATCAGCAGATAACGTCCATAATGGAAAAGTAGAGCTGCCATTGCCATGTCTTCCCCATTTCCGAAGTTTTCAATTCGTTTGGGAGTCTCCAGTTGGGAAGCTTTGCCTGTCGGTAATGTAAGGCGTACACGGTCAAATTGTTTTTTATAATAAGCGATATGGTTTTTGAGAGCTTTTTCGTAAGGTATTTGCATTGCTCTTTTCAGATATTCGCTGGTCCGTCGGGGGATTCATCGGCGCTGACATCCTGGTAGTTTACGTAGTTGGTTGCTGCCGATATATAAAGGGTGGCTTCTGTTCCTTCATTAATTTGGAGCGTATTTCCTGCCGGGCGGAGAGTGCCATTCGTTTTTACTTGGATTTGACATTCTGCCCGTAGTGCAGCTTTCAAACCTTCCTGCTCTTTCCCTTGACAGGTGACGGTCAGCTTATCATTCTGAACATTCACCTTATGTACTAGAGGGAAGTTATATGCAATAGTAAAGTTCAGTGCGTTCGCTTTACTTGCTTTGATATGCATAATAATGACATTATCAGTAAATGAAGCAAAAGTGGTACGGGTATAAGTGACGTCATCCACTTGATAACGGGTAGTTGCCGTTGCATTCTCCAGATTCAGATCGCGGTAAAAGCCGGATGCGTTTTGGTGTTCCGGAAATTCCAGGTAAAGACTACCTAATGTCAGATAGCTCATTCCGTGTTGCTGGGTTAAGAAGTTGGCGTCAATGAGTCTTTGCGCTTCCTTGTTTCTCCCTTCAAAAATCAGTTTGCGTACAACCGGTAGCACATGTACGGCATTCGGGTTATTATTATTGTATGGAGAACCTGCCCAAAATGTTTCTTCGTTGAGTTGTAATTCTTCGCGTTCGATTCCGCCATATACCATGGCTCCAAGACGGGAGTTACCAATAGGGAGAGCTTCCGACCAATTTTGTGCAGGTTGACTATACCACAGTTTCAGATCCTGTCCTGAAACAAGGTTGCTTATTAATAGGAATAATACAAAAAAAAGTGTTTCTGTTCATATTGTATGGATTTGTAGCAAAGGTAGCTCATTTCCCAATACAAAAGGCAAAAAAACTGTTTCTGAAATCTACCTTGAAGTAACTTCTTTCCATATTAATGTTACTAATATATATGGTGTATGTTCCACAGGATAAAATAATAACTGCCGGCTTCTTTTTACAAGCACCGGCAGTTATTATTTAAGCAACTAGCAGATATACTGATCTATGTTACTTTTTAGCAACTAAAACTATATTATTGATATCTACTTTTTTGTTTTTTCCCATCCCAATGGAAACTTTGGTAATAGAACTTGGATCAATTACAATTTTACCGGCTTTTTTCATCTTTAAAAGCACTGAATTGCACCTTCTTCTTGCCTTGGGTATAAAATCCATAGAAACTTTTTTACCGTTTCACCGTCTTGGGTATATTCTATTTTTAATGAACAGATGGCATTTGTGGCATTTTCATCTAATTTTTCGAAGTTGGTCGCTTCAAAGTTTATTCCGGTGTAATTAGTGTAATCATTTTCAGGAAATACCAAGTTTCCATAACCGGTGGAAATTAAGGTCTGCCCTTCTACTGTCAGTTTATTATTGGCTTCGCATTGACTGACTTCGATAGTCTTGTCTACTTGTGCATTGACACTTAAGATTCCCAGACATGCAACTAATGCTGCTACTAAATACTTTTTCATGTTATTTTCTTTTTAGAGGTTAATAGCTGATTTATTTTCTATTGGCAAAGTTAGGATATCTTTTCGGAGAGATAAAAAATCTGTGTTTCAATAGTTTTTTGTATATGTTTCATTCTTCTTTTTTTGGTGCAAAGGGGACTAAATTTAAAAACAAATGAAACGAATTAAATAGTCCGATTTTGAAAAGAATTACTTTCTTTGCATAAAGAAAGGACTGTTTGCTATGAAAAGACTATTACTGTTGATGATTGTATTTTTTGGGGGAATTGTACAGGTGGTCGCCGAGAATACATTGTTCTATGATTCCAAACAATTAACTTGCGATCTGATTACTTCCATTTGCCAGGATAAAGATGGGTTTATCTGGATCGGGACAGATTATGGCCTTAATAAATTCAACGGCATACAATTTACTCATTATTATAATAATCCCAAGGATAGCACCTCGTTATCCGATAACTCTGTAAAAGCCCTGATGCTCGATAATGAAGGTACGTTATGGGTGGGAGGTATTGGCGGATTACAATATTATGTTCCGGAAGAAAATGCATTTCGGACAATTAAGTTTGAAGAAAGCTCATCTTTCCATATCATGTGTATCACTCAATTGCGTTCGGGCGAAATATGGGTTGATCTTCCGAAGAGGAATATTCCGTATTCGGAAAGATACAGGAACAGGTGAGCAAATGACAGATATTCCTGATGTATCCGAACATGCTCATTATGGAGTCATATATGAAGACCGTCATGGGAGCATCTGGATTGGAGTAAACGGTACCGGTTTACTTCGATATGATCCTTCTACACGAACGAGTAAGATATACACACGGGCAGTTTTAGATGGCGGTTCTACAATTTCCGGAATGGCCGAGGACCATTCGGGAAATTTTCTCCTTTCCACGGGTACTACTGCTTATTATTATGATAGAGAGAATGACCGCTTTACCAAAATAGAACATAATGAATCGTGGCTGCCGGCACGTTCCATACTCGTAAGTCAAAAAGGGACACGTTATTTGGCAACCTTTGGCAAAGGGCTGAAGGTTATTCAACCCGATTTGAAAGAACTCCGTTCCGAGGTGATCACTCTCCCTTTTATTGATGTCGATAATGCTAAAATACGTGCTATTTATGAAGATCATAACCAAAACTTATGGATAGGATGTTATCATAGAGGAATGGTTATGGTGTCTAAAGAATCTACACCTTTCCATTTTTGGAGTGTTCCTACCCGTGAATATCCGCAGGCTGGTGTGATAACTGCCTTGTATAAAGATGATGATGGACATATCGTTAGCGGTGTGGAAGGCGAAGGAGTGTTTAAAATTACTTCGGAAGGAAATATAACCGATCATTTGTTTTCAGGTAAAACGGTTTCATCCATCTATAAGGATTATAGTGGTAATTTGTGGTTTGGAGGCTATTATTCCGGGCTTTATATGCAGGATGCCAAAGGGAACGTACGTTTTATGTTACCGGAAATTAAATTGAAGGATATAAAGAAGATCACAGGTGATGATAAAGGAACCTATATCTTTCTTTATTCGGTTCCGGATTCATACGATATCACCTGCCCACTCAAACAGTCACGGAATATCAAAGTTCCTCCGGTGGGTTAAGGAACAATTGGATTTATACTCTACTTCTTGATTCCCGGGAAAGATTGTGGATAGGCCACTGTAATGGAGTGGATTATTTCGATCCTGTAACGGAAAAATTTACCCTGTATTGAGTCAATCGTTGGGTAATTTCATCACTTACTCATTATTGGAAGACGTACGTGGAAATATTTGGGCGGGAACGAATAAGGGACTTATGTGCTATCATCCCGGAACAAAAGAATTTCATTACTATGATGAAGAAGACGGACTTTCTAATAATTTTGTATATGGGTTGGCAGAAGATGAGAGGGGGGAATATCTGGTGTAGTACCCTGAAAGGCATTAACCTGATAAAAGTCGCAGAGAATAAGATTGCTTCCTATTATTCCGAACGTGGATTGGTGGATAATGAGTATACTATTGGTGCCAGCTACCAGTCAATGAATGGCCTTATCTATTTGGGAGGTGTGAAGGGAATAACGACTTTTCATCCGGATAGCGTCACTGCGCAAAAAGGGAAGTCGACTGTGATACTATCCAATCTTTATTTGGGAGGAGAAGCAGTGACCGCTAAAAAGTAAATCCGGTGGAAAACCCATTTTGGACACTTTTTGTAACACGTGCCGACAAAATCAGCCTGGCTTATGAAGACAACACGTTTACGCTTGAGTTTTCCACATTGGATTATCGTAATTCTGGAAATATTTTCTATGAATATCGTATCAGAGAGTATGAAAAGAACTGGACCTCTACTCAATTGGGAATCAATCAGATTACATACAATCATTTAAATTCCGGTAAGTATACATTTGAAATACGTGCCTGTGAGAACGGGCAGTATACCCCCTGTGAAGGTGATACGGATTGATATTGCGGCACCGTGGTGGCGTTCGTCTCTGGCTTATGTCTGCTATGCGTTGATATTGCTTGCTGTTGCATTCCAGATTTATTTGAGTGTTCGTCGCCGGCACCAGAAAGAAATGAATGAAGAGAGAATCAAACTTTTTATCAATCTCTCGCATGAGATTCGCTCTCCAATGACTTTGATTGTGAGTCCGTTGGAGAATTTGTTAAAGAGAGACTATGATGCCGATACGATGAAGATGCTGCGTCTGATGCAGAAGAATGCGAATCGTATTATTAATCTGATGAATCAGTTGCTTGATATGCGTAAAAATTGAAAAAGGGCAATTGAATATTCATTGCGTTGAAACGGACATGGTGAATTATATCAAAGAATTAATCTCTTTATTTACTTATCAGGCGGAGAAAAGGAACATAAACTTGTGTTTTGATTATGAACAGGAGGAGCTTCCGGCGTGGATTGATCCTAATAATTTTGATAAAGTATTGGTAAACCTGCTGTCGAATGCTTTTAAATATACGCCGGATGGAGGTGAAATAAAAATCAGCCTGCGCGAGAAGGTGAATGAACTTACTGTTGGAGATTTGCAGCATTTTATTGAGATTGAAGTGATTGACAGCGGATCCGGCATTGACGCCAATAAACTGGAAAAAGATATTCGAACGTTTTTATCAGGCGCCTTCCAATAGTTTCAATGGAAGTATCGGTTTTGGTATAGGACTGAATCTGTGCCGGATGATAGTTAAATTGCATCACGGCACTATCAATGCTTGTAACCGGCAAGATGCACAAGGAAGTCGTTTCATTATTCATATTCCTTATGGGAAAGATCATTTGAAGAAATCCGAATGGGTGGATGCGGAAAACAAAACTACCTCAAGAGTCCCTTCTGTCTTGGGGCTTTCTCAAGAAAGTGAAGAAGAAACGGCTAAGACAAGAAACCATAAAGCGAATTATAGGATTGTGATCGTAGATGACGACGACGAGATTCTTCGTTTCCTGGAGGCGGAATTGAGCTCGCAATACAAGGTATACATTTGCCGTAACGGGAAAGAGGGTTTGCAAACCATTCTGAAACAACAACCGGATCTTATAATTTCTGATGTCGTGATGCCTGAAATGGATGGTATCTCACTTTTGAAAACGATTCGCAACAATCCGAATGTGAGTCATATACCGTTTATCCTATTGACTTCAAAAGCGGAATATAAAGACCGTATTGAAGGATTAAGTAAAGGTGCGGATGCATATTTAGGAAAACCGTTTGTCGTTGAAGAGTTGAGAGTACATATCAAGAATCTGATTGAGACAAGATTGTTATTGAAAGGAAAGTTCTCTGGTGTCAGGGATCAGGTGGGAAAGATTGAAATTGCTGAAAATAAATCCGGAGATGAACGATTGATGGAACGGGTTATGAATGTGATGAATAAGTTTCTGGATGATTCGAATTCAATGTAGAAATGCTTGCCAGGGAAGTCGGATTGAGTCGTGTACAGCTTCATCGTAAAATGAAAGATATTACAGGAGTTTCAACATCTGTCTTTATCCGGAATCTACGGATGAAGAAAGCGGCAGCACTACTTCAGGAAGGGCAGCTGAATATTTCAGAAATAGCGGATGCGGTAGGCTTTGATAGTCAGGCTAATTTTTGCGACTGTTTTTAAGAAGTTCTATGGAGTATCTCCTTCGGAATATGCTGCGTCTATCAGAAATAAAGGCGAATGATACAAATTTAAAACTGCGTTATACATATAACTAACTTTACGTTACATTTTACCAAACGTTTTGAAATACAAGATTGTAATTTTGTGCTGGTTGAGGGCAATCTAAAGAATCGACAGATGCAAAAGTACAATCTTGTATTTTACTCTTGACTCCTTTTCCTATATTTTAATAATGAATGCATGAAAACACAAAGTTGTATTAACAGGCTTTTTATGGATTACTTTATTGGTAATCGGTTTATCTGGATGCTCGGAAGAGAGTTCATCGTCAGAGGAAAATACGGAATCTGGTACGATCCAAGATGGGGATCATACTGATAATGCAACGGTTATTCAATTAAATTCTTCCGATCAATATCAGACAGTGGAAGGGATTGGCGGCGGGATAGCCAATTATGAGAATTGGTATTGTCAACACCCCAATAAAAAAGAATTGTTTGATCTGATTTTCAAAGATTTGGAGATTTCCATGATTCGTATAGGAAACTGGTACGAAAAGAAGATATCGGGTGAGAATCCCGATATTCTTAAACAGCAAAAGAGATAATGGATGCAGCAACTCAAAGACTGGGGCGTAGCAATTTCTCTGTAATGATGTCTAATTGGCTGGTAGCACCCGATTTGATAGATAGGCCGAAAGAAAAGGGAGCGACACTTAAAAAAGAAATAATGAAGGGAAGTACATGTATAAAGAATTTGGTGAATGGTGTCGCATGACATTAAAAGCTTATCAGGAAGCAGATATGTCACCGGATTACTTGAGCATGATGAATGAGCCGGATGGGGATAACAGTGCAGGAACCAAAATCCGCTTAGGCTACGGTATCGACGACTCCCAAAAGCGAATTACGGGAAAGCATTGGAAGCCACTTATGAAGCATTCAAAGAGGTGTCTGACCGTCCCAAGTTAATCGGCCCGGAAGTGCTTGGAATTGGCTATGGTACTTTTAGTAACTATTACAGAGACTTGAATCCTGACCTATTGGATGCTGCTGCTTTCCATTGTTATCATGGTGGTAAGACTTCCGATTATAAAGATAACGACCGTTATTCTTCCGCCCATGCTTTTAAAACTGAATTTCAAAACATAGCCCGGCAAGTTGGCAACAAATCAATTATGATGACGGAGAACTGTTCTTATCATCCTGCTGTTCCCGAAGATGCTGTGAATATTGCACATTTTATATCAAACTCCTTCCGTTATGCAAATGCCACTGTTTATTTGCACTGGGCACTATTATGGGGATATGCAGATGCTGATGAATTAAAAAAGGGGGGTGACGGTTGCATCGCTGTCGAGTGGCCTTGGAGTAGTTCCCGCTGGACGACGGAAAAGGCTATGTGGTAAGGAGTGAGTTCTATGGGCTTAAGCACTTTACAAAGTACGTCAAACCGGGTTGGCGGCGGATCGGAGTGGATTATGAACTAAAAGAGGTGGAGGTAGTTGCTTTTCAAGACCCTGATGAATATCAGATAGCTGTCGTTTTAGTCAATTACTCCGAACAGGAGGAGAAAACGGTCAGGTTGAAGAATATTGGCAGTAAGGAGGTATCCTCCATAAGGAAAAGTAATACAGACTGATACTCAAAAAGAAAGTTGGTATCAGGAGCTGAAAAACACTGATCCATTTGTCGAATTAGTATTACCAAAAATGAGTGTTACCACTGTTTATTTCAAATTCAAAACAAATTGAAACGTATTTAAAAAGCGAATAAACGTATGTGTAACTTGATGTTACATTTCAAATAGTGTAGTAGAATGTAAGTTCATACTTTTGTGTCGGACATTTGCTAAATATGGGTGTGAAATTATAAAGCAATATTTTATAAATGTAATATATATGAAGAACAATTATTTTTCAAGATGTGTGCTGCTAGCCGGATTATGTTCGGTTATTATGGTTTTTGCAGTCACTCCTGTTTATGCGACCGGAGGTGCATTTTCTCCTCTTCCACATGCTGTCTCTGAAGGAGACATTACTGTTACCGGTAAAGTGGTTGATGATGCCGGAGAACCTTTGATAGGTGTTAGTATTCAAGTGAAAGGTACTAGTAAAGGTGCTACTACTGATGTGAATGGTATTTATACACTAAATATAGCATCAGGTTCTACCCTTTGTATTCTCATATATCGGAATGAAGACCATTCAACGGAAAGTGACGAAAGGCGGTAAGCTGGATATCACGATGGAGAATGATGAGAATATGTTGGACGAGGTGGTAGCTGTAGGATACGGCTCTATGAAACGTTCGGACTTGACAGGATCGGTCGTTTCCATCAATGCCAAGTCCATAGAAGAATCAATGGCTTCTACCATTGACCAGGCGTTGCAAGGACGTGCGGCAGGATTGCAGATGACGCAGAATTCCGGTGTTCCGGGTGGAGGTACATCTATTCAGATTCGTGGTGTGAATTCATTAAACAGTACCAATGAACCTATTTATGTAGTAGACGGAGTTATTATCTCCGGTGAAACAGGCTCGAATACAAGTAATGCTATGGCAGGTATTAATCCAGCTGATATTGAAAGCATTGAGATCTTGAAAGATGCTTCGGCTACTGCCATTTATGGTGCACAGGCGGCTAATGGGGTCATATTGATTACGATGAAAGCTGGTGTAACAGGCAAGCCTCGAATTAACTTCCAAGCCTCTGTGGGAAATCAGGAAATACCGAAAACAATCGACATGATGAATTTGCGTGACTATGCCCGTCATTATAATGAACTATATACTCTTATAAATGCCAGCAGGGTGAAAGATGCGTTTAGTCATCCTGAAACTTTAGGTGACGGTACTAACTGGCAGGATGAGATATTCCGCAATGCTCTGTTGCAGAACTATAACCTGTCAATTCGTGGCGGTACAAAAACGGTCAGCTATAATCTGTCCGGCGGATATTTGGGGCAGGACGGTATTTGCATCGGTTCGATTTTGAGCGTTACACCTTCCGTATGGGAACAGAGATACAGGTTACTCCTAAGGTTCGTTTCGGAGGTACGGTGAATGTTTCTTATACCAAGCAAGGTACAGGCATGGCTAGCTGGTCTATCATTCCCAATGCACTTTATCAGGCACCGGATGTTCCCGTACGTGATAAGAATGGTAACTTTTCCGGACCGGAAGTGGACGACCAGCAGAATTTAAGCAATTACAGTAATCCGGTGGCGTTGGCGGCGTTAACACAGCGTAATAATGAAAAGGGAGGTGCTCGTGCCAATCTTTTCATGAAAATCAATCCATGGAAATGGCTGACTTACCGTACTGATTTTACGGCAGATGGCAATATCGATAATTATCAATATTTCCTTCCCCAATATGAATTGGGATACTCAAAGAATCCTTATCCTACTAATGAACACTCCAAAAACTACGGGCTTTACTGGGGATGGAAGAATGTAGTGACGATGGAGAAGACGTTCAAACGTAAGCACAAGACGAGTTTGATGTTAGGACATGAGATGACTTCCAGAAGTTCAGATTATCTTCAGGGAAAACGTACACATGGTGATAATCTGCTGACAGACTTGGATGCGGGTGATGCTGCGTATGCCACCAATAGTGGAAGGGCAAGCAAGACAACGTACCTCTCTTATTTCAGTCGTCTGTTTTATAGTTACGACAACCGTTACCAGTTAACGGCTACGGTACGGCGCGACGGAACATCCCGTTTTGCCAAAGGAAATCAGTGGGGACATTCCCATCAGTAGCTGTGGCATGGCGTCTTTCCGAAGAGTCATTCTGGCGTCCGCTGAAAGATGTGGTTAATAACTTCAAGTTGCGTTTGAGTTATGGTGAAGTCGGTAATTCCAATGTCAGTGCATTTGCTTACCAACGGATGGGAACGTATGTGCAGTCCATCTGGGGACGAGTTTGCAGACCGCCAATATTGCTAATCCCGATTTGACATGGGAGAGTACCCGTTCCTGGAATGCAGGTATCGACCTGAACTTTTTTAATAACCGTGTCGAGTTTATTCTGGATGCATATATCAAAAAGACAAGAAACCTCTTGTTGCAACAAGATTATCCGGGATATATGGGAACTACGGGTAATGGTGCTGCAACAGCTCAATGGGCGAATATAGGCTCCATGGAGAATAAAGGTTTTGAATTTACATTGAACACGGTAAATATATCCAATAGGGATTTTCAGTGGCGTACAAATGTTACATTCAGTTTGAACCGTAACAAGGTAGCAAGTATGAATACAGAGAATGCCTTTATCGACAAGACTTATCAAAATAGTGGTCAGACGGAAGTGATTACCCGCACTGCAGTCGGAAAGCCTGTCAGCCAGTTCTATGGCTATAAGGCAATCGGCCGCATCAATAGCGCTGCCGATTATTTGATAGATAATGGTGATGGAACTAGCACGGTAAAGATTGCTACTCCAGTATTGCGGGTAGGTGAACAGGTGGTTAACTCGGGTACGGATAAAGGTAGCCTTATCAAACAAATTTATATTGGCGATTATATTTTTTGAGGATCTGAATAATGACGGAGTGATTGACGAAAAAGATCAGACATTCTTGGGAAGTCCGTTGCCTAAATTTACCTATGGCATTAATAATACCTTTAATTATAAGAATTTCGATTTGACTATATTCTTATATGGCTCGTATGGAAACAAAGCGATGAACTATTTGTCCCGTCGTATTACTAACCCCAATTCGAGTGGTAATGTACACGCGTCCGTTGCCAACCATGCCCGTTTGGGATACCTTGATGGAAATTCGGATAATACCGATGTCTGGAATATGTATATATTACCCGGCTCTAACGGTTTGTGCCGTATGTCTGTTAATGATGCCAATGATAACGACCGCATCAGTAGCCGTTATGTGGAGGATGCTTCTTTCTTGCGTATACAGAATATTGCTTTGGGATATACGTTACCGAAGAATTGGTTGAAAAAACTGAAGATAGAGAATGCGCGCATTTATGCGAATATTAAAAATGTATATACATTCACAGGCTATGACGGTTACGATCCGGAGATTGGCTCTACACAGGCGCAATATTCTTATTCCGGTCAGAGTATGCTGATGTACGGAGTGGATACGGGACGTTGTCCTTCTCCCCCGTATTTATACATTTGGTATTGATTTAACCTTTTAAATAGAAAACTTCCATGAAAAAAAGAATATTATATTATCAGTGGTTTGTGGAATGGTTGCGATGGCAAGCCTCACTTCCTGCAATGACTTCTTGCAAGTAAGTGCCACCAGCCAAAAAGAAATGGACAAATCCTTTACTACTTATGACGAGCTGCGTTTGGCAACAGCTTATCTTTATATGAAACCTTGGTTTGGTTTTCACAGTACCCGTCTGTTTGCGATGGGAGATGCACGCGGAAACAATATCTATGGTGACAACAACAACGAGACAGGTTATGCTCCTTATTGCCTCTTTACCGACAAACCCAATACACCCGGACTTGCCGATGCGTGGAATTCACTTTACATTGTTGTTACGCAGGCAGACTACATCATTAACGATTATGCACCACAGGGACGCCAACATTTCAGTGAAGCACAAGCGAATGCTTGCGAGGGAGAAGCACGTTTCATGCGGGCGGCGGCTTATTACTATTTGGCTTCCTACTGGCACGATGTGCCCATTATGGAGAATCCAATTGTTCATACGGAAGGCTTTCAATATGGCTCCCACACGCTTCGAGGATGTGATTCGCTACGGTATCCGCGACTTGGAGTACGCTGCGGAGTGGTTGCCGCTTGCCGACGCGGACGGTCGTGTGACTCGCTATTCGGCTTTGGGACTACTGGCACGCTATTATGTAACGCTGGCAGCGTATGCGCGTGGCGGACACTGTACACAGGCTACTATGGATTATTATGAAGCCAGCGGTTCTCACGACTTGGCTGACATTCTTTATGATTTGGCCAAGGAGGCTGCCGGAGAAGTGATTCTTGCTCAGAACAGATATGGATTGATGGAAGAATATGAAGAAATCTTCCGGGTACAGAACAATAATTGCAAGAGGTATTGTTTGCTTTGCAACCGCTGCAAGGTGTCGACTCCTACGGAATGGGTAACAGCAACGGAAGCGGTTTGTGCTCTTACACAGAATTGCTGAACGGTTTGAGTGCCTACAACTCCTCTTATGTATCTTACGACTGCCTGCGTATGCTGATTAATTCCGGCGGACGTTCTCGTCTGCGTGGTAATGTGCTTTGTCCGGGAGAGTTCTATGACTATATCGGTACACATTTGGTGGATGGTGGTTGGGCTGCCGGATATAAAGGCGGACAGAAAGCTGCCGGATTAGAAACGAACAGAAAAGTTGCCTTCAAGAAACAGGTAGTGGGTGGTGCTGAAGACACGAATAATATCGCTATTGCCGGGAACTCCGGTTTCTGCACACCGATGTTGCGCCTTGCAGAAGTGTACTTGTTGTACGTGGAGGCTTGCATGGGCACCAGTGATGAGCTGACCGACCGGGACGCCTTGAAATATTACGACGATGTCCGGAAACGCGGCTACAAGATGGAGATAGAGAGTGGCGAACTGACCTACTATGACACCAACTATCTCACCCGTAATGATTTGTTGAGAGAGTTTCGTGTAGAGTTCTTTATGGAAGGCCTTTGGTGGCCTACACTGGTACGCCGTTCGCTTTACGACACAAAGTGGGTGACCGATTTTATCAATAACGAGTTGGTTATTATGACCGAAGGTGATGAAGGAGAACAGGTACGCAGTGACGAATGGGACAGCAACAGATGGTATGCTTACTATTATACGATAAACAAGAACACTCTTCAGGCGGCATTCAGTTCTGACAGTCCCCGCCAGTCCGACGGAGCCAAACTGGCGGTACGAGCTACTCATAGTCCGTTGGCGGAAGGAGATTACGTACATTCGAATACCTCTGATGATAATGTATGGGCATTTTCTTATCCGGAAGTGGAAAGTACCCGTGACCCGTTATTAAATACAGCACCTGTTGCTTATGATTTTAACAAATAAGATGACTACTATGAAGATAACAGATAAGATATTAACGAATTTGTGTTTGAGCACTTTATTGCTGTTCTCGTTGTTTAGCGTATTTTCTTGTTCTGACGACGACGATGATGTCCGCATATACAGTGTGTGGAGCAATATGCTTGGTGAAGAAGCCAGACAGATAACCTCTGTTTATACCGGAACCTGGATTCGGGTGGACGGTAGTGGCTTTAGTGGTTTGCAAGCTATTTATTGCAACGGTTTGCAGGTGACGGAATACAACTCTACTTACATGAGTGACTCCCATCTCACGTTTAAAGTACCCTCCAGTGTTCCGATGGCACATGAGATAGAAGATGAATCAGTGAAAAATACCCTCAGGGTGGTGACTTCCCACGGTGAAGGAGTATACCGTTTCATCTTTAAAGATGTGAACAAGATGCCCGGCATTACAGACGTGTCATACACGTTGCCCCATCCGGGCGATCACATCACCCTTATAGGGAAGTACCTCAATGGTGCATCAGCCGTTTACTTTCCAGGCAATGACGGCAATGAAGTGCAGGTTCCCTATATCGATGGCACCGGAGATATGGTAGTGTCCGAAGATGGAACGCGGATAACTGTCAAGGTGCCTGATGGAGTGGGCGAACGGAGTGGTTCCCTCCGGGTGGAGATGGCAGAATTGGGTGAGAACTATTACACTCCCAATTATATGTTCTACGACAAAGCAATGTTTGTGCACGATCATGAAGGGACCACAGCTTTGAACTATGGTGTGTCCGGAAGTGTCATCTCTCCGCAGAAATGCGCCTATTACTCAATCAACGCGGCAGATGCGCCGCAAGTACCCGCAGGTGCCAGAGCATATATCTTCAGTATACCCGAAACTGCTCCGGCCACTCTTCCGGTGGTGAGCGATAATAATTCGCCTTTCGGTTATTTCCGTTTCAATACAGGAATGCAATTACAGTATCTGATAGACAACAGCGACGGAGAATGGGCCAGAGAAACGGATGCCCGCAAGGCGGCTTTGCAGGCGGACATCTATATGAATCATGATTGGAGCACCGGCGTGGTAGGCTGGCGCATGAACAAGAATGGAGGAAAGGGTAATGGTGAAAGTGCATGGAATGTGGCTTCGTGGACTAACAATAAGCCATACGCATTTAACGGCAGCTGGAAGACGCTTACTTTCGAGATACATACCAAGTATGCCAACTTGGGCGAGGCGATTGATGCTTGGAGTGCGAGCGGTGTGCACTCACTGTTCACTATCCTCAACTTCGATGTCCTGTCGGCCGGATTGACCATGAAAGAGGGAGCGGATTTCCGTATGTTCATCACTAACTTGCGTTTGGTTCCCTATGTGACTCCGGAAGAATAAAATATAAACATGAAACAGATTAGATATGAAAACTTTTAAATCTATACAATCGGGGAATAATTGCTTGCCTGATAATAACCTTTGTAATGGGATTATTTTCTTGCAGCGATGACAATGAAACGGTAGATAATTTGCTGCCTCCTACCATTGTAAAAGTATGTGTTTGGGATGAAGACATTGAAGAATGGATTATTCCTGGAGCAGAAAGTAAAATTCGGATTGGTACCCCTTTGCGTATTGAGGGTACTAACATGGCGCAGACGATTGCCGTCTATATCAATGGTGGGCTCATTTCTGCTTTTCATGCAGAGGACAATGCGATAGAGCTTGTTATTCCGGACATTCCTGTAGATGAGGGAGAGATTAAAGAGGTGAACGTCAACTTGATCCGGGTAGTGAATAAAGCGGAGCCGCTACTTGTACGGCCAACGATTTTCAATTCTTTGGCAGGCAAATTACTGTGACCGGTTTTCGCTGACAGAAAATGACGGAAGAACGTGGGAAGCCGTGCAAGAACTGCCGATAGGTGGTAAGATACGTATTGAGGGTAACGGACTGAAAACAGCCAATGAACTGTATATTAATGGTACTTCTGTTGATTTGGCCGGTATTCCTGCCGAAGAAAAAGAACGATGCCTTCCTGGTTGTGACTATTCCGGAAACTTTGCCTTTCGGGAATGCTGTCGAGAATCCGGACAGCCGGAATAAAATGCGCCTTGTGACGGCTTATGATGATCGCACGCTGGATTGTGTTATTGCGGGCAAGCAGGTAGAAATCAACCGAATTACGGACGCAAATGGTAATGCCATTACGGAAGCCGGGCGCAACTCGGTGGTGGTCATTGAAGGAAAATACTTTGCCACTTTTTCAAAAACTGTCTTTTAACAACCAGGAAATAGAGCCGACAACGATAGAAAGCAATCGTATCACTTTCACTGTACCGGTAGATACGGAAGATTTTACAGTGGGCGACGGAGAACTGACTGTTGTCAATGCGTATGATGAAATTGGTGTTAGCCGGGAATTTACTCTTTTAGGTTTTGTCCCTAGTGTGACGGAAATTTCATATACGATGCCTAAACCCGGTAATGTGATCCGGCTTACAGGTGTCAATCTGTACGATAAGGCGAAAGTCTTTTTCCCTTCTTCCACAGGTGAAAAGGAAGGTCTCGTTCAGAGTGCCTCATCGGATGCGACTTCCATGGATGTACTCGTACCGGAAGGTGTGGGAGATAAGGCTGGATATATTCGTATAGAGAGCGAAGGTGCTGATGTTGAGGTGAAAGGAATTGTCATGTTCTACAAACAGGGAGTCTTTTGAAGGAGTTTACGGATGAAGAGTTGAAGCCGGGGGCGTCCGAACTCCGTTAGTGCAGAATAAATTCGCATTATACAACCCGGATAACCGTCCGGCAAATGATACGGAACCGGTGAATCCGGATTACTTTATCTATTTTAAAATGCTTCTATTCCGGTGAGTAACGATAAACATGGAGCTTACGTGAGATTTAATACAAGACAGCAATTTGAAACCTTGTTGGAAAGAACGGATATTGAGATAACTAAAGAAACTTTGATTAAGGACATAGCTATGCAAGTAGACGTATATATGCCTAAACCATGGATTAGCGGGATGCTTGCATGGCGTGTGGACAAAGACAAGTCTCGCCAAAATGGTCCCCGTTGTATAAATGTGGCTCCATGGAGAGAAAACAAACCGTTTGACTTTCATGGAGAATGGTGCACTGTCACTTATAAGTTTACAGACTTTATTTTAGAAAAGATGAACCGGAAACAATGACATTGGGGGTTTGGTTAAGTAAATATGCCGCTACTTATACTGCATTGTTGACTTTTATTAATTACAATTATATGTATACTGGTCAGACACCAGATTCACAGTGGAATTGTGTTGATATTACTGATTTTGAAATGGGGCTTGCCAACATGCGTTTGGTTCCACTTACACCTGTGGCTTTTGAATAATCATTTAATTGTGAGATAATAATGAGAAATCTTTTATTAGTTTTTGTCTGTTCGCCGCAATAGCGGCGAACGCAAAAGAAGAGCCTATTCAACTTTTCCCTCGGACGTATGGGTATTTCTCCAGAGGAGACAGCGAAACACAGACGATTACTTATGACCATGCTTACGGACAGTACGGCTGGAAAAATACAAAAAATGTGGATCTTTCCGTTTATAATCATATTGTTTTAGAGATAGAGGCTACAGACTCTCGTGTGGAAATCTATGTACTTTATGAAGGGGTTGAAAAGAGCACTTGTATAGGGGGAATAGATGCCGGAAAAACGAAAGCCGTTTGTGAACTTGAACATATAGATAAGGTGCAGGCGATTTACATAGCTAAATCAAAGGTAGGTATAACCAAGATTGTCAAGTTTGTGCTGACAGATGAAATAGATTAAGTATTTATTTGTTGAAAAAACAGCCCTCGCTACGGAGTTATTCTCCGCGCGAGGGCTGTTTCTGTGTATAATCTATCTTGTGTTCAGGTAATACATCGTGATTGGTGTTTTTTTATTATCAGCCTTGCCCTCTTGTCAAGTAGCTTGTTTGCAAGCTGATTAAGTAGGGAGGTATAAGAAGGGAAGCTGGTATAGTTGCGTTGGGATACCGGTATTGTTCTATTAAAGTACCGGTATCATTAATTTCCCACGGCCGTGACAAGATCTTCCCACGGCCGTGGTAGGAACTCGTCACGGCTGTGGGAAGAAGCTACCACGACCGTGAAGAATTAAGTATACCGGTATCCTGATCGAACAATAGTTATTGAATGATATAAGTATGCCGGTTGTATGACGGATGTTTAATGGAGGCTTTTCTTGAAAGGTAAGTAAAGCTGGAGGGATATGAGATATGGGAGAGCAAAATCATAAAATAATAGGCTGACAATAAAACTTATAAAATGTTATTGTCAGCCTATTGTCAGGGCTTATTGTCAGCGTCTAATGTGCTGGAAATCATTCGTCTAATGAATAGGAATGACGGCTGACAATAAGAACTGCAAAATTTATATGTAAATACAATCAGTGATGTAGTAATTGACTTGTCTCTACATTGATTGATTGAGCTTTTTATCTATTATCTCTCTTGCTTTTCGATTCATTCATAAACAGATAAGATTTCTTGTAGCCTCCGTAGTCTACAACTAACTTTTCCAGCACGATGCCCGGATCAAGAGGTTTGAAAATTAGTGTCTGCATACCGTCTGATGTATTCGGCACATTCAGTTTGGCCTTTTTCAACGATACGTCGTGCAACTGTCGGATAGTATATGCTGTATACATTTTCAGGAAGCTCGTTTAAGTTATGATTGAAATTGATAGTCTGTTCCTTCGCTCCTTCGAATCCGATACTGTACTCATGTCCTTTCCGGTCGTGGAAAGCAAGAGTCGATTTCACTATCACGTGAACAGTCACTTTGTCGACTCCTTTAGGCAATTTTATTTTGTAGGAGATAGAAGCTCCGTCGGTCGGCTGGGTATAAGGCATCAGAGCCATGCCGCTGAGGGTACGCCCCATATAGGGGATCACTGTCCATTCCGTACTTGGTGCTGCTTTAGTGCTGTAATAGTGTTCGGCTTCCATAGCTACATATCCGTCTTGTCCGGTGAAGACGTATCCACCGACAGCCTTTTCCGGATGCTCGATTCGATAGGTTGGTGGTAGTGTATCAGCGGGGAAATTATCATTCCATGAGGTATAACCGATATGTTTCTGAATCATCATGTTCTTCCATTTACCGCCGGACATAACATTGTTATAATCGTCACTCAATGCTTTATCCCGTGCAAAAGCCTGTTCCACTTTATCTGCCCATTCGTTAGCTTGCGGATTGTTTTCTTTGTACAATTTATGGTTCATGACTTGTGCATAATACATCTCGTACAGGTTTGACCATGGCTTGAACGGGGAAGAGGATTAATTGCTTGTAGGCATCTTTATATTCCGGTTTCAGTGATATGTATTGTCTCAAAGCTTCCGCTTCCAGTTTCAGATATTCATCAGATACTTGTTTCCATTCGCCGGTCTCCAGGTTATAAGTATTCCGGTCGAGCATTTCTCCCGTCACGCGACCGTTATATTTGCTGTACAGGTTTAAGATTCGCATAGCTTCATCCGCTTGATCTTCGCCAAACTGCTGTGCGCAGAAACGACGGGGATGATCCAGCAAGTTAGAGACGTTGAATTGCTTGGGATTCCATGCCATATCCATGAAGAGCGTGATCGGATATTCCATTGGTTTCAAATCGCCTACATTCAGTATCCACAGCTTTTCTACTCCGTAATCGTATGTGAGTTGAAGTTGCTCCCACATATTTTGTATAGGGGTTACGTTCAGCCATTTGGAGTTTCTCTCAGCACCTACGTAGTCTACATGGTAATACATGCCCCAACCGCCCGGATGCTTACGTTCCTTGGCATTTGGCAGACGGCATACATTGCCCCAATTATCATCACACAATAGCATGATAACATCATCGGGCACACGCATACCTTTATCGTAGTAATCCAATACTTCTTTATACAGTGCCCAGACTTGCGGAGTCTCTTTGGCCGGTCGTTTAGTGACTTCTTCAATGATCTTGCGCTGGTTCTTGACTATGTCTTCCAGAAGTTTCACGTTGGTGCTTTCGCTCATGGCTGCGTCACCGTCTCCGCGCATACCGATGGTTACGATATCTTCTGTACCCTGCATCCGTTCGATACCTTCACGGAAAAACTGATCGATCACTTTTTGGTTAGTTGTATAATCCCATGCACCATATTCTTTGCGCTTGCGTGACCACTCCTGATGGTTGCGTGCCATCGGTTCGTGGTGGGACGTGCCGATGATGACTCCCATTTCACTTGCTGTCTTACTATTCTGCGGGTCGTCAGCATAGAAAGCCCAGCTCCACATGGCCGGCCAAAGGAAATTACCTTTCAGGCGTAGTATCAGTTCACACACCCGTGCATAAAAACGATGGTCGCCGTAGTTGGTGCCGTATGTGTGTTTTACCCATCGGGTAAGACACGGCGCTTCATCATTCAGAAAGATACCGCGATAGGTTACGGCCGGCTCTCCGTCCGAGTATTGTCCGGGTTTAATATATACATTCTGCTTGTTTTCGTGACGGGAACATCTGCCCACCAATACCAGGGAGATACCCCTATTTGTTCGGAAAGTTCATAGATACCATAGATAGTACCGCGTCTGTCGCTGCCGATGATAACTACTGCTTCATCTACTCCCTCGCAGGGATTGGTGACACTTGCAGGATGTATTTCTCATTTTTCCCTTCCAGCTCCTTTTTATCTATTTTGTTTGCAGCTATCAGTTTTTTTACAAAAGGAGTACTATAGGTACCTACAATGACACAGTGTTTCGAACTTACGTTTGTTAAGAATTCAGGCTTCGTTCCGCATACTTGCAGTATATCTTGTTGAAGATTGCCGACAGCTATCATTACCCCTTTGTCTTCGGAAGAATCTACATATATCGGACAAGGAACTCCGTTGGCAATCAACGGAAAATGATTACCGGCCGGTGTGAATATTACAAATTGTTCAGCGGCAAATGCCGCTATACTCACAACAGAGAGGTAGAAGAATAGAAATAACTTTTTCATGGTTTCAATATTTATTTAATAATTGATCTTATTTGTTGTTCCTTCTGCCTGAAAGAGATAATGATCCGATGCTTGCTTTTTAATTCGGCAGCTTCAGCCATAAAGCCCCCTTCCCCCTCTACGATATTCTTCTAATGACCGAAAGAAAACGTTTGTTTTCATTTGGCAAGCCATAGGCCAACGGTTTGTTCATTTGAAGCAAGTCCAAGTCTTTTGTTGAGTGGATGAATATCATTACTTTCACCTAGATCAATGGCAGTGGCCAGTCCGACATTCTTTAACTGGAGACTTGCCTTGCGTTGTGCTTCACGTACTTGTGCGTTGCCACTTTCTACAGGCACTTTGTTTCTTTGTTGGTAATTCGCAAGTTGCACAATGACGAAAGGCAGGTTTTTATTGTTCCATTGGGTACGCCAGTCGTTTACAAGATCAATCAGATGTCTTTCATAATGTTTGCTACCTTCAGGACCCGTATCCGACTCTCCCTGATACCAGATTATGCCTCGTATTCCGTAGTTGCGTAGCGGATGAATCATACTATTATATAGTCCGGTGGGTTCATTTTGGAATCCGATAGTGGAAGGAATACGCTTCATTGTACAGCCTATTTTACTGCCACATAGCGGTCAGCGGAATTGTCTGACCGGCTATTTCCAATTGGTAAGGCTTCCCTTTTACAAATTCCGGACGTCCGGCACTGCTGACAAGGCGGATGACAATCTCGTTTTCACCGGCACGGAGTAAGTCTGTCGGGACTTGGTAAATACGCGGAGGATATTGATAACTTGTTCTTCCTACACAGATACCGTTTATATAGGTAGCATCCGAGTCTTTAAGTGTTCCCACGCGTAAACAGCTTGTTGTCCGGCTAATGATTCGGGTATGTTAATTCGTTGGCGGAAGTAATGGACTCCATTGAGAGGAGTGTTCCAACTACCTCCCAATTGGAGTTGAATACATCCACTTTCTCCCAATCAGAAGCGTCGAAACCGTCACTTGTCCATTTTCTTTGTTCCCAAGGTCATTTGCCGATTGCTGTCGATGCCATTGATTCACTTGTTCATTTTGGGCGTTCTTCACAGAATCCGGATAATCATGATGGAAGTACTGTGCATAATCATCCGTGTTCCTCTTTCCACTAACTTTTGATTGCTCAATTGCATGTTTACCATCTTATTTCCTTTTACCCGTCCGAGTTGGATCATCACCGACGTGCTAATCATGTTCAGAATCATTTTTGCCCGGTGCCTGATTTCATTCTCGAACTGCCTGTGACATATTCCGGACCGACAATCATTTCGATGGCGACATCTGCTTCTGCCGCCATCGGAGAATTTGGATTGCTGGTGATGCAACCTGTCAGGATCCCCTGTTTGCGTGCTTCGTGTAAAGCTCCTATTACATAAGGAGTAGTGCCGGAAGCGGCAATGCCGATAACGGTGTCTTTTTCGTTGATGTGGTGTTCGACGAGTTCTTCCCAACCTCGATTTTCGTCATCTTCGGCTCCTTCTACCGGATTGCGCAAGGCTGTATCGCCTCCTGCAATCAGTCCGATAATCCAATTGGGAGACATTCCGAAGGTAGGGGGAACCTCCGAAGCGTCCAATACTCCTAAACGGCCGCTTGTCCCTGCCCCCATATAGAAGATACGTCCGCCTTGTCTCATGCGGGGGACAATCAGGTTGACAAGGTGCTCAATCTGCGGAATTGCTTTCTGTACGGCTGATGCTACCTTTTGATCTTCACGATTGATGTCTTCCAGTATTTCCCGTACGGATTTCTTTTCCAGGTGATCGTAAAGCGATGGTTGTTCGGTTATCTGCATAATACAAATTGCTGTTTACCAATTAATTGTAGATAGAGAAATTATTTTTGATGATATTGGATTAATCCTTCCATTGGACTTTGGAGGATTTTACCGACTTGAATCCCTGTTTGCTGTGCTGCCTCTTGTAATATATCCTTATAACAATGTGCAACAGAACCGATGAAATGTGCCGGATATTGCTTATAATCATATTGCATCACATTTCTGCGAAGGAAAGCAATGAAGCTATTGAGCACGAG
>VOFH01002532.1_pt1 | contig 57195 bp, 70 predicted proteins | sample 5384091 | NCBI WGS metagenome assembly VOFH01 (sample SAMN12384727, study PRJNA508395) | human gut metagenome | isolation source: healthy gut G | host: Homo sapiens | reverse complement strand
CTCAGTACTTCGTTCAGTTACGTATTGCTGATGCGCGTGTTGATGAAACAAGGGAGCAGATTCCATTTTCTCTGTTGCACTGAGGTTTTCTGGATGCAGCCGATGCATCCGCAGGTCCCCTTCTGGAATTGTAGCTGGTTTCCGGATTCATGTCCGGTACGTGCATCAGAGACGCCATTATCTGTGGTTTTTGTTTCAGGAGGAATGAAGATATGATAAAAAGAATGCTGTGTTTATGCAAATACATTCCATGAATTGCCTGCCTTGACTGTTGTTGTAACAAGTTTAATCAGGAAAGTAGCATCCGGGGGCGATTGAGAGTGTTTTGAATCAGGATTACGCGGAAAGCTGGAATATATTTTTCAGATGATGCATCTTCCGACGGAACTTTCCAAATCATGAGGGAAATGGAGCAGGCGTACCGGGGCTCCCATTCCATCAAATTAAACCCAATGAGCAAAACATGGGTATCACTGACCATTTGGAAAAGGTGTATTCCCTGGCGTCTCATGAATGGGTTATGCGAATGGACGGGGACGACCGCTCTTTCCCGCACCGCTGCCGCATTCTTGCCGAAGCCATCATAAAGTACCCTCAGGCAAGATATATTGCCTCTGATGTGGAACTGGTTGTCTGCGAATCCGCCGGGCAGGCTGTATGGCCTGCCCATTTGGAAGAGGATAAAGGCCTGCGTGCCTTCCTTCCGCAGGATGGAACTGCTCACAGGGCGTTTCTCGGAACGGCATCCGCCATCAGACGCTCCTTGCGTGCCCCCTATTCGGAAATCCGGAATCTGTCCATGTGCGAGGACTTGTATGAAGCTCATAGGGCATGGCTGCATGAAGGACTCGTGGTTTTGCGGAACAAACTCGTTTTGTATGTTGAACACAGTTCCAATATTTCCAGGATCAATCCCCGGTTAAAGAACCGGAATATGGAGACTTTTCTTAAGGGAATCAGCCGTTTGAAAGGCATCAACCAATCTTTTATCCAGGCACAGGAGGCTATTGTGCGCATGACGGAAATGTTTTTGGAATCATGCCCGGATAAAAATTCTCCCCATATCGAGTCTGTCTGCAGGGATTTGGAAAATAGAAAAGAATTCATTCGGGAGCTCCGCATGGAGGTTGAATGGCCGGAAATGACGTTGGGCCGGAAAATGCGGCATTGGCCATACTTCAAAAGAAATCCTCTCAAGCTTCTGCCTTTGCCGGTCTATGGCCGGCTGCTGTGTCTGATGTACCGCCTGAAGCGATGATTTGCCCATGAGGCGCCGGGAGGCCGGGGAATATGTATTCCGTTGGAGATTTACTGAAATTCCCTGCCGGAATGCAGGCTCTTTCCTGCAGGAAAAAGTCTCATGATCTCGGAATCAATTTTCCCATGATGGGGAAAATCTTTTTCTGGAGCTTCTCATTCAGGCAGTATCTTGCCAGTTTGCTGATGCGGCGCCTCAAACGCAGCTTCCAGGAGGGTCTCCAGCAGGAAAGTTCTTGTCGGCACCTGATGCCCTTTTCCTTGGTTTCCTCGGAACGGGATTGGAAAAGATTGGTCTGGAGCCAGTCCAGAGCACGCTGTTTCAGGGAATGCTTCTTTAGGGAAACGGCGTCTTCATCCATGAACCTCAGAAGATGAATTTACCGGGCAATTCTTCATGGGAATGAATGAGACGGTCTTCCAGGCCGAATTGCTTTAGCAGGGATGTGAAGCGGGTTGCTCCTCTTTGCGCGTTTTTGATGCACAAAAAGGGCTTGTTGAAGATAATGGCGAAGCATGTCCCGTGAAATGAGTCGGTAATCACACATTTGCAATCCTGAAATGCGCGCACCCATTCGTAGATAGTGGCTGCCGCATGCACGCGCCTTCCGGAAAATACTGTTTTTGAGTTCCATATCACCGGAAGGGTCCAGTAAATGTGCTGAGGGAAGGGCGAGTTCGCGTGAGATGGCTGCACAGGCCTGTCCGTAGGATTCAGTGATGTCCAGAAAATAGGTCAACATTCCATCAGGCATGGGCGAGGCTTTCTGCGTTAGCCGGTTCCAGTCCTCCATGCTTGTCAGGAAAACGGGATCAACAAGATGCGTGGCGGATATGTGGTATCTTTCCCGCAGTGTCCGTACGGAATCGCCTTCCCGCACGGAAATGGCGTGAAAACAGTCCAAATAACGCGGTATGCGGTCCAGGTAATCCTGTGGAGGCTGAACCGGCAAATCACCCAGAGAGGTGGCATACGCGATTTTACGTTTTTCTCCATCCACAAAATCAAGATAATACTGCATATCCTGATTATGCGTATATTTGTAATTCCATAACTGGTCGGAACCTGCGATGAACGTATCCGCCAGCCTGTTCGTCCTTTCCGCATCCCTGCGGGAAGAGATGGGAATGGACTCTATTCCTTCCTCCCTGAAAAACGTGCGGAATACGGAACCAGGATCATTCATGGTCCAGCAGAAAGAACCCCCCTGCCGGGATAATACGCAGTGCAGGGAGAAGGACGTTAGAACAGCCCCATCAGTTGCAGCTCCACCACAGTCCCAGCAGCGCGATGTCCCAGTGCGGAGGGTGTTCCTGTTATTGCCTGATACGCCAGTCATAATTCTTTTTCAGGGAAACGCCCTTCAGAGCGGCACGGTAATAGGGATAAAACTCGTTCCTGCGGAGAGCCAGGGCCGTATTGATCTTGCGCTTGAGCCATTTGACCTGGTGGCAGAATGCCTGGTTCAGGATGAAGGAATGGCTTTTTCCCGGCATCCAGGAACCGCAGCAGTGGTGGATGGAAAAACCGCGGGAACGGATGAAGGCGGGTTGCTCGAAAAACTCCTTGGGATACAAGGTTGCCAGATCGCTTTGCCATTTTTTTCCGTTCAGCAGGAATTCGGGTACTTCATTGATGAAGTAATCCGTATAAATCGTGTTGGAAACGGGCCAGCATTCTTTCCTTATTTCATTATGCAGGCTCAGAAGGCTGATGCAGAGGGGATGCTGCGGCGGAGCATAAAAGAAAAGCGGTGCCCAGAGCGCAGTTATACATGTACCCCAGCGTAAAGCGATGGTCCACGGGAAGCCGGGACAGGGGCTGGAACAGTTCCACGTCGCAGTCCAAATAAAAACCTCCGTGCTCCACCAGGGCCTGAAGGCGGACGATGTCTCCCAAAAACCCCCATTTGTTCTGTTCCAGGCATCTTCTGCCAAAATTCAAAACGTGAGACGTCAATATTGGACTCATTCCATTCTATTATCTCAAAATCCGGATTCAGTTCCTTCCATTTCCGGACATTTTGCCGGACTGCTTCAGGAACAGGAGAGCCGAACCAGCAATAATGGATTTTTTTAATCATATCATGGTGAATATGTTGAACTTCTAGCGGATTGACGATAGCCGGGAATGGCAGGAAGGGAGACTTGCGGAACGGCTTCCGGGAAGAGTGTCCGGCAGGCGGCACGGCATCCATCTTTGAATGGAAGCTGTTTTTTGTCAACTTTTCCTCCGGTTTTCTTCCTGAATGTCCGGCATTTGCGGACAGGGGAAGGATGCTGAACGGAAGACTCCTGCATTTTTGTGCGGATGCATGGGGGAGGGGGGACGGCTTTCTCCTTGACCCTGCTGATTACGGCGGAGTATCATTGAATAATGAGAAGACCCCCGATTCCCGGCCTGGTGATGGCCGACGGATGGCTGCAGCCGTATGCGCGCCAGATCCGCGACCGCCAGCGTTTGTTTGATCTGAAGATGAAGAGGATCATTCAGCGTTCCGGGACCTTGAAAGGCATGCGGAGGGCTACCGCTATTACGGATTCAACCGGGACTCGGGGACGGGGGCATGGACCTACCGAATGGGCGCCCGCCGCGCGCGGATTGTTCCTGACGGGAGATTTCAACGGCTGGGACCGCAGGAGCCATCCGCTGGTGCGGAATGAACGCGGCGTGTGGAAATCACCCTTCCTCCGGATTCCTCGCCCACGGCCAGAAGGTGAAAGTCCACGTGGTGGGGCGGACGGCACGGGCAGGACCGGATTCCCGCCTGGATCACCAGGACGGTCCAGGACCCTTCCACCTATGATTTTTCCGGGAAATATGGATGCCGGAACGTCCTTACGAGTGGAGGAACTCCGGGTTCGACCCTTCCCGAGTGGACGTGCCGTTCATTTATGAGGCGCACGTGGGGATGAGCGGGAGGAGGAGCGCGTGCACACGTACCGCGAGTTTGCGGACCAGGTGCTTCCCCGCATCGCGGCCCTGGGGTACAACACCGTCCAGCTGATGGCCGTGCAGGAGCATCCCTATTACGGCTCGTTCGGTTATCATGTTTCTTCGTTTTTCGCGCCTTCCTCCCGTTTCGGAACGCCGGAGGATTTGAAGTACCTGATCGACCAGGCGCACGGCCTGAACATTGCCGTGCTTCTGGATGTGGTGCATTCCCACGCCGTGAAGAACGAGGCCGAGGGGCTGAACGACTTCGACGGTTCCGGCGGCATGTATTTTCTGCCCGGGAGCGCGGCCGCCATCCGGACTGGGATTCCTGCTGCTTTGACTACGGCCGGGACGAGGTGATCAATTCCTGCTTTCCAACGTCCGGTGGTGGCTGGAAGAGTTCCGGTTCGACGGCTTCCGCTTTGACGGCGTAACGTCCATGCTGTACTTCCACAGGGGGCATGAGCCGTTCGGGGAGCTGGGCGCGTACTTCGGCTCCTCCGTTGATCGGATGCCGTCGCCTACCTGCAGCTGGCTTCCACGCTGATCCAGCGGGTGAAGCCGGGCGCCGTTGCGATTGCGGAAGACATGTCCGGCATGCCGGGGCTGTGCCGTCCGGTGGATGAAGGCGGCATTGGTTTTTCACACAGGCTGGCCATGGGCATTCCGGATTACTGGATCAAGCTGCTCAAGGAGAGGAAGGACGAGGAATGGAGCATGGGGGACATGTGGTACACGCTGACGAACAGGCGTTACGGAGAACCGCACGTGGCCTACTGCGAGAGCCATGACCAGGCCCTGGTGGGGGGACAAGACCCTGGCGTTCCGGTTGATGGATGAGGAAATGTACTGGAAGATGGCCGTGGACCAGCAAAGCCTGGTCATTGACCGCGGATGGCCCTGCACAAGATGATCCGCCTGGTGACTCTGGCCGCGGGCGGGAAGGCTGGCTGAACTTCATGGGCAACGAATTCGGGCATCCGGAATGGATTGATTTTCCGCGGGAGGGCAACGGCTGGTCCTACAGCCATTGCCGCCGCCAGTGGTCGCTGGTGGACAACCCCGGATTGAGGTTCAAGTTCCTGAACGCTTTTGACCATGCCATGGTGCAGCTGGCCCTGGAGGCGCGCCTGCTGAACAATCCCCCGCCGTTCCCGCTGAATATTGACGAGGGAAACCAGATCATGGCCTTCCATCGCGGGGGGCTTGTCTTCGTATTCAACTGGTCCGGGGACCGGGCGATCATGGACTACACGCTGCCCGCACCCCAGAAAGGGGAATGGAAGGTGGTGCTGGATACGGACAATGCCCGGTTCGGCGGATTCGGGCGGCAGGACGGATCCGTGCACCATTTCACGGATGAAGAGGGCAGGCTCTCCTGTACCTGCTTCCCCGCACGGCCCTGGTGCTGAAAAAGGGTGGGGTCCGCCGTGATGGCCCGTCCCGCTGAACCGGATGCGTAGCGGATGCCGTAATCGCCGCCCTGGCCGGTGAAAGGAATGCGCCGGCACCTTTTCCGGATTCCCTGAAGATGCGGATTGGGGAAATGGCGGACGGTTTTGCCGTTTTACAAAAGAAAGGGAGGGCACTCTCCTGATGCCCGGTGAAGCCTGAAGCCGGGAGAAATCCGGGCGTTGCGGTCCCTGATGGAAAAAGGATGGCCGTTGCCTCTCTGAATGGCTGTGGATGAATCAACTTTTCCGGCCCGTGCCCTTACTAAAAGCTTATGGCCTTGCTCCCATGCCGGAGGCAGTTTCTCCAGCGGGGGCGCTTCCAGGAATTTCTCTTTTTGAGACGGATGGTCAGGGTATCGGTCTTGAAGTTTTTAGACTTCTCGTTGTTGAGTCCCCACAGAATGGCCCCTCCCGTGGTCATTTCCGGGTGGAAGGTTTTTTCCGCGGAGTAGTAGCCCGGCTTGTCCGCCGCCACGTGAATGGGCTTGTGCCTGTTCAGGGGAGGGTGGCGGGAGCCTGCCCCACGTACTCCCCGTTGACGCGCAGGCTGGCCCCGGAAGGAATGCTGCGTATCGTCATGTCTCCGGAAGTGCTGCTGCATGAGATGCAGGAACAGGCCGCGGCGGCCAGAAGGGCCAGAGGGGGAAGGAGTCTGGAGAACATGGGGGAAGGGACGGTTACTTGTTTTCAACCATGCGCATGGCGGCCTGCTTGATTTGGGCTGCCATGGAGTTGAGGGCGTTGGCCCTGGTGGGCGCCAGGTGGTCCTTGAGTCCGGTCTTGTCCAGCTTGGACATGTCCGCTTTCAGGACTTCTTCCGGCGGCAGGCCGGAGAGCAGGCGTACGAATACGGCGATGAGACCCTTGGTAATCAGGGAATCGCTGTCCGCGTAGAGTTTCAGAAGGCCGTTGCTGTCCTGTTCCGTATGCACCCACACCCTGGACTGGCAGCCCTTGATGAGGGACTCGTCCGTCTTGTACGCCTCCTCCAGCGGGGGAAGCTTTTTGCCCAGGCTGATGATGTATTCGTAGCGTTCCGTCCAGTCCTGGAACAGGTCCAGTTCGTCCAGCAGGTCTTGCAGGCGTTCTTCGTAATTCATGGCGGGGGAATGGAAAGGTTATGCCTTGCTGGCTTCGGCAAGCGTGGCGAGAACGGCTTTCTGGGCATGCACCCGGTTTTCCGCCTCCTGGAAGATGACCGGGGCGAAGCGTTCCAGCACGTCTTCCGTGATTTCCTTCCCGCGGTAGGCGGGCAGGCAGTGGAACACGGAATGGCCGGGGGCCGCGTGAGCCAGCAGTTCCTCGTTCACCTGGTAGGGGTAGAAGTGCTTTTCCTTGGACTGTCCTTCCGCCTCCTGGCCCATGGAAAGCCAGACGTCCGTGTTGATGACGGAGGCGTCCCGGACGGCTTCCACGGGGTTCGTGGTAAAAATGACGTTGTCGCAGTCCAGATGCCTGCGGAAATCTTCCAGCGGCAGGTAATTGGTGGGCGCGCCGATGGCGAGCGTGAAGCCCAGCCGCTTGGCCGCCCACATCCAGGAGCGGGACATGTTGTTGTCCCCGTCTCCGACGAAGGCGATTTTCATGTCCTTCCAGGAGCCGGGGCCGTAAAGCTCTTCAATGGTCAGCAGGTCCGCCAGTATCTGGCAGGGATGTTCCTCGTCCGTCAGCGCGTTGATGGTGGGAATACCGGAGAAGGAGGCGAATTCCTCCACTTCCTGCTGTCCGTAGGTGCGGATGGCCGCGCCGTGGATCATACGGCCCAGCACGCGGGCGGTGTCCTTGACGGGTTCTCCCCGCCCCAGCTGGATGTCATGGACGGAAAGGAACATGGGGCGCCCTCCCAGCTCGCTGATGCCCACTTCAAAGGAGACGCGGGTGCGGGTGGAAGATTTGGAAAAGATCAGCGCCCAGGTCTGGCCTTTCAGGGGAAGGTGTTCATGGTGGCCGCGTTCCGCCTTGAGCTTGTGGCCCAGGGCCAGCAGGTCCCTGATTTCGTCTCCGGTGAGCTGTTCTATGGAAAGGAGGTTTTTCATATGTTGGAAAGGGAATAAAAACAGGAAAGCCGCACCATACTCCCGGTTCCTTTAAAAGAAAAGGGAATAATGCGGCTTTCCGGGGAGGGGAACAAATGCCTTTAAAGCCTGGCGGCGGCCTGGTCCGGCCACGGCACGGGCGAGCCTTCGCGGGCCCCCGCGGGGTTGTTCTTCTTGTAGGTGGGCATCTGGGCCTTGCGGTCCTTGAGCAGGGCGGTCATGACCTTGGCCATGGCTTTCACCCGTTCGGGGTGCTTGTCCGCCAGGTTGTTTTTCTTCGCTGATGTCTTCCTTGATATTGAACAGTTCGAACTTCTGGGTGGGGTGCCAGTAAATCAGCTTCCAGTCGCCCTGGCGCATGGCGGTGCTGGGGGAATAAAGGGGGCTGTTGCCGTTTCCTTCCCCCCACACGTTGGGCGTATGGAAGAGCAGGGGACGGTTGGCGGTCATTTTGCCGCCTTTCAGCAGTGGTACGAAACTCTTGCCGTCCACGACCTGGGGCGTTTTTATCTTTCTGGCTCCCGCCATTTCCAGAATGGAGGGGAAGAAGTCTTCAATGATAACGGGCGTGGTGCAGACGCTTCCCGCCTTGGTGACGCCGGGCCAGTACACGATCATCGGCTCGCGGATGCCGCCCTCCCGGTTGGACCCCTTGCCGAAGCTGAGGGGATAGTTGGATTCCTTGTTGCCCATGCGGCCGCTGATGGCCAGGCCGCCGTTGTCCGCCATGAAAATGATGATGGTGTTTTTATCCAGATTGTTCTTTTTCAGGTATTCCCGGATGTCGCCCAGGCTCTTGTCCATCCCTTCGATCAAGCCGGAATACCTCTTCTCGTTGTCGGACCATTTGTGGCCGTCGTTGGGATTGGAATAGTTTTCCGCAAAACGCTTGTCATAGCCGCGCATGTCGAAAGGGGCGTGGATGGCGTAATGGGCCATGTACAGATAGAAAGGCTTGTTGGCTTCCCTGGGGTCCTGGCGGATGGCATCCAGGCGTTTGAGAGCTTCCTGAGTGAGAGCTTCCGTCAGGAAGGTGTCGTTTTCATAATAGTTGTTCTCGTCCAGGCCCTGGACGTGGAAATTGCCGGTGCCGTATTTCTGGGAACCCCGGTAATCCGCAGGACCGCCGATTTCCGTGCCGGCGATGTTGTAGTCGAACCCGAAGAGTTTGGGGTTGGCTCCCGGCGTGTTTTTGGTGCCGAAGTGGGCCTTTCCGCAGTGAATGGTCGTGTATCCCTGCTTCTTGAGCAGGGCGGGGAGGGCCAGGACAGGAGTGAAAGGCTTGTCCATCTTGTACCGGATTTCCTGTTCCGTCAGCGGCAGATGAGTGGTTCCGGAAGATTTGGTGCCTGCCGGCTGAATGCCGTTGACGCTCCAGTCCGGAGGGGCTTGGAGCGCCTTGTGGCCCGCATCCGTGGTTTTGTCCCGCAGAAGCGTCCAGTTCGTCACGCGGTGCCGGGCGGAGTTCATCCCGGACATGAGGCTGCACCGGGTGGGGGAGCAGATGGGCTGGGCATAGGCGTCCGTAAAGACCATGCCCTGTTTGCCCAGGACCTCCATGTTCGGCGTGCGGTAGCGTTTGTTCAGGAAGGTGGGTTTGGGCGTGCCGTCGGCTTCCCTCCAAAAGGGCAGGGAGGTATCCTGCCAGCCCATGTCGTCCACCAGGAAGAAAATGATGTTGGGGCGTTTCTGGGCGGCCGGGGCGGCAGTTGCCGCCGGAGTCGCAGCAGAGGCTGAAAATGCGGTGCCGAGCAGGCACAGGGCGAGAGAGGCGGCGGTTTTGGAATATCTCATGGTGAAAATGCTGATAATAATATAACGCACGTGACGCGTGAATCTGTCAAGACTGCATGTCTGCCCGGCCATGTTTTTTGCCGGATGCGGGATAGAACGGTTTCCCGGCCGTGCTCCGGCTTTATTCGAACAGGGCCGGATAGGATTCCCGGGCCAGGGCCAGGCTCAGATTGACAATGGTCCGGCTGTTGGGAGCGCAGAGGGCTTTCCCGGCCATCTCCCGGCACTGGCCGTAGTCCAGATTGCGGATGGCGTAGCGGATGATGGGAACCAGGTGGACGCCCACGGACATGGAGGTGGCCCCCAGCCCCACCAGCAGGGGCAGCAGGGTGATGTCACCCGCCATTTCCCCGCAGATGGCCGTCGGGATGCCTTCCTTGTCACCGGCGGCAATCGTCATGCCGATGATGCGCACCACGGCCGGGTGCGTGGGGCGGAACATGTTGGCTACGCGGTTGTTGACCCTGTCCACGGCAATCGTGTACTGGGTCAGGTCGTTGGTTCCCACGGAAAAGAAGTCCACTTCCTTCGCAAGCACGTCCGTCATGATGGCGGCGCTGGGGACTTCAATCATGATGCCCACTTTCAAGTCCCGCGCGTAGGGGATTTTTTCCCGTTCCAGTTCTTCCCGGCATTCCTGGAGGATGTGCTTGGCGGTGATTACTTCCGTATAGCCGGAAATCATCGGGAACATGATGCCGCAGCCGGGCGTGTCCGCGCAGGCGCGCAGAATGGCGCGGAGCTGCTGCTTGAACAGTTCCGGACGGCTCAGGGAAACGCGGATGCCCCGCCAGCCCAGGAAGGGGTTCGGTTCCGGAGTGTCGAGCCGTTCGCAGGGCAGCTTGTCGCCTCCGGAATCCAGCGTGCGGAAGATGACGCCGTGGGGGGCGCAGCCTTCCGCCAGTTTTTTGTAATAGTGCATCTGCTCTTCTTCATCCGGCATGCCGGATGGATTGCCCAGCAGGAAGAACTCCGTGCGGAACAGCCCTACGCCTTCCGCGCCCACTTCCTTGATGCCGGAGTATTCGTGGGGGAATTCCACGTTGACGGAGAGCCGGATGCTGCGGCCGTCCCGGGTGACGGTGGGCAGGTCCCGCAGGGCTTCCAGGGCCTTGTACGCCTTTTCCTTCTCCACCTGGAGCCGCTTGTAGTATTCCACGGTCTCCGTGGAGGGCTTGAGGATGAGGACGCCCTTGTAGCCGTCCAGGATGGCCGGAGCGTGGCTTTCCACATTCAGCAGCGCCTGTTCCAGCCCCACCACGGCGGGAATGCCCATGGAGCGCGCAAGAATGGCCGTATGGGAAACGGAGGACCCTATTTCCGTGGCGAATCCGTGAATCTGGCTGGCGTCCACCGCGGCGGTGTCGGAAGGCGTCAGGTCGTACGCCACGAGGATTTCGGGCTCTTCCTCGTCCGCCTCGTCTTCCTCCGGCGGTTCCGTGCTGCGCAGGTTGTCGATCACCCGCTGCATGATGTCCTCCATGTCCGCCGTCTTGGCCCGCAGATAGGGGTCGTCCACGCGGCGCAGGACTTCCATGTAGTTCTGCATGACCACGTAGAAGATATGCTCCACGTTCTGGAGGCGCCTGGCCAGTTCCGTGCGGACCTGGTCGAGGATGATCTTGTCCTGGAGGAGGAGAATGTGGGCGTCAAAAATGGCGGCTTCCTTTTCCCCGGAAATCTGGATCATGCGCTCGCGCAGGGCCCTGATCTGCACCGCGGTCGTCTGGAGGGCGCGGTGAAAGCGCACCAGTTCGGAATCCACCTCGTCCGGCTCAATGTCGTAGGCGACCGGTTCCTTGGACCCCTTGATCTGGATCCTGATTTTACCGAGGGCGATGCCGGGAGAAACAGGAATGCCCTGGAGATGTATTTCTTCCGTGGAAATGGGTTCCTGAATCATCTGCGGGCTTTCTGGCCCGGACTCATGGCCATGAGCCGGAATATGTTCAATCTTCTTCGAATTTGCGGGCGACCAGGTCTTCCAGCGCGTCGAGCGCCTGCTGCTCGTCCTTCCCTTCAGCCGTGACGGTGATCTTGGAACCGTGTCCCACGGCCAGCATCATGAGGCCCAGAATGCTCTTTCCATCAACTTCTTCGCCATCCTTTTCCACGACGATGTCTGCATCGAAACTGCTGGCCAGTTTGACGAATTGAGCAGCCGGGCGGGCATGGATGCCGAGTTTGTTGATGATGGTGAGTTCCTTGGTAACCATGGAAATAGAAGTAAGGGGTGAAGCGGTTGCTAAAACGGTAAGTACACTAATAAGAGCTTTTTTCCAAGAGTTTTTTGTCAGTCGCCGCTTTCCGGGGCCTGGAAGTTTGACATGAGGCGGCGGTTGAACTCCCCGGCCATGTCGATGCCCATGTCCTTGAGATGGTAGTCCATGGCGGCCACTTCCACCAGGCGGGCGATGTCCCTGCCGGGGGCCACGGAAAGCTGGACATGCAGCACCTTTTCCCCCAGAACATCAAGGCCTTCCCTCTCCAGGCCCAGCCTGTCCAGCTGTTCCTGGTCCCTGGCTGGAATGAGCGTGACGATGAGGTCCAGCCGCTTGTTGTGGCGCAGGGACTTCAGCCCGAACAGGGTGGTGATGTTGACGATGCCCAGGCCGCGCACCTCCATGAAGCCGCGGCTCATCTCCGGCGCACTTGCCACCAGTTCCCCGCCCACGTTGCGCACGTAAACCATGTCGTCCGCCACGAGGGCCGCCCCGCGTTCGATCAGGCCCAGGGCCGTTTCACTCTTACCCACGCCGCTCTTGCCGCGTATCAGCACTCCCACGCCGCGCACGTCCACCATGCAGCCGTGCAGGGTCATGCTTTCCGCAAATTCGTTTTCCAGAATGATGGTGGCGGAGTTGACGAATTTCATGGTGACCAGGCTGGTGCGGAAAACGCAGACCCCGGCCTCGTCAGCCAGTTCCACGATCTCCTGGGGAGGGTCCTGGTCCCGGGAAAAGACGATGCCCGGCACCTCGCACCGGAACATGCGCTGGATGCGGGATTTGCGCATTCCTTCCGGCAGTTTCTGGAGGTAGGCCAGCTCCGCGGAGCCGAATACCTGGATGCGCTTGTTGGCGAAGTAGGAGTAAAACCCGGCAATGGCCAGGCCGGGACGGTTGAGCGCCGGTTCGCAAATGTGGCGGGTGAGGCCCGCCGGGCTGTTGATCAGCTCAAGCTGGAGGGCTTCCTTGTATTTGCCGTAAAATTTGGACAGGGTGACGAAATCCACTTTTTTCACTTTGGATTTACTGAACATAGGCTTATTAAAGGGACAAACGAAGCTCCAGGGCAATCAAATATATTCCCGGACCGCCCCGATGGCCCATTTTTTTGAAAAAAGCCCCGTTCCGGAAGGGAATGCCACACTTTACCTGTTGATTTGAGGGCCCAGGCATGGTCTCATGGTGCCATGAACAGACTGGATCAATTGGCTACGTTGTTAAGGTTTCCCAGCATCTCCGCGCAGAAGGAGCATGCCCGGGACGTGAGCGACTGCGCGGACTGGCTGGTGGACAAGCTCTCCGGCATGGGATTTGAAGCCGTGGCGCACAAGACGCACCGGCATCCCGTCGTGGTGGGGCGCAGCCCCCGGGAGGAAGGCAGGCCGACCGTGCTGATTTACGGCCACTACGACGTGCAGCCCGTGGACCCGGTGGAGCTGTGGGAATCCGACCCCTTTGAACCGGAAGTGCGCGACGGCAAAATTTACGCCCGCGGAGCCACGGACAACAAGGGCCAGCTGTTCGCCCACATTCTGGGCGTGGAGGAACTCCAGCGCCAGAACGGCGGGCATCTGCCCGTGAACGTGATCTTCCTGCTGGAAGGGGAGGAGGAAGTCGGCAGCGGCAGTCTTTCCCTCTTCCTGTAGGAACACAGGGATGAACTGGCCTGCGACGTCATCGTTGTCTCCGATACCGGCATGGCCGCTCCGGACACCCCACCTTTTCCTACGGCCTGCGCGGCCTGGCGGGCGCGGAAATCATCGTGAAGGGACCGTCCGCCGACCTGCATTCCGGCGTGTTCGGCGGGGCGGTAGCCAACCCCGTCACCGCTCTGGCGGAAATCATCGCTTCCTTTCATGATTCGGAAGGCCGCGTGGCCGTGAGGGGATTTTATGACGGCGTGGAATCCATCGCCACCTGGGAACGCAGCATGTGGGCCACCGTGCCCGGCATGAGCAATGAAGAGCTGGCGAAGCTGACGGGAGTGGATACCGTGGTGACGGAAGCCGGATTCACCGGGGCGGAATGCATTTACGCGCGCCCCACGCTGGAGCTCAACGGCATCGGCGGCGGTTACCAGGGAGAGGGCAGCAAGACGATCATTCCCAGTCGCGCCTTCGCCAAAATATCCTGCCGCCTGGTGCCGGGACAGGACCCGGAACGGATCGAATCCCTGCTGGAAGAGCACGTGAAAACGCATACGCCCAGAGGGGTGTCCGTGGAATTCAAGCGGGAGCACAGCGGCAGGGCTTATGTCTGCGATCCCAACTCCGAATTCGGCCTCGCCGCGCAGCAGGCCCTGGAGGAAGCCTTCGGGCGCAAGCCGGTGCTGGTGCGCGAAGGCGGCAGCATCCCGATCATTGAGGAAATGAAAAACGTGCTGGGAGCGGATGCGCTGATGCTGGGCATGTGCCTGCCGGACGCGCGCATCCATTCCCCCAATGAAAACTTCTCCGTGGAACTGTTCACCAAGGGAATAGAAATGAGCCAGATACTCCTGCGCCGCCTGGGGCAGATCAAACGGTAATCCCCCCTCCTATGGACCAGCCTGCCGCCGCTGAAATAGTCAATCTGCACAAGACCTTCAAGACCGGTCTGGGCAAGCCCGTGGTGCACGCCGTGCGTGGGGTGGACATGAACATCCGGCAGGGGGAGGTGTACGGCCTGATCGGTCCCAACGGATCCGGCAAATCCACGCTGATGAAGGCCCTGCTGGGTCTGGTGAGGCCCACGCGGGGCTCCTGCTCCATCTTCGGCAAATCCAGCCTGTCCCCGGACAGCAGGGAGGAAGTGGGCTTTCTGCCGGAAAACCCGTACTTCTACAAATTCCTGACCGGAGCGGAAACCGTGGCCTTTTACGGAAAGCTGTGCGGACTCAGCGGCAGAAGCCTGAAGGAAAAAGTAAGGGAACTGCTGGACCTGGTGGGGCTGTCGGACGCCGCGGACCGCCGTCTGGGCGGTTATTCCAAAGGCATGCTCCAGCGCATCGGCATGGCCCAGGCCCTGGTGCAGTCCCCCCGCCTGGTGGTGCTGGACGAACCGACCGCCGGGGTGGACCCCCTCGGTTCCCGGGACATCCGGAACATCATTGAAAACCTCAAGAACCGCGGCATGACCGTGTTCCTGTGCTCCCACCTTCTGGAGCAGGTTCAGGAAGTGTGCGACCGGGTGGGCATCATCTTCAAGGGCCTTCTCATTGCGGAAGGCTCCATGAACGAACTGACGAGGGACTCCGACAAGCAGGAAATCCTGCTGGAACACGCCTCCCCCTGTCTTCTGGAGGAATTGAAAAAAATGGTGCGGGAAGACGGGCGCGCCGTGTGGCTGGAGGACGGGCACCCCCGCAATTCACTGGAAAGCGTATTTCTTAAAAGCCTGCTGGAATGGAAAGCGAAGCACCCCAATCCGGAACAATAGGAGGACTGCCGGCCGCCAAGCGGGAACTGCGCCGCATGATCCGCGGGAGGATTGCGGAACTGGACGCCGCCGCCCGGCAGGCCATGTCCCTGGACATCTGCCGGAAATTGGCGGCCCTGGCACGGGAAAAAGACTATCGGCGCGTGGCCGTCTTTGCCGCCAGGCCGGGGGAGGTGGACCTGCTGCCCCTGCTGGACATGATGCCGGAACGGGAATGGTATTTTCCTCTGGTGCATGAAGGGCGCCGGTTGAGTTTTCACCGCGTGTGCCATGGCGGGGAATTCGTCACGGGCAGCTGGGACATCCGGGAACCCGGTCCGGCATGTCCGGAACTGCACGCGGGGGAACTGGACCTGATTGTTCTGCCGGGAGCCGCCTTCACGCGGGACGGCAGGAGGCTGGGCTACGGAGGCGGTTTTTACGATACCCTGCTGGCCGGTCCCGCGCGCGACGTTCCGCTGGCCGGCGTTTGCTTCCCCTGCCAGCTTCTGGACGATCTGCCTGTGGAACCGCACGACAAAAAGGCGGACATGGTCGTCACCTCCGGCATGGAGTAATGCGCATAGCTGCGTATTCCGCAATATTCCGCAAAAGCCCGTTTGCGGAAGTGCGAATGGAAGGGAAAACGGAAATTCCCCGGAGCGGGCAGGGCGCCCGGAAAAGTAGGAGGGTTAAATGCGGAACCGGTGCTTCTGCACGGTCAGCTTGTAGAACAGGTCATAGCGTGCATTGAGCAGGGGCGTCAGGTGCTCCACGCCTCCGGCCACCTGGCCGCGGATATCCGCGTACAGTTTGCGGTAATCTGAAAGGCCGCTGATCATGGCTTCATAAAGGGGAGTGCGCAGGCCGCAGTCAATCGCAATGCTCATTTCAGACGCCGCGGAGACGATCTGCTTGGACAGCCGGTACTGCATCCAGGCCAGTCCCAGATTGCTCCCCAGCCACAGGACCAGAGCCACGCCCAGGCAGGCGAATCCCGCCCCGTGTTCCCCGAAGCTGCCCAGCAACGCGCCCAGAATGACCATGACGAGCATCAGCTTGAGTTCCGTCCGCATCACGTCTTCCTGGTCCAGGAACAGCTTGCTGAGGCACGGCTTGATGCCGAAATCCTTCAGCGGCATGTACACGGAGCGTCCCAGCCGTTCCTTGTACACCTCCAGGTCCGCCTGGAGCCGGGCTGCCGGGAATTCCCCGATGTCGCAATCCCACTGCTCCCTGACGCGCGGGCGCACGTGGTTCCAGTGTGTTTGGCAGATGTTGAGAAACTCCTTGTTGTAGTAGGCGTGCCGTTCTTCGATGCCCGACTTGACCAGTTCATAAAACCATTCGTCGATGACGGGGGGAAGCTTGTGCAGGATCATCGTCCTTCTGATGGAAAGGAAGCGTCCCAACTGCCGGGCGGACTTTTTACCCAGCCGCGGCACGCAATCCTGGACGTATTGCGCGTATGCCTTCAGCCTTGCGGGCATTTCCTCCTCCATTTGAAGCTGGATGCGGTCGATTTCCCGGTCAATGGAAGTCAGGAAGCCGGAATCCAGCTTGGAAAGGCGGTGCAGTTCATTGAGCACCTTTCCCTGTTCCTCCAGCAGGCGGTCCGTGGCCAGCAGCAGGCGTTCCACGCGCCTGTCCGTCAGGGGGCTCCGTTTCAGAACCTCCTGAACGCAGGTTCTCAGGGCTTCCACTCCCTCGCCCGCGCGCTCCCCCGCGGGAGTGATGGGGTACAGGGGAAGCTGGACGCCCAGATGTTCCCGGGAGACGGAGCGCATCTCCTCCTTCAGCGCCTGAAGCTGTTCAAAAGGCAGAAGCTCCGCGTGGGTGATGACCAGCACCATGCGGGAATGGAGCCGTTCCTCCAGCGTTTTCAAATACTCCCAGATGGCGGGTTCATTGCCGTCTTTGGCGGAAATGACGACCAGCACGGCGTCCGACTTGGGGACGATATGCTTCAGCCGCTGGGGGGCGGCAGGCTGTTCCAGGCCGATGGTGTCCCAGAACTCCAGGTTCAGCAGGGAATCCGACGGGTAGAAGCGGTCCTCCACCCATTCATGGGTGTGCGGGGCGGGGTTGGGCTTGTATTGCCAGCGTATCAGGGTGGCTTCGCTGGAAACGCGGGAGCAGAAGTATTCCCCCGCCAGGGCGTCCAGCGTGGAGGACTTGCCGGAGCCCGTCAGGCCGATGACGGTGACGTTCTGCGGAGTGCAGCATTCCTCCAGCGCTTCCTCCACATCCTTCTGGGAATCGAAATGCCTGTCCGGACCAATGCGCGCGGAAAATGCCGCGGCGGCATCCGCTACGTCCCGCACCGCATGCGGAATCACATTTTTCCCTCCTGTCAGCATGGGTTATGAAATCAAAAAACCGTCCGGGGCTTTCCCTTCCTCTTCAGCAACCCTACACGCCGCAATTCCTTCTGTCCAATTAAAATGACGGCGCCGGGGCATACGCCCTGCCTCCGAAAAGGGCCGTGCCCACGCGGACGAGGGTGGCTCCCTCCTCCACGGCGGTTTCAAAGTCGTGGCTCATGCCCATGGACAACTCCGGAAGCGGCATTCCGCTTTTGACGGCCAGGGAATCCCTCAGCTCCCGCAGGCGGCGGAAATAGGGGCGCGCCTCCTCCGGATCATCCACGGGAGGGGGAATGCACATCAGGCCGGCGATCTCGATATGGCCGAGCCGTGCCAGTTCTTCCCAGTCCCGTTCCAGAAGTTCCGGGGAAAACCCGAATTTGCTGTCTTCCGCCCCGACGTTGACTTCCAGCAGGATGCGGGGGCGTTTGCCCGTCTCCTGCGCTACCGTGTCCAGGAACTGAGCCAGGCGCAGGGAATCCACGGCATGGATCAGCGTGAAATGTTCGAGGGCCTTGCGCACCTTGTTGCGCTGGAGGGGGCCGATAAGGTGCCATTCCGTGTCCGGCGGCAGGGCGGGAATCTTTTCCAGGGCTTCCTGAACCCTGTTTTCTCCGAAGACGCGCTGTCCCGCATCGTAGCAGGCCAGGACGTCGCAGGCCGGAAACGTTTTGCTGACGGCTACCAGGCGGGCGGACCCTTTCGGGCGTCCGGCGCGTGCTTCCGCGGCGCGGATGCGGGAGATAATGTGTTCCAGGTTTTGTTGGATGCTCATGACGGGTGATATCAGTTCAAGGAAGGCTGTGCGGGCGCGTGGCTCATGATCTGGTGCAGCGGGGACAGGCGGCGCATGGCCATGGCCCACACCTTGGAATAATCCGGCTCCAGGCAAAGGTCCGGAACCATGGGGGAAACGTACCACGCGCGGTCGTTCAGCTCCCTGCGCAGCTGGGGCAGCGTCCAACCGCTGTGCCCCACATAGGCGCGCAGCATGACATGGGGGTCTTCCGCGTATTCCAGCGCCTGTTCCTCCTGAAGGTGGAACTGGACGCGCAATTTCTCCTCCGTGCGGGAAAAGGCGGCGAAAATGAGCTGGTTGCGCTCCACCGGACCGCCCTTGAAGATGGGGACGGAATAAAGGGACGCAGGAATGTCCGTGCTGGGAGCTACGTCTCCTACGGTCATGTTGGCCGGATGGTTCAGGATGTAGCCGATGACAAATTCCTCCTCCACCCGACTCAGGAAAATGACGGAATGGTGGAATCCACCGCCTTCCAGGTAGGGAGCGGCCACCAGCAGATGCCCGGCTAGATTAGCGTTGCTGATATCTTCGTGTTCCATCATCTCCATATGCGCATGTTAACAAATGTGACGAAGGCGCGCAACCGCGCGTTCAAACAGCCGTGTCAGGCATGCCGGGAGAGGAAGGAAGCCGGGCGGAGAAAAATCAGCCGCGGCGGGACCGCGATGTTTTGAAGGAGCGGGACGCGGACTTGCCGCTTTTCGCCTTGCGGGACTGTACGGTGTGAGTCCGGGAGACGGCCTTCTTTTTGGCGGTGGTCTGCTTGTGCGTCAGGGCCACGGCAGGGGGGCGGGAAGACCGGTGGCGGTAGGAAACCAGGGAAGCCGTATTGTGGGGCTCTGCGGCCGCCGGGGCGGGGCCATGACCAGAAGGGGGTGTTCTGCATTCTTTCCGCCTCTTCCAGCGCTTTCAGGGAGGCGCTGATGGAGCAGCGTTCAATCACCACGGGGTCTCCGGTGTTGACCAGGTTGAAAGCTTCGTACACGTCGTCGCTCTTCATGCGGATGCAGCCGTAGGAGGCGGGGGTGCCGATGGTGCGTTCCTCAGCCGTTCCGTGAATATAGATCAGGCGTGAATAGGCGTTCCGGTTGCGGGATTCCACGCCCTTCAGCCACATGATGCGCGTGACGATGGGGTCGCGGCCCGGAGAATTCGGCGCCACGCATTCCCCGGTGGGCTTCCGGCTTTTAAACACCATGCCCTTGGGCTGGTTTGTCCCTATCTTGGCGGCAATCCGGTGCGCGCCCAGCGGAGTGCGGCAGCTTCCCTTGCTGTCGCCGAGACCGAATTTGGAGGTGCTGACCGGGTAGGTCTTTACGACCTTGCCGCCGCGCATGACGGCCATTTTCTGGTCCCGGACGCTGACGACCACGCCGTCCTTGACGATGGCGGTAGGCTGGTAGTCCCTGCCGGTGCAGGAAACGAGGGTGCCGAGCACCGCAACAGCGGCGGCGGTCAGTTGAATCAGGCGTGCTTGCGAGAGAGGCGCAGGCATGGGAGGCGGCTAGTTCTTGGCTTTGGCGGTTTGCCGGGCGGGCATCAGATTGGAAATCATGCGGCCCAGGGAGCAGAACCCGGTGTAATAGAATCCCAGGAAGGGAATCATCAGGATGGGGGAAATATAGTGGCCCTGGCGTATCATCAGGATGATCAAGTTCAGGAAGAAAGTGCCGCAGGCGATTTCAAGCACGGGAATGACGACGGATTTGATTGCCTTGTACCCGTTGCGCTTGAGCTGGGAGACATGCTGCCTGTTTTCCTTCTGTTCCACGCCGTACTTGGGCGTGCGGACAAAGGCGGACTGGTGGCCGAAGATGGCTTCCAGAACGGCTTTGGCGTTATTGACCGCCATGCCCACGCTCAGGGTGAGCAGAAGAGGCAGGTAGGGAAGTTCCTTCCACCAGGACTTGGGACGCACCACGATCTGGGCGCTCATATAAAAGATGCAGACGGCCACGCTGGTCAGGAAGAACAGGGCCACGTTCACGAACCACATGACCACCGTTTCATTTTCCGGGATGCGCTGCGCAGATGGGGTACACCAGGAAGCAGAGCAGGGCCAGAAGAAGGTAGGAATAATTGCAGGTAAGGTGGGTGGTGGCCTCCACCTTGGCCTTCAACGGAGCCTTGGAACGCCAGATGTCCAGCAGTATCTTCTGGCAGACCTGGATGGAGCCCTTTGTCCAGCGGTGCTGCTGGGACTTGAATCCGTCCATGTCCACGGGAAGTTCCGCGGGGGTTACCACGTCGTTCAGGTAAATGAAGCGCCATCCCTTGAGCTGGACGCGGTAGGAAAGGTCCATGTCTTCCGTCAGCGTATCGTGGGACCAGCCGCCTGCGTCGCCGATCACGCATTTGCGCCAGATGCCGGCAGTGCCGTTGAACGTGAAAAAGCGTCCGGAACGGTTGCGGGCCGTCTGTTCCATGGCGAAGTGGCCGTCCAGGTACATGCCCTGGATGCGGGTAAGCAGGTTGTATTCCCGGTTGATATGGCCCCAGCGGGTCTGGACGAGGCCGACGCCCTCATCCGTGAAATAATGAATGGTCTTTTGCAGAAGGTCGGGTTCCGGGACGAAATCGGCGTCCAGGATCAGCAGGAATTCCCCCTTGGCCACCTTGGTGGCCGCTTCCAGCGCTCCGGCCTTGAAACCGGTGCGGTCCGTGCGGTGAATGCAGACGGCGTCAAAGCCGCGGGACTTCAATTCCTCCACCTTCCGGTAACACTGTTCCGTCGTATCGTCCGTGGAATCGTCCAGAATCTGGATTTCCAGCTTGTCCTTGGGGTAATCCAGGGCGGCGACGGATTCCAGAAGGCGGTCCACAACGAACTTTTCATTGAACATGGGAAGCTGGACCGTGACCACGGGCAGCTCCCGGAAGCGGGATTTGGGCTGCGGCTTGTTGTTGCGGTTCTTCCAGTAAAGGTAAACGATGGTGAGGCGGTGAAAACCGTAGCCGGCGAGGCCTACGAGGACCAGAAGATAGCACAAGAGCCAGATAAAATTGTAGTTCATGCAGGGCGGATGGGTTGTTCAATATCCTTTTTGCGTCAGACGCAAGGGATTTCCTTGACGCGACGCCCGTATAAGACACCATAAGCCGAGAGTCAAGACATATTCAGTTTTGCCTAACCTTTTTGAATATTGTTATGAAGAGATTTTATCTGCTGGCCGCGGCCATATCCGTGACGGGGGGAATGGCATTTGCCGATCCCGGGGAAGAAGTGCCTGACAGGGACGGCACCGTGCTGGACATCCAGCTTCCGCAGCCTGACAGGCAGTCCCAGCCGGCCATTCCGGAGCGCCTTCTGGACGACTCCCATATGAATGAGGAATTGGGAATCAACGAATTTACCGCCCCGTCCATCCGCAAGATTTTTGAAGACCTGGAGGGACTGCCGGAAATCCCGGAAAACGCGGCCCTGCGTCCGCGTCCGGAACGGCCGCCGATGGACCGCTGCTCACTGGCACTTCAACTGGGAGGAATGATGGCGGACGGCTTTGTCATCGTGCAGTGCGGCAAGATGAACGAAGTGAAGCCCATTGCGCTGGACCTCTCCAACTACGCGAAGGCGATAGGTGCCGGAGAGCGCGTAAACCGCCACGCCGCCAGCCTGCTGAAAAATGCGGAGGACGGCGATTTGGGCAGTTTCAAGAACAACCTGGCCCTGATCCAGTCCGACGTGGAGCAGGAGCTTGCCTCCCTGCGTGATTCCGACATGGCTAACCTGATCGGCCTGGGCGGCTGGATTCGGGCGCTGGATGCCGCTACGGCGGCCCTGGACAACAAATTCTCCGAAGACAAGGCCAAAGTCATTTTTCAGCCGGACGTGCCGGAATACTTCCATTACATTCTGGACGGAGTGGAGCCGGAAATGAAGGAACGCCGGGACATCGGCAAAATCATGGAACTGCTGACCACGTTGCAGGAGCAGATGACGCTGGCACCCGGAGCCAAGCCCACGAAGGCGGGAGTGGAAGCCCTGCGCAAGACGACGCTGAAATTGATGAAGGCGGCGTTGGCGCCCGCGAATCATAACTCTCCCTGTTCCTTATGGTGCTTCCCCTCTTGACGAGCCTGGACGTGCGTCTTTCTCCGCGCAATCTGTATTCCCAGGATCAGGAATTGCAGCAAATGGCGGGCGACGACGGGCGCATCCCCGTGCCCTACAATGTGAGCATCCGCAACATGGGGGACGGGGCCGTGCGCATCATCGGCAAAAAATGGACCGTCCGTTCCCACCAGGACGGCACGCAGGTCATTGAGGGGGATGAACTCTTCGGTTCCCGCCCCCTGCTGTGCCAGGGGCAGATTTTCGCCTTCAACGGCCTTCAGATGCTCCGTCTTCCCGCGCGCATCCAGCTCACCCTTCTTGTCCGGGACGAGGGCGGCGTGCTCTACCATACGGACCCCGTCAGTCTGACTTGGTGATGCTGCCTGGCGAATGGACATTTCAGCGGCCATGCCGCTGAAACAGTGCCAAAACCGATGATGAAAAAAGGGCGGGAATAGGAATCCTGCCCTTTTTCTGGTCTTTCATCATGGACCACTTCCATCCGGCAGTGCCGGACCGCTTTAACCTTCCTCGTCGTCCCCGTGGTTGAGGATAAAGTTCAGGTCGTCAATGCCGAGGCTGGACGTGAAGCCTTCGTCTCCAAGCACGTTGGCAACCAGCTGGTTCTTCTGGTGCTGGAGGATGCGGATTTTCTCTTCCACGGAATCCTTCGTCAGAAGACGATAGGCGATTACCTTGTTCTTCTGGCCAATGCGGTGCGTACGGTCGATGGCCTGGCTTTCCACAGCCGGGTTCCACCACGGATCGTACAGAATGACGTAGGAGGCGGAAGTCAGGTTGAGGCCGGCGCCCCCGGCTTTCAGGGAAAGAAGGAAGACGGACGGGTCCTTGGTCGTCTGGAACTTTTCGATTTCCCCGCGGCGGTCCTTGGTCTGGCCCGTGAGGTAGTTGAGCGGACGGTTCTCCGCTTCCAGGCGATTCTTGATGATTTCCAGCATGGAAACGAACTGGGAAAAGACGAGCACCTTGTGCCCTTCCTCCCGGAGCTGGTCCAGCAGGTAGAACAGGGCGGTCATCTTGGCGCTGTCCTCCTTGGCGTACTTCGGGTCCACCAGGCCGGGATGGCAGCAAATCTGGCGCAGGCGCATGAGGCCCTGAAGAATGGCAAAGCTGTTCTTCTTCACGGATTCGTCTGAATCCAGGCCGAGCAGGGCTTGTTGAATGCGGCGCAGTTCCGCCTTGTAAAAGCTGGCTCTGGATGCCTTCCATCTTGGCGTACACTTCCTCTTCCGTTCTGGGCGGCAGGTCTTTTGCCACCTGGGACTTGGTACGGCGCAACAGGAAAGGCTTCAGGCGGGCGGCCAGGCGGTTCTGGCTCTGCGGGTCCTGCGTTTGTCGAACCTCTTCTTGAAGTAGGAACGGGAGCCGAGTACGCCGGGCATGGCGAAAGCCATGAGGGACCACATGTCCAGCAGGCGGTTTTCAATAGGCGTGCCGGAGAGGACGAGGCGGTTGTAGGAAACGATGTCCCGCGCGGCCTTGGCGGCCTTGGAATCCGGGTTCTTGATCTGCTGGCCTTCGTCCAGAATGACCGTGAGCCATTTGATCTGGTTCAGGGTTTCTCCGCAGACGCGGAGCTGGGCGTAGTTGACCACGACCATGTCGTAATTCTTGTTGATGTCCTCCAGATTGGCCTGGTCCTTGCTGCGGATGACGAGAACGCGCACGCCGGGGGCGAATTTCTCCGTTTCCCCCGCCCATACGTCCAGCACGGATTTGGGGCACACGATGAGCACCGGAGGAACGGCGAGCTTTTTCCTGGACTTGTTCTTGCGTGCGTATTCCTCACGCAGCCACAGAACGTAGGTAATGGACTGGATGGTTTTGCCCAAGCCCATGTCGTCCGCCAGAATGCCGCCGAACCCGTTCGTGGCCAGATAGGCCAGGAAGTGGAAGCCGTCGATCTGGTAGGGGCGCAGGGTGGCCTGAAGTTGGCTGGGAACGTCCGGCTTGACGTCGATCTGGATTTCCGCGGTACGGTCCTTGATGCGTTTCCATGCCTTCGGGTCGAACACTTCCGCGGCCTTGGGGTCCGCGAGCTGCATGGCGTGCATGCGGTGGGTTTCCCCGGAAAGGTCGAAGGGGTCCAGGCCCAGGCGGGTAACGGCGTCGCGCTGGTCGTTGTCCAGCTTGATTTCCAGGCGCATCCAGCCGCCGTCGTCCATGCGGACGTAGCCGCCTCTGGCGGCCACCAGGGCGCGGATTTGTTCCTTGGAAAGCTGGACACCCTCCACGTCGATGACGATGCGGAGGTCGAACCAGTCGATCTCCTGGTTCACTACCTCGAACCGGACGGCCGCCGCCACCGGGTCCGCCAGCAGCGTCTTGAGCTTTTCATCCATGTTCACGGTCAGCTCTTCAGGAAGGTGCTTGGCCCATTCCGCAAACTTTTCAGGGAACTGGCGCGTGACGCGCGCCTTGAAGGCCCCCACCTGCGGATCATAAGAGAAACCCATGTCCTCCAGCAGACCGGGGATGGGGTAAAGGTGTTCACGGATGAAGCGCAGGAGCGCCTTATTGCGCATGGGTTCCTGATGAGCAACTTCCCAGCCGTCCTTGCCAAGTTTTTCCGTGCGGTAGCCGGAAGCGTCCGTGGCGGTCACTTCGCACAGCACGTGTTCCGTTTCCGCGGAGGTGAGGCCGCGCACGATCTTCATGTCAAAGCTGCCGCGCAGGTCGATGTCCACCACGCGGTCCTCCATGCTGGGGGGCAGGGTAGCCCCGATCTTGCGGAGGAATTCCACGCCTTCCAGGCTGTCGATAACCTGCTTGGGGATGGAATAGCGGGGTTCCACTTCCGTGCTCTCCAGCCAGCGGGGAGGGCCGGGGAAAACGGTTTCGTCAGACTGGTACAATTCCTGCTGGCCGGGAAGCTGCCTGACGGAGTGGGAAACGTTGATGCCGGAGGAAGTGACGAGCTGAAGCGCGTAGCAGTCCGGCTCGATGGGATCGTCCTGGCAGACCCACTTGAGCGGTTCGTCCACCACTTTGAAATAATTCTCATCCAGGTTCACCAGATACCCCTTCAGCGCGGGCTGGTGGAAAAGCTTGTTCATCAGGGCGCAGGCGGCCTCCTGGTCCAGGTCCAGCGTCAGGGCGTCTTCCTCATGGGCGTAATCGGCCAGGGACACCAGCAGGATTTCCGTCTGGGCGTCCATGCGCACGGCGGCGCGTTCATGCAGGTTTTCCAGATGTTCCAGGTCCTGTTTTTCCCGGACGGGAATCCAGTCCTGCTTCAGGGAATGGCGGTACTCGAAGTGACCCTCGTTGATGGTGGAGACGAGCCGCATGAACAGCTCGCCGCGCGGAGGCTGGGGCGGCCGTTCGTTGACGGACTGGATGCGGTCATACCAAGTGCCCACTTCCCGGGAACGTTCCCACTCGTGAATCTTGTGCTGCACCTTTTCCAGGTCCGTGATGCTCTCCATGAACTCCGGATAGGGCAGGCGCCTCTTGTTGAAGGCATAGGCGATGTAATTCCAGAACTCCAGAATATTCGTCGGCGGAACCGGCCACAGCTCCAGCGGATCATAGGTGGTGATTTCCACCGTGGATTCAGGCGTACCATGTCGTGGTCATGGATTTCCTGCTCAATGGCGAAACGGCGGTAGCGCTTTTCCAGCTTGCCTACGTAATCAGCCTCCTTGTCGTCCAGCTCCCGGCCCAGCTTCTCTTCCAGAATGTCCAGCAGGGGAACGTCGTTCAGCTCGTTGGGGGACTCCGGAAGGTCCTGGCCGCGGTACATGCGTTCCAACATGGTGGCGTACATGGCGGCGCCCGCCAGATCCTCGTCTTCCGTGGAACATGCTCCGAACCATCTGTTCCCCTGAAGGCGGAGGTTCACCCGGTGGACGCCGTGCGTGTCTTCCACACGGCCCTGAATATATAAATGATTGCCGAAAATTTGTGTAACTGCTCCGTCTTTTTGCAGCTTTTCACCGCGCAGCCGGATTTCTTCCGGGAAGGCATTGAGAAAGTTCAGGGTAGCCCTGTCAGGATTAAGTGCCATGCTCATAATGTCAGACTGTCATATAAAAATTGGTGTCCAGCGTTCCCGGGAAAAGGACGCTATAGGTCTATGCACTTTATTATGGCACAAAAGGTAGATTAGAGCAACTATTCTCTGAAATTAATTCTAACGAATGTTTGAAACACTTCTTATGATGTTGATAGCAATGACGTTCCTTTTTTACAGGCATGATCCCCTCTTCAAATGACGAACTTGAATAAAATGGTAGGGGATAGTATAATGTCATCCTTCCGGAATATGTATCCTTGACACGTCCGCTTCAAAAGAGTCTTTTATCTCTGAAAATTTATGTCCTCCGCACCTCTTTTACAGTTATTGGCGACTCAAGCGCGCTTGAGCGATGGCGAATTGGCCGAACGTCTCGACATGACTGAAGAAGCCGTGCGGGCCCAGCGCGAGCAATGGGAACGAGAAGGGCTGATCGTGGGCTACCAGGCCGTGGTGAATGAGGAATACGAACACGACAACAAGGTGGCGGCGTTCATCGAAGTAAAGATGACTCCGGAACGCGACGGCGGATTCGACCGCCTGGCGATGCGCATCTCCCGTTTTGACGAAGTGTCCTCCTGCTATCTGGCTAGCGGAGGATTCGACCTGCTCGTCCTGGTGGAAGGCAAAAGCATGCGGGACATTGCCCGGTTTGTCGCGGAAAAACTCTCCACGCTGGAAGGGGTGCTCTCTACCTCCACGCACTTCCATCTGAGAACCTACAAGAAAAACGGCTGCATCTTTGAAGCGCCCGCGCAGACGGAGCGCCTCGTCGTTGCGCCGTAAGCCTCTGCCGTCAAGAAAGGAAACATCATGAACTGGCAGAATAAAATTGCGGAGCAGGTAGGCTCCATACCCCGTTCCGGCATCCGTGAATTCTTTGATCTGGTCACGGGCAGGTCGGACATCATCTCCTGGGCGTCGGGGAACCGGACTTTGTCACGCCGTGGAACATCCGGGAAGCCGCCATTTACTCCCTGGAAAAAGGCCATACCTCCTACACCTCCAACTACGGCCTGGAATCCCTGCGCCGGGCCATTGTCAAATACGTCCGCGGTTTCTTCCATGTGGATTACAACCCGCTGAACGAAGTGCTGGTGACAGTGGGCGTCAGTGAAGCCATTGACCTGGCTCTCCGCGCCGTCCTGAATCCGGGGGATGAAGTACTGTACCACGAACCCTGCTACGTCTCCTACGCGCCCAGCGTCAGGATGGCTTACGGCGTGGCTACCGCCGTGCCTACGAGCAAGCAGGACCTCTTTGCCCTCAATCCGGCCGTGCTGGAAGCCGCCATCACCCCCAGAACCAAGGTGCTGATGCTCAACTTCCCCACGAATCCGACCGGGGCTGTGGCTCCCGTGGAAACCCTCCAGGAAATCGCGCGCATCTGCATCAAGCACGATCTCATTGTGCTGACGGATGAAATCTACAGCGAACTGCGGTACGACGGCAAGCCGCACGTCTCCATTGCCGCCCTGCCGGGCATGAGGGAGCGCACGCTGCTGCTGCACGGCGTCTCCAAGGCCTTTGCGATGACGGGATTCCGCCTCGGTTACGCCTGCGGGCCGGAGCCCCTCATCTCCGCCATGATGAAAATCCACCAGTACTCCATGCTCTGCGCGCCCATCACCTCGCAGGAAGCGGCCATTGAGGCACTGGAAAACGGCACGAATGCCATGCTCAAGATGCGGGAAAGCTACCGCCAGCGGCGTGACTACCTGGTGAAGCGGTTCAATGAAATAGAATGGACTGCCATATGCCCGGCGGTGCCTTCTACGTTTTCCCGACATCTCCAAATCGGGCTCAGCAGCAAGGAATTCGCTACGCGCCTCCTGATGGAGGAACAAGTGGCGGCCGTGCCGGGGACCGCCTTCGGAGAAAGCGGGGAGGGTTTCCTGCGCTGCTGCTATGCCACGGCCTACGATCAAATCAAGGAAGCCTGCAACCGCATGGAGCGCTTCGTCAAGACACTCTCCTGACCCGGTCTTCTCATGAACTCCGACCTGGAGTACCAGAAAACGAAGGCGTATGTGGCGCCGTTCGCGGTATTCATGGGATTCACCCTCCTTTGGCAATTCGGCGGCCCCTTCCTGGAATGGGACCACCCGGCTGCTGCGTGGTGGAGAAGGGCTCCTGAGCAATGGCTCTACCCGCCCAGGCCGTTGTCTGCTTCATTCTGTTCCTCTGGTGGAGAAAATCCGTGGACTGGGACTGGAAAGGAAAGCCTGCGGCGTGGGGAATCCTTTCGGCGTGCTGGGCATCCTGTGCTGGCTGGCCCCCACCATGGCGGCGGACCGCCTGCCGGGAGGCCCCGATGCGTGGTTCGGCCATCCGGAATGGCCCTGGTACCGTTATCTGCTGGGAATCGACGCCCGTCCGGAGGGATTTGATCCTTCGGCGGTCTTTGCTCCGGGATCCTGGAGCTGGCTGACGGCTCTGGCACTGCGGTTCTTCCGCGCCGTCATCGTGGTGGCCGTGGTGGAGGAACTCTTCTGGCGCGGATACCTCATGCGCTTCCTGGTCAACCCCGACCATCCGTGGAAAGTCCTTCGGCACGCACTCCTGGAAAGCGTACTGGATCACTACGCTCTGCTTCATGGCCGTGCACCAGCCCGTGGACTACTGCGGCGCCTTCATCTACGGCTCGCTGGCGTATCTGCTCGCCGTCTGGCAGAAAAACCTGTGCGCCGTCATCGTGATGCACGCCGTGGCCAATGCCCTGCTGGGCTGGGCCGCGCTGGAATGGGGCAAATGCGGACTGTGGTGAATCCGGCATTTACAGAGAGACCAATCTTGAGTACACAGGCGCGATGACTCCGGATGAAGCCATAGAAATCTTGTGGAACTACCATCACGTCGGGCAGGAGCTCCGCCCGGCTGACCTCATCTTCGTGCTTGGCAGCAATGACGTACGCGTGGCGGAATATGCGGCGGAGCTCTATAAGCGGCATCTGGCTCCGGTCATCCTTTTTTCCGGCGGCATGGGGCGCTTTACGGGAGGCTGGGCCGTCCCGGAGGCGGAACTCTTTGCCGAGGCGGCCATCAAAGCGGGCGTTCCGGAAAACTGCATCCTGATAGAAAACAAATCCACCAACACCGGGGAAAATGTCCGCTTCTCACGGGAAGTGCTGAAACGGGCGGGAATCGGGGAGCCTGTCAGTCTCATCGCCCTGCAAAAGCCCCATGGAACGGCGGACGCTGGCTACGCTCCAGGCCCAGTGGCCGGAAGCGCGGGTGGCGGTCAGCTCCCCTCCCGTCACTTTTCGGGGATATCTGACCGCGGAACTGCCGCAGGAGCTGGTTGTCTCCGCCATGGTGGGGGACTTCCAGAGAATCCTGGAATACCGCGCAGGGATTCTCCACGGAGCAACCTGTGTAACTCCGGAAGCGATGGAAAGCCTTCCGCACGCTGGTGGAAGCGGGTTATGACTCCCAGCTGCTCAGGAACATTCCCCTCCCCTGGAATTCTTGAGAAGACACGCTTTTTGCTTTCACTGCCCTCCGTTTGAGGTCATCAATACCCCCGCACAGCCAACCCAACCTATATTCAATCATGGCAGACAGAACCAATACAGATCCCGCCCGAATGGAGAAAATTGTAAGCCTTTGCAAAAGGCGAGGTTTCATTTTCCAGGCAGCCGAAATCTACGGCGGTCTGAATGGTTGCTGGGACTACGGTCCCATGGGGGTGGAGCTCAAGCGCAACCTCAAAGAATACTGGTGGCGCAAAACCGTCCAGGAACGTGACGACGTGGTAGGCATGGACGGCTCCATCCTGACCCACAACTCCGTGCTGGTGGCCTCCGGCCACGTGGGCGGCTTCTCCGACCCGATGTGCGACTGCCTGTTGACCAAGGAACGCCTGCGCGCCGACCAGGTGCCGGCCCAGAGCGGCATGGGGTTCTTCTACACGGGAGCCGCGAAAAAGGACGGTTCCTGGAACATGGAAAAGGAATACTCCGTGCTGGTGGAAACTGAAAAACAGGCGGACAAGGCCCGCAAAACCGCGGCCCAGTACTACGCGCAGCTGGCCGGCAAGGACGTATCCCACAAGGAAATCGAGCTTCAGGGAGAGCGTATGGAACCCGTCACGGACTCCACCTATGTACAACCCCGCCAACGGTTCCCTGCTGACGGAAGCCCGCGATTCAACCTCATGTTCAAAACGACCATTGGGGCCACCTCCGATGAAAACGATCCCAATGCCACCGGATGGCTGCGGCCGGAAACGGCTCAATCCATCTTCTGCCAGTACAAAAACATTCTGGACAGTTCCCGCGTGAAACTGCCGTTCGGGATCGCTCAGATCGGCAAATCGTTCCGCAATGAAATCAATCCGCGCAACTTCACCTTCCGCTCCCGTGAATTCGAGCAGATGGAAATCGAATATTTCTGCCGTCCGGAAGACGGCCTGAGGCTGGTGGACGAATGGCTGGAAAAGCGTCTCAGTTTCTATGACGAAGTGGGGGTTCCCCGTGAACACATCCACATTCTGGACGTGCCGGATGACGAACGCGCCTTCTACTCCAAAAAAACCTATGACCTGGAATACGAATTCCCCTTCGGCATCCAGGAACTGGAAGGCATCGCCTACCGTACGGACTACGACCTGACCTGCCACCAGAAAGGCTCCGGCCGTCCCCTGGAATACTTCGACGAAGAAACGCGGGAAAAATTCATTCCCCATGTCGTGGAACCCTCCGCCGGATGCGACCGGACCGTGCTTGCCATCATCTGTGAAGCCTACGATGAAGAAGAGCTTGTGGATGACAAGGGCAAAAAGGACGTGCGTACGGTGCTGCGCTTTGTCCCCCGTATCGCCCCCATCAAGGCCGCCATCTTCCCGCTCCTCAAGAAAAACGAGGAACAGGTACGCATTGCCCGGGAAATTGAAAAGACCCTCCAGCCCTGGATGACCGTCTTCTACGATGAAGCGGGCGCCGTTGGCCGCCGCTACCGCCGCCAGGATGAAGTGGGCACCCCTTCTGCATCACGGTGGACTTCGAAACCCTCGGAGAAAACGATCCTTCCCTCAAAGACACGGTGACCATCCGCCACCGCGACTCCATGGAACAGGAACGCGTCGCCGTCAGGACTTGTTGCACTGGCTCATTGCCCGTGTGCGGTAAAAATCAGGCATTCCTCATATCTTTTCTTTCGCCCGGTTCCGCTATTGCGGACCGGGTTTTTGGAAAAGAAAGAAAAGGAAGGGAAAAAAATCTGGACACAGGAAGGAATTCCGTACATGGAGCCTTTCTTTCCATAATAATGAGGGCGAACCAATCCTGGCTCGCCCTCATTATTATATGATCTGTAGAATGAAGCAGCAGTAACTAATTTTCCAATTACTTCAACGGTCACTCCTGCCGGAATGGCAGACTGGTCGATTGTCACCTCGTAATCCTTGAAGGATCGGGCTACCTCCACATCCGCTTTTCTTGTGATGGAAACAGCATCCATCAATTTGTGCGCTGGGGCGTTGCCCAACTGGCTGTTGTGCTTGAAAAGAACCAGTTTGCGAACAGCCATCGCACCTGCCGGACGGGCCGCAGAGGCATCGAAGTCAAACAAATGGACCATGGCCTCCACCAGCGTTTGCCAGTCCTGCTCGGAAAATCCTGTCTGCTCGGCCAGGAAAGGATTCATGGTGCCGCGTGCGCTGTAAACAGCATAGGGGACCGTAAATTTCCGCCCCATAGTTCTATTGTCTCCTTTTTGGTCCTGGGCCTCTTTTTCCGTGGCGACCGCACACCTGGTTACGGCATATTCCGCGCTGATAATACTATCTACCGAACGGGCAAAAGACAGTTGTACCGGGCCGCGGACCTGTCCGCAATTGGCTTCCTTGAGAGACATGACTGCTCCAAATGTACGGATATCGAAAAAGTTTTTACACATCCAGAGGCGCCCGGCGTCGCGTTCCTTTTCTCCCGGTTTTTTCGGATCAAATCCCAATGCTTCGTAAGCCCTTTTCTGCTCGTTTGTCAAAATGGCCTTTTCTTTGATGTAAATATCATATCCGGGGACATCTTTTTTCGTCAATTGAATGAAATTGCGGATTTTCCGTTTCAAGCAAACATCCGTCACCAGACCTGGTTGCTTTCCACATCGACGCGAGGCATGTTTCCCGCATCAGGGTCTCCGTTAGGATTTGCGTCCAGTACGTCGAAAATAAGCATAAAATCAATTTTGTTCATGATCTAACTCAGGTTGTTTGTTATTGTTCTTCTGTTTGTATGGATTCTTTTTTCTTACAAAAATCGTTTATTTGATGGTAGTATCCCAAATTAAAGTAAGCCTGCTGTTCCAGGTCCAGGAATTTGGGAAGGGTAGCTATATCTACTTTATCCTGAATTTCCTGCACCAGCTCTTCTCTTGCTATTTTTTTCCCGATAGCTCAGTTTTCCCAGATGCTGGGAATAAAGCCGCGCCAGACGAGACATGACAAAGCACGGTGACGTGGAGGCTGATGCGTAATAACTGTCACGGATGGTCGTATTGAGAGTTCTTCCTTTAAAGACGTCTTCCTGCGTTTTGACATAAACCGCAAAAAGACGCCCCTGGAGATACCCCGGTTGTTTATTTTCAATATCCAGCATGGGTGTAATGGTTTGTTGTTGAAAGTGCTTTTTTGCCGCCGAACAAGCCATGCCTTTAAAGCGGCACAGCGGATATAGGATATCTTCCGGTCGGCTTTGATTCTCCGCAGGATGGACAATGGGAGAGAATCCGGATAGGGATTATTTAAAAAGATGGATTTTATGTAAGCCCCCCGTCAAGAGCGGGGGACACGTCCTTCATTTCACGTGCCGTTTCCCGTAAAACCGCATAGGGAGACGGCAACAAAGGTTCCGGATGCCTGGAATTGTCTTCCGTCCATTGCCGCTGCAACTGCATGTCCCTGTAGTGGGACTGCAATGCTTCCATGATAACCCCAAAGGAGGACTCATACCAAAGCCTGACAGCCAGCCTGGTCGAGTTGGGAGAAAGTCCAAGAATGAAGAAGCGTGCATCCCCATAAGATAGGTCATCGTATCCCAGCTTGCCCTGCACCATTTTTTTCAACAGGGCATGCGTTTTTTGCAAAACATTCTCGTCCATGGCGGAGACAGGAACGGCATTTGGGGAAAAATCATGAGGAGGGACCATGCCTGCCATAAATTCCGCCATGATCGCATTCATTTCCGCTACAGGAGCGTCCGCCCAAAAAACACCATGGTGGCATCCCCCATGAATATGCGAGTTTCCTGCCGGGACAACAGGTAATTCAGACCGCAGCAATAGGCAAAGGCGCGGTCTTCGCTGACAGGGGGCATTGAAGCCTTTTTCCTTTCCGTAAGAAAGGAATGAAGCGCAATTGTAGTGAGAAACCAGTTTGGCTCCAGACATTTGAGCATTTCTCACCCCTTTAATGACTGGCTCATGCAGTAAAGCAAGAGGAGCAATTCTTCCGGAGACCAGGCACATTCCGGTTTCCTGGTCTTCTCCTTCTCCTTTCCATAGTTCCATTCCTCCCTGCTTCAGCCACCAGTCCCTGATTTCCGAAAGTTCATGCACGTGCCGGGAATTCCCTTGAATCCGGAAAATCCCGTTGCAGAGGCAGAGTTTCTCGTCATTCAGATAACCCAATATCGTATCGGGGATTCCATTGTTCCAGAAACCGGCAGACAGCTGAAAAGGCAGGATGGCTTATTTGTTCTTCAAACTGCAAATGCTTGTCCCGTAGGGCTTCAAACGCTTTTCTCGTTCTACCTGGGTTCTCGTCGCCATTTCCTTTGAAACCCAGCAAATAACCGCAGTTGTCCCAAAGAAAGGAAGCGTTAAATCCTGACCCGGAAGACTTGCCACCACCCAGTACTTGCATGGGAATGGACACCAAGGAGCTCTTGCCTTTCTGGACGGAACGAATATCGTCAATTCCAACCAACGTTCCTTCTTCATCCAAAAGTAATCCGGAATCCGATATTCTGGATACTTGTTCCGCGGCCTGGAACTTCTGCATCGGGATCATCCGAAAGCCGGTCATACAATTTGGCCAATTCCTGTAAAATCATCTCAATATACAGTTTGTTGAAGTGAAGGAACTTCCAGGATTCCATCTTTCAATTCCGCCCTGAAAAAAATGAGGACGGGCTGTCAGCATGCTTCCATCCAGTCCGCTTTTGATTTTTCCCTTTTGTCCGGAATATAGACAATTTCATGGAGCATCATGCCTAGCGGGCGGTTCTTTTTGATCTTCTGGCAAATGGGATTCGGGAATAAAGTCATCTTCCAGAAGTTCAAAATTGACAGGAAATTCACGGTTGCCGAAATAGGGCTGATGGAAACATTGACCGCGGGAGGCGCGCCGGTGAAAAATATTCTGCGTGCTTGGCTTCGGCATGAAGTTTGTCTTCCTCATTCCTGTGGCAAAGATCGAAATGCGCTTCGATAACGTAATCTACCTTCTTGAGAATCGTAGAAGCCCGTTGCTTCCTGTCCTTTTCAATATAAATGCCGAGTTCTGCTTCCCCTCCCTCTTTGATGAGAGCTGCCTTTGGGGAGGGTATTTTCCCTTCCAGTTCATTCCTTCTCACTTGAATGGTATAAATCGGGTTCAGGACGTGGATTCTGTCGATGCGCCAGCATATTTGCGGTTTTCCAATAAATTGCCGACAGAATGCCTATGGCTGCCGACGGAGTCATCACTTCATAGGAAACGCGTTCAGACTTCAACTCCGGGCGAGTGAAACAGGCGTAATCACCCCATACGCGCAATTTAAAACCTTTACTCATTTCTTAATATACTTAATTACAATGGAGCGAATCATAATCCGCCATCGGTAAAAAACCAATATTCATATCATAAACATTCTTCATATCGGTAACAACTTCAACGGAGCCTTCCGCATAGGATTCCATAATTCCTTTTTGCCGCATAATGTTATATTCGTTGTCATACACTTGTATCGTATATTGCGCAATTTTCCTTCTCAATTCCCGGTTTGGATAACGGCTGAATTCAGGAGACTTTCCAATTTTTCAATTCTTTCAGAATGTACTCCTGCTCATCGCCGAAAACAAGTACAACTTCTCGCTGGCCGGGGGGAATCATGTGAAATGTTCGGCCAGGTCTTTAAACTGAATGGTTCTGAATCCATTCAGGGAATTCATATTAACTTTGCATTTTTGAAGAAACCCGGCATTCATCCCACGTGTTCGTTTGGATTTTCCGGTTGTCGTAATACAATTGGAAAAAAGACGAAAATGACCTTGTCGTCAAAAACATCGCATCCCTTCTTCCATACGTCTCGCGTTGTAGAGGCGGCTTCCATGTCTTTCAGCCTGAAGGGATGGGAAAGTCTGCCGACTCAAACGAATAAACCGTTCCTCCTTCCGGAAAATTCCCCGTGGCGGTTGCAACGTCCAGCCGCCTGGGCCAGAGAATCCAGACCCGCCTGGGCTCTGTATACGACAGGAAAAGAAAGATCGACTCCCGCTTCAACGACGCGGGTTGCTATCAAAACGACTCTTTTTTCCCTCCTTCAATCGTTCCCGACGTCATCCAGCACCAAAGTGCGGTGTTTGGGAACCATTCTTGCTGACAAGTGGTAGAGGGAATCGTCATCCGCTACGGCCCGCATGCTCTTGTATAATTCCTGGGCATGGCGAGTTGTATTGACAATCATCAGCACAGAGCTTCTCTCCTTTGCCGCGCCATAGTGCGTTACCAGCTCCGAGCAGGAAAGGTGTTCCGGCAACCGTACAACCTTCACGCGCCGCATGTTGGTTTTTTTAATTCGCGTTCCAATGTTTCCCCCAAGTAAACTTTGAACGTCTTCCTGTTTCCAGCCTATTGGAAAATCATCATTGCGTTCAAAAGACGGTTGTGTGGCCGTGCACAGCACAAGCGTGCTCCCGTAATCCCGGTTCATGCATTTCATGGCTTCAAGACACGGGGACAATAAACCTGATGGCAGGGTTTGGGCCTCGTCGAAAACCAGCACGGCATTTCCGGCAGCGATGAACCTTGCGGCAGCGCGACGGTTTATTTGAAAACAGGGATTCGAACAACTGCACACCCGTTGTCACAATGAGAGGAGCATCCCAATTTTTCACTCATTAACCGGATGGTATCGGAATCCAATTCAGGAGCGAGACCTGAGTGATGTGTCAAAACACATTCCTCCCCAAGTTCTGCGGACAAATCGGTAAAGACCTTGCGAAACTCTTCTGCAGTTTGGTCGATGATACTTGTCTACGGGATCACGTAAATAACGCGGTTCAAATGACGGGTACATGCATGTTTCAATGCAAAGCTCAATGAGGAAAGCGTTTTTCCTCCGCCAGTGGGAACATCCAGCCGATAAACGCCCCTAGGCAGTTTTTCTCCTTGTTCCAGGCAACGTTTGTGTATCCTGGCCCTCAAGTCGGAAATATTTCCGGATATTTCCTGTACGGTTCGGGCCTCCTGTTCTTTATTGGAAAGATACTCTTCCAGGACTGCGCTCATCCGTTCCAAAATATTTTCCGGCCAGCAGGCACGTTCCTTGCTCCGGACGGGATTCATGAACGCCTCTGTGGCGAGAAAATCTGCATCGACCAAACAGGAGAACAACATGCGTACTTGCATCGCCAGAGAGAAACCTAGGCTGCGGTGCATCTCTTCCTGGGAAGAAAACCGGACAAGGGGAAAGAGTTTTTCACATCCGGCATTCAATACGCTCTTGGGAACGTATTTCTCCCATTCCGGTATATCCTCTTTTCATTCTCTCTCCGAAAAGATCGGTCCTGTTCGGCATGCCCCATGATGGCCGGCTATGGCGTAAGCCATCAAATCCCCGGAGACTGGGAATTGATGGACCGCATGAAGCGCACCGGCGGTTGAATGATTATATCTGCCCTGAATCTTACTGCGGATATAGCACTGAATTCACGGGAATATTTGCCTACATCATGCCATAGTCCAATCAATTTTCCCCATTTCCTCCATTCTTCTGGACGATAAAAGGAAAGCTCTGATGCAAATTGCTCCGCCAATTCAGAAACGCGATTCAAGTGGCCTTTGATACGGCTTGTATCTTCCTTCTCCGTATGGAGGGGTTCTTCTTCTCGGATTGTTCCTGACGGTGAGCAATATCCATATTATATTTATATTTAACAAATAATTTCAGGGTGATCAACTAAATTATTTTCAGTTCCCTCTTCCCTCCTGCGGTGATTAAGATGGTGAAAAGCTTTTCTCCGTATGGTGTTTTCCGGCACATTCAGAAGCGTCTTTTTATGAATTGTAATAAAATATTAATATTTTGTTATCAATGGGTTGTTTGTTTTTTATGGAAAGCTCCGGAATTGACGCGGCTGCAGGGTTTCTGCACCGCGATCGTCCGGGACGCCCTGGCATGGCATTGGACCTTATGGAAGAATTCCGGGCTCCTTTGGCGGACCGTCTGGCCTTGACTCTGATTAACCGCAGGCAGATATCTTCAGACGACTTTGACAGGGAAGAATCCGGAGCCGTCTTTTTGAAGGAGGATTCCCGTAAAAAAGTTCTGACCGCATGGCAGGAACGCAAGAAAACCGTTCTGGTTCATCCCTTCCTCCAGGAGAAAACCACGCTGGGACTGCTGATCCATATTCAGGCGCTGTTGCTGGCGCGCCATCTGCGGGGGATATGGATTGTTATCCTCCGTTTATTGGCAAAATAAATGCTTTCTCTCCCATGTATATTCTCATCACCTACGATGTTGTTACGGAAGACAAGGCCGGGCCAGCGCCGCCTGAGGCGGGTCCATGCCCGTGCTTGTGAAAACATCGGGCAGAGAGTACAGAATTTCCGTGTTTGAATGCGAGGTCTCTCCGGCCCAATTGGTTGACATCAGGAGCAAGTTGCTTAAAATTATTGATCAGGACAGCGACAGCCTCCCGGATTTACCACATGGGGTCCAATTGGCATCACAAAATCGAACAATTAGGCAAGGAAAAGAGCTATGACATTTCCGGGCCGTTGATCATTTGAGTGCTGTTTGACATGGCCTTTGCCAACCCCAAGCTTACATCAAATTGCCGGGAGGTCGGCGATTCTTGTAAGACATTGGAAAACGCAGATTGACAACCAAGTATGATGAAGAGAAGACGGTATGTGATGTGCCGTCTTCGTGAAGTTGGCGCAAAGCCTCACTTGCATGATTGATTAACAACATGTACCGTTGAGGCAGTCGCTCTCCGCAAGGAGGGGCGTGGATTGAAACCACTCTATTTTGGATGCGGGAAGTAGCTTGTGAGGTCGCTCTCCGCAAGGAGGGCGTGGATTGAAACCATCCGTAGGAATCGCCGTCGGAGTAATGTCCGTGTCGCTCTCCGCAAGGAGGGCGTGGATTGAAACCCACTGATTACCAGCACATGCGCCCGCCTATCAAGTCGCTCTCCGCAAGGAGGGCCGGCTGACTTGTACGATGATTAAAAAGCACCCCGGACCAGATAAGTCCGGGGTGCTTTTTTGTTTTCTGCCGCAGGAGTCGAGAATGGGACGATCTTTCGGGTTGAGTTCGGCGGGCGGCAGGGAACGGAGCAGGGCCAGCAGGGGTCCTGCACTGCGGTTCCTGTTTCACTCTGGCGTTTGAATTCCTCTTCTTCCTGCTGGAGGGCGGCTAGTTTGGTGTCTTCCACCAGGGCTTTGAATTTGTCCGCCTGGGAGTATTCTCCGTCTGTATCCCGGAAGACACGGGCAAGCCAGCGGCGTTTTTCTTCCGTGCTGAGCAGGGATCGTTCATGAGTCCGGCTGTGTTTGTTTTGTCCAGCAGGTTTCCGGCCAGTTGCCTGCCTTTCTCTGTAGAGCGGTAGACATAGGGACGGCAGTCCCCGAAGCGCTCCACGTAACCCTGCGCGATGAGGTCCTGCAAAATGTTTGTAACGGTGTTGGGGTGCAGCCGCGTCGTTTCCGTGATGGTGCTGTGCCGCCGGTACCCGGCAATGATGGCCAGAATGACTTGCGCGCTGCTGAGGCGGAAGTCCATCCTGCGTACGTTGGAAGCGAATATTTGGATGAAGTCCAGGGCTTTCATGAGTTTTTATTCACAGGTTTTTTGGATATTATTCACTTGTTATTCTCAAGTTATTCACAGTCTTCCGGATTGCGTGGGGACTTGATTTTTTCTCAAGAGGTCCAACAGAGGGGTGAGAGTCGTTGGAGAAGGATTGAACGGCGTTGACCGTGGCGGCCTGCGGAAGAATGATCTTGTGGAATTCCTGGTGAAGATTCTGGCGCAGGCTCTGATTTCCCGTCATGGGCATGGCCAGTTTTCCGCCAGGCGCGTCGCCAGGGCGTCCATGAAGAGGGATCGAATTGTTCCGCGTCTTCAATGTCCGCGATGTAGCTCATCCGCAGCGGCGCCCCGGGAGGCAAGGATGGCGGCCCTTTTTCCATTCCGTGCATTCCACGTCCAGAACGCGCAGGCAGTCTTTCGGCAGGGTGAATTGATAGGGCGTCAGGGTGGGGGCCTGGGCGGAAACGGAGTCCAGCGTGATTTGCACGGTGGCGAACGTCCACCGGGCCATGCAGAGTGTTTCCCTGCGGGCCGGATGGTAATGCAGGACACAAAGGCGGGACGCTGTAGATTCATTGGCAATCAGGGCGTCCAGCGGAGCCTCCCCGATTTTGGATAGTGCGGCATTGCATATATCCAGTGCGGACGGTGTATCCGGCTGAAGAGTGGATTCATTTGTCATAGCACCCCATGATTGGCGGAAAATTTTTGCTGGTGCATCATGTTTGGCTGGCGCCTCTTTTGTGCCATCGGTGGCAGGTATGTGTTCCGGGCTTCCCCGGATGCATTTTATATGAATTCCATTATTGGATAGGGGCATCCGCCGGCCGGAACCGTTCGGCAGGCGGCATAGCGTTCCTTCCGGATGCGGGGAACGGGGTGTTTTCAAGGGCAGGCCGTTTTATGGACTGCCGGACGGAATATCCCGCAGTCGGCCCAGGCCGTCCTGCCATGACCGGAACGGTAAATAACAAAATACAGAGAAAGAAGATATTATGGGATTCATGAAACCGTCCACACCTTCCACCCCGGCTCCCGTTCAGACCATCCCGGTCAAGGCGGAGAGCGTGGGTGCGGAAGTGGGAGAAGATTATCAGGCCAGGGAACGCCAGAGGCAGGGAATGATTTCCACCATTCTGGCGCGGCGCGGTACCGCCGGAGGGCAGGAGGATGTCAACCGAAGACCCTGCTGAGAAAAACACTGGGATAATCACCGCCATGGAAGAACGAATTGCGGAACTGACTTCCGTGTATAAGGCCCTGGCCGCCCAGCGCGCGCCCTGGGAGACCTGGTGGGACCGGCTCCGGGACTATGTACTGCCCAGGCGCCTGAACCGGGAGGGGGAGGTTTCCCTCCCCAGCCGGGACGCCATGGACCGCATGACGGACACGACCGCCGTGGAGGCCTGCCAGAAGCTCGCCAGCGGCCATATGTCCTACATCACCCCCAGCCATGACGTGTGGTTCAAGTGGTCCGCTCCGGATGACCAGGGCGGGGACGAGGCGGAAGCGTGGTACAACCAGTGCTCGGAGGTCGCCTTGAAGGAACTCTCCGTATCCAATTTCTACACGGAGATTCACGAATGCTTCCTGGACCGCGTGGCTCTGGGAACGGGCAGCCTTTTTACCGGAACGTCCGCGGACGGGCGGCTGCTGTTCACGAACATCCCCTGCGGACAATTCGCCTGCGCGGAGAATGCGGAGGGAAGGGTGGACACCTACGTCAGAGAATTTACGTTCACGGCTCATCAGGCACGCAGCATGTTCGGGCTCAAGGCCCTCGGCCCTCGGGCGCGGGAAGTGCTGGAACGCGGCGGCAATCCGTATGCCACTTCCCTGAGGTTTCTTCACGTGGTGCGTCCGCGCACCCGGCGCAGCCGCCGCAGGGTGTAGGCGTCCCACATGCCGTTTGAAAGCGTTTACCTGTCTCTGGACGACCAGGTGATCGTGGAGGAAGGGGGGTACATGGAATTTCCGTACCTGGTCACCCGGTTCCTGAAATGGGGAAACGGCCCGTACGGGCTGGCTCCCGGCAGGCTGGTTTTTCCCGCCATCCAGCAGGCGCAGTTCCTGAACCGTATTCTGGACACGCTGGGAGAGGTAGCCGCCTTCCCCCGCATTCTGGAACTGGCCAGCCAGATCGGGGAGGTGGACCTGAGGGCTGGCGGCAGAACGGTGATTACGCCGGAGGCCGCCTCCCTCCATCTGCCGCGGGAATGGGCCACGCAGGGCAGGTACGACATAGGGATGGACCGCCTGGCCCAGAAGCAGGAGGCCATCAAGCGGGCCTACTACCTGCCCATGCTGGAACTGTGGAGCGGCCACCACGGCAGCATGACCGCCACGGAAGTAATGGCCCGGGAAAACGAGCGCGTGCTCATGTTCTCCCCGTCTTTCACCCTGTTCGTGAGCGACCTGTATTCCACCATGGCGCGCATCTTTTCCCTCCTGTTCCGCATGGGCAAATTCCCCAGGCCGCCCCGCGCTGTTCTGAGGCAGGGGCGGGACGGCACCATGCAGGTGGGCGAACCCAGGGTGGTTTACCAGTCCAAAATAGCCCTGGTGCTGCGGCGTTTGCAGAACGAAGGCATGGACCGCAGCCTGCAGCGCCTGAACATGATGATGCAGGCGGCTCCGGATCTGGCGGATCACGTGGACTGGGACGCCTGCTTCCGCCTCTCCGCACGGGTGGAGGGAGCCCCGGAAAGCATGCTGAAACCCTGGGCGGACGTTCAGGCCATGCGGCGCCGGCGCCAGGCCCTGCAGCAGGCCGCAGAACAGGAACCTGCCGGGGAGGAGGACCCTTACGCCTCCCTTGATCCGTTACTCAGCCAATTAACAGCCATTCAGGAATGAACCAGGATACCATCTTGCAGCAGGAGACCTCCCTGAAGGGGAGGCCCGCCTTAAAAGGCGGCAGCTCCTCCGCGTGTTTGATACGCCGGACGGCCGCGACATCCTCTCCTTTCTGGAAGCTCGCTTCCAGACTGATTTGCCCGTTTTTCAAGGCAGTCCGGGAATTACGATCCCCTGGACGCCATGAGGCGCGATGCGTACAGGGGAGGTATTCCTGTACATCCGCCGCCAGCTCCAGCTAGCCCTTAAAGAATCCACAACAGAAAACAAAAATGATTGATTCCATAGACACCAATGCCGCCGCACCCGCCGGGGATGCGGATTTTTCCTCAGCCGCGCCCTTGAGGCGGAATCCCTGCCGGCTCCATTCCTGCTACTCCCCATTCGTCCGGCCTGTTGGGGGAAGATGGTTCCTTTGTTCCGGAATGGTATTCCCGGTTTGAGGAATTGAAAGGCACGGAAAAATCCCTGGCCAAATTCAAGACTCCGGAAGCCCTGGCCCGGAGCTACACGGAATTGGAACGCCTGCGGCGTTATCCGGGGGTGGATAATGAAGAACAAATGGCGCGTTTCCGCCAAATGGCCGGCCTGCCTGACTCCGAAGAAGACTACTGCCTGGAACGTCCGGAAACCATGCCGGAAGAGGAATGGAACCCTGAACTGGCGGAACGCATGGCCCGCGCCGCCTACCGCTACGGTGTTCCTCCGGAAGCCATGAATGCCCTGCAGGACACGATGGCGCAGGCCTACCAGGAGGCCAGGGAAAAGGTGCAGGAACAGCAGATGGAACAGGAAACCCAGGCGGAACAGTCCCTGCAGAACGAATGGGGCGGCAGCTACGAGCGCAACATGGGCAGGGCCACGGCGGCCCTTCAGCGCCTGGCCTCGGAAACGGGTGTGGATGCGGACGCCCTTCTGGATAATCCGGCCCTGGGTTCCAATCCGGACGTCATCCGCTTGCTGTACCAGGTTTCCCGCCTGCTGGATGAGGCGCCCCTCCATCAGGCGGGAGCAGCCGCTCCCTCCCCGGCTGAGGAAGCCATGCGGATGGAGTCGGACCCCTCCCATCCCCTCTATGAGGCATACATGAGCGTGAACCATCCCAATCACAAGTACGCCAATGAATTGTATGACCGCCTGACTTCCCGGTAACGGCTCCGGTGCGCGGAACGCCGCAGCCGGATAAAACAAGCCCGGCGGAAGGGGAACTTCCGCCGGGCTTAATGTCAGTTTTTCATCAGGGGAAGGTTTCAAGGGCTGGGGCCTTCTTTTTCCTTCCTACCATTAGCGTCCTGAGTGGGTGCTTGTGTTCAAAAAAAGTTGAAAAAAGATTTTTGAGCACCAAAAATTACGGTGTGGAAAAGCGTTCTTCTTATCGTATCGGAACACGTCATTTAAGTTTTGTTGCCCATTCCCTGCGTGCGCCCTGTTCCCGGAAACGGCGCCATAAAAAAATCCTGTCCGGGAAGGACAGGATTTTAAGGGGAAGTGGTACGCGGTATAGGATTTGAACCTACGACCTCCACCATGTCAAGGTGTTGCTCTACCACTGAGCTAACCGCGCGTTTGGAAGTGCGGGCGGATTATTACCCGATTAAGGCGGAAAAGAGCAATACTTTTTTTGAACCCTGCCCATTTTATGGAAAAGCCGGAAAACTTCCGGCCTTGGGAAAGACACTGATTTTTCTTCCTATGCGGCTTGTTTTTGGTAAGTTGAAAGGAACATTTCCAAAGTGCGATGAACAGACATTTAATTTTTGCATTATGCGCCGCGGTGGGATTCAGCGTTTCCGGGGTTTCCCTGGCTCAGGACGTCCCGGCGGACAAGGAAGCCGCCGCCAAAGCGGCCAAGGCCGCCAAGGTGAAATTCCGCTGGGGAAAGAGCCTGAAGAGCGCCCAGAAGCAGTCGGAGGAAACGGGGCTTCCCATCGTTCTTCTCTTCACGGGAACGTCCTGGTGCGGTTACTGCGTCAAGCTGGAAAAGGAAGTCCTTTCCAAGAAGGAATTCAAGCAGGGCATGGATGGCGTAGCCATAGGCGTCAAATTCGAATTCAGCAGTTCGGATTTCAGCAAGTCGAAGGAAGCCAAGACGTACAAGATCACGGGCGTTCCGGCCATGGTCGTGGTGGATGCGGAAGGCAAGGAACTGGGGCGCACGGGTTATGTTCCCGGACGCACTCCTGTCCAGTACGTTGAATTTTTCAAGAAATACGCCCCCAAAACCGCAGAGGCCAAATAGAACTGGTATTCTGACCGAGACATTTCAGGCAGGAGCGACGGCAGAATACCGTCGCTCCTGCTGTTTGTTATAAAGGGAAGAATCTTTTACCGGAATCTTTCCCGTGACAAAAAAACAAAGGATGTCACGGAAAAGTTATGACAGAACCACATTGAATGAAGCTGCCTTACCTTCGGTCTTACTTGCATGCCTGAATTTACAAATGCATTTAGCGGATTGAAGGAAGACCGTATGCTCACTCACAACGAACTGGTGCGCTCCATCCGGTTCATGATCGCGGCGGAATATGAATCCATTCAGCTTTATACCCAGCTTGCGGAATCCACGGACAACAAACTGGCGCAGGAAGTCCTTTTGGACATCACCAATGAAGAAAAGGAACACGCCGGAGAATTTCTCCGTCTCCTCCAGGTACTGGCCCCGGATGAACAGGGGGCCTACGATGAAGGGATGGGTGAAACCAATGAAAAAATTGAGAAATGGAAAGGATCCTGCCAAGACGGCCAGTGTGCCGCCGGCAAGGACGCCCATTGACGGGGACGCCCCGCCGTTTATGGTTGCAACGCCCGGTTTTTCCCACAGGGAGGCCGGGCGTTTGAATATAACGTTTTCTGCCTGGACTGCCTGCCGTATATGAAAGACGGTGCAGGGGAATGAGACGGCGCAGGCTGCCGGGGCGTCCAATGAATTCGGCGGTTTGATTCCTCCTGATAGGAGAAAGGTCCGGAGATGCGGAATTACCCGCGCCCTGTCAAGTTCCCGTGAATGCAAAGGCCGGGAAACCGGGACGCACGGGTGAATACCAATGCCTGTCTGCTCTTCCGTAATTTGGAAATATGTTTTACAAAAGAATGCCGAAAGGGAAGAAACTCTCATTAGACCAGTTTTCGTGGAGAAAGTTCAAAGAATGTCGCGAAAAAATTATGACAAAACCATATTGAATGAAAGAGTGGCGTATTAAGTCATACCCAATATGCCTGAATTTACAAATGCATTTAGCGGATTGAAGGAAGACCGTATGCTCACTCACAACGAACTGGTGCGCGCCATCCGGTTCATGATCGCGGCAGAATATGAAGCTATTCAGCTTTATACCCAGCTTGCGGAATCCACGGACAACAAACTGGCGCAGGAAGTCCTTTTGGACATCACCAATGAAGAAAAGGAACACGCCGGCGAATTTCTCCGTCTCCTCCAGGTACTGGCCCCGGATGAACAGGGCTTCTACGACGAAGGGATGGGCGAAACCAATGAAAAAATTGAAAAACTGAAAGGTTCCTGCAAGAGCGGCCAGTGCTCCTCCGGCAAGGACGCCCATTGACGAGAATTTCTCTTCGTTCATGGTTGAAACGCCCGGTTTTCCTCAGGAAGGCCGGGCGTTTTAATGGGCCGGAGTGCCGGCTTCCAGATCCGCCGCCAGGCGCGCGCAAAAAGCGATGCAGCGTTCACACGGGCGGGATGCGTAATAGGCCGCCGTCCTGTCGCCAGGACGCGCCGTTTCCCCCGCCAGTTGTTCCGGGGTCAGGCCCAGCAGTTCCCGGCAGTACAGCGTGCCGAATTCTTTCTTGAAGTCTGCGGCCAGGGACTGCACCAGGGAAAAGATTTTTTCCTTTTCCCCGGTATCCGGGGAGGTGTTGCCGTGCAGACTGCCGGCTACCATGCTCAACCCGCAGAACGCGCCGCAGACTTCCCGCATGCGGCCGATGCCCGCCCCCAGCGGGGAGGAGAGCCTGAGAGCCGTCTCTTCCGACAGTCCGCAGACATCCGCAAAGGCCGTGAACACGGACTGGGAACAATTGTAGCCCTGGTGAAAGTAGTCCAGCGCGCGGGCTGCGCGGTATTCCCCGGGAATGGTCATGGGCGGCTGTTTATTCGTCTGTTTCCGGAGAAGCGCTTTCCGTCCCTTCCTCCGCCTTCTTCTTGTCCGTCAGCCGCAGCATGATGATGTAGCAGACGGCCAGGACGAGCACGGCCAAAATGAGGGGCAGGCTTTCGCTTTTCACGGTGCGGATCAATTCTTCAGGGGACTTGAGCAGTTCCGGATGCCGTTCGCCGATCCGGTGGCCGTACCAGGCGAGCACGGCGCACCAGGCGAAGGCGCCGAGCGTGGTGACCAGGGAAAACACGCCGAATCCCATGCGGACGATGCCCGCCGGGATGGAGATCAGGTGGCGGATGACGGGGAGAAGGCGCGCAAAAAAGACCCCGGACACTTCATAACGCTGCAGGAAAAGTTCCGCCTTCTCCACCTTGTGGGGCGGCATGAAAAAGAATTTGCCCCAGCGCATGATGACCGGGCGGCCTACAACTCTGGCCACCACGTAGGTAATGGCGGACCCCAGCCAGGAGCCGAAGGTCCCGGCAAGGACGACGCCCCAGAAGCTCATGGGGGCGTCCGGCTGGGCGGAAAGAATGGCCGCGGGGGGAATGACCACCTCGCTGGGCACGGGAAAAATGGAGCTTTCCATGGCCATGAGAATGATGACGCCCGCATATCCCCAGTCCTGGACCCAGGACATCCAAAGTGTGATCAACTCATGCATACCGCGCGTATATTGCATTAAAATCCTTGAAAGAAAAGTCTTTTATTGCCTCGCTGGAGGAGAGCGGATAAAATCCGCAGGCGTACGGCGCGCGTCGTTCCAGAGTATTATGAATCTTTACATTATAGCGGGTGAGAAGAGCGGGGATATTCACGGGGCCTTGTTGCTGAAAAACCTGCTGCGCCTCATGCCCGGACTGGAGGTCCGGGGGCTGGGCGGCGGCGGCATGCATGCGCTGTGCCCGGAGGTGGAAGACTGGGCGGATGAAGCGGCGGTGATCGGCTTTGTGGAGGTGGCCAAAAAATACGGCTGGTTCAGGAAGCGCTTCCTGGCGCTGCTGGAGCAGATCCGCCGTGACCAGCCGGATTGCCTGGTCCTGATTGACTATCCGGGATTCAACCTGCGCATGGCGGAGAAAGTCCGCAAATACTGCCCCCATACCAAAATCGTTTACTTCATTTCTCCGCAGGTCTGGGCCTGGCACCGCGGACGCATTCCCAAAATGGTTCGCACGCTGGACCTGATGATGTGCATTTTCCCCTTTGAAGCCCCCCTGTTCCGGGAGGCCGGATTGAAATCGGAATTCGTGGGGCATCCCCTGGTGGACGAAATCGCCGCCATCCGGAAGGAAGGCGTGCGGGAACCGTCCCTGGTCGGCCTCTTTCCCGGCAGCCGGAACCGGGAGATAGACAGGCATTTCCCCGTATTCGCGGAAGTTGTCCGCCGCCTCTCCCGTACGCGGCCGGACCTGAAATTTGAGACCGCCGCCTCCAATGAGGCCCTGGCGGAAAGAATGCGCGGCATGGCGCGGAAGGCCGGAATGTCTCCGGATATCTTCAACATCACCGTAGGGCGTTACCATGAACTCATGGACCGCGCCGCGGTGGGCGTGGTGGCCTCCGGCACCGCCACGATGGAAGCCGCCCTCCACCGCCTCCCGTACATGCTCGTGTACAAGGTCCCGCTGCTCACGTACTGGATGGCCCGCATGCTCATTAAAATCCGCTTCATCGGCATGGTGAACATTCTGGCGGAAAAGCCCGTGGTGAAGGAACTGATTCAGTTTGATTTCACCCCGGACAAGGTCATTGAAGAAATTGAGCGGCTGCTCGTTCCGGAAAACAGGGATGCGCTGCTGGCGGAAATGAAGCGGGCCTCGGACAGGCTGGGGCAGGGCGGAGCCGCGGAACATGCGGCGCAGGCCGTCTGCCGCCTGCTGAGCGAATAACGAATAGGAGCCTTCATTCATCCGGTCCTGCCTGTGCCGTGGCGGAGACTGCCGCAGAGTGGCATTTCCCCGCGGACCCTTGCCAAAACCGTGTATTTTCTCTAAAATCACGGCACGTTTTTTAGCTCTTATGGCCGGGAAAAAGGAAAGGGATGTCAAAACCAATGCCATGCGGCTGCTGGACGCGCTTCATGTTCCGTACAGGCATTATGCGTATGAATGTACGGAATTTGTGGACGCCCGGCACACGGCGGCGGCCCTGGGACTGCCGCCGGAAAGGATGTACAAGACTCTGGTGACGGAGGGGGCTCCCCGCCAATACTACGTATTCGTCATTCCCATTGATTCGGAACTCTCCCTGAAAAAGGCCGCCCGGGCCGTGGGAGTCAAATCCCTGTCCATGATTCCGGTGAAGGATATTACCGCGGTGACGGGTTATGTCCGCGGCGGCTGTACGGCCCTGGGCATGAAGAAAAAATATCCCACCGTGATTGACTCCGGCGCGGAAGCCCTGCCGGAAATCGTGGTGAGCGGGGGGCGCCTGGGATGCCAGATCGAACTTGCCCCCGCGGATTTGCTCCAGGCGGCGGATGCTTCCTTTGCGGATGTAGCGGAACCGGGCGGCCTCCCGTGAGGGTCCTGTTCAGGAAATGCGGGTATTCCCGGTAAAAAGCTTCCCTGTTAATCGGCCTTGTCCTTCAGGAGCTTCATGGATTGGCACTGCCGGATTCCTTCCCCGGACCACGCGTATCCAACCGCTATGAGGCTGATTTTCCCGTCTCTGGCTTCACAGGTAAAAATGATGCACCAGTCATCCGGAAGGAGAGTCGTACTTTCGGGAGCGGAAGACAAGCCTTCGGCATCCAGCAGGATGTCTGTTCCCTTGACGTTCAGCATCAGGGGCAGGATGCTTCTATGGGCAAACACCACTATTTGATCGCCGTTTCTGATCCCCTTTAAATTTCCTTTCCCTCTGACAAGGGCCGTTCTGACGACATACTTGCCATGATAAAAACATCCGACCGGGTTCAGGAATTTCTGCAGCAGCGTATTGTCCCTTTCAACGGAAATGATGCCTTCCACGGGTATTCCGTGCTGATTGTGCATGCCAACGGCCCATGGCTCTTTTCCGTGCAGATCCGGAGAAAAAACAAAAAACAGGATAAGCATGGCTCCGGGAAGGAGCCATATGCTGATTTTTAGCAAGGTATTCTTTACTCTCTTTGGCATCCCGATTCGCTTCGTATTTCTGCGGATGAAAAATTCTTAAATGGATATCCTTATCTGCATCATGCATTAAGTTATCTTCTAACATTTTTAACGTTTGGTTTCCAGATTTTTTATCCCCGGCGGTTGACTGCTGATGCGTACGGATCATGCTGCCATGCTGGACATTTTGGCGGAGAGCGGCCCGCCCTGCGTCATTTCCGCCATTCCGGAAAAGCCCGCTTTCCCCGGTAAAAAGCTTTCCCGGCAGACTGTTTTTTTGTATTCCTGCCGGAGCCAGTCCTTCCGGTTCCATGAGCGGCCATCTCCTTTTCCATACATGCCGGCCCCCGATGAATGGGGGGCTTTCCTTCCGTTTCCCGTCGTCGTTCCCTGCGCTGGAATGCTTCTCTTTCCGTGCGGAAAAATCAATGAATACTGTCAGGTGATGAGAAGAAAAGACAGGGAAGTCCGCCGGAGGGAAGACCTGCTGGCCATGATCTCGCAGTGCAAGGTGTGCCGCCTTGGCCTGTGGGACGGGGAGGAAGTGTATGTCGTCCCCCTGAATTTCGGGTATGAGGAACGGGACGGAGCCCTGCACCTGTTTTTCCACTGCGCCAGGGAGGGACGGAAGCTGGACATTCTGCGGAATAACCCGAAAGCCGCTTTTGAAATGGACGGGAATCATCTGCTGGTGGAGGGGAATACGCCCTGCCAGTACGGCTATTCCTATTGCAGCGTCATGGGGCGTGGAATGGTGGAAATTCTTGAAAAAGACGCGGAAAAGATTCATGCCCTGAACCGCATCATGCTGCACCAGACCGGACGGGAAGCGGCCTTGACGCCGTCCATGGCGCGCACCGTCTGCGTCCTGCGCCTGAAAGCGGAATCCGTCAGCGGAAAACTCCGTGCGCGGCCGGATGTTCCCCCCGGTCCCGTCGATCGTTGATATTCCTGGTGATTTATGAATGACGACGTTTCACCCTTGTTCATCCGCTGGAGCCTGGTCCACTGGGCGGCGCTCGGGGCGGTGGCTCTGGCCGCCGCAATCCTGCTGTGGGGCGGCCGCCGTCTCCGGATGGAAAAGCGGATACTGGTGGGCAAGGTGCTGGGGGCCGTCTTTCTGCTGACTTTCCTGGCGGAAACGTTCGGGCGCATCGTCCGGGAACACTGGGAGCCCTGGCAGGACAGGCTTCCCCTGCATTTTTGCAGCCTGATGACGCTGGTGTGCTTCATTGCCCTGTGGTACCGCAGGCCCTGGGCATGCGCCGCGGCGTACTTCGGCGTGCTGACGGCCAGCATCCAGGGGCTGATCACCCCCATGCTGTATGAAGGTTTTCCTTCCGCCGCCTTCTTCGCTTTCTTCATAGGGCACGGCCTTCTGTTTATTTCCGCCCTGTATCTGCCGCTGGTGCTGGAATGGCGCGCCCGCCCGTGGGACGACGTGAAAACCCTGCTCCTGTGCGACGCCTACCTTCTCCTGATTATTCCCGTCAATATCTGGCTGGGAACGAATTACGGATTTACCCGGTACGCCCCGGAGGGAAGCGTTCTGGAATACTTCGGTCCCGCGCCCTGGTATCTGCTGACGCTCCAAATCCCGGCCCTGGTCGTGCTGAGGCTGCTGTATCTGACCGTGCGCCCCCGGAAAAAGAAGAGGGAAGAAGAAACGGCGTCCGTTGAAAAACTCCCTGGGCAATAGGGTGAATTTCCTTGCGCTGTGGGATGCGCGTGTTAATCAGGGATGAAGAGTGGAGAGGTTCCGGTCCATGTCTTTCAAAATCCTCTCCCTATATTTGTAATCATTAAATAATGAATGAACCATGAAAATTTTCCCCGCAACTGCCCTGATTCCGTTCCTGTGGTTGGTGCCGGACACGGAGACACGGTCCTCAGATGACGCCCCGGCGCGTGAAAAGGCGGCATCCCCGGAAAAAGGGGAGGTCGTTCCGTGGCGGCGCTGCACCGTATATGCATCCCCCGGCTCCAGGGTGAAGGAGGAAGCCTCCCTGTTCCGCATCCGGGTACTGCGCTCTCCGGAGGGCACGGCTTGCGTTCTGAATGGGGACCGTCCGTTTGAAGTGTTTCCCAAGGACGGAACGCGTCTGGTATTTGAGGAAATGAAAGAGCTTCCCTTGCTCGGAAACGTCCGTGAAATCCTGGATTTGGAACGCCGTGACGACAGCGGGAACATGATGCGGCCCTTCAGTGAATATAAAAAAACTACCGGGTACTTTGACTACTCCCGCACCGTTCCGCGTGAATATCATACCTTCTTCTTCGGAGACGGGGGAGACGTCTTCCTGCTGGAAAAATCACAGGACGCCAGTGCTCCCTCCCTGAAAATAAATCATCATTTCAGAAAACTGCATATCCGTAAATGCAGTCTGGACGCCCGCAAGGGAAAAATCCCGGTGTTTTACTACCGCGGAATCTCCGGGGAGGACCCCCATTCTGGTCAGCGATTTCCTGGGCCTTGTTTCTCTTGAGGACGGAACGCTCACGGAATTGGGGTCTTATGAAGACATGGGACTCTCAAGCATCAAATGGCTGAATGATCATGAATTGTTTATCTGCATGAAAACGAGGAAATCCTCCACATGGGCCGTCTATGACATTCGGCGGAAACGGGAGGCGGCACGGGGATCCACCGCTCTTGACAGCAGTGACGAGTCGTCCGAACGGTTTCTCGGCGACTACATCTTCAGAAAAGGAGCCGTCTATGGCCTGCAATGGAACGGGCGCGTGAAGCGCCTGTATCCGTCCCCGTAATGTCCGTTGCCTCCGGCGGCACGGTCCCATGAAATGACCGGGAACATTCCTGAAGCGGACTGTCTCCCGTGTGCTTTTTCCGCAGGAACCCGTTTTTCAGCTCAGGGACTGGAGGGCCTCCTTCGTGAACTGGCGGATTTCCTTTTCCCGTGAATGGTGGATTTTCTGCGCCCACTCCGCATCCGCCAGCAGGGCGCGCCCCACGGCGATGAGGTCGAACTCGCCTGCCTGCATCCGTTCCACAAGGGGCTCGATGCTGGCCGTTTCCGCCTCCGGGCCTCCGTCGAAAACATTCGTGAATTCCCGGTTAAGCCCCACGGAGCCGACGGAAATGGCCGGCTTGCCCGTAAGCTTCTTGGTCCAGCCCGCCAGATTCAGGCGGGAGCCTTCGAACTCCGGTTCCCAGAACCGGCGCGTGGAGCAGTCGAAAATATCCACGCCCGCTTCCGTCAGGGGCGTCAGGAAATCTTCCAGTTCCACGGGCGTACGCGCCAGCTTGGCGTCGTAATGCCCGGTTTTCCACTGGGAAAAGCGGAAAATAATGGGGAACTGGCTGCCTACCGCCTTGCGGACGGCATGAATGATGCGGCTGGCAAAGCGGGTGCGCCCCACCAGGTCTCCCCCGTACTCGTCCGTTCTCCTGTTGGTTTCCTTCCAGAAAAACTGGTCGATCAGGTAGCCGTGGGCCCCGTGAATCTCCACCCCGTCGAATCCCAGCCTTTTGGCGTCCGCGGCCGCACGGGCAAACGCGTCGATCACCTCTTCTATCTTGGCGGCGCTCATGGGGTCCGTCGTCTGCCGGAGCGTATTCACGTCAATGCCGGAAGGCCCGATGGGCGGAAGTTCCGGGTTGGGAAGGTTCTCTCCCTTGAACGGCCGCGCCATGCCCACGTGCCAGAGCTGGGGGGCTATCTTGCAATCCGTCGTGTGGACGGCTTCCAGCACTTTTTTCCAGCCCCGGAGCGGCGCGCCGCCGAAAAAATTGGGATAGTTGGAGGAAGGGGAGGCGCTCGGCTCGTCAATAAACGTGCCTTCCGTGATGATGAGGCCCACTTCATGTTTGGCCCGGCGCTGGTAGTAGGCGGCCACCTCGTCCGTGGGCGCGCCGCCGGGGGAAAATCCCCGGGTCATGGCCGGCAGGACGATGCGCGTGGGGGTGTCAAGCTTGCGTGAATGGAAGGGCTGGAACAGGATTTCCATGTCCCTGATCTTGAGTTCATCCTGTGTATTCATGAAATGGAGGCTGTAATGGATGGGCCGGACTGCGGAGTGCGCCGGACATGTACAGGAATGAGACAACTCCCGGCGCGCTCCTGTTCATCCCCGTTCCGGGCATGGGGAAATTCCCGCGTACGCTGCCGCCCCTCCTTTATTCCTGAGAAAGCGCCAGGAAATTGCGCATCATGAGGCTGCCGGACGGAGTCAGGATGGATTCCGGGTGAAACTGGATGCCGTATAGGGGGCGGGTCCGGTGCCGGATGGCCTGGATATGGCCCCGGCCGTCCTCCGCCGTGACAATCAGCTCATCCGGCCAGGATTCCCGTGACAGGCGCCAGGAATGATACAGGCCCGCGGGGAACTCCTCCGGGAGCCCGGCAAAAAGGGGAGACGGGCCGCAGCGGCGTATCTGCGCCCGCGCACCGTGGAGCGGGCTTGGGAGTTGTTCCAGAGCGGCTCCGAAATGGACGCCCAGGATTTGATGCCCCAGGCAGACCCCCAGCACCGGAATATCCGGCGGCAGGCGGCGCAGCAGGCGGAAGGTAGCCCGGTGGCAGGAATCGTGCACCACGCCCGGACCGGGGGAGAGGATGACCTTTTCCCCCTTCCGCACCGCGTGTTCCAGGCCGGGAGAATCATGGGGGACCACGCGCGGAACGGCCATGCCCGTGGCCGCGGCCAGTTCCGCGAGGTTCCAGGTAAAGGAATCCCGGTGATCGATGATCCAGACGTTCGGTTTGACTCATGGCGCGCACATGATAAAGTAAATCCCGCCAATGTACACACGGGAAGAAACCATCCGCCGCATGAATGGCCTGGGCCGGGCCGGCGCTCCGTTTTTCTTCGTGATTTCCCATGATTTGGAGCACAACCTGCTCTTTGAAAGGAAAGATGGGGGGCAGGGGCGCTCCGCGGCCTTTTCCCTGCCGCTGGGGGAACGCGGCGGATTGCGGGACTGTCCCCCTCTCCCGGAGCAAATCCGTTTTGATCCTGTTCCCTGTCCCCTGTCCCGGTATGCCGCCGCCTTCTCTTCCGTGCGCGCCCATCTGCTGCGCGGGGATTCTTATCTGCTCAACCTGTGCGTGGCCACTCCGGTAAAGACTAATTTGACGCTTCCCCACCTGTTCCGCTTCGCGCGGGCCCCGTACAGGATGCTGCTGGGACCGGATGCCTCCGTTTCCGGAGTGCATGGCCGCGCCTGCGCCTGCTTTTCCCCGGAACCGTTCGTGAGGGTGCGGGGGCGGGAAATCGCCACGTTTCCCATGAAGGGAACGGCTGATGCCGCCACTCCGGAAGCCCGGCGCTGGCTGGAGGAAGATGAAAAGGAAAACCGGGAATCCGCCACCATTGTGGACTTGATGCGGAACGACCTCTCCATGGTGGCCTCCCGGGTGCGGGTGAAGCGCTACCGCTACATCAGCCCCGTGGAAACGCGCGGAGGGACGATTCTGCAATGCAGCTCCGAGATTTGCGGCGCCTTGCCTGAAAACTGGCCTTCCCGCCTGGGGGAGATCATGATGGCATTGCTCCCCGCCGGAAGCGTGACGGGCGCGCCGAAGGAAGCCACCTGCCGCGCCATTGCGGAGGCGGAAGACATGGAGCGCGGATTTTATACGGGGATATTCGGCTTTTTCAACGGAAGGGACCTGGACTCCGCCGTAGCTATCCGCTTCATGGAGGAGGACGGGGCGAACCTTGTCTATAAAAGCGGAGGGGGAATCACCGTGATGAGTCGGATGGAAGAGGAATACCGGGAAGCAATTGCCAAAGTCTATGTGCCGTTTGATCTTTGAAACCGTGAAGTGGGCGGATGGCGCGCCCCGCCTGCTCCCCTGGCATCAGGAAAGGGTGGGGAAGGCGATGGAGCTGTACGGCGCGGCGGATGCGCCCGTGCCGGATCTGGCGGCCGTGCTGGCTTTCTGTCCGGCCCCGGCAGCGGCATCTATAAATGCCACATTACCTACGACACGCAGGGACGGGTGAAAGCCCCCGTATTTGCACCCTACCGCCCCCGCAGGGTGAAAAAACTGGTGTGCGTGGAAGTTCCGCACCTGGATTACTCCTGCAAGTGGGAGGACAGGACGGCCCTGGAGGCCGTGGGCGCGGGATTGGGCGGGGATGAGGAAGCCCTCATTCTCCGGAACGGGCTGGTGACGGATACCCGCTACAGCAACGTCGTATTCGGGGACGGCTGCCGCTGGGTGGCTCCGGAGACCTTCCTGCTGCCGGGCACCAAGCGGGCGTTCCTGCTGGAACGGGGAAGGATGGAATGCCGCCCCCTGAAAGCGGAGGACGTGAAAAAGTTCCGCTTCTGTTCCCTGGTCAACGCCATGCTGGACCCCGGCGATGTGGTGGTGCGTACGGAAGACATTCTTCTTCCCTGAGCGATCCTTGTTATTGTGGAAAAGCGCCGTTTCCGGCCGGAAGACGGACGGCGTGGAGCCGTCCCGTGTGAAAGCCATCGTGATGGAAGCCGTGAAGTACTGGGATATGGAGGACCCATGACGAAAATTTCCGGCGCTTGTCACACGGCTTCCAAGGTTGGGACGCCTATGCCTGTTATGCCATGAAAGGATAGGAAGACGTGCCGGATGAAGAAGACGTCCAGCAGCGTGAAAATTGCGGAAAGACGGCGTTCTCCGGATAAAAAACGGCTGCCCCGGAATAACAGGACAGCCGTTTGAACAGGGATTGCTTTTATTTTGCCGTTAAATGGCGCCGCAGTAATGGGCGCAGCACCACATGGCGCGGGGATGGTGGAAGAAGGACTTCCAGAGACTGCCCTTGAGGGTGTTCGCCCTGGAGCCGTCCTTGTTCAGGTAGCCGAACCAGTCGCCGTGCTGCACGTCCTGGAAATGGGAGAAAGCCCAGTTGTGCACCATGTTGTGCCGGATGGCGTAACGTTCCTCCCCGGTAAGCTTGTAGGCGAGGGTCATGGCGATGAGCGCCTCGTCGTGAGGCCACCAGAACTTCATGTTGTGCCAGTATTCCTGAACGGGCTTGCCGTACACGTCCGTATAGTAGAGCAGGCCGCCGTTTTCCTGGTCCCAGCCGCGTTCGAAGGCCCAGTCGATCATGTCGCAGCCCACCTTGATCAATTCCGGGTCATTGCCGCGGCAGCGGGCTTCCTCCAGAACGAACCAGCCACCCTCGATGGTATGGCCGGGGTTCAATGTGCGTTCGTCGAAGTGGTCAATGATGGAGCCGTCCGTTCCCACCACTTCCATCACGGCCTGGATGTCCGGCTTCATGAACAGGGTGCGCAGGTCGCGGATGCAGCGGTCGATCCACCCGGTGTAGAATCCTTCCTCGTCGCCCAGGTATTTGCGCATTTCCTGGGCGGTGGCCAGCGTAATCATGCGCGTTCCCAGCCCGGTTGTGGGGCGGTTCCCGGTGAACTTGGGCACCATTTTGCCGGGCGTGAAGCACATGTCCGTGAAAATGTCGAACCAGTGGCGGGCCGCTTTGGCGGATTCCTCGCTGTCCACGGCTTTCGCATGGGCCGCAAAGGCGATGGCGGCAAAGGATTCGCTGTACGCATAGCGGCGCTTGCGGATGGGAGTGCCGTCCGCCGCCACATGGAAGTACATGCGGCCGTCGGAAGGGTCCACGCATTTGGCGGTCAGGAAGGTCAGGGCGCTTTCCGCCCACTTGAGCCAGTCCGGATTTTTCTCCACGCTGTTGTAGCCATGGTCAACAGCATCCAGGCCATGCGGCCCTGAGCTCCAGACGGACTTGTCCAGC
>VOFH01002607.1_pt1 | contig 57245 bp, 103 predicted proteins | sample 5384091 | NCBI WGS metagenome assembly VOFH01 (sample SAMN12384727, study PRJNA508395) | human gut metagenome | isolation source: healthy gut G | host: Homo sapiens | reverse complement strand
TTACTATGTTTTATTGACATAATTAATACATATTGTTATAGTAGGGTATAAATAAGTTTAGAAGACAAGGTGTTCTAGAACCAGACTTCATCTAGGTTTTAGAAAAGTGTGAAAAATGACATGTCAAAAACGCCCCTTGTTGTGAGGTAGAAAGAGGGGAAGTTATGAAGAAGACATGGTATCTAATCATCGGAGTGGTTCTCTTGGTTATTGGCTGCATAGCCTATGGTTATCATGAACACCATAAACCAAAGACGGCTCAAGAATTAAAGACTGTACGCGTAGCCTATTTACCAATTACCCATGCATTGCCAGTATTCGCTACAAAAAGAATTAGAAACAGCAGATGGTCCTGTTCATGTAGAGCCTTGTTAAATATGGATCTTGGCCAGAGTTGATGGATGCATTAAATACAGGCAAGGTAGATGCTGCATCGGTACTCGTTGAAATTAGGTGTAAAGGCTCGTGAACAGGGCATTGATGTTCGTGCTGCTGCACTTGGTCATACAGAGGGTAATATTATCATCGTAAATAAGGATATTAACTCCGTTCAAGACTTAAAAGGTAAATCCTTTGCTATCCCTCATAAACAATCTACTCAAAAAATTCTCGTAGACCTCATGCTTGAACAAGCGGGTCTTTCTGAAAAAAAGATGTACAAATCGTAGAAATGAGCCCTCCAGAAATGCCTTCTGCTCTATCGGTAGGACAAATTGCTGGGTATAGTGTAGCCGAACCATTTGGCTCTCTAGCCCTTGAAATGGGAGCTGGGAAGGTCTTTGAAGACCCTGACCATCTCTGGCATGATAATATTTGCTGTGCTCTTGTGTTTAATGGTCAATTCGTCGATGAACATCATGACTTGGCAAAAAGCTTTCACAAAAGCCTATCTCGATGCAGGTACATATTTAGACGAGCATCCAAAGGCACAAGAGAAGATTTCCTCAAAGTACATGAAGTTTAATGACCAGTTATTGAACGTTCCCTCAAAGTGATTGGGTTTAAAGATTTAGCCCTTACAGAGGACCGTTATAATGCGCTCGTACATCATATGACACATATTGATTTGATTAAAAAGGTGCCGAGTTATTCAGAGTTTGTAGATACATCGTTGTTACCATAGGAGGGGGACCATGAAGAAATATACATATGTGCCAGGTTCATTTATCGCAGCTTGGCTAATTTGGGAGTTAATCGTTCGCCTCGGCGGTTTTAACGAAGCGCTATTGCCAACGCGCGCCGTATAAGGTGTTGCTCGGCTTTGGGGAACTCATCGGAGATGGCGTCCTCTTTTAAGGATATTGCAGATAGTTTAGTACGCTTCTTTATCGGCTATCTTATTTCCGTTGTAGCCGGTGTATTCTTCGGTCTTATCTTGGGGTTGGTACAAGGGATTTGGAACTACATCAATCCAATCGTTCAAGTCATTCGACCGATTTCTCCTGTGGCGTGGTTGCCGTTCATCGTTCTATTCTTCGGTATCGGTCAAGCGCCGGCTATCGTTATCATCTTTATCGCAGCGTTCTTCCCGGTGCTATTGTCCACCGTGTCTGCTATTCAAAATATTGACCCTGTGTACATCAAGGTAGCGCGCAACTTTGGTATTAAACAGCCAGAACTATTATTTAAAATCGTATTGCCTGCCGTATTCCCTGGTATTGCATCCGGTCTTCACATTGCCCTTGGTACAGCGTGGATTTTCCTTGTAACAGGGGAAATGGTAGGCTCCCAAACAGGCCTTGGCTTCCTCATTATCGATATGAGAAATAACTTGCGTAACGATCTCTTTGATGGTAGCCATTTTGACCATCGGTTTCGTTGGGCTTTTACTCGATTGGGGCGTGTCCCTCATCGAAAAATGGATTTACAAACGTTGGGGTATTGAGAAATAGGAGGTGGCCTCATGGGTTACATTTCGGTGCGCAATGCACACAAGGAATTTATGAAAGATGGGGAACCACTCACCATTCTTGAAGATATTAATCTAGACATTGAAAAGGGGCGAGTTTATTTGCCTCTTAGGCCCTTCTGGTTCCGGTAAAAGTACGCTATTAAACGCTATAGCGGGCTTTGAGCTCGTTACATCTGGTTCCATCACTATCGACGGTGAAGAGGTGAAAGCGCCTCAACTCAGATATGTAACGGTATTTCAAAACTATGGCTTGTTGCCGTGGCGTACGGTGGAAAGCAATATTGAGCTAGGCCTTGAAAGTAAAAAGGTGCCTAAAGAAGAGCGTCCTGCTATCATCGATAAATACGTTAAAATGGTAGGCCTTGATCATGCTCGCAATCGTTATCCAGCAGAACTATCTGGGGGCATGCAACAACGTGTATCCATTGCCCGTGCACTAGCGGTGGATCCAGATATTATCTTCATGGACGAACCACTAGGCGCCCTTGATGCGTTGACACGCATCAACTTGCAAGACGAAATCTCTCGCATCTGCCGCGAAGAAGGTAAAACAGTTGTATTTGTTACCCACGACATTGAAGAAGCCGTAGTTCTTTGCAGACCGCGTTGTAGTACTATCTGCAAATCCAGGTCGAGTACAAACTATAATCCCTGTAAATATCATCGACAGAACAGACCGTACATCGGCTAACTTTGTTAATATTCGTAACCACATATTCGAACAATTCCAACTAGCAAAAGAAGACAAAATCGAGTTCTATATTTAGTTTTATATATCAGTTATATACATCTCAAAAAGAAACACCCAAGAACTTTCTGCTTGGGTGTTTTATAATGCTTTATAATGGACAAAATCCTAAAATAATGTATACTATAAGTAGCTGAAGGATTGTAAGAATTCACTGTAAGCACAAAAAACTCCCTCAAGAACGGCGAAATACTTGAGGGAGTTTTTTATTGCTTACGATCGTCTAAGCTAACGGGGTTAATCACCATGAAACTTCCTATCTAACCACTTGCAAATGAGATAGCTGGTCACATTTACCACGATAGGAATTAGAAGGATTATAAGAATATCTTTCACTGTTGCACCTCCTTTCTGTACCTGATTCCCCAGAATGGAGTGGTGACATCTTGATTGTAGTACATATAACTATATATTTCTTATGCAATTCGTGTAATTATCATGTATAGTAGATATATATCGGTAATAACGTATGAAATTTAAATTGGAGGCTGTATGTCTTTATTTGAGTTAGAGAAGACCTTGTCTTTTGATGAATATATAGCGTCCTTTGATGCAGAGCGTGTAGAGAAGGTGCGCGGTTTTGTAGATTGGCTCTCTCAGTATTCAAGGGAGTCTTGTCCATAATCCGTGGGGTGAGGTTAATCCTGATTTAGAGATTGTCGCAGATGGCTTTGATGCGGCACATGTGCGTCGAGATAATTTGGTCGCTTATTTATTGCCGCGCTTAGGTCGAGCTAAGGTCTTTGTAGTGGCAGAGGCTGTAGGATACCAAGGAGGCCGTTTTACAGGGATTGCCATTACTTGTGAAAGAATGCTATTAGATAAGCACAAAACCATTCGTGCGAAGGATATCAACGACCGATTCGGTTGGAACGTACTAGTTCACCTACTAGCTCTTTGTTAAAAGGAACACAGCAAAAGGATGGTTTTAATGAACCTACTGACACTGTAGTATGGAGTGCCATTGTTGAAAAGGGGTATCAATACCTATGATACATTGTTGTGGAATATATTCCCCTTCCATCCACATAAGGATGGCAACCCATTGACTAACCGCACACCTACGGATAAAGAGCAACAACTAGGTTGGGAGTATACAAAACGCTTGTTAGATTTACATATAGAATTAGGCGGTGTAGAACCTCTTGTGCTCGCCGTAGGGCAAAAGTCTGCTGATACAATGGGCAAATTTGGCTTGTCTGCCATTGGTTTGCGACATCCTGCAAACGGCGGTGCTAAATATCGTCAAGGCTTTGCTGAGGCTATAAAATACATAGGTGATTGAGATTATTAAAATAATAAGTAAATAGTAAATATTTGAGAGTTTTTGGACGTTATTGTGATGCTTGCCGTCATTATTGCTGAGGCGGCTATGTTTTTTTGCCCTACATGCAGTATACGAGTGGCAAAAGGTGGAGCGCATTGCATAAGGTGATGTAATTTATCCTTTATCCCATTATCAGATAAGGATACATTCTCTATGTAATGAAAAAGTTCATGGATACGGATGGACGCCTCTCGTAGAGAGTTTTTCCAGTTTCTATTGTTGTGGCATATAAATGGTTGGTTTGCTTAGCTTTTTTATGGATTGACCGCTTATTTCAAACGGGACCGTATTTAATCGGTTTATGGGTTCTTAAATACTGTTTAGTATTGCTTTTGGCTGTTTATCTGTACGACGACTTCATGATACAGGTGGTGCTGAGCTTGTTGTTGTTTCTCATATTTGTAGGACGATTTTGCTCGCTTTGTTATGTCAAAAGGGGCAACCACAGGACAATCAATATGGTGGTGCAGATGTCATAGATAAACGGCTTGGCTTCTATTATGAAAGTATCCCCTACGATAGTTCGTTAACAATTTTAATTGTTGAATTGTTGTAGTATATATGTATATTTGGCGCACTTTACGAATTATGGGGGAATGAAGTGTTCCCTTCAGGGATGGTTTACAAATGCCATTGTTGGTGAAGGCAGTGAAGAAGCCGCTCGTTTTTTTTGATGCGGTAAATAACAAGGACTATGATAAGGCTTTCACGTATGTGATGAACCGAGTTAGACAAATCCAGTAGAAAACAAAATGGCTCAGAGCTATGCAAAGGTACAAAAGGTGGATATGGTTACCTTGGATTACGGGTGAGTCGTTCAGGTAGTTTAAAACGTATTGTATTTGAAGCAGATTTACAAACCACAAAGGTTGGCGAAGGCATGGTAGAGGCTAAACCGATGAAGCGATATATTTCTCTTATTGAAGAAAAATGGTGCGTGGCATATTGAAGGCTTTTACAAACATTTGCCTGATGATGATAACTAAATATGATGTATAAACACGGTTAGATTTTGATTATCAGCTCAAATTCGTACAGGATTAATGGAATAGCGTTAACATAAGGGTCCTCTTTTGTTAACGCTATTTTTATGTTACAATAACAGTAACGTATGAAAGCGAGGCTTTCATCAGAACGATCGGATTATAATGAACATTAAACGGTAACGAAGAGAACGTAACGTCGCGGCTGACGCGTTTAATGGTACACTATACTCATTTGCACGATGGCAAATGGACAAACAGGACTTGAACGGTAAAATTGATAGCGCATTTTTTTGCGCCCATTTGACGAGACGCTAGTATTTTAGCGCCTTTTTCTTTGTGTGGCCTCCGTAGCATAGATCAATTCAAGTGATAGGTGAGAAAAGAAACTATGTTAAATAAAATAATGAACAAAATTTTAGGAGGAACTGTGAATACAACAGATAATCAGGTTACTGCACAAGTGAAAGCAGAACCAACAGTAGCAAAACCTGCTACTCCGTCGGCTGAAGGCGAACATAAACAGACTCGCCGCCGCACTAAACACACGCCGCCCTGCTGGCGAGAACGTACCGTCAACATGCAGCTGGTGAAGGTGAAGGCACAACACGTCAACGCCGTACAAATACTCAAACAAATGCAAATGGTGGTCGTACTAATACGACACGCCGTACAAATACACGTCGCAATGCTGAGCAAGGTGAAGGTCAAGAACGTACAGAACGTAAACCTCGTCAAAACTCGTACACCACGCGGTGAACGTAGTGAAAATACGCGTAATACGCGCTCTAACAATGGTCGCAATAGTCAAAACCGTAACAACAACCGTCCAAATAATCGTCGTCCACAAACCGCAACAATCAAGAGGCTCCTGTGGAATTTAGTAGGTCGTACACCAAATGGCGCTAATAAAGGGTAAATTCCAAATCATCCCTCTTGGCGGTCTTGGTGAAATCGGTAAAAACATGACCATCTTCCAATATGAGGACGAAATCATCGTTCTCGACTCTGGTCTTGCGTTCCCTAGCGAAGACATGCTTGGCGTAGATATCGTTATTCCTGATATGAGCTATATCATTGAGAATAAGGATCGCGTGAAAGCTGTCGTAATTACCCATGGTCACGAGGACCATATTGGTTCCTTGGCATACCTTATGAAAGAAATTAACTGCCCAGTATATGCAACAAATCTCGTTTGTGGTTTGATTGAAGGCAAGTTTAAAGAACATAAGGTATCTCCAAAATGTCTTCGTACTATTGCTGCAGGCGATGAAGTTCAAATTGGTCAAGTGAAGGTTGGTTTTATCCAAACAAACCATTCCATCCCTGACTCCTGTGCTGTGTACTTCGATACACCAATCGGCACTGTACTTCATACAGGGGACTTTAAAATCGACCAAACGCCAGTTGATGGCCGTTTGATGGATATGCACAAATTTGCTGAACTTGGTAATAAAGGTGTATTGGCCTTGATGTCCGACTCTACAAACGTTGAAAACCAGGTTTTACTGGTTCTGAAAGTTCCGTAGGTCCTGCTATTAAACAAGCTGTTGGAGAAGCAAAGGCCGCGTTGTGTTAGCTACATTTGCATCTAACGTATCTCGTATCCAACAAGCTATTGATGCGGCGGTTATGTTTAACCGTAAGGTTGTCGTTATGGGCCGCAGTATGGTAAATGTTACAGAAATCGCTCAAGAACGCGGTTACTTGAACATTCCACCAAATACAATTATCGACGTAGATGTAATGCACAACTACACAGATGACCAAATTATGATCTTAACAACTGGTTCTCAAGGTGAACCGATGGCAGGGCTTTGTCCCGTATGGCTACAAGCAACCACCGCACTGTAGAGTTGGCACCGAATGATACAGTTATCATCTCTGCTACACCAATTCCAGGTAACGAAGGTGCTGTAGGTAGAACTATCGATAACTTGCTCCGATTAGGTTGTCACGTTGTATATGGTAAAGATCGTGGTATCCACGTATCTGGTCATGCGAGCCAAGAAGAGCTTAAAACAATGCTTAACCTTGTTCGTCCAGAATACTTCATTCCAGTTCATGGTGAGTACCGCATGTTGCGCCGTCATGGTGAACTTGGCGTTGCTATGGGCGTAGATCCTAAGAAAGTCCTTATCGGCGACAATGGTCAAATCTTTGAATTTGATAAAGATGGTGGCCGTAAAGGTGGCCGTGTACAAGCTGGGTGCTATCTTCGTTGATGGCCTTGGCGTTGGCGATGTAGGTAACATCGTTATCCGTGACCGTCAACAATTGGCTCAAGAAGGTATGGTTATCGTTGTAATGGCGATGGACAAAGCTTCTGGTACAATCGTAGCTGGTCCAGACCTCGTATCTCGTGGCTTCGTATACGTACGCGATGCAGAAGAACTTATGATTGCTGCAGAACACCGCGTAGACCAAGTTCTTGAAGAATGCGAAATGCAACGCATCAAAGATTGGACTACTATTAAACAAAACGTACGCGACGCGTTGGGTAAATTCTTCTACGATAAAACTCGTCGCCGTCCTATGATTTTGCCGATTATTCAAGACGTATAATCACATATAATAAACAAAAGTACCGCACCCTATGGTGTGGTACAGTTTGAACATTTTAAAAAGGACCTATGGAATCTACTATAAATAGCGGTGTCATCGCATTTGTCTACTATATAGGGTATTTGAAGTTACCTTTTTAAACTGTTATAATTAAAAAGATACCAATTAATCTATCTTCTTTTATTTAGAATGGAGATTTATGAAACAAACAAATACAAGAGCGATGGTAGAAACAGGATTTGTTAGTGCTATAGGTGTCATCCTTAGTGCTATTAGTGTGTATTTACCAGCTTTCGCTTTTTTATCATTTTTTGTTACACCTGCAGCCATTGGCATAATTGGAACAAAATGGGGTCGCAAGTATAGTATATCGGCAGCTGTTGTTACTACTTTCTTAGCGGTAGTTTTGTTTGGACCATGGAATGGTATACCTGTTGGCTTATTTGCTGCGGTAGGTGTAGGGGTAGGAGAAGGTAACCGTCTTTCTTTAGGGACGATTAAGCGACTACTACTCCCTAGTATTGCTATGTTTGTTGCTGTATTAGTAACTTTAATGGCACAAGTATATGTATCTGGTATTACTCTATCAATGATAGATACACAGATGACCGAGCAAGCTCGTATGATTGCTGATCGAAGCCTTACAGACGAATCCTAATATCACACAGGAACAAGCTAGATTTATTTGTAAAAAATGTAGATAAGCTTGCTACTGGTTTGAAGGATGCGTTTTTTTGTGGCTGTAGCTATAGCTGCAGTATCATACAGTTATATAACTATTCAGATATCTATATGGCTAGGTAAGCGATTACGTATCTCCATACCTCGATTTTTACCAATTGAAGAATGGAGGATGCCTGTCTGGAGTGCAGGGCTATACGCTTTAGGCATTATTGGTATATATGGTACGCCGCATATCAATATGGACTCTTCCTGGGTCATAGCCATTAGTACTAATGTATTACTCCTTGGTAGCTCTATGTGTTCTATTCATGGTTTTGCAGCTTTAGCAGATTTGATGAGTAGTTACCGCATGAGTAATAAATTGAAGTGGATACTGCTAGGTGTGTATGCCTTTTTCTTTGGTCAAGCACTAGCCATATTTGGTGTCATAGATATGTTTTTAGATTTACGGACACGTTACAAAGCGCGTCAATAGTAATAGAAAGGAGGCCGTTATGAAATCCTTTCAACGGAAATGGGAAGGTTTAGAAATTACCATTATTACCGTTATCGTATTATTGTTATTATTGTTGGCCTATTTAAATTGGGCCATTGCAATTCTAGCTTTAATTATCGTGGTAGCGGCGTATTTGGTTAACTATAACACCATTCATAACCGGCGTCGTTTAGCAAGGGAACAGTTTGGGGCGATGATGAAAAACGTCACACAAGCTTCGAACTTTGCCTTACAAAACTTGCCAATGGGGATTGCTCTTGTTAATAAACAAGGTACCCTCGTATGGAATAATAGTGTCTTTGCAGACTGGGTTAAGGTAGACTGGAATAAACTTCAAAAAATGTCTGCTCTTATGCCTGGCTTCCGTATTGATAAAATCTGGGGAAAATCTGGATATATGACGGAACAGTATGGAGATAAGTATTTCCAAATTATTTACAAATTCATTGATCCTCGTGATGCACGACCAGATATTCATAGTGAAGATGAATTAACAGAGCATGCAGTAATGGCGCTTTACTTTAAGAATATTACAGACTTAGAAAAGGCCCGTATTAAAGCCGAAGAAAAACAGCCTGTGTGGGGCATGATTCAAATCGATAATCTCGAAGAATTGACAAAAGGTCTTAGTGACCGCGAGTATACTAGCGTTTGGACAGATATTAATAACATTATTATGGATGAAATTGATAGACAAGAAGGTTTCATTCGTAACTTCCAAGATGATATGTATACCTTTGCTATTTCTCGTGGTGCACTTCATGCGATGGAGGAAGATGGGTTTAAAATTCTTGAGAGAATCCGTAAATTGCCTTCTCCCCGTCAAGTGCCTGCAACGATTTCTATCGGGATTAGCGAGAACGTAGGCTCTGTAAAGAGGTTTCTAGTCGTGCTCGCGCCGCCTTAGATATTGCATTAGGGCGCGGTGGTGACCAAGTGTGTATTATGGATGGTGAAAGTACCCGATTCTTCGGCGGTAATACAGCTGGTGTTGAGAAGAATACCCGTTCGTGCTCGTGTTGTATCAAAGCTTTTCATGAATTATGCTTGATTCCGATAAAATCCTTGTGATGGGTCATAAGCGTGAAGACTATGATGCGTTAGGTGGCATTGTCGGTGTTGTAGCTATTGCGCGTACCTTGGGTAAAGAATTACGCATCGTACTTTCAAAGGAAACAAGCGCCATTGATAAAATGGTGACTGTTCTGAAAGAAAATGAGTTCTGGACAGAACATATCATTACTCCTGAAGCGGCAAAAGCTTGGGTAGATGCTAATACGCTCACCATTGTATGCGATACACATCGCCAAAAAATGGTAGCAGCTCAAGAGGCTCTTGAAATTTCTGAACGACGCATCGTTATCGATCATCATCGTCGTGCAGCGGACTTCGTAGAAAACCCATTGCTTACATACTTGGAACCAACTGCATCATCTACATCTGAGCTTGTTACAGAGCTTGTACAATACGCAGGTGGTGGCGTAAAACTTTCAAAAGCAGAAGCTACAGGCATTTATGCGGGCATCGTGCTTGATACGAAGAACTTTGTGCAACAAACTGGGGCACGTACCTTTGAAGCGGCCGCATTCTTACGCCGTGCAGGGGCAGATATTGAACGCGTTAAACAATTATTTATTGAAACCTTCGATTCTGTTCAATTGCGTGCTAAAATGGTATTTGAAGCCAATCGAACTGAAGGAATTGCTATTTCTGTGGCCCCTGAAGGTTTGAAGGATATGATGGCATTAGCTGCACAAAGTGCAGACATGCTTATCAGTAATGAAGATATTGAAGCAGCCTTTGTACTGTATTCCTTGAATGATGGCGGTATCGGCGTTAGCGCTCGATCCAAAGGCAAGGTAAATGTACAGGTTGTAATGGAAGCCTTGGGTGGCGGTGGTCACAGAACCGTGGCTGGTGCCCAATTACAAGGTATGACGATAGAGGAAGCGAAGAAGGCTATTTTAGACCATGCTCTTGAAGCCCTTCATTCCGCAGAACAAGAGGAGGAACAACAATGAAAGTAGTATTGTTAGAAGACGTTAAAAGGTTGGTAAAAAGGCGAAATCGTTGAAGTTAGCGATGCATATGGCCATAATGTATTAATCAAAAAAGGTCTTGGCCTTGAAGGTACAGCAACTAACGTAAATAATGCGAAACAAAAGCAAGAATCCATCGCTCACAATAAAGCTGTTGCCAATGACGAAGCTAAAATCTTGGCAGCTCAATTGACTAAGGTTGAAGTAACTGTAAAAGTTCGCATGGGCGAAGAAGGGCGTGTATTCGGTTCCGTTACTGCAAAAGATATTTCCGATGCAGCTAAAGCGCAATACAAAGTAGATATCGATAAAAAGAAAATCGAAATCAAAGAACCATTGAAAACATTAGGCGTACATGATGTACTCGTTCGTGTTCATCCTGAAATTACAAGTACTATCAAGGTTAACGTAGTAGCTGAATAATAGTGTTCACCATGCTCTTTGAGTATGGTGAATTCTTTTATCCATAGTGGTTGTATAAAGGGGATTATCATGGATGTACGCATTCCACCGCATAATCTAGATGCGGAAAAGGCCGTTTTGGGGCCTTTATTAACCAATGGATCGAACTCGGGCGCCGTTGTTGATACAGTGACGAGTATTCTAAAATCTGAAGACTTTTACCGCGATGCGCATCGTATTATTTATGATGCTATTTTAGAAATCGTGCATGCTAACAAGACGGCGGACTTTATCACTGTTGGTGAAGAGCTAGAACGTCGTAAAAACTCGATGCGGTAGGTGGTCTTGCATATATTACATCTTTTGGCTAATGAATCGGTGTCCTACAATGTAGAGGAACATGCGAAAATCATTAGTGAGAAAAAGCTCAGTTGCGCCGCCTTATCGATGCAGGGAATAAAATCGTAGGCATGACGTACGCTGGCGAAGATGAGCCAACGGCTATCCTTAACAAGGCGGAACAAATGGTACTAGACGTAAGTGGTCAAACACAGTCCGAATCATCATTTGCGCCAATTGGGGAGGTTGTATTATCTAACTTAGATAAATTGAACAAATTGCAACAGCATGATGGGGCCATTACAGGCGTGCCAACAGGCTTTAAAGATGTGGACCATGTCTTTAATGGTCTACAAAAATCTGACCTCATCCTCGTAGCCGCCCGTCCTGCGATGGGGAAAACGGCTTTCACCTTGAACATCGCTCAAAAACGTAACGATGCTAGACAAGACGGTAGCCTTCTTCTCCCTAGAAATGGGCAAGGAACAGCTTGTTGGTCGTATTCTGTCCTCCGTGGCAGGTGTGAGTTCTGAAAAACTGCGTCCATACAACATGGACCCTACTGACTGGGAAAAGGTTATCGCTGCAGCGGATCGAATGAGTAAATCCAAGCTCTTTATCGATGATACGCCGGGCCTTACCGTACAAGATATGCGCTCTAAATTGCGCCGTCTTAAGGTGGAACATGGTCTTGATCTCGTTATCGTCGACTATATTCAGTTGATGCAAGGCCGCAACTCCGGTAAGGGCAGCGAGAACCGTCAACAAGAGGTATCTGAAATCTCTCGTAACCTCAAATTGATTGCCCGTGAGTTTAATGTGCCGCTCATCGCCTTGTCTCAGTTGTCTCGTAGTGTTGAAAGCAGACCAGATAAACGGCCTGTACTATCTGACCTTCGTGAATCTGGTTCCCTTGAACAAGATGCGGATATCGTTATCTTCTTGTACCGCGATAAATATTACGATGAAAAACTCAGAAAAAGGGGACAACGCAGAAGTCCTCATTCGTAAACACCGTAATGGTTCCGTCGGTACCGTGGAACTCCAATTCGTTGGGGAATTAACACAATTTAGAGACGTGGAATTCCGAGACATGGGGCCGGAACAATAATGAAAACTATCGGTTAGTTCCTATATATTGATGGGGCCCCGTAACATAGCTACATTTTAATTAAAAAAAGGACTATACTTCTTTGCTCCTCGTGACCTGATGTCGCTGCATAAGTATAGTCCTTTCTTTTTTATCACTGTAGATATGAAGGTGTCCCATCAATATAGTGGCACTAGATAGTTTTCAGTGTATTGTTGGAAGAACTGGAAATAGAAGTCTATTGAATTAAGTTATACATGTACTTAAGAGTACCTACTATTAGATTTGATGTCTAATAGTAGGTACTTTTTCATTTTTATGTCCAAAATTTACCACTATAATAACAAACATATGTTTGAAAATACTCTGTATTTTTTTGTTATACTAATCATAGAAATTATTCTTCTTGTGATTCTTGTAAACTTCAGTGTATTTAGCGGTTTGAGGAGGTGTTTGTATGGGTTCAGCTGATACGGATCGAATGTATATGTGCATTGATTTGAAGAGTTTTTACGCGTCTGTGGAGTGCGCCGATTTGGGGCTGGATCCGTTTACGACGCCTTTGGTGGTGGCCGATGGGTCTCGTGGCAAAGGGGCTATTACATTGGCCATTTCACCGGCCTTAAAAAAGTTAGGTGTTAAGAATCGCAGTCGTCTTTTGAGATTCCCTCCGCACATTGAGTATTTGACGGTGAAGCCTCATATGAAGCGGTATATGCAGGCGTCTGCTGAGATTTACGGGACTTTGCTCAAGTATGTGGGCACCTGAGGATGTGCATGTATACTCTATCGACGAGTATTTTATCGATATTACGCCTTACTTTACCGCTCTACAAGAAAACGCCTCGAGAGCTAGCGCAGATGCTACTTGATGCGGTGTTAGAGGCGACCAAGATTTATGCCACCGTTGGGATTGGAACAAACTTGTTCCTTGCCAAGATTGCTCTCGATATTCTCGCAAAACATGCGCCTGATTTTATAGGATATCTTGATGAAAGCCTCTTTAAAGAGAAAATTTGGTATCATCAGCCCTTGACCGACATTTGGCAGATTGGTAACGGCATAGCCAATCGCTTGCACAAGTATGGAGCTTATGATTTGCATGGTATTACCATGGTTCCAGAGGCCAAGTTGTACAAGGAATTTGGCGTTAATGCAGAGCTCATTATCGATCATGCTTGGGGGTCGTGAGCCGTGTACGATTGCAGATATCCATGCGTATCGTCCTATCAAGCATTCTATCTCGCATAGCCAGATTTTATTGCGTAACTATACCTATGAAGAGGCATACGTGCCTATGCGAGAAATGGTGGAGTCCTTGGTATTAGAGCTTTTACAAATCAAAGGGTTACGAACCATATTCATGTTCATATTGGCTATGCAGATGATATGGTGCGCTCTACTGGAGGTTCTAAAAAGCTTAAACAGTACACTGATTCATTGCAAACATTAACGACGGTAGTAATTAAATTATATGAACAACATTGCCATAAAAATGAACTTATACGGCGTATAGGCGTAAGCTTTGAGGATTTAGTCAATCGCTCTGCTATACCTCAGGAGGTAGATTTATTCAGCTCTCTTGCGACGGAGGAAGAAGAAAAGGAACGGCAAGTCCATGAGGCGATGCTGTCTATTAAGGAGCAATTCGGTAAGAACTCTATTCTGCGTGCCTCCAGCTTGCAAGAGGAAGGGACAATGCGCTTTAGAAATACCTTGGTAGGTGGTCATAATGGGGAATAAATAGTGTAATGGATACAATGGCAATTGAACGAAGAACAACAATTGAAAATAGATTAGTCGCATAAGGGAGGTATACATTAATGAAACATCGTATGTCTCGTTTGCAACGAGCAAAACAATTTATGCCCTTTGCGGCATTAAAGGGATTTGAAGTATTACTGGCAGCTGTGGCACGGCCTAAAGAGCATCGTGTAGAGCTATCGGAGGATCAAGTAGATGAGTTAAATAAGGTTTTACAGACTATACATTGCGGAGAATGGGTGCGAATTGTTTACTACAATAAACAAAGATATACAGAGCTTATAGGGGCTGTTGATATGATTAGTGCGCAAATGCACATTATATCTGTTCAAGGCATAGATATTCCCTTTAGATCTATTAAGGAATTGAATCTGTATGATATGACAATATAAAGAGTTGTCTTTATATATGGTTTAAGGGCTAGAGTTAAGGTGTGATTTGGTATACAATGATGAAAAGGGTTGTAATTTAATTATATTCTCGTATAAAAATACCTTATATGATTAGCTGTTATATGACTATATATACTTTTTGTATTGTTTTATGAGAAAGGCGGTATCTGTAATGCATGAGGTCATATCATTACTTATCAATCGCTATGATTTTTTCCTCCAGTTGTTATGGGAACATATAGAAATTTCAGTATTAGCTTCTGTTATTGCTACCATCATCGGTGGATTATTGGGTGTGTTATATACGAATATAAACGGCTAGCTGCGCCCATTATGGTAGTGGTTAATTTCCTATATACGATTCCATCTATATCGATGTTAGGCCTTTTGTTGTATGTATCGGGTGTTGGTAATACGACCGCTATCATTGCATTGGTTATCTATGCCTTATTACCGATGGTACGAAATACATTTACGGGCCTTAATCAGATTGATCGAGCCATGTGTGAAGCGGAATTGCGTTAGGGCTTACGCGGATTCAACGCTTTGTGGAATATAGAGATTCCCTTGGCTATGCCGACTATTATGGCTGGTATACGGACCATGCTCGTTATGACCATTGCCTTGACAGGTATTGCATCTTTTATTGGTGCTGGTGGCTTAGGTGTGGCGATTTATAGGGGGATTACAACAAATCAAAGTGCTTTGACAATTGCAGGCAGTCTACTGATTGCCCTATTAGCTATTACTGTTGATGCTCTCTTTTCTCTAGGTGAAAGAGTAACGCGTATTAGCCCTCATATGAAGCGCTATACGATTATATTTGTGTCGATTATGACGATAATTGCGATGGGTATAGGTGGCTGGGCTATGTATTGCCGTCATGTGAAGACCGATGTTATTCATATTGCAACGAAACCTATGACGGAACAGCTTATTTTGGGGAATATCTTAAAAAGAATTAATCGAGAAGAAGACTGATTTAACCGTAGAGGTTACAGAAGGTGTCGGTGGTGGTACATCAAATATTCAACCAGCTATGCTTTCTGGCCAATTTGATATATATCCTGAATATACTGGTACGGCTTGGTCTGCTGTACTAAAACGTACGGATACGTATGATGAAAAGTCTATTTAATGAGCTTTCACAGGCCTATAAAGAGAAATATAATTTTGAGTGGGTCGGCATGTACGGTTTTAATAATACCTATGGCATAGGGGTGCGTAATGAAATTGCTCAGACTTATGGTGTAAAAAACGTATTCTGATCTTGCTCGTATAGCACCATCCCTAACATTAGGAGGGGAATATGATTTCTTTGGACGTGAAGATGGCTATGCTGGATTACAACGCGTGTATGGCATGAGATTTAAAGCTACTAAAGATATGGATATAGGGCTAAAATATACGGCTATTGGTCGTGATGAGGTGGATGCAATGCCGATATTCACTACTGATGGTCAATTAAGTATTGCACCGATTACGGTGTTACAAGATGATAAACATTTATATCCATCTTATATGTCTGGTAATGTGGTGCGTAGCGAAGTATTGATTGCTCATCCTGAACTGCGCCCTGTATTAGAAAGTTTGAATCATACGATTACAGATCAAGAGATGGCGAAGATGAATTACGCCGTTGAAACGGAACATCAACTGCCAGCTGATGTAGCACATAAATTCCTAGTAGAACGAAATTTGATATAAGGTGAATATAGTTAGAACTAAAGTAAATAAAATTTGATATATGTTGAATATGATTTTGTATTGACATTTAATCTCCTTTGATGTAATATAAACATATGAACAGATATTCATATAAATAAAATATCTGATGAAAAATGTTTAGGAACATATATAACAAGATATGAAACAAGATATGTCTAATAAGTATTAGAAAAATATTACCTATTAACTTTACAATACAGGATAGAAGATTTTCACTATTATCAAAGGAGATATCATGGAAGAAACATTGTTGTTGAAGAATTTGAACTGTCCGAACTGCGCAGCAAAATTGAAAGATCGTATCCGTAAAATGGATGTGGTAGAGACTGCCAATTTTACACTTGCTACACATCAATTAAAATTAACCGGCTCTTGGGAAGACCGTGAAGTTCTTAAACGTGACATTCAAGACATTTGTGATGCCATCGAAGAGGGCGTAACCGTAGCAGATTACGAACGTAAATCTAAAGCGGCTATGGATGATGGGTTCTGACCAGGATCGTGGTAGTGATGCTGTAACAATTGCAGTCATCGTAGCAGGCTTGTTATTCATAGCCTACGAAGGGTTGACATCCCTTTGTTCCATCCATCGGCTTGCCAGAGTCTATCGAAACTCCAATTTACTATATTGCCTATATTCTTCTTGCATTCCCAGTATTGCGCATCGCAGGTCGCAATATCTTAAAAGGCCGTGTTCGACGAGAACTTCTTGATGTCTATCGCTTTACATTGGGCGCTATTGCTATCGATGCATTGCCTGAAAGCCGTAGGCGTTATCTTGTTCTACCGTATCGGTGAGTTCTTCGAAGAAAAAGCAACCGATCGTAGTCGTACAGAAATCATGAACGCTGTCGATATGCGTCCTCAAGAGGTGCGGTTGTAGATACAGACTGCGGTGGTGAAATCGTAGTTATGGCTCCTGAAAAGGTTGAAGTAGGCTGACTATCGAAGTTCGTCCTGGCGATTTAATTCCTCTAGACGGCACAGTGCTTGAAGGTGAAACACGCGTTAATACAGCGCCTGTAACAGGTGAACCTGTACCTGTTCGCGCCGTACCTGGCACTCAACTTATGTCTGGTTGTATCAACGAATCTGGTCGCATTACAATGCGTGTAGATAAGGTTCTTTGAAGAATCCATGGTTACTAAAATTCTTGATGCCGTTGAAAATGCAGCATCTTCTAAACCTAAAATCGACCGTTTCATTACGCGCTTTGCTCGTGTATACACTCCAATCGTAGTAGCCCTTGCCCTTGCTGTTGCGATTATTCCATCCCTCATTACTGGCGAATGGCATAGATGGATTTATACAGCCTTAACATTCCTCGTTATTTCTTGCCCATGTGCATTGGTGCTTAGCGTGCCACTTGCATTCTTCTCCGGTATCGGCAATGCGTCTAAACACGGTATCTTATTAAAAGGTGGTCGTGTTATCGAGGCATTGGCTAATGTGAAAGCAGTAGCTCTTGATAAAAACAGGTACTATTACATCTGGTGAGTTCAAAGTTCACAACGTAGAAACTGTAGGCTCCCATGTAAAGTTCTGGTCAATTATTATCCATGGCGGCAGCTATCGAAGCCGTTTCTACACATCCAATCGCAACAAGCATCGTGTCTGAAGCAAAAAGATCAAGGCCTTACAGTGGAACCTTCTGATTTCGTTCAAGAGTTAGCTGGTGAAGGTATGGTAGGTATGACTGATGGTCAACAAGTACTTATTGGTAACCGTCGTCTTATGGAACGCTATAATGTTCAAGGCTATCCAACAGAAGCTGCTGAATATGGCACAGAAGTTCTTGTTGCAGAAGGCAATACATACTTAGGTCGTATCATCATCGCCGATGAAGCTCGCCCAGACTCTGCTGAAGCGATTGCCAATCTTAATGGTCAAGATATTAAAACTGTTATGCTTACATAAGGATGCTGAAGCAAGTGCGAATTACATCGCTAAAGAAACTGGCGTAAGTGCTGTACGTGCTCAGTTGTTGCCTCAAGATAAATTGTCCGTTGTACAAGATATTCGCTCTGAATATGGTCCAACTATGTTCGTAGGGGATGGCATCAACGATGCTCCAGTACTTGCAGGTGCTGATGTTGGTGGTGGTGCGATGGGTAGCAGTGCTGATGCGGCTATCGAGGCAGCAGATGTTGTGTTCATGCGTCCATCTTTGACTGCTATTGCACATATCCTTGACTTGTCCAAAGCGACATTGCGTGTAAAGCATGGCAAAACGTTGTATTCGCTATTGCTGTTAAAAATCCTTATCATGGCGCTTGGCCTCATGGGCTATGCATCCATGTGGTGGGCAGTATTTGGTGATACTGGCGTATCCATCCTTTGTATCTTGAACTCTGTTCGTATCTTGCGCCGGTGGGTGAAAGCAATTTAAGGTGAAAGCAGAGATTTATAGCTCTGTAGAGAACGAAAGGGTTATAAATTGGAACTAGTTAATACATTCCATCCTCCCTTTTACGACAAAAGTGTTGCTGAATGATTAGGGTTTTATCTTTTTCTAAAGATATAAATAACCCCTAGGTTAGTGGTAACAAATGACTAACTTAGAATCAATGTTCTTGTTATTTTATTGTGTGGATTAAACATTTACGATACTTTTTCGTGAAAAACTATATACATTTGTACATCAAGTAAATAGACATAAACTGTATATGTATGTTCTAGATACACAAAACTTTCACAATTGAATTGAATAATAGCTATAAAATAGTATATAATTTATTAGATGATTACTATAAGTTCGTTGGAAGGAGGGATAGCATGATTACGGTGTATAAACATATAACGAAGAAGAGTTAGTTTCCGATAGCACTGTATCAGATGCCACAAAGGTTCATTTTTGGGTAAATTTGGTGAACCCAGACCCCGATGAGTTATCCCTTATCAATATCCTGACAGAAATTCCTACAGACGTATTAAAGACCGCTCTCGATATGGAAGAACGTTCTCACGTGGGAGTTAGAAGACAATTATATCTTTGTTGTTATCAATATTCCGGTTATCCGCGGTAACGATATGTATGATACAGTACCGCTTGGTATCTTTTGACGCCAGATTTCTTTATTACCATCTGCCTAGAAGAGTCTGAAGTATTGTATCCGTTTATTTCTAATCAGATTTCTACGTTCTATACGTACAAAAAAGACCCGTTTCTTGTTCCAAATCTTGTATCGTACAGCGACTATGTTCTTGCGTTACTTGCAACAAATCAACCGTCGTACCGACGATATTGAAATCCAATTGCGTCATACTACAAAAAATAAAGACTTCTTCCAATTGTTGGAATTACAGAAATCCATGACATACTTTACCTCTGCATTGCGCACAAATGGTACCGTTATGGAACGTCTATTGCGCTTGCGTGGTCATAGTTCCTATAAACACCTCCTCAAGATGTATGAAGAGGATGAGGACTTACTAGAGGACGTTATTATCGAAAAATAAACAGGCCATCGAGATGGTTGAAATGTACTCTAATATCTTGATGAACATGATGAACGCCTTTACATCCATCATTTCTAATAACCTTAACTTGGTTATGAAAATGTTGGCTACCTTAACGATTGCCATGGCAGTTCCTACCATCGTATTTAGTTTGTGGGGGACAAACGTGCCATTGCCATTCCAAGAGGATCCAAATGGCTTCTATGAGGTTGTAGGCATTGCACTACTTTGCTCTATTATTGCCATTATTGGGATGTGGAAAAAAGATTTGTTCTAATTTTTTGAGAGTTAGTTGAATGCTTAATTCCGTAGCAAATAGATGAAAGTATAATTTGATAGTAAATAGTTGAAAACTTAATCAACATTAAATACACATGGAAAAAAGCTGGCTTTTTTCCAGCTTTTTTCTTTTTTTTATATTACGTTGTTGCTTATTATTGGGCCAATCTGATATAATAATACCGTTATGGAGAGGTGTCCGAGTGGTTTAAGGAGCTGGTCTTGAAAACCAGTGACTCCGCAAGGGGCCGTGGGTTCGAATCCCACCCTCTCCGCCACAATTTAGAAAAGCCCTTTAGGTTATGCCTAGAGGGCTTTTTATTGTATTTTGTTAATCTTTGAAGTTTGTAATATACCCTGTATTTATAGTATGATTACTTTATATGTTTTTATTCTGTAGAAAGGAGCTCGTATGAATCGACTTAGTTTCTCACGAACTCAGATTTTAATTCTTGTCAGCGTATGGCTAACATTTTTGATTAGTTTTGTTATGCGCTTATCTTGGGCGTCCTTGATGCCTATTGTTAATGAAGCGTTGAGTTTTACGCCTCAAATGGGTACGGCTTATTTATCCGCCTTTTATATGGGTTATGCCATCATGGTTTTACCAGGTGGTATCTTAGCGGATCGAATTGGTTATCGTTATACCATTTTGTTTAGCTTGTTTGCCATGGCTATTATTACGGCATTAATGAGTACCATCGATAATTACACCTATGGTTGGGTATTGCGCTTCTTATTAGGTATCGTATCTGGTCCAGTTCAAGCATCTTGCTTAAGTGCTATTGGGGATTATTTTGGTCCTAATCAACGTGGTGCTGCAGTGGGTATTTTCATGTCCTGTACATCCCTTGGATTGACCACTGTAAACCTTTACGCACCATATGTAGCTACTAATTATGGTTGGCAAAATGCATTCCTCTTAACAGCTGTATTACCAATCCTTGTTTTCATTCTTAGCTATTTTACTGTTCGTAAACCAAGTGCTGAAATCTTGGCGCAACGAGAAGCAGAGGGTGAGTGCTGCGTCTGCTCATATAGGGGAAAAAACTTCTTTAAAGGAAAACTTTGCTACATGTTTTGAAAAATCGCAATATTTGTTGTCTTGCCTTTGCAGGCTTCTTTTGCTACCGGTGCTACCTGGGCCGTGGCTCAATGGTCAAATTTGTACATGGTTAAACAGCTCGGTGTTAATGCTATCTATGCAGGCCATGTAATGTCTGCCTTTTGGTTTAGCAGCCCTTATTGCAAAGCCGACCATCGGTATTTTGTCGGATATCTTACCGATTAAGAAAAACCATTTAGTGGCGCTTGTTATGTTCTTATTCGCACCAGCATTGATCCTCTTTGCGAGCACTACAAATCCAGATATGCTCTTTATAACAGGTCCAATCCTTGGTATTGGCGCTTTTCATGCATAGTGCATTGACCAATGCTCTCGTAATTCAATCCGCAGCACCTCATTTACGAGGTACAACAGCAGGATTTGTAAACTTATTTAACCAAATCGGTGTTATGTTGGCACCTATGATTTTAGGTAGCATGTTAACTGCTACAGGCAGTTATCAATCTGCATTGATGACCCTTGCCATCGCTCCTGTTATCGGTGCCATCGCATTGTTCTTTTGTACGTCTTAAATAATGTGAAAGTATCAATATAATACATTCATCTGATTGTATAGAAACAAAATATGAAAAAAAGACTGAACAGTTCTCCTAAGGTAGGAGGCTGTTCAGTCTCTTTCGTTTTATATTAGTTATATTGCCTATGGTTTTGTAGTGCGTGATAGTCCGGTTGAGGTCTCCATTCACTCATAGGTGTATTTTGGATCGGGCATATCTTGATTTTGAATATCAAGGATCCAGTCACTAGGTCTTGGACCTTGTGGAGAAGGTGGTGGGACAGGACCATATACACCTAGTTTAGATGGTGTTAACCGTGGTTGATTAGAAGTATAAGGTGATTCTAATTGGTTTAGCGGTTTATATACGCCTGGTGGTGGTTGAACACCAAATAATGGCTTACCTTCTGTAGGAGGTGGTGTATTGATTGGCTTATATGGACGTGGCGGTACATAGGGGTTCGTAGAAGTATATGTAATACGTTCCATTTCCAATGCATTATGTAAAATAAATTGTCCTATTTCAGCTACGGCAGAACCCTTTGTAGCGACATGAGCACCTGTAGATAGGACGGAGCGCTGATTGTTAGCAGTTCCTATAGGTGCACCATTTACTTGGTAGAATTTCGCCGGTGCTACATGCCAATCCATAAGATAAATATCTTTAGATGTATTACCTCGATGATATGTATAATTAGTTGAATAATCAGCAATGATATTCTGATTTTTATACAGACTAATTGTACGAGCGTGAAGCGTACTATACGTAGGACCTGACTTGTGCTAGACTGATGGTACTTAAATCGATATACACAGTCTCTGAAGGGCTATTATAAGCAACTTGGTATTGAGTAGGCTTGTTCTCTAATTCATATTGTGAAATGGCACTAGCAGATTGTAATGTTGCTAATGCTAGTATTAAAAAGGGATATAGTTTTCTCATCTTTGACCTCTCTTATGTGGAATTAGTATACCATAGTCATACATGTAATTCCATGAAAAATGCATATAAAACTCCATAATATGTATATTGTGTATAATCATCTTTTTGTTATATGATTATTGCATAGTACAGGAGGTGTTGATATGGAAATTATCTGTTTTGGCGATAGTATTACCCGTGGTTATGATGTGCCTTATGGCCAAGGGTGGGTTGAAATTTGTGATGCATCTATAGAGAATGTACATTTTACAAATTATGGTGAAGATGGATGCTCTGTGCAAGGCATGATTTATAATATTGAAAAATGGCTGCCTACAGCTGTAGCCGACCCAACGCGTCATATCTTTCTTAATGTGTGGCACCAATGATATATTGCAAGGTCGAGATAGTGCGTATGTGTTCAAGACCTTGGTGAAAAGCCATTGAATTAGCGAGCACAAAGGGGAAGGTAATTATTGGTTTGGAAACACAAATCGATAGCGATATGGATGGGTTAGACCTTGTTGTGCGAGATGTAAATGAACAATTAAAAGCCTATGCAGAAGAGCATGACTTAAAGGTTATAGACTTCTATACAACTTTATATGAAGCAGATCAAATCGGCCAAATTGTCTTTGCTGGTGAAGTACATCCCAATGCGCGTGGCTATCGTTTGATGGCCTATAAAGCGTTAGAAGTATTTACGAGATTATAATTAAAGCATCATAAAACTAATAATTCATAAATTCATCAAGTTAAGGACCTAGTTGGTAATATGCGGCATCTTAATTTGCTTAGGTATGAAGGTTAGCCCTTGATCCTGAGATTTATAATTAGTTAAAATCCCCGAATGAGATACCTCATTCGGGGATTTAGTGATTTATATAGTCTTTATATGTGAAGGCTTGTAGCTTTCACCATTATATTTAATTCGTAACGAATTGTAGTTAGAATTAGCGAGTACGTGCGTTAGATACGCGAGCGGATTGAGCGATTGCGTATGCAGTACCTTTTACTAAATCGTAAGCATCAGCAGTGTTGCCAGATACTGTTACAGCAGCTACAGTGTCATCAGTTACTGCGAACAATGCAGTTGCGTAAGGGTGTTGTGCACCGTTTGGAACAGTTACAGCACCGGATTTTAACAACGATATAACGGTTGCCGTTGTTGAATACATCGTAATGAGCAGCTTGTTTTACACCATCATAGCTTTCATTGTAAGCGAACAATGCAGCTACTTCGCCGCCTGCTACTTGACCAGTTTGTTGCATAGAACGCAATTTAGCAGCTGCTACAGCTGTTGGTTGAGTCATGTTAACAGTGATACGCAAGGAGTTGTTGTTTACAACTGCTTCAGTGATTACGTTTGTAGAGAATACGTTTGCAACGCCGTCACCAGCACGGTTGTAGGAGCTAGCAGTTTTAACTTGGTAGCCGTTAGTGTATGCTGGCAAGTCGTATGTAAGGATTTGCCGTTCAACAATAAGTCGAATGCGTTCAATTGGTTAGTTTTGTAACGGGAAACGTATGCACTGCCGTTGCCATTAGCTGTTACGGAAGTTACAGTTTCTTGGTATACAGGTTGGTTGTTAGTAGCGATAGGGTCCATGATTTGAAGACCTACAGCTGTAGTTTGAGGTGCTACAAAGATTGGGTCGCCCAATTCTTTGGATACAGGCATTTGTTGAGCCATGTCACCTGCTGTGTAAGGTACTGCTGGTAATGGTTTGTAACCAGGGCGTGGTGCGCTTGTTACATAACCAGATTGGTACGCTGGTGTAGCTGCTTGAGGTGCAGCGTAAGTATATTGTTCAGCTGCAGCACGTTCGTAAGCGCGTGCGTTAGCATCAACGGATGCTGCGAAAGCAGAGAAAGACATAGTTGTAGCTGCGAATACTGCGAAAGCAGCTGCTAAATGTTTTTGTTCATAATAATTCACTCCTAAATACATGATTTTTACAAATAACACAAATACTAATCTGTATTATATATGAAATTCTGTTAATTGTAAATAAAATATAAAATATTTTCTTAATTATAAACAAATTTAATCTAATGAGTCAAATATTGTACAATTTGCCTTTAATTACCCCATAATTAGGCACAGAATATCATATTACTATATAATAATACGTAGTATAGTAATATATTATATCGAAAAAAATTAGTTTAAATCTATACCTGAGGAAAAAAAATTTAAAAATAAGATGAAGTTTATGATTTCTATAAATTGAGATGGTGAAAGTTTCACTAGGGAGGTCTCATGAGTATTAGCGTCTATTATGGACGAGCAGGATCTGGTAAGACACGTGCCGTATATGAACGGATACGTCAAGTCATGACCGATTGTCCAGGGGAACCCATAATCTTACTCGTTCCTGAGCCAGCTACGTATCGGGTAGAGCGAGAGCTGGCAGAATTTATGCCTGAAAAGGTTTTTACTACGGTTCGCGTCGTAGGTTTTGGTCGTTTGGGTTACCAAGTATATCAATCCATAGGCTCAAAAGGGGCCGGTCAATCAAGCTTATCTAGCTTTGGCCGGTCTATGTTGTTGCGCCTTGTTATGAAGCGGAAACAAAAGGAGCTAGGTCTCTTAGAACAGGCTACAAAACGTCCTGAGTTTTCTTCTGTATTGCAACAGCTCTTTTCTGAGTTTCGCGCATTCCGCGTCGGTCCTAATGACCTTGAACGTGGGGCACAGTCCGTTAAAAATAAAGTATTACAAAAGAAATTGCAGGAACTTGCCATCTGTATGGCTGCCTATGAAGAGGAAATCAGTCGTCATGGAGAGCGCGACATTGATCCTATCATGGAAATTCGTAGAGGCTTTGCCCCAATCTCCTCTGATGGAAAATAGCCATGTCTTTATCGATGGTTTTCATTGGTTTACACCTACACACTACGAGTTGATTTATACCTTGTTTGATTTGGCTAAGGAAGCGGTTATTACTATCGACTTGCCAATGGCTCCAAAGGCTTTAAATATTGCACGTCGAGGGGAACATCTCTTTAGCCGTCCTTTAGAGATTTACGATACTTTAGTTGCTCGTTATGGATCTAGAATTAATTGGGTTGGTTTTGACGGAAAACGGGGCCCTCAAATCGTTCAAGAATTAGAAGCGAATTACTTTACTAGTCCTAGTAAGCAAAAATTCTACTGATACTACTGTTCCACTTATTCGTGGATATAATCGAGAACGGGAAGCCGATGCGGTGGCTCGCCGTATTTTTAGCCTATATGGAATCTTCTCCAGAGGCTCGATACCGCGATGTGTGTATTATGCTTCGTGAGTCGGAAACTTATGGAGATACCTTAGAGAAGGTCTTCGGTCGTTATGGTATTCCGCATTTTATCGACCGTCAGCGGCCTATGAAAAATCATCCATTAGGCGAGTTGTTGACGGCACTCTTTGATATTGTGCGCCATAGCTACAGTCGAGACAGCATGTTCTTATTGCTTAAAACAGACTTGATGCCTCTTTCCCGTGAGGCCGTAGATGAATTAGAAAACTACGTACTCGAGTTTGGTATCGACCATTATAAATGGGAACGTGAAAGCTGGCCCTATTTACGAGGCTTTCATGAAGGGCAAGATGAAGAAAGTCATGTAGATGCACCGTAGAGCACGTGTCAACCAAGCAAGGCAAACCATTATGGACATCCTATCCCCATGGTTTGACTTTTGCCGCTCATAGCGAAGGTCATACGGGCGCTGAGTGGGGTGCGCAGCTGTATGGTTTCTTAGAAACCTTACAAGTGCCAAGAGCGTCTCTATGAATGGGCAAAAGACGCTGAAACGGTGGGGGATCAAGAGTCGAAAGCCAGCCATGAACAGATGTACAATGCGGTTATTTCTTTCATAGATGAAATCTCTATGGTCATGAAGGATGAAGTGTTGACCCTAGATGAGATGATGTTGCTCCTCGAAGAAGGCTTGAGCGATGTAAATTATTCTATGATTCCTCCGTCCTTAGATCATGTGGTAATCACCACCATCGAACGTGGTTATAGCCAATGGTGGCCTAAGGTGTTCGTTATGGGCCTCAACCAAGGCGTATTCCCACAAAGCATGGGCGATGAAGGGCTTATTAAGGATAAGGAACGTCAAGAATTGGCCGATGCCGGCATTACCCTTAGCTGAAGGGGCTTTGCCGAAGGCTTTCAACGAGAATTTCCTATTATACCTAGCTATGACGCGGGCATCCGATTCCTTGACGCTGTCCTATGCAAGCTTCTGGCGAAGATGGAACCGGTCTTGAGCCATCCCTCGTGGTGAAACGACTAGAATCCCTTTGGTTATGTAGATAAGGCGGTATAGATTTCCACTCTCCATTGCACCTGATACTGAGTCGGATTATGTATGGAGACCTTTACAGAGTTTGTCCCTATTGTCTGAGCGCTGGGGCGCCCTCTTTAGTGGTCATGAGGTCAATCCATTGTGGTGGGGCCTCTATAACTGGGCTCGTGAAAGTGACACCTACCGTCCTCGTTTAGGGGAGGTGTCTCGTGGTATTCGAGATAATAATGATGTACCTGTCATTACGAAGGATTTAGTGAATGGATTGTTCCTATCTAAAGGCTATATGTCTGGTTCTGTAACGCGCCTAGAGAGATATCAGCAATGTCCGTTCAAGTTCTATGCTCAATATGGTTTGAAACTAGAACCGCGTCGTGTACGTTCCTTTGGTGCTCCTGAAATTGGTACATTCCTTCATGCTAACTTAGAGCGTTTAGGTAATTATTTATTGGATAACAATAAACAATGGCGTGACCTTAACGAAGAGGATCAACAAAAATTATGTGCCGCTCCGTGGCGGAAGAAATTTTACAAGAAAATCAGGGCGGCGAGGAAACGAGTGATGCCTACCAAAAGGCAATCGAGCAGCGTGTACAACGAACATTACATGTGACGGTAGACCGCCTTGTTGAGTGGTCGAAGCGCAGTGATTTTGATACGAAATACTTAGAGCAAGATTTTGGTCGTCAAGGCGGCTGGGACCCTATCCGTGTACCCCTTGGGGAAGACCGTTATTTACGCCTCATCGGTCAAATTGACCGTATCGATGAATATACAAGGGATGGTCAAACCTATGGCATGGTTATTGACTACAAATCGGGCGGCGCACATGTGACGGCCCAAGATGTATACTATGGCCTTAAATTGCAGCTTATGACCTATCTATTGGCCTTAGAATCCGCTTATGGCAAAACGCATGGTGGCTCCATGTCACCGGCGGCGGTGGTATATTCCTATGTGAAGAACCCTAAAATTCCTGCTGATGCTCCTATATCTTATGAAGATGCAGTATCTTTTAGCTAAGGAAAGCGACGCGTGGAGAAATAGTGGGTACTTCTCAGACGATGTTGAGTTATTGACGCATATCGATAATAAGTTCTTATCCTATGGTCTTAAACAAGGCCCATATGTGCCAATTGCAACGACGAAAAGATCAAACTATTTCTAGGAATGATTTGCGCAAGGTTAAGAGTCCAGGTGAATTTGATGTGATGTGCCGCTACACCAATCATGTAATGGCTGACATCGGCCGCCATATTGGGGACAGTCAATTCCCAATTCAACCTTACCAGTTAAATAAGAATAGACCTTGTACATACTGTGATTACAATACTGTATGCCGTTTTGACTCTAGTCGAAATCGATATAATTATTTGTCTAAACTGTCCGAAGCGATGCGTTAGAACGGATGAAAGAGGCTCTAAACGACGGAAATAACAGTAGCGACGGAAACAACAGTAGCGATAGAAATAATAGTAACGAAGGAGGTGAAAACCATGGGTGTTAAATGGACGCCAGAGCAAGAGTCTGCCATTATAGCTCCTAAGGACTCGTCCTTAGACAATCAAACCTTGCTTGTCGCGGCTGCGGCCGGTTCAGGTAAAACGGCAGTTCTTGTAGAGCGTATTATTACGCGTCTTAAAGATATGGATAATCCTTTATCCGTACAAGAGCTCATGGTTGTAACCTTTACAAAGGCGGCTGCTCAAGAGATGAGTGCTCGTATTGGTCTTGCTTTGGCGAAAGCCATGGAATCCACCGAGGATACAGCCATGCAAGAGCGCCTTGAACGACAGCTCAATCTGTTGCCATCTGCTCATATTTCTACGTTGCACTCCTTCTGCCAATGGGTGATTCGGTCTTACTTTTACAAGCTAGATATTAACCCGACCGCTCGTATCGGCAACGAAGCAGAAATGGCATTGTTACAACAAGAGGTATTAGCCGATTTATTAACTAAATCCTATGAAGAAGGCCTTTATAATATCTATGAATTGGCGGATTTCTTTAGTGATGATAAATCGGATGTAGGTTTAACGGCGAAGATTATGTCGCTATATAACTACGCCATGTCCCTTGCCAATCCTGATGGGTGGTTACGAAAAGCCCTAGAGCCTTATAAAGAGGCTATGACTGTAAATCCTAGTGATACTCTATGGGGCCAATATATGTGGGACGACAACCATGTAGCTGTTATTGACCGTATTCGTGAGCGCGTAGAGCGGATGGAACAAATCTTATTGGATCCAGTGGGGCCTCATAAATGGCAAAACATATATGACAATCAACTAGCTGCACTAGGCATGCTTTCAAATGCTCAAACTTGGGACGATATGGGCGAAGTATGTAAGCATGTAGATACCTTTATTAAGGACCAGTTCCGCATGGGACCAAAAAGAGAGTCAAGCATTTGATCCCTATATTGGTAGCAGAGTTTAAATCTTTAGGTCCCAAAATAGAGATGACCTCAAAGCGATGCAAGCTTCTATATTCACAGTGCCGGAAGCTACCTTACAAGAGCAGTTCAAGGCTCAATATCCAATCATCGAAGGTTTAGTAGAGCTCACGATTGCGTTCCATAAGGCGTATCGAGATATGAAACAAGAACAAGGTATCATGGACTTTAGTGATTTGGAGCATCTATGTTTGGCCCTTCTCGTTGAGCCGGGCACAGAGGATGACCCTCAGCCGTCCGATGTGGCCCTTGAACTGCAAGATACGTTCAAAGAAATCATGGTCGACGAATACCAAGATACGAATGGTGTGCAAGAGACGATTATTAACTTGATTTCTCGCGTTGATAATCGGTTCTATGTAGGGGATGTGAAGCAAGCGATTTATAGCTTCCGTATGGCTGACAGTTCTCTATTTATGGAGAAATACAATACCTACGGCGACACTGATGCGGTAGAACGCCGTATCGACCTAGCAAAAAACTTCCGTTCTCACGAAAATATTTTGGCCGCTACGAACTTCTTGTTCTATCAAATCATGACGGAAGAGGCGGCGGAGCTCAATTTATACGGAGGCAGAATCCCTTATTCCTGGCCGCATCGTAGAGGATGCGCCTGAGGATTGGGTTGGAGGCGACGTGGAATTGCAGCTCTTAGATGTGAGTAAGGATACCCTCAGTGCTAGTGAAAGCGACGAAGATGAAGGGCGATGACCCTGAAAATAACGAGCGTGAGCTAGATTTCATCATCCAAAAAATTAAGGAAATCCACGGTGCTAAGAAAAAGGTGCAAAATCCAGATGGTACGTTCCGTCAAATCGAATGGCGTGACTTTGCTATTTTGCGTAGATCCTTGGCTGGTTGGGGCACTCGTGCTGTAGAGGCCATGCGCCAAGCGGGTATCCCTGCGGTTGTAAATGAACGAGATGGTTACTTTGAAGCACAAGAAATTCAATTTTACTAGCATTGTTATCCATCATAGATAATCCGAACAAGACTTGCCGATGGCGGCGGTATTGCACTCTGGCCTCGTAGGGGCTTGATGCAAACGAACTAGGTGCACTGCGCCTATCTGGTGAGGTTCTCTTGTGGTCTCTCATGCCAGCCTATGCTAAAGAGGCTCAAGATGAGCGTTTATTAGCGTTTATTGGCCATATGGAGCGTTGGCGTACCTTATCGCGCCGTCACGGTGTGACCGATTTGCTATGGGATATTTACGAATCCCAGGATTATGTAAACTATGTAGGCGCCATGCCGAATGGTCTCGTTCGCCGTGCGAATGTGCTCGCCTTATATGACCGAGCTAAGGGCTATGAGGCCTCTGGCTTCCGTGGACTCTTTAGATTCTTGCGCTTTGTGGAAAGCTTGCGCGATAGCAACCAAGATATGCCCCTTGCCAATGTGGTGAGCGAAGCGGATAATGTAGTGCGCCTCATGACCATCCACAAGAGTAAGGGCCTTGAGTTTTCCTGTAATATTCTTATCCGGGGTGCAAAAGGGATTCAACATGATGGACCTTCGTTCAGAGCTACTCATCGATAAGAATGCAGGGCTTGGTCTTAAGGGATATTTCCCAGATATTCGGGTATCCTTCCCAACTATGCCGTGGTTCTATGTAAAAGATGTAAAGAGAAGCGGCCCTCTAAGCAGAGGAAGAACGGATTCTATGCGTAGCCTTAACACGGGCACGAGATAAGCTGATTATGACAGGTCATTTTAAAGGCTTTAAAAATGCTAAAAGGTAAGTTGAGTACCTTAGGTGAACTCATTAAAAATACAGCGTCAGTAGAAGGTCAACAATTGCCGACGGATATTATCACCCAAGCTAATACGTATCTAGAATGGTTAATTATGGGCTTTACCCGTCATTTGGACGGCGGTAACCCATTGCGCGTAGCCATTGAGTACGAAGGACCGACCTATTTTGACTTACCAGATAAAAAATGTCGCATTAAGGTCGAAGTTCACGATGGCTCTCTCTACGGTGACCTCGATTACAAAGGCAGATATCGATGAAACTACCATTAATAAGGTACGAGAATTACAAGCTGTTAACTCTGTGGAATTACCGCAGGAAATAATAGACCGCTTCAACTATACCTATCCGTACAGTGACGCTACACGGCGCACGGCTAAGATTTCCGTCAGTGAATTGAAACGACGATTCCAAGAACGGGAACTTGAAGCAGGCACTATTGATACCTTGAACGAACCGATTGTAACGGTAGATACAGGCGCTAAACGAGCCGTTTCAGATGCAATCTTAGGTCAAGCTATTAAGCTTAGATATAAATCGTAATGCTGATAGGGATGACACCAATGCTGCTGGTTTACTGTACCAATTAGTACAGTTTCAGCTGATGAATTGGCGAATTCCGTATTCGGTCGCAAGCCGCAAGCACTGCAGTCCGAAGAAGATGTGTTGACAGGGGCTCAATGGGGTACCTTGATGCATGAGGCCATGCAATGGCTACCTCTTGCGCAGTATACCCAAGCTTCTTTAACAAAAGAGCTTGATGCACTTGTAATGAAAGGGACTTTCACAGAGGAAGAACGAAATCTATTAAGCGATACAAGTCTATATAAATTCTTTAGTTCTGACCTTGGGAAGCGTCTTATAAATGCTAAGCGTATTGAGCGTGAATTGCCGTTTAGTATGCTTTTTGAAGGGAAACGCGTATACGATACCTTAGAGGACGGCGAAAATCTATTCCTCCAAGGTATTATCGATACTGCCTTTGAAGAGGACGGTGAGTGGATTCTCGTAGATTACAAGACGGACCGCGTCAAATCTGGGGAAGACCTCATCAAGCGTTATAAAATACAAATGGATCTCTATAAAGAGGCCTTGCAGCGATTGACAGGGATGCCTGTGAAAGCATGTTATATCTATAGCTTCCGTTTGCATGATGCTATCATCATAGACTAGCCTTTGTAAGTATATGCTTAACTTAGTGCTATGCATGAGAAATATGCAGGGACTAGGTAGGTATTTCCTATAAGGTAATGAACATAAAAAAGCTCTCTATTCTTGAATAGAGAGCTTTTATGTTATAGATTGTTATATAGTTTTGTCCTGTAGATTTCTCTACAATTTATTAAATATGTGTAGTATAGGCAAATTCAAAGCCTTTTTCTTTTTGTGTTTTTGCTGGGGCAAATACTTTTTTTTCTAGAACCCGTGGCAATACTTCGATATCTACTGGCATGGATGGGCCTTGGTCGCCATCCATATTAGTAGGTAAATCACCGATATTAGATAATAACTCAATATGAGCCTTTTTCACAGTTAGTGTTGTTGTATAACGGGAGTTGTAGATGGCACCACTAATGATAAGTGGCAATACGCTTAGGATATCGAGGATGAAGTATTCCTTGAATATTATGATGCGCATATAACCATCATCTACAGATGCTTCCGGCATGAAGCGTTCAAAAGCTAGATACTACATTGGTGAGCAATGCAAGAACGAGTGGGGATTTACAGATAAAATCGTCATTCTCTGTTTTGATGCGGTATGTGTAGTCCTTTGTTGTAAATAAGGCTTGCCCTGCGCGTAAGAAGTAGGCTAGAGGGGCCCAAGATGCTCTTTTCCTTTGGGGTAACCTCTTCGATTACCTTTGGAATAACACCGGCTGCGATATTATTGCAGAAATATTTGTTGTTACAACGACCGATATCAATGGTACGTGTTTGATTAATATCAATACGTTTGATAAGCCTGTGTTGGATTCTGATGAATACCAAGGGCACGAGACATATCGTTTACAGTACCAACAGGAATGAAACCAAAAGGTAGATTTAAAGCCACCTTGGGCAATACCGTTAACGGTTTCATTTACGGTGCCGTCACCGCCCATGCAGAATACAGCATCGAATCCGCGTTCGCAAGCATCCTTTGCGAAACGTGTAGCATCGCCTTCACCAGTAGTGAATTTGACCTCAATCGTTTCAAACAAGGTGCTCAATTTCCATTGTAAATCGAGGGCATAGCGACGTGCCGCACCGCCACCTGATACAGGATTTATGATAACTAAACAACGGCTCATGGTACAACTTCCTTACTTTCAAAAATGAGATATAGCTATTATCTATCGTTAAATTGACAGTCTTAGATGTGAGCTCTATAATTATATTATATGCATTAAACCACATATAACATATTTATTCAAAATACAAAATATATCGTACAATATATTATACTCATTTTAGCCGTTCTTTGAAAGTACGAATGATTTGAGGGGATATAAGATTAGGGGATATTAATGGGACGACAAGATTCTAAAGATAAATACAAATTGTCCGCTGTGGACTCTATTGAAAGATTACCGCTTAGTGAACAAGTTTATTTAACATTAAAAACAGCTATCTTAACAGGCGAATTGATGCCACAAGAAAAGCTTAACGAAGTAAAAATTGCAGAACAATTGCAAGTGAGTGCTACACCTGTTCGCGAAGCATTCCGTAAATTGGCTAAAGATAATCTCGTAGTTATTGTTCCTTGGAAGGGTGTTACTGTAAAGGCGGATACTCCTGAAGAGATTATTGCATTGTATCAAGTGCGTGAAGTAATGGAAGGCCTTGGTGCACGACTTTGTGCCCGTCATGCGACTGATGAACAAATTAAAGAGTTGCGTGAAATTTGTAAAGAAATGCATGAAATTGAAGAAGCTACAGAACGCGTTGAAGTAAACAGTCGTTTCCATACTATGATTGCTCATTATTCTGGTAATGAACGCGTTGTAGAATACTTAGCGAGCTTTCCGTGAACGCGTTAATCGCGACATGTACATTAGCTCTTTTAATGCAGTGCGTACTCATGATTGCGACGATGAACATGATCATATCGTAGATGCTATTGAGCGTCATGATGAAGTGGCAGCAGAAACTGCTATGCGTCAGCATATTAATAATGCATTTATCTTCAAAAAGCAAATGCTGAAGTGCAACACAAAAAACTTAATGAAGTATAATGCCTATTGTTGGCATGCTTCATGAAAGGCTCCGCCGTTGGCGGGGCTTTTTTCTGTACGAGCGTTAATACTGTATTTGATTAGCTTAACTTAGCTTTGGCTTAACTTTTTAGTTAGCGTGCTGTTCCTCGTATGACTTAGAAATTCTAATCGTTTATAGTGTGACGTAAGATGAGCATTGCAACTTTTATAATCTATGATACGCAACCTTACAAGCTGAGCTACATCAATTTGGAATGCTTGAGCGATTTTAAATAAAATTTCTAAAGACATGCCGGATATGCCTGTGCCACACTCTAGCTTGCTCAAATAACTGCGGCTAATACCAACGTGGCGTGCAAGCTCGTGTTGGGACATATTTAGAGATATGCGTATGTTGGCAATTTTATGACCTAAACACATATTGATGTTGTAAAAATGGGTCTTCGTAGGTATTTATTCGCAGCTCAGTTAACGGTGTTGTTGCAGGTTTCATAGGGATTCCTTTCTTTTCCCTGCTCTCTAAATATAGTATACTGAGACTGTTGGTCGTTGACTAATATAGAAAACTAGATATTTATCGGTTATTTCAGATAATTACACGGATTGTGAAAATCGTAGGATACTACTGTAAGTATAGGAGGCAATATGGAAAAAATACATTGCAGTTGCCATTGGTGGCGCAGTTGGTGCGTTGTGTCGCATGGCTCTTGGCGAATGGGTTATGACAAAGGTGAGTTCCTTTCCATATGGAACGGTTGTAGTAAACCTCATTGGTTGCCTTATTATTGGCCTTGTACTAGGTCTATATATGCAAAAGCCAGATTTGTCGCAGTTGGCGAGATTTTTCCTCGTTGTTGGTGGACTCGGTGCATTTACAACATTTTCAACCTTTGCCTTTGAAATGTTACAACTCATGATGACAGAGTCCTATGTACAAGCCTTATTCTATGGCTTTGTACAAGTTGTAGGGGGCTTAATCCTTTGCTGGATTGGTGTACTACTTGCGCGTATACTCGGTGCAATCTGATCTTTACTGAATAAGGTGACTTGAGTTACAGCATATATAAAGCTATTTTTATATGATTAATACATAAGACTATTTAGGTCTTATTTGGAAGATATTTATAAACTAATTTGCAAGAAATTCAGAATAGGATTAGGGATATTTGTTGTTATAACATACATTGTATAGAATTCAGAATTTAAAGTTTGAATACAATTTTGGGTCTAATACATTACACAGAATGCTAGATTATAAAGGGAGATATTATGAAATCCATTAGAACACAAGATGCCGTAGGGCATGCGTTAATACATGATTTAGTACGCATCGTCATCGGTGAGGTGAAAGATACGCCATTCCGTCGTGGTCATGTGATTACTGGAAGAGGATATTCCGAAATTACTAGACCTTGGTAAAGAGCATATCTTTGTGATGGAACCTGAGGATGAAGGATTCTTGCACGAAGAGGATGTGGCACGTGCTTTGTACAATATGGCAGGTGGCGAAAATATGCACGATGGACCTATGGCGCAAGGTAAAATCGAAGCTATTGCGGACGTAGATGGTCTCTTTAAAGTTGATGTAGATCGCACATGCTATTAATAGTATTGGTGAGCTTACTATTGTAACAAGATTTAATAATACACCGGTAAAAGTAGGCGATAAATTAGCGGGCATGCGTTGTATTCCATTGTTATTTAGAGGAACAACAAGTAGGAGGATGCAAAAGAAAATTGCTACTGGCACGCCTTTACTCAATGTAAACCCATTTGTACGCAAAACAATGGGCATTGTTACTACAGGTTCGAAGTATTTGAAGGCCGCATTAAAAGATGCTTTCACCCCAATCATTGAAGGAACGTTGTGCAGAGTTTGGTGTGAATAAAGATAGCCCATGAAATCGTAACGGATAATACAGACGATATCGTGGCGGCTATCGACAAGGTAAAAAGCAGCTGGTGCTGATATTATTTTCTGTACCGGCGGCATGAGCGTTGACCCTGACGATTTAACACCAGGGGCCATTAAACGTTATGCAGATCGTGTAGTGACATACACGGATTACCTGTATTGCCAGGTTCTATGGTTTGTATTGCTTACTGTGCTGATGGTACACCGATTCTTGGCGTTCCGGGTGGCGTATTATTTAGTAAACCAACTGCTTTTGATGAAATCTTGCCACGCCTTGTAGCAAACGATGAAATCACAAAAGAGGATTGTATTCGCATGGGCCATGGCGGTTTCTTAGGATAATCCTTTTTATGGAACATCTAAAAACTGTATAAGTCCATACAAAAAGCTGGTAGATATCTACCCGCTTAATTTGTTAATGTCATTATATTATTAAAATGATTTTTTCCCTAGTGTAGGATGGCTACAACGTTTTAATGTTAATGTGTCAATCATGTGGACTGCTTCGTCCAATGTGATATCCTCACGCTTTGTCGGTGTTTCGAGGACAGCCAAAGGATGGTCAGTGCCTACCTCACCAGAGGGCAAATTCATAAATATATTCTTGGTTGATAGTATCGCCAAAAATATAGCCCGCTTGTAAATGTTCTTTATGAATGCGACTCATGGTCTCTCCTTACATAATTTCTTTCAGTCTAAAGTTTAGGTAATCTGCAGATACTAGCTCTAATTTAGTAGAACCAAATTCCTTTGGAATGCGCTTAAAGGATATTTGATCGTGTAAATGTCCAAAGATACAAGTATCTACTTTGTATTGCTCTATAAGGTCCGTGAAACCAGAAGGGGCATTGGACTCGTTAAATGGAGGATAGTGTAACAATAAGATTTTTGTTACTGGTATGTTGTCTATATCTATTGCTGATGGATAGGCCTTATCAGAATCTGTTGTATCAGCCTTTATTAAGCTTTGTTATATCAACATTTGCTTCAGCAGTGATTTCTTCTCTTAGTATATCTACAGCTTTATTCATTTCTTGTAATGCTGCTTCGGTACGCATCAGTTCTCTATCGTAAATGGATTGGTCTGTTTCTGGTGTGAAATGAGAGTCTCCAGGGCAGAGGTAGGCCCGTGTTCCACCAAAGGCAATAATGCGAGGGCCTTCTTCTGTTTGAATGAGTTCTGCTGTACCATGGCCTTGTAAAAAGGTGATAGCATCACCCATGAGATTTCTCATCTTGTTGGCTGATGCCCACCAGTAATCGTGGTTACCGCGAATCATATATTTTTTGCCGGGCATGGATGCAATTTCTTGTAAATCGCAAGCCGCTTCATCAAGGCGAAGAGCCCAACTCATGTCACCTACGAGAAAGACGATGTCATCATCTGTTACACGGTCAGATCCAATCTTCTTTGATGCGGCTCCAGTGATTATCCCAGTGAGGACCAAAAATATCCATCGGCTTTGTCGGAGGATTGCCAGATAGATGGAGATCGCCGATGGCAAATACTTTCATAAACATCCTTTCAAATATCATCAAAATTATTTAGATACAATATGTATATAAAACTATTTTGAAGCGTGGAAGTACGGCGCAATGTCTTGAATGATTTTTGCAGCTCGTTCCTCATCGCAAGTTTGAGGAATTTTGTAACCTACGTAAAGTGGTCGTTGTGACATAACGGGCTACAACCTTGATGTAGTCGTAGCCGTCTTCAAGATTATATACAAAATAGTTATAGGACTGGCTGTAATTGGCGATGCTGCGCAATACATACCGCAATATCTGTTGTAAACGCAATGCAACGGAGCGAACCGGTGCATCTGGCTTGAAGCGAATATTGTATTCAAAGAATCCAATTATAGGATGTGTAGATAAGGTGATGCGCACATCTTGATCTTCGTACAAGAGCCAGCCTTCCATATTTTGAGCCGTAATATCTTCGTGGTAATCGTAATCCTCAAGGCCTATAATTTGGCTGTGAGGGTGGCGGATGGAACCGCCAGACATGTATCCGTGATTTTTGAAGAAGAGTACTGATTTGAACTCTTTCCGTTCTCGTGTTTCACGCCATTTATCTAGGCCAAATTGGAGAATACGAGCCGCTTTATCAACAGGCAATGTAGAAAAATTCGCCTTCGTCCGTTTCTGTTTCAATAATAACCGTTGGCCATGTTTTATCTAATACAGGATATTTGTTCATGAGCCATATGATATGACCTGATGTATCTAGAATATCCGTTAATTTTGAACGATCACAGAAGGGCAGCGCACTTCTTCGTTGCGAATATTAACAGGCTTTGTGCGCCCTAGTGCGATGTTAAATCGTAGTGGTTTATTCATCATATGCCTCCTTCCGTATAAGAAAATCTATACTCTTAATCATACCATAATTAGCCCATTCGTACATGAAATAATGGTATAATAATAGGGTATTATTTTAACGATTAAGGAGGCCTTATGAAACCGACGACGCTCGTATTTCCTATTGATGAACAAAATCGTATATTGCTAGGTCGTAAAAAACGTGGTTTTGGGGCTGATAAATATAATGGATTTGGCGGTAAACTCGAGGCTGGTGAAAGCTTCCGAGACTGTGCTATTCGTGAATTATTTGAGGAATCTGGACTTCATGGTCGCCCAGAAGATTTAGAATGTGTGGCTGCTTTTGATTTTCAATTTCCTTTTGATGAAAGCTTAACCCATGTAGGTTATGTATACTTTTGCGTACTTTCACAGGCAATGTAGAGGAAACAGACGAAATGGAACCTCATTGGCTAACGAGTCGATGAAATTCCCTTATGAGCACATGTGGGATGGTGACCGCCAATGGTTGCCGATGCTGCTAGAAGGCAAGAAGTTAAAAGGGCCTATCGTATTTGGCCGAGATAATAGTACAGTAGATAAGATGGATTTGACCACTGTGGATACCGTTCTTGAAAGCGAACACTTGGCGCGCATTGATCGTATATTAATGGATAATTTATTGTTATAAATATAGGTATTCTTTATAGGTAATATGAATTTATAAAATAGATGGTAATATGACTGATAAAAAAACCTAAGTGGGTGCCACAGCTATTGGCGTGGTATGATGTGCATAAACGGACATTGCCGTGGCGCGATTGCGGAGACCCTTATAAGATTTGGGTGTCTGAGGTGATGAGCCAGCAGACGCGCATTGAGGCGATGAAACCCTATTATGACAATTGGATGCGTTTATTTCCCAACCTTGGAGGACCTAGCAAATGCCTCTGAGGATGAGGTGGTTCACGCTTGGCAAGGGCTTGGCTATTATAGCCGGGCTCGCAACTTGCGCCTTGGTGTAAGGACGTCGTGGAAAACTACGGTGGTATCGTGCCTCGTGACCGCAAGACGATGGAGTCCTTGAAGGGCGTAGGATCTTATACAGCTGGGGCCGTGCTATCTATGGCGTACAACGAACCAGAGGTAGCTGTAGACGGCAATGTGCTGCGCATTTATGCTCGTTTATATCGCATCTTTGATGATATTTTGAGCACTAAAGGTAAAGAAGGCCATAACCGCTATCGTAGAGGAAACATTACCTCACAATCGACCTGGTGATTTTAACCAAGCCTTGATGGATTTCGGCTCTGCTGTGTGCATTCCAAAAACTCCGCGCTGTGGGGAATGTCCTATTGTAAATATGTGCGAAGCATACCAACATAAGGATACGGACAAACTACCTGTGCGCATCAAAAAAACGAAAAGGTTGTAGAGGTGCCTCTATTTGTGGGGTATCTTGCAATACGAAGACTATTATCTATTGCATAAACGCCCGAATCGTGGGTTGTTACGGTCCATGTAAAATTCCCATCTGTGGAAATGGTATCTGCCTTTGACGAAGGGGAACAAGGCCTTGAAGAATTAGTTAAGGACCTAGGTTTTGAACTATCCTTGCAACCAGTATTAGTAAAAAAGAATTAACACATATTTTCTCTCATCGAAAATGGTTTATGAAAGCATTCCGCGGTGATTTAACGTATGCAGGAGATGCTAAGAATATAACGATCGGAGATATCCAAAAGCAATTGCCAAAGGACTGGATGCTCATCAAGCGCGACGAGTTCGCCGATTATGCTTGGGCGGGTCCTCATGGTAAATTGACGGAGATGGCAAAATAATTTGTAGGAGCAATGAATGAGAATTCTATTTAATATCATTTTTTCTGCTATCCTCATAATAGGATTGGTAGGATTTTGGGCGCTTTTCCTCAACCTGTGGAAGCCCAAAAAGAAATGGCCTGCTTGGGTAGGTTATCTAATTATTATCGGTGCGTGGTTCGCTGCCATCCGATACTATATACTCAATCAAGTGGATCATACGGAACGATGTATTATCCGTTGATGAATCTATTCCGTACTGAAAGTTACGGTTTTCTCTTTGGCCTATTCTTGGCTATTCCTGTATTCATCGTCCTAGGTTTACTATACTGGGCGGTTAATAAAATTTGGAGCAAAACGCCAGAGGAAAATAGAACAGGCCGTCGTGCCTTCTTTAGAACGGCAGCCACAGTAGTACCGTTGGCAACAATTGGTGGTTCTAGCTATGCTGCCTATGTAGGTCAACATGAGATTGAGGTCACTCATGAAAGCTTCGGTTATACAACTTACCGCCTGGCTTAAAGGACTATAAAATCGTCCAACTCAGCGATGTTCATGTAGGCCCAAGCATCGACTTAGATGATCTTGATGAAATTTTAAAAGCTCGCCCTTGTAGAAAAGCCTAATCGCGTTGTCATCACTGGTGATTTAATTGATAAACTAGCTTGGTTACCACAAGTCTGTGAAAGACTGACAACCTTTGCAAAACAAATTCCAGACGGCGTTGATTTTATCTTAGGCAATCACGAATACCATCATGATGTAAATAAGGTATTAGACGAACTAAAACATAATACACCAATGAATATTCTTGTGAATAGCAATATTCAAATTATGGGCGGTAAACAACCTGTATATATTGCAGGTGTTGCGTATGACAATGATCGAGAAAAAGAAAAACGTGAAGCTATGATTGATAAGGCTTTATCTGGCATTCCGGACTATGCCTTTGTTATCCTATTGGCACATCACCCTGAATTCTTTGAAGAAGCCATTGAACGTAAAATTCCGTTGACCCTCTCTGGTCACACTCACGGTGGTCAAATCGTATTCATGGGCATGCCATTGGTACCAACAGGTACACCGTATACAAAAAAGGTCGATATGTAGAAGAACAAAGCGTGTGCTACGTTAATAACGGACAGGACACTGGTTCCCAATCCGTATCAACTGCCCACGAGAAATTACAGTCATTACATTCTTTGATGGAGTAGCTTAGAATTAAAGATGAGTTCCTTAGAATAAAAAAGTGAGCTCATTATAGGGATACAATCATGTATAGTAAATCTTTTATCCATAAATTTCTTATATGTATCATTCTACTTGCTCTATTTGATATCTCTCTGCTCTATGATATGACAGCGGATATATATAATGGATATCTCAAAATAGCAATACTAGTGGCAATTGGATGCCATTTAGATATATACCTGGAACTTAGCAAACAAGAAGAACTGATAATACAAGCATTCAAGAATGATACATTTGACGAGACCTATGAACTACTAAATACGAAACATGCTGGCTTTTATCATATCCTTTGAAATATTAATGACTATAAACCTTATAAAATATTAGAAATCCATAGTTGTGATATAAACTAAAATTTTGATTGTCAAATAAGAGAGTGAAAAAATAATTTCCTTTTTTATAAAATCGAACTTATATAAAATTTTGATATATTAGAGTTAAATTTTGATTGTGTTGTATTAAATAAGAGAGTTGTATTAAAAAATGATTTCCTTGTCTATTTTAAAATCGGCGTACCTATAGTGCCTTTTTTATTCCCGATTTAGTTGATTACCTTAGTTTACTTTATGTTTATATAATATTTTTTTCGGTATGACAGTTATATTATTGTGGATGGTATTTAATTGAATGATTGACTAGATCGAAGCGTTCTAGATTATAGATACATTTTATAGGTGTAGATTAATGTATAGTAAATTTTTTATCTACAGAGTTATTATATGTGCTATTCAATTATTCTTATGGATATAGCTCTTATTAGCGCAATGATAACTGGTGGATACGAAGGAAATCTAAAAGCAGCAATACTAGCGGTAATAGTATTCCATATTTTATATATACTTGCTCGTAAACAAGTAAACTATTAATGCAAGCATTTAAGCAAAATGGGTTTAAAGAGATTAATAATCTATTCAATATGACATATGTTTTCTAATCGTATTTTTTATGATATTAATAGCTATAAAAGTTATGAGATATTAGAGCTAAAGTTTTAAGGTTGGTGTGAGAATATGTTTTTAAAAATATATAATTATTTTGTGCGAGGCTTAGTACTTTTTTTACTTATATGTATTCCATATAGTCTTGTCACAAATCCAGAGTTGATTGAAGATGAAGTAGACTTTTATTTCTTTGTTATCGCATATGTATTAATACTTTTGTTTTATGTGGTATGGAACTATATTTATAACTATTTAAGACGTAAAAAGAGGTTATCATTTGTGCATATACATTTACCATTAGTTTTAGAGGCCATCCTTTTTTTCGTGGATTGCTTTATATTGGCTTATTTATAAAATCTTATTAAGGAAAAAGCTTTCACCATTATTAGTATCTTTAATTGCTAATTCTGATTATGGTTTTATGAAAGTTTTTTCCTGGTCGGCAATTATTACATACCCGTTTATGCTGTTTAGCATGTTTTATTTCTTAGATTACATCGCTGTGCCAATTGTATTGGTGTGGTTCTTGCAGCCTGTTTTTGTGTTAGCTGTATTATTAAAACAGCCACCTCATAGTCGCTATTATCAATGGGCTAGAAAAAACAGATGTATGTAGTTCTTTTTATGTTTGCTTACCTAATGTCTGCGCTAATTTTGTTAAAAAGTTAATAAGCTAATATAAGATTAAAGATAGAAAAGCCCCGATATGAAAACGTATCAGGGCTTTTCCGTTCATTTGAGGTATGAGAGGATGTTAGAGATATGTCATAGAGATGAGAGAGTTTTATTTCATGCGAACTGCTTCAGCAAATTCGTCTTCGGTCATGAGTTTTTCTTCCAAGATGATTTCTTTAATAGAGCAACCGCGTTTGTACGCTTCTTTTACAACCTTAGCACTCTTATCATAGCCAATGGTGTTGTTAGGATGTAGCGATCGTAAGGGATTGTTCTACAAAGCAGTTGAGTTTTCAGGTACGAATTCGACACCGTCGATGCAGTGTGTTGTGAAAGAGTTCATAGCGTCTGCGAGGAGGCGACAGCTTTCAACAAAATCATAAATCATGATAGGCATGTATACGTTCAATTGGAACGCACCGCTGCCTGCACAGAGTGTCATAGTCGTATTGTGGCCGAATACTTGGGCGCATACCATGGTTAAACTTCACATTGTGTAGGGTTTACCTTGCCTGGCATGATGGAGGAGCCCGGTTCGTTTTCAGGTAGATGCCATTCGCCGTAACCGCAACGAGGGCCAGAGCCTAAGAATCGAACGTCGTTAGCAATTTTGAATACGGTAGTCGCCAATGTGTTAAGTGCACCGTGAGCCATCATGAACGCATCTTTAAGAGCGAGTCCTTGGAATTTGTTGTTCTTCACGCGGAATGGAGCACCTGTTACCTCTGGCAATACAGTTTCCATAACGTCTAGATAGCCTTTAGGCGTGTTTACACCTGTGCCGACCGCAGTGCCGCCAAGGGCTACGTCGAGTAGGTAGTCAGCGTTTTGAAGGAGCATAGTTTTAGCAGTTTTTAAGCCGTCCACAAAGGCGCTAATTTCTGGTCTACCATGATGAAAGTAGCATCTTGTAGGTGTGTACGACCAACTTTTGCAAGCCTTTACCTTTTTCTTTGCAATTTCTCGAAGGATGCGATAAGGCCGTCTAATGCAGGGATGACGCGTTTTGTAATTTCAAAGTATGCGCAGATATGCATTGCCGTAGGGAATGTATCGTTTGTACTTTGGCCGCGGTTTACATCGTCGTTAGGATGGAGCGGGTTGCTTTCATCTAACTGTTTAGCCCGGTGAGCGATTACTTCGTTCACATTCATATTAGTTTGTGTGCCAGAACCTGTTTGGAATACTGTTAATGGGAATTCATCATTCCATTTGCCTTCCACGATTTCATCTACTACTTGAGCGATGAGTTTCGCTTTTTCCTCAGTTACTGCGCCACACTTAGCATTAGTTAAAGCACATGCTTTTTTGACAAGCGCAAGCGCTTTGATTTGTTCAATAGGGATGCGGTGGTCACCGATCTTAAAGTTATTGAACGAGCGTTGCGTTTGAGGTCCGTAAATTCGTCTAGCGTCGACTTCGACTGGTCCCATTGAATCATATTCAGTTCTTGTTTCCATAATGTTTACAACCTCCTTAAAGACATGCCGACCTTATCGTCGGTACTTTAATTATATAAAATCCTGTATATTTGTACAGAATAAAAGATAATGATTTCTATTTTCATATAGAAGAGAGTTGTATATGCGATTTGTGCATATACATCTTTTTCTCTTCCCCCCCATATATATGCGATGATTTATATTAATTTGTATACATGTTTCATATAAGGTTGATTTGAGAGGGGAAAGGCGATAGTCTAAAAACGACTTAGCGGCCCCGCGTAGCAGGTAAATGGCTTTGGAGGCTTTTGTAGGGCTACCACGCTTAGTAAAGTATTTAGAGTATAGAATAGACCTTTCAAGGTGTTTCTTGGAGGACCTAAACTTTATAATCTTTTATATGTATACATTATAAATATCGCATATATATTGAAATCATCGCTTTAACACGATAAAATGGAAGTAGCTTAGTATATTGTTTTAAGTCTAGTTTCACAGAGGAGGTAAGTACTTATGAAACATGACTTTATGAGCCATGACCTTCATCTGCCGGAACTGACACTACGTGGGATGCTACTTGGTGCATTGATTACTGTAATTTTTACAGCATCTAACGTATATCTCGGTTTGAAGGTTGGTTTGACATTCTCGTCATCCATTCCGGCAGCCATTATTTCAATGGCAATTTTACGTTTCTTCAAGGATTCTAACGTTCTTGAAAACAACATGGTACAAACACAGGCTTCTGCAGCTGGTACTTTGTCCGCAATTATCTTTATCTTGCCAGGTCTACTTATGCTTGTCGATTGGAATGGTTTCCCATTCTGGCAAACATTCTTGCTCTGTGCATGCGGTGGTTCCCTTGGTGTGTTATTCACCATTCCATTGCGTCGTGCCATGGTAGTAAATAGTGATCTACCATATCCAGAAGGCCGTGCAGCAGCAGAAATCTTGAAGGTTGGTTCTCACAATGGTGGCCAAGGCCCTCAATCTAGTTCCGGTATGGGCGATATCGTATCCGGTGGTTTGGTAGCTGGTCTTATCAGTCTTTGTGCGAACGGCTTCAAAGTTCTTGGGGACAGCATGAGCTTCTGGCTTCCTGTAGGTAGCAAAGGTATTACTCAAATTCCATTGGGCTTCTCTACAGCGTTGTTAGGTGCTGGTTACCTTATCGGTATCGCTTCTGGTATCGCTATCCTAGTTGGTGTACTCATCGCTTGGGCTGGCTTCGTACCTTATTTCACTAATATCTTTGCTCCAGATGGCGGTGCTACTGCTAAGTTTGCAATGGCTGTTTGGAAGTCTAAAGTTCGTTTCATCGGTGCGGGTGCTATCGGTATCGCAGCGATTTGGACTTTGATTACATTGATCAAACCTATCATCGAAGGTATGAAAATTTCTGTTAAATCCATGAACAGCAGTTCTAGTGAACGCGAATTGCATCGTATGGATACAGATATGAGTACAAAATCCGTTTTAGGCGTGTTCGCAGTTATTCTTATTGGTTTAGTATTCACATTCTGGGATTTCGTATCTGCAGTACCTATTAGTGCAGGTTTAATGTGGACACTTGTTATCGTAGGTGTTCTCGTAGCATTGCTAATCGGCTTCTTCGTAGCTGCAGCATGTGGTTACATGGCAGGTCTTATCGGTACATCTGCATCTCCAATCTCTGGTATTGGTATCTTAGCGACTATTATTTCTTCCTTAGTGGTATACTTCATCGCTTCTGAAAATAATTTGTTCGCTACAGAAGCAGGCGTACAATTCGCTACAGCTATGGCTATTTTCATGACCTCCGTAGTTATCGCAATTGCATCTATTTCTAACGATAACTTGCAAGACTTGAAAACTGGTCAACTCGTTGGTGCAACACCTTGGCGTCAACAAATTGCATTGTTACTTGGTTCCGTAGCCGGTGCAGTTGCAATTGCTCCAGTTCTTAACTTGCTTTACCAAGCATATGGCTTCACAGGTGCGTTACCACGTGCTGAAATGGATCCCTAATGCTGCATTATCTGCTCCACAAGCAACTTTGATGACTACAATCGCTCAAGGTATCTTCAACTCCAGCATGGATTGGGATTACATCTTGATTGGCGTTGGTGTTGGCGTAGTAGCAATCATCGTTAACTTGATTCTTAAGAGCACAACAGCTTCCTTAACATTGCCTCCATTGGCAGTTGGTATGGGTATCTACTTACCACTCCAACATTGGAAGTGCCTCTCATCATAGGCTCTTTCATTAGCTATTTCGTAGGCCGTTACCTAGTAGCTCGTGCTAAAATACGTGCTGGTGAATTGGCTGAATACGATGTAGAACAATCTAATCGTCGTGGCGTTCTCTTCGCGTCGGGTTTGATTGTTGGTGAAAGCTTGATTGGTGTAATTATAGCTGTTATTATTGTATTGTCCGTTACAACTGGTGGCGGTGAATCTCCACTTGAATTAGTAGGTCCCTCAATTTGAAAGCACAGCACAATGGTTAGGATTGCTTGCATTCATCTTCTCTGGTCTCTACCTTGTTCGTCGTGTTGTAACTCACAAATTCAATAAAGAAGAAGCTTTTAGCAATGAAAGCTGAGCAAGAACAACAATAAGAGGTTAACCAATGAAATTAAAACAGACTGTTCTCATCATGATGGCTGCCGCATTGCCAGTAGTATCCTTCGCAGCAAGCGAAATTCCCGTAACTAAAGACACTGCAACAGTGCAAACAGTTCAAGCTGATACGAAAAAGTAAATCGCAACGATTTAACATACCGTATCTCTAGTACTGCTACACCAGAGCAAAACCGTGCGTTGCGCTCTGTAGCATCTAAGGTTGATCGCGATGCAGTTGAAGTAGTAGCACCAAATGCGGACCGCTATATGGACCGCAAAGAGGTGGCTGTATCTCCAGTGGAATCCACTACAGATCATTTGATCTAGTGTTCCCAACAGTTAAATCTGTTAGTCCAATTGTAGAAAAAAGCAATCAATAATACTATCAAAAAATACGTTGCTAAAGTACAAAATGACGTAGAAAAAATGAATGCCAAAGAATCTGATAAAACAAATGTGGTTATGTACTACGATGTTAAAAACAGATAAAAATGGTATCTTCAGTGTATTGATTCATACGTACACAATGCGTGATCGTGATGCTAATGGCGTCAACTATGTAAAAGGCTTCACATTCAACACTACAACAGGTCGTCAATTATCCTTGTATGACCTTGGTGGTCTTAACAAAAAGAATTAGTGAATGCTATTGAGAATAATCAAGATGTGAAGAATCAATTGGGCGGCGAAGTAAACATCGACAAAATGCCTACTGAATTCTACACAACTGATGACTATTCTGTTGTAATGGTATTGCAACAAGACGTGGATACAATCCACAGTGCAGGTACCGTATATGTACCAGTTGGTAATTTACGTGACCGCCAAAATGATGTAACAAAAAAAATCGAACTGTGTGAATTCGATTATGTGTGTATAGTAACAGACTGTTTAATTGTGAAAGAACCGCTCCTTTGGGGGCGGTTCTTTTTTTGCATTATAGATTTAATAGTAGTCTTATCATACATTTTGATGGGGATACAACAAAAGCCGTGTAAGAACACGGCTTTTGAATTTATTTAATTATTTATTTGTTGTATCGTAGTAGTTTACGCGTGGAGGCAATGGGAATTGGATTGCTGCATCCGCTTTACTGTCTCCGGTTGTGGTAATTCTACGACTACATTGTTTTTGAATTTCTTTTTAAATAGAACTTTCACAGTGTCCTTTTGAACGGAGTCTGCTGTGATGATAAGAGCGCTTGTATCGTCATTCGGACGGATGGAAATGATATTACCTTTTGGCTCTTTAGCTTTGTATAAATCAAGATTTGCATCGGATTGATAATCTTCAAGTTGCGCTTGATTTAATTTACCTTGAGATACTACAATAGAGCACTTTCAAGTTGTGGATCTTGAGTTTCAGAAATTGCATGCGCCACAGCATCAGCTTTTTTGTCTGTTAAAAGAAGCATGTAATTTTCCACCATCCCAGAAGAGGGCACCGTCTTGACGGAATTTGGTGAAATCATTGCCATAGCCTAATGTTTTGTCGATAATAGTAGCTGTTTTGCTTTTTCTACTTGTTGTTTGAACAATGTATTGTGGAAGGCAAGTGCTTGCTCTGTTTGTGTCATGCGGTATGCAATCTCAGCTGCTTCAGCACGAGTTACATATTTTTCAGGGTTAAATAATGTGCCAGGAGCGTAGTTTGTGAAACCAAGGTATGCAAGTTCACGAACTGCGTCTTGAGCCCAAGGAGCCACGAATTTTTGGTCTCCATAAGCAATACTATCAAGTGCTGTTGGATCCTCTGTTGTGTATCCTAAGTAGTGAATGTAGTTGTCTGCTACTACAGCAAATTCTTGGCGAGACATATATTTTTCAGGTTTATATGTGTTATCGCCATAACCGCTGATGATATTTTTGCGCGCTACAGATTCGATAGCAAGAGCGGACCAACGATCAGATGTAATATCTTTAAATTTGCTTGATAAGAAGGCTGCTGTACCATCATCTGTGATGTTGTTGAAGAGAGCAGCTACTTCTTCACGAGTCATAGGTTGGTTAGGTCGGAATGTACCGTCAGAATAACCTTTCATAAGATTTGCTTTTGTTACAGTACTGATAGAGTTGGCAGCCCAGAAATCGCTAGGTACATCAGAGAAGATGTGGGCACGGATTTTTGAATGTCTTGAGGCGTACCAATAGATGTATTCACAACTACAGGAGTAGCAGCTTTAGCGGCATCAAATTTATGAGCCTCTGTTTTAGTTGTTGCTACATTAGAAATATCTGTGTTTATTGTAACTGCTTGTGTGGAGGCTGCTGTAGATGCTTCAACCTTTGTGGAGGCTACTGCAGTGGCAGGAGCATGAGTTGTAGTATTTTGCAGAAGCAAAACCGAAACTTGTTGCCTGGCTAATAATGTGCCAAGAACGAGGGCACGTAATGGGTAAGAGGTATTCTTGTACATAAAAATCCTTCCTAATTATGGTAAAGGCTAAGGCTAGATAGCCTAGAATATAAACTTTCACCAACAATAAAATCTATATCCATTATATAGCGAATAATAAGGCATGCATAGTGATATAAACAAAGCAGCGTAATACTAAACGTATACGCTGCCTTGGTTAGTTGAGTGAACGCCTATTAGCGTTTAACTGTCATTTTTACTTTGGAACCGAATAATTTAGACATTCCTTGTTGTGTTTCTTTAGATGCAGTTGTTACAACAGCATAAAGTTGGTTGTTTTCTACATCTGGGAATGTAGCTAGAATTGTACCAGCTTTTTTCATTTTTGTTGTAGTAGTTGCGGAAGTTTGCATCGATTGCATCGTATTCAGTTTGGCTGTATTGGGATGGTTCAACTACAACATAGTTATTTACAGTAGAATCACCACGGCAGCAAGGTTAGCTTTTACTGTGGAGATATCGCTATCTGTTTTCAATGCTACGTGCAATTGATTGTCACGCCAGTACATTACACCGTAATCTTGGAATGCATCTTCTGTTTTATATGTTTTATTCAATTCATTGAATACTTTATCTTCTAAAGCAGCTTGTTGTTTTTTGATCAAGTGCTTTTAAAGTGCTGCGACGAACAGGGCGAACTGTGCGAGTAGGTTCAGTTTTTGAGCTACTGCAGCATTTTTATTGCCTTTTACGTCTTTTTCAACTTTTTTTGCATCAGCTTTTACGGCTTTGTCAGCTTTAGCTACATCTTTTTAGCATCTTTTACTTACTTTGGATGCATCTTTTTCTGCTGCTGTATCAGCTTTTTTTACATCTTCTTTTACAGCTGTTTCAGTTTTAGCTTCAGTTGTAGTATGTTTTGGTGTTGCAAGGCCAGCACCATTAAGCATGCGGTTTCAAGATTGTTGCCGCTTGTGCTCTTGTTACAGGTTGTTTAGGGTTAAAGTTTTCTGTTGCACCAGATGCTACGATGCCACGTTGTGCCATGTATTGAATATCTGCCAAGTAAGCAGAGGAAATGCTAGCTTCGTCTTTAAATGTTACCTTTTCTGTTTTTACAGGTGTAGAAAGGTTTAATTTTTTAGCTAGACTTGCTGCGGATGCAACGAATTGTTCGCGGTCCATAGTTTTGCTAGGTGTGAAAGCTGTTTTAGATGTGCCTTCCATTACGCCTGCAGCACTTAACTAATTTGATAGCAGAGCTGGACCAACGATCTGCTTCTACGTCAGAGTAGGATGTAGAAGATTCTTTTGTTACGATATCAGCTAATTCTTGTTCATTTAAGTTATGTTGTAATACTTTTGCCGTAAATAGCAGCTGCTTGTTCACGAGTGATTTGAGCGCTAGGTTTGAATGTGTTATCTGCGTAACCAGAAAGGTAACCAGCTTGTGTCATTGCTTGGATAGCATCGCGAGCCCAGTTATCTTTTAGTGTCAGGATATACACCAGCAGGTAAGTTTTCTTTAGCTTTTACAGCTTTTTTACCTTCTACTTTAGCAGCATCTTCTTTAACATCATTTTTTACAGATGTATCAACGCGTTTAGCGTCGTTTTTAACGGATGTATCAACGCGTTTAGCATCGCTTTTAACGGATGTATCAACTCGTTTAGCATCATTTTTGGCAGCTGTATCAACATGTTTTACATCGCTTTTAACGGATGCATCAGCATGCTTAGTATGGTGTTTTACAACTGTAGTTGCATGTTTAGCATCGTTTTAACGGATGTATCAACGCGTTTAGCATCGTTTTTAACAGATGTATCAACACGTTTAGCATCGTTTTTTACGGACGTATCAACGCGTTTAGCGTCATTTTTTTACAGATGTATCTACACGTTTAACATCAGTTTTAACTGCAGTATCAGTTTTTGTAGCAACATTAGATACTTCGGCTTTTTGTGTGCGCCGCAGTTGTTTCGGCGTGAGCCATGCCGAATGTGGAACCGAGGGCTAATGTAATTGCCAAGGATAAAGATAATTTATTTAGTTTCATTGAAAAGGCTCCTTTCAAACTATACTTATATAAAATAAATTATAACACTTTTTAAATTTATACACTACTATAAGAAAATGTAATATATAAGGATAAAAAATTACATGAATTTGAAATTCAAAGCCTATTTATATAAATATTCAATGAATTATAGCGTAAATAACGATATGAGAACTATTGAAAAATACAAAATGATAAACATTCCCAAAATCTAGAGTTTAAGGGGCTTTTACGAGAATAATTTATAAATAAGTAGGGATATGTGATAAAATGCAATGTTTATTATTACAAAAAAAGTCATAACGATATAAGAAATAAAAAGGGTACATACTAATATAGCAATTCTTTGGACATTTTCTATATGATTAATTTATAATTATATCGATAAAGCTTTTGAATATTTATTTGAAAGCATAAGTAATGTTTCGGGCAGAAAATTATTGAAAAACTTTCACTAGAATTCTTGCCATAACACATACATATCAAAATTTTTTATTAGGTTAAGTACTAGAAAAGACGAGGACGATAATATGAAAATTCATCTTTTCCAACAGTGTTTGATTGACATGTTCTACCCACATGTAGGCATGGCTGGTGTAGAAGTACTTGAAAGATTAGGCTGCGAGCTCGTAGTGCCTAAGAAACAAGTATGTTGTGGACAAATGTTCACTAACTCTGGTTACAACGAAGCAGCTATGGATGCAATTAAGAATACAATCGAATGCTTCGAAAACGCTGAATATGTAGTCAGCATGTCCGGCTCTTGCGCATTTGCAATCCGTGATGAATATCATCATTTCTTAAAAAAGATCAACCTGAGTGGTTGGCTCGCGCAGAAAAATTGAGCGGCAAAATTTATGAATTCACTGAATTCATTACTGATGTATTGGGTGTAGAGGACGTTGGCGCACGCTTTAACGAATCCGTTACATACCATACTTCTTGCCACGTTACTCGTTTGATGGGCGTTAAAGAACCTCCATTCAAACTCCTTAAAAATGTTAAAGATATCAATTTGATTGAATTACCACGTGCAGACCGTTGCTGTGGTTTCGGCGGTACATTCTCCGTTAAGAACCCTGAAATTAGTGAAGTTATGACACGCGAAAAAGCATTGGAAATCGCTGGCACAGGTGCTAACGTTATTTCCGGTTCTGACCAAGCGTGCTTGATGAACATCGCAGGTATGCTTGACCGTCTTCACAAAGAAGGCGAAATCGATCGCCGTATCAAAGTAATGCATATTGCTGAAATCTTGAACTGCCGTTAAGGAGGAGACGACATGGCACTTATATATGACAATCGCCCCTATAAAACACGTATAAAAAGAATGTTTGGCTGATGATTTCAAAGTTGCAGCTATTAAAAAAGCACAAGACGTGTTTTATGATAAACGTAATACAGTAGTTGCGGACGTTCCTGAATGGTTAGATTTCCGCGCAGAAGCAGCTAAACTTCGTGATCACGTTCTTAACAATTTGGATTACTATGTAAACCAATTCGTTGAAAACGCTGAAAAAGCTGGTTCTAAAGTTCACTTTGCATTCGACGATAAAGAAGCAACTCAAATCGCTTTGGATATCCTTCGTGAACGTGAAGCTAAAATGATCGTTAAATCCAAAACTATCTTAACTGAAGAAATTGGTTTGAACGAAGTTCTTGAAGAAGCTGGTATCGAAGTAAACGAAACTGACTTGGCGGAATTCATTTTGCAAACTGCAGTGAGCCCACCATCTCACATCGTAGTACCAGGCCTTCACTTTGAACGTAATAAAATCCGTGAAATCTTCGCTGAAAAATTAGGTTATACAGGTACTGAAAACCCTACTGAAATGACTCACTTCGTACGTGGTTATGTACGTGAACGCTTCTTGAAAGCTGACGTAGGTGTTAATGGTTGTAACTTTGCAGTTGCTGCATCTGGTACTTGCACAATCGTTTCCAACGAAGGTAATGGTCGTATGGCTAGTTCCATTCCTAAGACTCAAGTAATCTTCTTAGGTACAGAACGTATCGTTCCTGACTTCAAAGCTCTTGACGTAATGATGGAAATGTTGAACCGCTCTGCAGTAGGTGCTAAAATTTCCAACTACTTCTCCATGATGACTGGTCCTGGTCGTGCTGGCGAAGCTGATGGTCCTGAAGAAACTCACATCATCATTATCGATAACGGTCGTTCCGGTATCTTAGGTGGTACATTCAAGAAATGTTACGTTGTATCCGTTGTGGTGCATGTATGAATATCTGTCCTGTATACCGTCACATTTCTGGTCACGGTTATGGCTCCGTATATCCAGGTCCAATGGGTGCTGTATTGACTCCATTGTTCAAAGGTTACGACGTAGCAGGCGATCTTCCATACGCTTCCACATTGTGCGGCGCATGTACAGAAAACTGTCCAGTAGCTATTCCATTGCATGAATTATTGATGGAACACCGTCATATTATGGCTGACATCGAAAAAACTCGTCCAAAAGCAGAAGAAGCAATCTTCACTGCAGCGGCTAAGATGTTTGGTAACTCCACATTATTCGACCTTGGTACAAAAGCTGGCGCTATCGGTATGAACTTGATTAGTAATAAAAAAGGCAATATGCCTACATGGACTCAAGCTATTCCAGTTATGAACGGCTGGACTAAATCTAAAGAAATGGGTACATTGAAGTTCAAGAAATTCCGTGACTTATATGCTGAACATGAAAAGAACAAGAAGAAGGAGAAAAATAATGGATGAAGCTAAACGTAAACAATTTATTGCACGTTTATCTCGTGCATTAGGCCGTGATCAAGAAATGTGCCCTGCATTTGTAGAGGACTTTGATTACAGCCATGGTCCTCAAGAAACTATGTTCAAAGATTTGAATAAAGATCAAATTTTGACAATGTTTAAGGAACAATGTCAACGTGTTGGTACAAAATTCGTTGAAACTACACCTGATAAATTAGGTGAAACAATTTTGGCAGCTATCGAAGACTGGGGCAATGGTAAGGTTGTATTCCCAAGCACTCCTGAAGTAGACGAATATAAATTAAAAGAATTATTCGAACAAGATGCAGCTAATAATGGCGGCACTCGTACATACTTCCAATGGGACCCAGCTAAAGGCCGTGAAGAATGTATTTCCAACACTGCCAATGCAGATATCGGTATTACATTCCCATACTGCGGTATTGCTGAAACAGCTACTGTAGTACAAGCATCTGGTGAAGAATCTGGCCGTGCTATCAGCTTGTTGCCTACAACACATATTGCTGTATTGTACACTGATACAATCAATCCACGTATGACTCAAACAATGGAACATTTGGCTGAACGTTATCACAACGATCCATCCAAATTCCCTACAAATATCTGCTTGATTTCTGGTCCATCCCGTACAGCTGATATTGAGTTGGTTACTGTAGATGGTGCTCATGGTCCTATCCAAGTAACTTACGTTTTGGTTAAGAATACATTAACTAGGTATAGCTATAACTGAATCACTTTAAAGGTGATCTTCCTTAAGGTCACCTTTTTTTATATGTGTCGATTTCTATTATGATGTAGCCTTTTGGTATCTCTTGGAACTGTATAGGCTTCTGTAGAGCGATGGAAATTAAATGTTTATGGAGGCTTTTGCAATTCTGCATAGATAAACTTGTAAAATTTGAATTGTTTTACTTGCAAAATTTTCGATACATGCTATACTTAGTTCATAACCTATTATTGTGATATGAATTAAAAGAGGTGTATTATGAATATTCCATTCTTTACAGATTACCTCATGTTAAGCAATCCACTAAGTATTGGTATTATCGCAGTGTTTGTACTTGCGTTAATTGGTATTTATGTGTTGCAACGCAAGGGCACATCCTTCGGTAATCTCGTTATTATTGGTACTATTGTTGGTGCCGTACTCGGTATTGCAGTTCAAATCATTGCGGGCTTCCCAGATGATCCATCTAAAGTGGTTTACATCAAAAAAAGTACTAAGTGGTTCTCTCTAGTGGGGGCGGCTTCATCGATTTGATCCGTATGCTTGTTATTCCTATTGTATTTATTTCTATCGTCCATGTTATCTTGCACATGGAGGCGGGTGCTAACCTTAAAAAGTTAGTAGTTGCCATGGTATCTACTAACCTTGGCATGGTAGCTGTTGCTGCTATCGTTGGTCTTATCTTGGGTAATGCCTTTGGTTTAGGTCAAGGTTTTGATGTGGTTGAAGCTGGTAAAAAGATTCGCGAAGTCAAACCAATGGTTGATACATTCCGTGCTTTGATTCCAAGCAATCCAATTCAAGCAGCTGCTGAAACAAATGTTATTGGCATCGTAGTATTTGCCATTATCTTGGGTAGCGTTGCTCGTTTGTTGAAGAAAACAGGCACAAATAGCATGGAAATCTTCACTAAGTTATTTGATGAACTTCATCAATTGAATTTCTTGGGTAGCAGACTTCATTATTGGTCTTATGCCATACGGCGTAGTTGCATTGTTGGCATCTACATTGGCAACACGTGGCCTGCACAAGCTATCTTAGACATGGGTCTATTCGTAGTATTGCTTTACGTTGGTCTTTTGATTATGTTCGTTGTTCAAGCTATCTTAATTGCTAGCTTTGGTTATAATCCGATTACATACTTCAAAAAGCAAAAGCTCCGCTTTTGTTAGCTTTTACATCCGTTCCTCTATGGGCGTATTACCATTGACTGTGGAAACTTTGACAAAACGTCTTGGCGTAAATGCAACAACAGCAAATACAGTAGCATCCTTCGGTACTACTGCAGGCATGCAAGGTTGTGCCGGCGTATTTCCAGCACTTGTCGTTGTATATATCTCCAATGTAGCAAATATTCCGTTCGATTTGACTATGTACATCATGAGTGTTATCGTTATCGCTATCGGTTCCGTTGGTATCGCTGGTGTTCCTGGTACAGCTACAATGGCTGCATCCGTATCCCTTAGTGGTACAGGCCTTGGTGCGTACTTCACATCCATCAGCCCAATCCTTGCTATCGATCCATTAATCGACATGGGCCGTACATGCTTGAACGTATCTGGTTCTTTAACAAATGCTCTCGTAGTAGATAAAATTATGGGAACTATTGATAAAGATGCCTATAACAATCCTAATGAAGGTCGAGTTTAATAGGCAGACTTAGGATTATTTCAAAATAATAGAATGTAATAATAATGAAAGAACAGCCTTTGGACTGTTCTTTTTTTTTACGATTAGATTTTCCATAGCCTTAATTAAAAGTGATTATTATTACAGATTGTAAACATGTTATTTGTAATTGATATTAAAATTGTGAGCTTGGCTACTAACATACATATGCATATATGGTATACTTACCATTACAAAGTTTTGTATTATGCTTAATAAATATAAGCCAAGAGGGTAATAGTATGATTACACAAGAATTGAAAGATCGATTAATTGCAGAT
>VOFH01003502.1_pt1 | contig 57626 bp, 93 predicted proteins | sample 5384091 | NCBI WGS metagenome assembly VOFH01 (sample SAMN12384727, study PRJNA508395) | human gut metagenome | isolation source: healthy gut G | host: Homo sapiens | reverse complement strand
TCTTCCAGCATCACTGAGTGAAAAATACTTGCGATCAGGACCATCTGAGACGGCCTCATTTCCCCATGAATAACCCCTTGTTTTCTAATTTTTGAAGCAGGGGATAAATGGTCCCAGCGACAATCTTATCAAATCCCATCTCTTTGAGACTTTGGATCAATTCATAGCCATAGATGGCCTTTTTGGAAATAATCTCCAGCACACAGCCCTCCAAGACTCCCTTTAGTAATTGGGACTCCTTCATCCTTCTCACCTCTTTCTTCACATATGTCACTAGTTTGTTTTACATACTAGTTTTTTCACTATCAGTATACTCTTTTCTTTACTAGTATGTAAAGCAAAATAGTAATTTTTTAAAAAAATTTTATTCCTTAAAAATCCCTTTAAAATCAAGGCGTTTCACTGTATACTGGTGTGTAAATATACAAAAAAAGTTCAAAAAACACTTTATTTTATAGATTGATTGAGTATAATAATTAAAATTATTCAAAAGGAGACACGAATATGAAAAAAATCGAAGCTTGCTCTTTTTAGCAGGTGTCGCCGCGGCTTCAACGCTTTTTCCTTGCTGCATGTGGCTCATCTTCTAATGCGTCAAAAGGGACTACTTACAACTACGTGTATGGTACAGACCCTGATTCCTTGAACTATTTGACTTCAAATCGTTCAACTACAAGCGACATTACAACCAACTTGGTCGATGGTTTGTTTGAAAACGACCAATACGGTAACTTAGTGCCTGCTCTTGCTGAAGACTGGTCCGTTTCAAAAGACGGTCTGACTTATACTTACAAGCTTCGAAAAGATGCGAAGTGGTATGATTCAGAAGGAAATGAATACGCTGACGTCACTGCACAAGATTTCGTGACATCTCTAAAATACGTAGCAGATAAAAAATCGGATGCTCTTTACTTGGTTCAAAACTCGGTCAAAGGCTTGATGACTATGTAAACGGGAAAACCAAAGACTTCTCAACCGTTGGGGTAAAAGCTGTTGATGATCACACTCTTCAATACACTTTGAACCAACCAGAATCTTTCTGGAATTCTAAATTAACGACTGCTACTATGATGCCAGTTAATGCAAAATTCTTGGAATCAGCTGGGAAAGACTTTGGTAGCGTGAAACCAAATGGTATCCTCTACAATGGTCCATACATTTTGAAATCCTTCACTTCAAAATCACAAATCGAATTGGATAAAAACCCTGATTACTACGACAAGAAAAATGTTCACATCGATACGGTTAAATTGACTTACTTCGATGGATCTGACCAAGACTATCTTGCTCGTAACTTCTCAGATGGGAACCTATCTACTGCTCGTCTCTTCCCAACAAGCTCAACTTACAGCACAATTGAGAAGAAATTCAAGGATAACATCGTTTATACACCTCAAGATTCTACTGTTTACTACGCTTACTTCAACGTTAACCGTCAAAACTACGGTCATACGAAGAAGACGTCTGATGAGCAAAAGAACAGTACTAAGACAGCTCTTCAAAACAAGAATTTCCGTCAAGCCTTGAACTTTGCTTTGATAGAACTTCCTACAGCGCTCAAGTTAATGGAAAAGACGGAGCATCAAAAACTCTACGTACCCTTCTAGTTCCACCGACATTTGTGCAAGCAGACGGGAAAGACTTCGGTACGCTCGTTGAAGAAAAACTTGCCGCAACAGGAGATGAGTGGAAAGGTGTTAGCTTTGCTGATGCGCAAGATAGCTTGCATAATGCGGATAAAGCCAAAGCGGAACTTGAAAAAGCGAAGGCTGAATTGCAATCACAAGGTGTTCAATTCCCAATCCATATCGACTATGTTGTGGACCAATCTTCTAATGCTCTTGTCCAACAAGCAGACTCTATGAAGAGTTCTATTGAAACAGCTCTTGGTAAAGACAATGTCGTGATCGATGTACAAAAATTGTCTACAGACGATGCAGACAACGCTACTTACTTTGCCCAATCACCAGATCAAAAGACTTTGATATGGATATCACAGGTTGGGGACCTGACTTCCAAGATCCATCTACTTACTTGGATATCTTGAACCCAACAGATGGTTCAACCTTGACTGGTATGGGACTTGATCCTAAGAAAGACCAAGCTCTCATCGAGAAAAATTGGTTTGAATCAATACAAAGAATTGCTAGATGCTGCCAATGCTGAAAAATTGATACCAATGCACGTTATGAAAAATACGCTGATGCCCAAGCTTGGTTGACTGAAAACGCAATGGTTCTTCCAATCTACTCTAAGGGTGGAGTACCATCTATCACGAAGGTAACACCATTCTCAGCAGCAAATTCTGCAATTGGTATTAAAGGTGAAACAACCTTCTTCAAATACCAAAAAGTTCAAGATAAGACAGTTACAACTGCTGACTACGAAAAAGCTTATAAGAATTGGTTGAAAGAAAAAGAAGAATCAAACAAAAAAGCGCAAGAAGAACTTGCAAAACACGTGAAATAATCGTGATAAAAAACACCGGGGATTTGATCCTCGGTGAAACTTTTTTAGGTGAGTACGGACGTTAACAAAATCCAGTTGTATGTTTCATCTTATTTCCTAATCTTTTATAGAAATCGAACGCTAGCACTTTTCATTTCGATTTGTTTAAATAAGCAATCTTCCGAACACTTGGCTTGTCCTAAAAAACTTTGTCTATTTATTGAATTCAATCTTTTAAGAAAGACAAGGACATAGGAGATGAAGAAAGACGAGAGATGAAAAAGACAGAGATAGAAAGAGTTGTTTGAAGAACCAAGCCCGCATTGGTTGCTCCTAAGATAGCAACGATTTTTGCAATCATCTTGTAGGCCACTCCTAGGTAGAGGAAGGAGAAGAATAATGGAAGGAAAAAGACAGTGAGAATCTGTTTGCGAATGGTGGTGCCGGTTTGCTTTTGGTCCAATCCTACTTGTTGCAAGATCACAAAATTATCTCGATCCTCATAGACCCTCTGAAATCTGTTTGTAGTAAATCACGAGAACTGTAGCTAATAGAAAGATCACCGATAGGAAAAATCCCAATAAATAGGATTGTCCCTGCTGTTTTCACGCCAATCTTTCTCCATGCTGTATCGATCAAATCCACCAAACAAAGTCCCACCATATTGACTGATTTTGTCTGTCGAATACAGCTCTTTGATCAAGCCAGCTAAATAAAATCTTGGTTATCTTTATTTTTAGCAGTAATAGAGAATTCCAAATTTTTATCAACTTTTAATCCCAGTTGGTTCAAGTCAGGGAGGACCAGGTACAAGCCCATTTGGTGTTGAAACAGGTCGGCTTGAGGGAGTTTCCTTGGATAAAATTGGAGTCTAGTTTTTGCTTAATCGCGAAGCTCTTTCCATTGATTTCTAATTGTGCGTCTAATTTTCCAGGATATTGATACCCATAGGCTAGGATTTCATTTTCCCCAAGCTCAACTTTTTGACCCGTCAGTTGCTCATAAGTTGCCTGATCAAAAAAGTAGACTGTTCCTTCTGTCTTCAATTCCTGACCAGTTTCTTGATCGGACTGGTCATAAACCTCTAAGACCTTTCCATCAATCTTTCGAATTTCAGCCGACCAGTATGTAGTCTGTGCCACCTGATAATCTGATAGATGTGTCGCATCGGCTGTTTTCTTAATTTGAGCTTGAACATCCTCAATAACCGATTCTGTTTCAGCATCTGAAGGCATATGCCCCACACTAATCATTGTAGTCCGAAGGGTAAATAGTATCTAGGTAATTCTGCCCTCCAATAAAGAGATTCAGCGACCCTGTTAAGGTGACCAAGACCATGGTGGAAAGAATACTAATGGTCGCAAGGCCCGCTGCATTTTTTCGCATCCGTGCTATTAAGTTGGAGACGGATATAAAATTCTCTGGCTTGTAATAGTAGGATTTCCGACCTTTGAGAAATCTTAAAAAGGTAATGGTGCCTGCGTTGAATAAGAGATAAGTCGCTAGAATGACCAAGATAACGGCAATAAAGAATCTTTGGACAGCCGCAACTGGCCGCTCAACGGTTAGCGCTATATAAAACGCAATTCCTAAGAGCCCAAGTCCTAAAAGAGTTTGAACCAGCAAGAAGCGTCCCTTCTTCTCTCCTGCTTTCTTTTGCTGCATGAGGTGGAGGGAACTGTAGCGCAAGAGACGGAAAGAATTTAACAAGAGAATGAGGGCAAAAGCTAAGGCTAGCCCAAATAAAGTGTTAAGAACAGCCCCTATCTGGAAGGTTGATTGAATGACGACTGGAAGCCCCATACATTTTAAGAGGAGGGCAAAAAATCAAGGGATCAAACAAGAGCCCCAAACCCAGTCCTACGCCAACTGTGAGAATATAGAAGAAAAGCAATTCCCATAAGGTCATGACGAGGAGGTGCTTCTTCTCCATCCCCAAAACACTGTACAAGTCCCAGTTCTTTGGAACGATTTTTCATGACATAGCCATTGGCATAAGCCACTAAAATGATGACGACCAGCTGGACAACAAAACTTCCAAAACCAAGAACAGTTCTCGCCGTTCGTCCTCCGTAAGAATCCTCTAAATGAGGGGTCGTTGCCAGGGCAATAAAACTATAGAGGATCATGGTCGTTAAAATAACAGCCATAGGCAAAGGGGTAATAAAACTTGCGATTTTGTTTGAGGTTGGAAAGAGCTAATTTACTTGTTAATTTAAACATCGGGATCCTCCTTTCCCGCCATAACCGTCAGAGTATCCGAGATTTCTTGGAACATCTGACGTTCTGTCTTTTCCCCACGAAAGATCTGGTTGTAGAGAATCCCATCCTTGATAAAGAGCACGCGCTTGGCCCTAGCTGCCGCTGCAGTTGAGTGGGTCACCATGAGGATGGTTTGTCCCATTGTATTAATATCTTCAAAGACATCGAGCAAAGCAGCCGAAGATTTGGAATCCAGCGCCCCTGTTGGCTCATCCGCAAGAAGGATTTCAGGTGAGGTGATGATGGCCCGTGCTACGGCTACCCGTTGTTTTTGTCCACCAGAGATTTCGTAAGGGTATTTTTCTAAGAGCTGGTGAATGCCCAACTCCCGACTCACGCTATCGACCTTTACTCATCATTTCCTTGACCGGTCTACGAGAAAGGACCAGTGGCAAGAGGATATTGTCCTTGACAGACAAGGTATCGAGCAGGTTGAAATCTTGAAAGACAAAGCCTAGTTTTTCCGACGGAAGCTGGAGGCATCCTTATTCTTGATGGTTGAGGTATCTATGCTATTTAGGTAGACCCGCCCTTCCGTCGGCTGGTCCAGCATGGCTAGGATATTGAGGAGAGTTGATTTCCCGGATCCTGATTCCCCCATGCTGGCCACGTATTCCCCTTTTTCAACCGTGAAGTGAATATCCTTTAAGGCTTCAACCTGCGTTCCTTGAAAGCGGGTTTTGTAAATTTTTTGATATGTTGAACGTCTAGTAGGGTCATGGTCCATTCCTTTCTAGCTCGATAAAAGCTTCAATCGTTTTTTACAAGTCTATTGTACTAAAACTGAAACGCTTTCACCATAACATAATCTTACATTTTACCCTTTATTTCTTACATTTTGTAAGAAAGAAAAACAGGCTAGGACAAAAGTCCTAGCCTCTTAATTGTTTTTGATTGTCGAGCAAGACGCAGTGGTTGAGTGGGTTCTACTACGCTGATTTCATCAGCTTTACAGCCCTACTTGTGCGGAGGTGGGACGACGAAATCGAATTCTAACGAATGACCGATTTCTGTCCCACTCTCATTTTTCATTTATGAATTATTGAGGCTGATGAAGAGAGCAATGGCGCAATTGATTTTATATGCACTTTCAAGAGCTTGTTTCATAGTGTCACGCCCAGATTTCAATTGTTGTACAAAAGTCAGTACGTCCTTGTTCAGGAACAACCGTATCATCTGAACCACCAGTTGAAAGTGCTGTATCAAATTGAGTTTTTGATTCGTCCAATGTCTTGAGAGCTGGTTCCACTTGTTGAGTATATTTAGATCTCAGTGATTCTGGGAATTTGATCGCCAATATCTTGAGCATATTTTTTATAGTTATCCACTAATTTACTATAAAGAGTTTTTCATATCACCAATTGTTTTGGCATTATCGATTTCATCATCAGTCAACAAGACAATTTCTGGAATTTTAACAGAAGAGGTTGCTGATTTAGATGATTTTGATGAACTGCTTGATTTGCTTTCTGAAGTAGATGATTTTTCTACTTTGCTAGAAGAAGCTTTTGCATCTTTGCTTGATGATTCTGAAGCAGTTTTACCAGAATAAGCTGCTAACGTTGCAACTGACAAGAGAGCCACACCGGCTGTAAGAAGTTTTTTCATATTTTTTCTCCTATAAATAAAGAATGAATATATTTTAAATGATTTTCCTTTAATTGTCAAACATTTTCTGTTTTCAAATACTTATGCACCGCTAATTACCACTAGTTTTTAACATATTTTATATCCTAAAAATTATTTCTTTTATTGTGTTTTTATTCATTCTTTGAATAAACAAAACCAGAAAAACAGTCCTTTTCTGGTTTATTCTTCTTTTTTATTGATGAAGCAACTGAGTAAATTCTTCTTGAAGTTCCTTGTTGTCCGTTGGTTTTAGATACATCTTTCCACCATTGGTCGTTGGAGAATGAAAGACAATGCCTTCTCCTGTATCTGTAATGGCAAAGAAATAACTATGCACATCTGGATACTTGTCCCAATTGCTATAGCGTTCCACGATTCTGTATTTTGCATTTCCCTGACCAGTTTCTGTATAAATGGCATCCATCTTGCTATTTTCCCCTAGAGTATAGAGGTTGTCTGGTCCTACATCACCACCAGCGATGCCTTTTTTGATAGTTGGGTTGTCCCATCTTTTCGCCCCAGGTCTTCATAAATTCTGCTAATTTTGCTGATTTTTCTGCATTCCAAGGCGTTTTTTCCTGGCTTTGGCTATTTCCCGCTGATGGTGTGCTGTCAAAAGTTTGCCAATCGAAACTCTTGAGATCCAATTTTTCCTCATCCGATTTTCCAAAGAGGCTATTCAGATCTGACCCAGGTACTTGGACTTCTTCTTCCTGGACTTTGATCGCAGCATGAGGCATCTTTTCTATCCGTGAGAGCACAGCTACCCCATGGCCAGTTCCAGACATCCAGCTGACTTCTAAGACTTCTCCTCCCTTATAGAGGGTCGTCGCATTGCGCGCTCCACCGTGTCCAGCGACGAAACCTTCAGCTAGTAGAGTCGGTTTTGGTCCTTGAGGTAATAAACTCCTGTCACAAAGTAGCTGCCATCGGTCTGCTGATTGGCGATGATCATCTCGTCTACCCCATCGTTATTTAAGTCCTTAAAGGCATAGCGAACAGCTTCTGGCTGATTGATCACGGTCTCGATCACCCAGCTATTGATCATCCGATCTTCTTTGGCTAATGCATCATTCAATTTGGAAATGGCATCTAAATCTTTTGAAGCGGCAAAAATCTTTTGGTAGTCTGAAAAAACAGACTGGTATAATTGTTTGTTATCTGCTTTTTTTTCGCTTGTTTTTTTGCTGAAGTCTGGCTCGTTGCAGCCTCTTTTTTTAGGACTGGACTGGCGCTGGTATCTTTGGTAACATCCTGTTAACATGACCATACTTGAAGCCACTAAGCCTAACTGCACCCATTGTTTTCTTTTCATCTTATTTCCTATAGTCTCCCTTATTTTCATACTAAACTTTATTATACTAAAAAAGAGTGAGGAAGGAATCCCTTCTTCACACTTAGTTTTATTTATTTGGTTTGGTTCGACGATCCGTTTGACTTTCAATATGCTCTTTCACCAAGGCAACCACCTCATCATTGGTTGGAAGGTCCGAGTGCTGGGCATCTTCCCCCGTCACTGTGATCTCCGTATAACTAGCAGCTTGGTTTTGGTAGATATATTTCCCAGCAGAAACACTGGCATCTGGGACTAACTCATCGGAATCATAGGTGATGGTTCCTGCTACTGAATACATATGAAGCGTATTGGGGATGGCTTTTTTTCCCTTGATAAAATCGGCCAACATCTCAGATTTATTTTGATATTGGTTTCCGTGAAATTATAGGGAGTTCCGATGGTCATAAGGGTCTTGAGATCCACATCATAATCCCTAGATAATTTTCAATAAAGGCTGTATAAATCAAGCCACCGTTGGAATGACCCAAGCCCTTAAAATTATTAAAATTGTATTTTTCTTGAAGGGCTTCAAAGGCTTGATTGAATAGTTTAGCCTGCTTTTTAATATTGCTATAGCCATCTTTGTTGTTTTCAAAACCAACCACAATCACTGGTTCATTGTCCTTGGCATCAATACTACCACTATAGGTGATATGCCCATCATTCCAAACCTTAACCTTAAGCAGACTGTGTTTGGTTCCTTGGCGGCCTTGGTTGAGCTTGGTCACCAAGCCATCAAAGCGGTTCTCTGTTGCTGAGCTTCCTGGAATCATGATGATGGGCGACAGTTTGGAATTATAAAATTTCTCGATTCTTGAAACATTGGTCCGAGTCCAGCTATAAGAAGGAATGGCTAAAGCGATCAAGAAAAAGACTGACCAAAGTAAGGACGATTGCTGTTTTTTAGATGGCTTCATCGCTTTCTCCTTTCACTTTTAAATCTTTTCGAATACGATTTCCCATGCGGACAAATGGTAGATAAAGGAGCACATCGACGGCAAAACAAAGGATACTGACAGCTAAGGCCCTCAAACTTCCTCCGGTTCCAATAAAGGCATAGAGAAGGCTAGGTGTCCCATCTGGCACTGGATAGACAGATGCCGGCATCAGCTTAAAGCACAAAGCTAGAGCTGCTATTCCCATATTCACCAAAGGGATCAATAAGAAGGGAATCACATATAGGAGATTGAGGAGGACCGGTATCCCTACCATGAAAGACGCCCCATTGTTAAAAAGACTTAGAAAACAGACTGAGGAGGCTGACTTTCTTGTCCTTTTGACTTCGTGAAACCAGCAAGATCGCCACCAAAAGGCTAGGACAGCTCCAACACCTGCCACCATGCCAAAACTCCGATACAAATTGGTCAAGGTATAGGGATAAGGAATGCCTGTCGTTGTATGATGCGTCACAGCGTAGGTCAGATTTTCCAAGGCAAAACTGTCATCCGCAAGAGAGTTCAAGGCAAAGGCTTGACTGTTACCAAACCAAGCAGATAGCCCACTAAATAGTCCCATGACAAAGGTGGACAGGAGATGATGACTGCTTACCATTAGAGAAGCCAAGAACTGTCGGATAGTCTGAAAAAATATTAAATTGGTTCCCAAGAACCAAAAGAAGATTGAGGCTAATCCCAAGGAGTAAGGACAAGAAAATGGGACGCACAGTCTTGGGCTGATAAATAAAGTCTTTGTCCACAATCTGGTCGTCACTAGCCTTGGATAGTCGAAAGATCTGTCCGATTAGATAGCCTAAAACAATGGCTAAGAGGATATTGGTCGTCGCAGGTAAGTTGATGCGTGTCAGTTGCCCGTCATGGAGTGGTCCCACCAACAATTCCTGAGACCCTACAATTAGACTGACCAAAAGAGCTGTCACACCAGCTGTCCCTGTACTTCTACCATAGTGCCCAGCTGTGTATTTTCCAGCGAAGTAAGTCACTAAAGGCCCAGCTAGACCTCCTAAAAAGTTGGAAAAATTGATAAGGACTTGACTAATAGCTTGATCCCATGGCAACCAGCTATCCATCGAAAAGAGCTGATGGATATAGCCTCGATCGGAGAAGACCGATAGAGCGATCACCCGAATGATTCCTGAAAATAGGAAAAAGGAAATAAGGAAACAAGGGTTTTCTGGGAAATTTGAATCAAACTTTTTTTCTCGTAACCAGAAAAACTTCTGGACTAAATACTTGGTCATGGGGCCTCCTGTTCGAGTTGATTGACTTATTCACGTTTACTGCTTTCTTCTTATTATATCATACTGGCGAGCCTTTCCTTTCGTTTGGAGAAGCATCGTCTTTTGAGAATGCTATTATTATTTTCAAAACTTTTCAAAAACTCTTTGACAGGGGTCTTCATTTCCTCTATACTATTTGTTAGCTAACAAAACGATGGATCAGGTTACCGTTGGTCTTGCTATGCTCATAGCGATTGGAGCTGACGGAAAATCAGATCGTTACCATGATTTTTCCGATTATACCATAGTCCATATCTTTAGGAAGATTTAGGAGGAATCAGACACCGATGTCACAAGAAAAAATTTCAGCCAAGGTCCTGTATGCTATTTTTGCAACAGGGATCCTTTCCTTTTGCGGGGTGGCTGGAGAAACTGCCATGAATATCACCTTCCCAATATTGATGAAGGAATTTGAGATCAATACCGCAACCGTCCAGTGGGTCACCACCATCTATCTTCTAGTGGTTGCCTGTGTAGTCCCCTTATCTGCCTACCTCAAACGCTCTTTTTAAAATGAAGTCCATCTTTTTAGTTGGAAATCTCCTATCTGTTTTAGGTGTTCTCATTGACTTCCTAGCTCCAAGTTTTGGCTTTGTGGTTCTGGGGCGATTGGTCCAAGGAATGGGGGTCGGTTTTGCCCTTCCTCTAATGTTTAATATCATTTTAGAGCAGGTCCCAAAACGCAAGATCGGTCTCATGATGGGAGTGGGGACCCTGATTACAGCTATCGCTCCAGCCATTGGGCCTACTGTCGGTGGTCTCTTGACGGCTAACTTCGGTTGGCGGTCCATCTTTTTGGTTCAATTCCCGATCCTTCTAGCTTCGCTAGTTGCAGGACTTCGCTCCATTGAACAAATCAGTAAAGTCAAACGAGAAACCCTTGATATCATGAGTCTTCTCGCTATCATTGCTTCCTTTTCTTAGGCTTGATTTTAGGCATTCACGGACTCTCTGACCATGCTTTCTTTAGTTTTTCTGTCCTTGGTTGGCTAGTGATTGGGTTCTTGGGACTGGTTCTCTTAGTCTGGCGCTCCAATCAGTTGGAGACTCCCATTATAAACCTTGCCATCTTAAAGAACCATCTCCTCACTGGACATGTTCTTGCCTTTTTCACTTTCCAATTAGGATCTCTGGCCATGAGTTTCCTCTTGCCCAATTATGTCCAATTGGTCAACCACTCGAGCACCACGCTTGCAGCCTTGATGCTGCTTCCAGGAGCCATCATTGGGGCTGGTTTCGCTCCCTTCTCTGGTCTCATTCTAGATAAGTTGGGTGCCCGCAAACCGATTCTCCTTGGAGCTACTTTAATCCTTCTGGCCCATTTCCACTTCACCCTCTTTGGACTGAAGCTGACAAATGGCTTGATTCTCATCTTTTACATGATCTTCATGACCGGTATGGGACTGTCCTTTGGCAATATTATGACCAACGGACAAAAACAACTCTCTCTGGAAGAGCAACCTGATGCGAACGCGATCTTTAACACCCTGCAACAATTTGCAGGCGCTGTCGGAACAACCCTGGCTTCGCTGATTGTTGCCATGAGCCAAGCTAATCAAAAGATGGACTTTACCCAAGCCACTGCTAAAGGAAGTCGCAACGGTTTTATGGTCTTATTTGCCTTAGGCATCTTCCAACTCCTTCTCTTATTTTGGGTTGTTGGGAAAGAACAAGATACGAATTAACAGAAAGGACCTGGGAATAAACTGTCCAGTTTCTAAGGACGCAGTGGTAATTTTTTATCATCATAAAACAGCAATTTGCTGTTTTTTTTTATCCCCACTTTTCCTTTTCTGACCCGTGTGACAATGCCATCAGGATCCTCAAAGGTAAAGTCACTTCTGCTAAATAAACCTTGCTAGAATAGGCGTATGCCCTATTCTTTCTTTTTTACTCACAATGCCAAAGATTATAACTTAAATTTCATTAAATTGTCGAACTTTTATCATTTGAGTTGAAATCCTTGCTTTCTTTTGTGTTTTATTTATAATCATTCTAAACAAGATAAAGGAGACATTGTATGACTGAAATGAAACATGGAGTAGATGAATCATTTAACGACCGATTGAATATCTTGAGAGCCGCTGTTCTCGGGGCCAATGATGGGATTATTTCTATAGCTGGGGTGGTGATCGGGGGTAGCCAGTGCCACCTCAAACATCTGGATCATTTTTCTTTCTGGCTTATCAGCGATTCTGGCAGGTGCCTTTTCGATGGCGGGAGGTGAGTATGTCTCAGTTTCCACTCAAAAAGATACGGACGAAGCCGCTGTTAACCGCGAACAAGCCTTGTTGGATCGCGATCCAAAGTTAGCAAGAGAATCTCTCTACCATGCTTATCTTCAAAATGGAGAATGCGAAACTTCCGCAAAGATTTTGACAGAACGGGCCTTTCTAAAACATCCCCTCAAAGCCCTGGTCGAAGAGAAATATGGTATCGAATACGAGGAGTTTACCAATCCTTGGCATGCTGCTGCATCTAGCTTCCTTGCTTTTTCGGTTGGTTCCCTTCCTCCAATGCTCTCTATCATCCTCTTTCCAGCTGCCTATCGCATTCCGGTGACGGTCTTCGTTGTTGGACTATCCTTGATCTTCACTGGCTATACCAGTGCAAAACTGGGAAAAAGCACCAACCAAGCCAGCCATGCTTCGCAACCTGATCATTGGCCTTCTCACCATGGGTGTGACTTACTTCTTCGGACAACTCTTTAGTATCTAAAAAAGCTGAGAATTTTGTCTCAGCTTTTTCTTATGCTTCTAATAGATCTTGTGCTTGTTTTTTCAGTCCTTCCACTGCTTCGTCCGTCAAGATTAATTCACCTGTTCCCCAGGCTTCTGGGTTAACGGTTGTTCCAGTGAACTCTCCAACTACTTGAGTTCGAACGAATGGCAAAAGCGCTTGGTATGCCTGCAAACATTGGTTCGTGTCCGGCATTGGCTACTGAAGAAACCGTTACGATCTTATCTTGAAGGGCAGATGGACCACGAGTTTCTGACAGGTCAAGGGCACGGCTAAGCCAGTCGATCAGGTTTTTCACTACACCTGGAATAGCAAAGTTATAGACTGGCGAGAAGATCCAGATGGCATCCGCAGCAAGAACTGCATCACGCGCTGCCTGCACAGCAGGCAAGGTTGGTGTTTCCAAATCTTGGTTCATCATTGGAATGTCCTTGTAGTCCAAGTAAGTCACCGTTGCTTTTCCTTCCAGAAGGCTTTCTGCTTTCTTAGCCATTTGGTGGTTAAAAGATCCTTGACGAAGAGATCCGACGATAAATAAAATGTTTTTCATAGTTGTTTCCTCTTTCTGTTGTAAGATTTTTTGTTACAATAGCTATTATACACGATCACAATGTAATGTCAAGGATTACAACTCGGACATTTTAAACTTTTTATTCCATTTCACTAAGGATGGGCCAAGAGGAGTGAGAAAAAAAGGTTGGATAAAAGTTTCCAACCTTCAATAAATCATAACCGTATAAATCTGTAGAGGATCAACATCCAAGAAAAACGACTCCCAGAGATCTTTACAATCCATTTTAGAACTATTTTTTTCTCAGCAAGGTAATTCTCAATCCCAAAATTCTGTTCTCGCTACTACTCCTCGTTAGACAAATCCGTAGCCAACATTTTTTGATGGATTCGCTGGATAAATCCGTCATTTCAGCAATCATCTCGATACTCATCCCCTTCAAAGCCAGTTTTTGAATCAGAGACTGCTGACCAGCTTGAACTCCCAACTCCATGCCTTCTTGTCTGCCTTGTTCCAATCCCTGTTCGAGACCACGCTCGAGACCTTGTTCGAGTCCTTGTTCAAGACCACGCTCGAGTCCACGCTCAAGACCTTGTTCGAGACCCTGTTCAAGACCTTTTTTGTTTCAACCCTTTCTGAAAACCGGCTTCCAGTTGTTCTTTCCGAAAGGTATCCATGCTCATTTCCCAATTTTCTCTGATACGAATCCGTTCATCAATCATTTCTTTTTCCTCCCTTGTCCAATTTGATGGGATTAGGAGTGATTCTGCCTGCTCGTTCACTTGATCTGGTTGATGACTGAATGGGCGATTGCCAAAAAATTCAAGCCATTGTCTCCAGTGAGCATTCAACTCCGTATCTCTACTTTCATTATACTTATCCAACTCTAAAAAGGCAACCTTTAACATATTGTGAGCCACTCCATCCTTTCGAGAGCTATAAAGAGGTGTCCCATCTACCGTATGGCGCATTTCATAGACATTGACAGGTGAATCTAAATGAGGAAAAATACTTCGCTCCAGGATAGCAATCCCATAGACCGGCTCCAGCTCCTGGTACATGGAATGGGTTGCCCTTTCTTTCGCTTGTGTTGGACATTTTCTACCAGTTGATTGGCTAAATAATAGTGAAAACGATTCAAGAAATACTCTTGCTTCAAAACTTGAATCTCAATGATGACTTCAAGCCCACTATCTAGTCTTGCTCTCACATCAACGGATGTTTCAAAAGGAAGATCTCCTAAAAACCCCTGCTCATGGATCTGGTCTCCTTCTAAAATCTCAACGGACTCTACTGGCAGATCCAATACTTCTCGGATGAATTTGGCTGTCACATCCGGTAGACTAAAAATCTTTTTCGCCATTAAATCCAAGGTGGGCGATACATACTCGTGTCGTTTCTTCATAGCAACCTCCAATGATTTCGTGTAGGGAATCCCTCACTTATACCATTCGAAAAATTGCAGAAAAAAGGGAGTGGGACAGAACTCTGACTAGTTCGTTAGAAAAGATTTCGTTTTCCACCCCACATAGCTTCAACAGTCTCGCACTGTTGAAGGTTGTGGCTTTGTTTCCCTCATTAGGTATCTTTGGAGCTTAAAAGAACAAAGACTCAGCTTGCTTCGCAAGTCCTATCTACCACCTCAAAGTCAGTGCTTTGACAATCCAAAATACTTTTAATTATACATCGAAGGGTGGACAGTTTTGTCCCAGCCCCTCACTTTTTTATGCATGCTCCAACCCTTTTCGCGTATTTTCCTTAATGGTTTCAGCTGAATGGAGCAATTTTTCTTTTTCTTCTTCTGTCAAATGCAAATCCAATCGTTCAAGAATTCCTTTTCGACCTACGATCGCTGGATAGCCAAGATAGGTTCCATATTCTGGACGATAGTTAGACACAGGCATTTCCTCATGGCTATCATTGATCACAGCTTCTGCCAGGCGTTGGGCTGCCGCTGCAATCCCAAAATTGGTATAGAATTTGCCAAAGAAAACCGTGTGGCCACCGCGCAAGGACTCGTAGTTGATGGCGTCAAGCTCTTCTTGAGAGAAGAGATCGGTAATGGCGTGTCCCTTTGACACGGACCTGACTCCAAGCGACAAATTGAGAATTTCCATGCTCACCGAGGTTGTAACCTGATACACTAGCAGGTGAAACCTGCAAACGATCAGCGACTGCACGCTTCATCCGAGCTGTATCCAGTAAAGTCCCTGTCCCAATCACCTGTTCTTTTGGAAGGCCGGTATATTGTTGATAGAGTTGAGTGACGGCATCGACCGGATTGGTCACTACCAATAAGACCCCACTAAAGCCAGAAGCCTGCAAATCACGCGCTACTTGCACCACTTGCTTGCTGGTAAAGGGAAGCTCCGCAAAACGGTCATCAGTGTTATTAGCCTGCAACTCGATATTTCCAAGAGTCGACACCACGACATCCGCATCTTCTAAAGCTGCGTAATCATTGACCGTGATATGCAACCGGATACCCCGTATTGGCAACTGTATCACAGAAATCCAAGGCATCTGCCTTGACCTTTTTCTCATTGGTATCAATCAAGACCAAGTGATCACAGGTGTGTTTCAAAATCATGCTGTGGGCCAAGGTCGCACCCACATGCCCCAAACCAATAATACCAATTTTTCTTGTCATCAGAATCCTCTTTTCTAGTATCGATCACACTGTTGGTGAGGATAGCTCTTTGTTGACTCTATTCTACCACAATTCTAGAAAGGCGGATTGAAAAAATGGGAAAATTTTCAAGTTTTTTCAAAAAATAAAAGAGGCACTGCCTCTTTTAACGACTCAGGAAAGAAGAGTCTCAATCTCTTCAAGCGATAAGCCCGTCATCTCCGATATAAGCTCAGGTGTCATTCCTCGTGAGATCATCTCATACTCAACTGTTTACGACCTTCATTTTCCACCTCGTACTAAACCTTCTTCACGCGCTTCGTCTATAGCCGTCTCCATGGTCATATCATAATTTTCTTGAATACGAATACGCTCGTCTATCATGGTCTTCTCCTCCTTGGTCCAGCTAGATGAATCTAATAATGAATCTGCATGAGGGCACAGCCTGACTGGGAGCTTTTGTAAAGGGAAGATTCCCAAAAACTCCAACCACTGTCTGCCTGCATCTGTCAGGTTCTCATCTTTATTATACTTGTCTAGCTCTAAAAAGGCAACCTGCAGAAGATTTTGGTGCTTGCCATTTTTATAATATGCCTTGAGTTGCTTCCCGGACCGGCTATTGGTCAGCCAGTATTTGTTGATGGCGGCCTCTTCGTCCAGTAAGAGCGACTTCTCCAAAATGGCAATCCCATAGACGGGCTCCATCTGCTCGTACATCTTATGTGTCTGTCCTTGCTGGCGCAGTTTTTGCACATTCTCCACCAGCTGATTGGCCAAATAGTAATGGAACCGATTCAAGAAATACTGCTGCTTGCGAATCTGGATCTCGATGATCACCTCGGTCCCGTCATGGAGCTTGGCTCTCACATCCACCGCAGTGGAGAACAAGTCATCTTCCTCATAGGCCATGCTGTGGGGCTGGCTTCCTCCACAATCTGAGCATCCGCTACATCCAGCTCCAAAATGTCCCGAATAAATGCTGCCGTCACCTCCGGTAAACTAAAAATCTTCTTGGCCATGATATCCAAGGTCGGCGATACATGCGCGTGTCTCTTTTGCATCCCTGCTCCTTTTCGATAAAAAATAGAGGGAAGGTCCCTCTACTTCTATAATTCGAAAAAATTTGGGAAAAGTGACTACAAGACCACTACGAAACGAAGTAATAGTTCTCTTTTAGTTCTCTATATCTGTCAAAGTTGAGAATGCCCTCATTTTGCAATCTGCCTAAAACGACACTAGGATGAATATCGATTTCCTCAGCAAACTCTAGAATATCCGACTTATCAAAGTTTCCTTGTTCAACAAAAACTTGATAGTCTTCCGGTCTTATTAAGAAATCTTTTGCAAACTGATCTGCCCGTTCCTCAGAATGTCGGTATGATTCACTATTGCCATCATCAGATGAAAAATCGTTCTCCAGAATATGTCCAATCTCATGGAAAAGTGAGAACCAGAAAATATCGGATACTTTATTTCGATCCGTCAGTAAAAAAGCAAAGCACTGCCATCTCCAAATTTTTCGTGGCACCATTTAGATTGGCATTTGGCAAAGCAGGTAGACCGACTAAGACAACACCACAATCTAACAATATCTCTTTCAATTTTGGATAGAAAAGATCTGGAGATAATCTGGTTAATTCCCTTAAAGCAGGTAGATACCTTTCTAAACGCTTGCGATCTAACTTAGTTGATGTTTCCTCGCGTGCTTGCTTAGCTGCAAGTTCCAGCATGATATTTGAATTCACAATACTCTTCTCTGTGAAATCTTTCGTATTACGATAACTGACTAGATGATTAAAGTTCAAGAGATATTCAAGACTGGATACCTCTAGAATTCTGCGAAGTTCTTTAACCTTCTCAACTACAGTATAGCGCCCTTCTTCAACAAAACCATGATTTTTAAAATACTTGAAATCAATCATCTCACAGATTTCTTTCTCGCGACCTTCTTCTAACTCTTTTGTTCTACAATTTCTGCAACTTTTACATCATAAGCATTCTGAAGATTGAGCCAGGTTTGCATGGAAACTCCACTTAACTTGGCTAACTTATGAGCCGTCTCTTTACTAATAGACTCCTCCGCATTGACGAGCTTGCTGACAGTCTTTGCTGAAACTCCTAAACGTTCCGCAAATTCTTTCTGCGTTACGTTATAATCTTCAATCAACTCTTCAACATACTGACCTGGATGAAAAGCAATCAGGTCTTTGTATTCAACAATTTTATTACTCATAGTGATTGCTGACCTCCTCTATTTTTAGGATTTCGATTTCAACAGGACTAGGAAATACCTTTTCTAAATCCTCCTCACGAAATTCTACAATCAACCGATAGGAACTCCTTCGACCATCTATATCTAAAGCAAACTGTCCCTGTCTCTTCCCCTTGAGTTGGTGAAAGTGATATTTAGGAAAAGCTGTCACACTGGCCAAAGAATCCGCTGCTTCCAAAAAAAGGTAATCAACTGATGTAACTTTACAGCAATCTTATCCGAAAAATCCTTTTTCGCTCGCCTCAGCTCAGTGCACTGCTTTTCAACAGTTTTATTTGTATAGATAAGCTTCATATGTCCCTTTTCTGTTAAATTAAATTACCTTTTAGGTAATTTAATTGTATCATCTTTAGACAATAAAAACCAGCCAAAAGTTGATTTGGCTGGCATAATAGTTATTAATTTATAATTAGCAATGTTACCTATTTTCTTTTATAATATAAATTCCATCACCTAATCTATAACTAGTTAATTCTACATCTGTTTCTCTCACGGTTTCTATATCATCAAATGAGAGATTTGTTATGATATGATGGGCGTGGGAAAACCTGTAACTCCAAATATCTTAAACCCGAAAACTCCTAGAACAGATTTAGATAACTTGCATTACTACCAACATACATTAATCCAATTAAAAGAAATAACAATAAATTCATGAGAATACTAGTTTTATTATTCATATCAAAAGACAGTAACGGAGTAAAATACGTAACAAATGTAGTTCATCAATGAGTCACTTTCCGGTGATATTTCCATCTTTCTCGGTATTTTGATACTTTCCTTACCGTCAAACTTAAATAATTTCCATAATTTAATAATTGAAATAAAAATTAGAACAACAAAAAAACTATACGAATCAATTTATGGTCAAAATCAAAAGCTATTAATCTCTCAAATGAGAATTTGGAATAATTAATATTACTAAAAAGAAGCCATAAATATAGTGGTAGATACGAGGTGATAAACAATGTCCACTTAGAAAAAAAAGATCTCGCTGCATTACATACGTCCTTCTTCAACCGTTTCAACTTCAGAAATATAAGCTGTTACAAGAGCATCTGATATAGCATTAATCAATTGTACACAATTTTTTCTCATTAGTAATACTTAGCTTTCCATTACTAAACGTAACCCCTTCAATTTCTTTATAAAATTTATGATTAGGATCATTTTTTATAGTTTGTATTTTGTCAATATGTTTAACTGTTTCAGTAAAACGATTCGTATCAGAAACAATTTTAATTAATCTTGTTGCTAATCTTTTACCATTGATCACTTTCGTTTTCAAAAAATTCAATTGAAGCTTGTTCAAATATAGTATTTATATTTGCATTAGTATTTAGAATTTCTGTTGCTTGCTCAGCAAATTTTTGATTCATTCCAAATATAGAATCAAATTTTGATTCTGCTTGATTAATTAAAATTTTTTCATCATTAACAATCATTAAATCAATCTTCTTGTTTAATCCAAATAGATTATTTCGTTCTCTTAATTTTATTTTACTATCCGTAAAATTACCAAATAACATCTTTTTTCCAATTGAAATGCATTCACAAAAGAACCTATAAATTTTAGATTAATAGTACTATTCTTCTTTATTTCAATCAAATAGTTATGCAAATCTTTCTCCGTCTCACAACTTGTACTTAGTAAATGTTGTTGTTCATCATTAAATTGTGAAATTACAGATTGAATATTTTCATATTCTGAAACCTCTACTTGCTCATGTACATTCTTATATGTTATAACTGGATCATATGGTTTTATTTCTCGATTACTAAAAGTAGATTTATTCATACTTTCAATAATTGCTCTAAGTATATTTTCTTTAGTTTTCTTATCAGCATCTTGTTTATATAAAAAAAAATCTCATTTTTCTTAATTTTAATTAGAAAAATCTTAACATATTCATCGAAATCTGGTTGTTGACTAAAAGAAATCAACCGGTTTTTTTCGTCATTAATATTTATTTGAATCAATTTATGCCTCTTTCCTCTACTCCACCTTCACCTGTCCATTCATCAGCATTGGCAAGAGCCAATCGCGCAGTTGGGTAAGTTGTTTATTCTCTTCGATTAAATTAAGTTGCTGTTTATCAATCACTTCTAATTTTTGATTAATCTCAAATAATAATTTCAACGGAATTGCAGGGACTACAATTTTGTTCATATTTTCTTGATTAATTTTCATTTGAATTGAACCTGTTTTAATTTTCATAACCGAAACATCCTTCAATAGCATCATAAGGAGTTTACAACTATAATTCTTAATTGGTTCTAGCACATGAGCGTGATTGTTTACCCAATTTTTTCCTGAAATACGTTGTAAAATAGGGGTTCCTTTCTCTGTCATTACAGAACCATCTTCAGCCATTAAAACATAATCTCCGTCAAAGATATAATCATTGACATAATCCATTATACCAGTAGCACCATAATACGGTATTTCACCTTTTTACAAGCTCTCTATCATTACTTGATAACGGAACTCTTTTTTGAGTCATGACATATTGTAATATCCCCCAACTTCTCAACTCCCCAGCCCTCAGGGATTTCGCGTTTGAGTTCTGGGTGATAGACCATCTTTCCGCCTGATGATTTGTAGGGTTTGCCATTCTTGTCTGGGAAATCAAACTGTACAAACCAGTAGTCATAGAGAGTCTTGGCCATGGTTTCTAACTCTTGGTTGATTTGGTTGTTGATTTCAATCTTGTCATCTAACAAAGTTAATAAATTAGAGATTTTACGCTGGTCAGCAATACTAGGAAGCTCAATTTTAATATCATCAAATGTTGATAAATTTATTGTGTTAAATACACTTCCTTGACTTTTGTTAAGTAAAACATCAACATAATTTTTTAGCCAATAATATAAATAATCTGTATCTAACTTATCTTTCTTTCCTCGTAATCCAAAACACGATTGGTTAAATGCCATTGGTTTAGTTAACTGAGCAATTGCTCCAACTGTTCCTCTAGCAGAAATTATCAAATCGCCTTTTTCTAACATCTTTGTATTACTATTGTTCAAACCCTAACTCAGTAATTTTTTTAGATGCAGAACTAACATAGCGATTTGATGAATTAAAAATCTGCTACAGCCAACCAATCAATGTCTCCATCCCAAAATTCTTTTTTACACTTGTTTTTGGAGTTCCTCCACTAATTATTGTTACAACATCACTAAGTTTCTCACTCATACTTAATCCCCTTCATTTGCTCTTCAATCTCCTGCTCCAAGGCATGCGACTGCTGGAAAAGATCTGAGAGTTTGCTTTGAAAGGCAGTCATCTTGGCTTCAAACTCTTCTGCTGTGATATCTACATAGTCGATCTTGATGTCAAAGTATTGGCCTGCGCTGAGAGAGTAGTTTTTCTCCTTGATATCCTCATAAGAGACGGTGACAGAAAAGTCTTCGACGGCTTCTTTCCTGATAAAGTCTCGACAATCTTCTGCTCTTCCTCAGGAGACAGCACGGTCTTTTGGTTCTTGCCTTCCTTGACCTTGGTTCCGAGGTTCGAGGCATCGATGAGGACGACATCACCCTTTATTTTTCTTATCGATAAAGAGGATGGAAACGTTGGTACCTGTCGTCGCAAAGATATTAGACGGCATGGAAACGACACCTGCCAGCATTTGATTATCTACTAAGTGTTGGCGGATGGTCTTATCAATCCCTGACTGGGCCGTGATAAAGCCTGTTGGTAGGACAACAGCTGCTTGACCATCTGGCTTCAAGGAGTAGATGATATGCTGAACAAAAAGCTCGTAAATCGCCATCTTGTCCTTAGACTTGGCAGGAACCTTTGGCACACCAGCAAAGAAACGCTCACTGGCTTCTGGCAAAGTCTCCACTTGGTCACGCCACTCTGAAAAGTCCAGTTTGAAAGGAGGATTAGAGACGATATAATCCATCTTTTCAGGATGACGGTTGGCAATGATGGTATTTCCCTGTAATGATATTATGAATAGAGTGTTGAAGGCCATTCAAGATCAGATTAAGACGGAGGAGATTCGATGATTTTTGCGAGATGTCCTGACTATAGACAGTGGTCTTATCCACACCGATACGACTAGCCAAGTTCATAAGCAAGGTGCCCGAACCAGCTGAGGGGTCATAAATCCGCACGTTTTGAGGCTTATCATCCCCCACTAAGATATCCGCGATAATCTTAGCCACAGAGTGAGGCGTGTAGTACTCTGCATACTTACCACCACCGTCTTTGTTGTAGTCCTTGATCATGTACTCAAAGAGGGTAGAGAAAAGTCAAAACCTTGTGAAAAAAATAGTCTCATCAAACTTAACGCGAGCAAGAAGATTGATGATGGCCTTTGCGACCTCGTTGCGTTTACTACTATCTGAGATAGTATCGGTAATCAAACGCTCATCAAAGAGACGAATAGCCGTATCTCCATCCGTATGTACTGAGAAGATATCGTTATTGTCAATAGCGATTTGGTTGAGAGTATTTTCAAAAGTCTCGTAGAAAAGTCGGCTCATTTTGCTGACGGTGGAGGGTTTCGATCAACTGGTCAGGCTTGAGCCAAGCCGTGCTGGTACCGATATCCTCCAAAAGCCAGTCATAGTCTTCCTCACTCATAGCCAGCAGGTTTTCATAGGTGTTGGACTCAACTAGAACCTTGGCTTGATACAAAAAAACTTGTCGTTTAAAAATTTGTAGAGGAAGGACTGGGTGAGGAGTTTGTACTCACCCGCTTCTCCTCCTAGTCCCGCATGGGTAAAGACGGCTTTTAAATCATCTACCAAGTCTTGGATTTGGACTTTGTATGTTTCATTCATTAGTGTTGGTATTCCTGTTCATATTCTTCAAATAGCGACTCGACAAGACGGTTGAAGTCTTCTCGTGTCAAGCTACTAGCAGTTTGGTTTGTTTTCATTTCGATCCGAGCTTCTTCTCGAATCATTTTTTTGAGGAAGTCATCGTTATCAAGCACCCTTGGTTTTGACCGATTTTATGATCGAGTCTGACTTTAGAACCTTTAATAACATGGTAGATAGCAGGAAACTCACTGACCATGGTCGAGTTGGTCACATGTTTGTAGGAGCGAGCTGCCATTTGATCCCCATTAAAATTCATACTCAGGCGTCGCATACGAGACTTGTAATCTTCCACTGACTCAAACAAATCTTCATAGGCCTTTTGTGTCTCTTTTATGTTCTCCATGGTGTAGCCTTCTTGCCCATGGATCAAGTGTTTTTTCATAATACGTTGGAATTCTTCGTAAAGTGAAACCCACTCAGGGTCTTTCTCATCGCGCTGTCCTTTGATCCCTCCAGCGACACGACGACTCCAGTCATCCAAATCATTGGCCGCTAAACGGAGTTCTTCCTCAGCGATCTTGATAAAACTAAAGCTGGTTTGAGACATAGCTAGATTTAAGAGGGTACGACTAGAAAAATTGTCCGGCTGATCGATCAAGGACAGTGTCAGCATGCGTCTGGAGAGGATATTGAGTAAGGTTGCGATCTGTGCAATGTCAATCTGCTCGAGCAAGTGATGGTAGCCAAGGAGGCGAGCAATATTATAATACTGCTTGATGGACTCCAAGGCTTTCCGAAGATCAATTAACTGTTTTCTATCCTTGATATCATTAATAGCTTGCGAGAAGTATTCTAGATTATCTGTTGGATAGTCAATCAAGATTTGCTCAGTTTTGCTTAACTCATGAGAAATCTCATCTGCAGGTACAAATAGCGATCCAAAAGACATCCTCCCCGTTTTCACCTGTCAGGTTCGTATCATATTCTTGGTTAAGCTCTTCTAGATAGGCACGATTGGTCTTGTCAAACTCTTTCGAGATATCCGCAAAGTCAATAACATAGCCAAAGAGGTAGTCCTTGTATGGACGATTGACACGAGTTAGAGTCTGCAAAAGGTTGTGAGACTTTGATCTTGCGCCCTAGGTAGAGGCGCTTGAGTCGAGGGGCATCAAAACCTGTCAGGAGCATGGAGTAGACGATGACGAGGTCAATCTTGCCTTCCTTGTAGGCGTCCACCTTGTCCTTCTTCTCGACCTTGTCTCCCTCATCGTGTAGGATAAGAGCGGAGGTCAAGTTGGTCGAGCCAGCTTGACGACGTTCTTCTAATTGCTTTTCAAGCTCACGCGCTTGTTTGGACGAATCACAAACAATCATGCCACCGATGGTCTGGTCATCAAAGACCAGATCACGCGCACGATTAAAGTCTTCGATGATAAAGTCCAACATAGGCTCTACGTAATGCGGATGGGCAAAGATGTCTTCCTTAGATAGGTCGCCACGTTGGATTTCTTCGTTGATAGATCTGAGATTATCTTTATAAGAAGTCTCGATATCTTCTCGCATCAAGACGTAGGGTAAAGCCGTCATCGATAGACTGGTTGTAATAGTATTTGTGGATATAATCTCCAAAGATATCACGCGTGGTCGCATGACTTTCCTTGGTCTTACCATCTTTCTTATATGTGATCAATGGCGTTCCGGTCAAGGCAATTTTAATAGCCTTGGTATCTGCCTGATAGAGGTTTGGCAGGTAGGAACCACGTTCATTGTATGAACGGTGGGCTTCATCGATAAAATAGACATTTTGACAATTGAGGTCATAGCCAGAGCGGTCGGTCAGGTCTGAATCATCCTTAAATTTCTGGATATTGACCACAGCCACATCATAGCCGTCTTGTTTTTGATTGAGTTCTTGAGGATTGTTGATGCGCTTCACCTTGAGGCCTCGTTTGGTAAATTCTTTAAAGGCTTGGTCTGCCAGGTCCAAACGATCCACGACAAAGTAAAACTGAGGAACGATTCCCTCTTTTGAAAAATAATTAGTCAGATAGCGAATATTGAAGAAAGCCAAGGCAGTCTTACCTGAACCTTGTGTATGCCAGATAACGCCCTTCTTGACACCTTTTGGATTGTTTCTTCGATGGCACGTGTAGCAAAATACTGAGGATAGCGCATGACGTGCTTCTGCAATTGCATCTGCCCATCCTTACTTTGTTCTTCGACATAGACTAGGCCAAAACGAAGCATAAATAGCAAGCGTTCCTTCTGGTACAAAAGCATGCCTTCATCCGTTTATCCTTTTCCTTCTTATATGTACATAATCTCCTATTATTATAGCATGTTTGGGAAAGAAATTAACGCTTTCAAAGCATTTTGTTGGGATTTATAAAAAACGAACCTGGTTTGGTTCGTTTTTTCTTAGTCTAATTGAATCCCTTTTTTGCTGCTAGGTTATCCAGGCATTCTTTTATTATAGGTTTGAAAAGGTAAGTGTCCTGATGCTCGGATAGATGGGGTGCTCAAGGCTTCCTCTTCCAGCTCTGGATAAGCTGGGCAGGTCTTGCCTCGGTAGGTCGGCTCCCACCACTCTGGGCTGACCTTGTAGCCACGAGCGGTCATCTCCTCCATGATCAGGCGGTGATAGGCATAGAGGCGATAGGGCGAGTAGTCAAAGACATAGTTGACTGTCGCGTGCTTCTTTGCCCCAGCCATTGCCTCGAAGGGCGCAGCATTCCCGGTGTTGGCCCAGGAGCTGGGGACGAGGGGAGTTTGGGAATCAAATCTTGGTGCCACAGTCTCATCTATTGACCTCCTAGTAGTGTCGACTCTTGCAAATAGCGATTGGGGTAGCGCTCTAGGAGCGTTTGGATCCCCTTGATGAGATCCTCTTGTCTAGCTTGGCCCATGCTGGTATTTTTCAAGTAGCAACATGAAAGTCGGCCTTTTCCTCAGGAGTCGCCTGCTTTTTGAAATATCCCCAGATATGCTGGAAGGCATTGGAGACCTGACCACGATTTTCTGGCAAGGCCAGTGCTTGCTGGATCAAGTCCTCGACGTGGCTGACCTCCACCTGGTCTTGCTTGAGGTATTCCCGGATCTCCTTGTAAATGTTGCTGGAATGACTCAGCACCAGGTATTTATTTTTCGCCCATAGGACTTGGCAGTGATGTTTTTTTGATCCACTCTGTCTCCTTTTGATCTTCTCTATGAATAGTCCTCCCATTATACCATGGAAATGAGTGAAGTCATAAAAAAGAGGCTGGGACAAAAGTCCTGGCCTCTCAATTGTCTTTAGATTGTCGAGCAAGACGCAGTGGTTGAGTGGGCTCTACTACGCTGATTTCATCAGCTTTTACAGCCCTACTCAACTGTGCGGAGGTGGGACTACGAAATCGAATTCTAACGAATTACCAATTTCTGTCCCACTCTCTCTTTCATTGATTACAAGGCTGTGATGGCTGTGATCAAACCAAAGATGATCCCTGGTGCATTGGCTGCAGCAAGTGGAATATCGCGTTCTTTTTTGAAGAGCCCGTAGTAAACCCAAAGGCTACAGTTGATGGCTGCGACAAGGGGTTGAATAAAGTTCCCTTTGTGACCAGCGAGTTTATCCATGATTTGTGGGAAGTAAGACACATACATCATCACAGACATAAAAGGTCGCAACCCAACCAAGAATTTTCATTTGTTTTTCATTCATTTTGAAACTACCATTTCCTTTTCTTTTTTTAAAGTATGCACTATTCTACCTTTTGTCCTTTAAAATTCAAGTCTTTTTTCAAATGTTACTAAACTGTAAAGTGTCACAATCTTGTGATTTTGCAGGAAGATGGATTTCTTTTCGAGAGAGTCTTCTCTCTAGTTGCCATTTTTTGACACATTGTCTAATTTTGTACGAATGTAATCATTTTCATCTTGCATAGCATGCAAATTAATTGCATTATCTTCCTACTTATGCTATTTTAATACACAGAGGTAAAATTTTATGAACAAACAAAAAATCAACCAAATCGTTGGCTCGATCGGTGCCTTTATTGGGATTATCGTTTTCATTGCCTACATCCCACAAATTATTGCTAATTTACAGGGAATAAGGCCCAACCTTTCCAACCCTTGTCAGCTGCTATTTCTTGCTTGATCTGGGTCATTTATGGTTGGACAAAGGAACCTAAAAAAGACTGGATTTTGATCATTCCGAATTCGGCAGGTGTCATCCTAGGGGATTGACTTTCCTTAACATCACTTTAATAGAAATCGAAAAAAACCGAACTCTACTGGTTCGGTTTTTTTGTATATCCTTTGAAAACACAAACAATCGCAGTCGGTTTTCAAACAAAAAGCCCGCTGGGACAAAAAAATTGACAATTCTTTTCTTTGAATAACCTATGCTGGATTATTGTGCAAAAATATCCAAATGGTTATTATTTAGGGCTATTGAAACTTTCCGTTGTGAGAAAAGTGCCTGAAACAATTATGTTTCAGGCACTCGGAATTATTGAGACCTTAAGCTCAATAATTAGTCATGGAACTTCTTCGAAGTTCGCTGACGTCCGTACTCACCTTAGGAAAGTTTCAACCCATTTGTTCGAGCTTTTTTTCCTTATATCTGCACAATCTTACGATAGCTCCGAGAGGTGATCCAAAAGACGATCAGGTAGGTGATGAGAAAGACGGCACAGACACTGAGGGTCACGATGAGGACTTGGCCACTATTGATGACACCCAGCACTTTGAGAATGAGTCGGATCATATGGTAGGCAAAGGCCAGATGGATAAAGGCAAAGATGAGTGGGAGGAAGAAGACGGTCCGCACTTGACGGTTGATGGTCCGTTTGACCTCGTGTTCATCAAGCCCTACCTGTTGGAGAATGACAAAGCGGTCACGGTCTTCATAGCCTTCTGAGATTTGCTTGTAGTAGATGACGATGACCGTTCCGACCATAAAGATCAGTGACAAGAAAATCCCGATAAAGAAGATGCCACCAAAGAGGCTATTCAACTCTGCCACATCATTGGCTCGGTTGCCTCCATAGATAAATGTTCCTTGGCCCTGTTGGCTGCTCAATTCATCGATCATCTTGTCATAACTAGCTGCTAACTTGAGCTGCTGGTCTTCATCGACATTGACATTGAAACCACCATAGATATTGGTATTGATGGCCAGATTTGGAAACTGGGCTACAAAGGCTGAGAGGTCAGGCACGATCAGGTAGTTGAAATCCTCCGTCAGCATATTAAACTGATTTGGGCACGTGATCGGTGATAAAATCCTTGCTCACTTCTTCCTTGACTTGGAAGTCTTGCCCATTGATAGTGAACTGCTTTTGCCCTTTAAGAGCCTTGTTATGGGCAAAGAGGATGACTTGGTTGCCGGTCAGATCGACCTGTTTTCGCCTGTCATTTGTTCATAACTAGCTGCATCAAAGACCATAAAGACGGTTTTAGGAGTGACGCTGCGTTCATCAGCTGGATAGACGGTGAAGGCTGTGCCCTTTTGTGATTTAACCCCAAAGTTGGCATAGGTCATCAGGTCGCGATTCTTGATCTTGAGATGGTGCTCAGAGGCAAATTCATCAAATTTCTGATTGATCTGCTCCAGATCGACCCCTTTTCCTTGGACAGAGAAAATCATGAGGCGCCATGATTTTCTTGACCATTTCCTGCTACCGACATAGATGTTGGTGGCAGCAGAGATGGTCACCAGCACCATGGTCGAGAGGATGGCAATGGTCGCAAGGCCCACTGCATTTTTCTTCATACGATAGATGAGGTTAGAGACCGAGATCATATTGTTGGGCTGGTAATAGTAGCTCTTCTTTTTCTTAAGCAGGTGCAAGAAGACGGTGATCCCCGCATTAAAGAGCAGGTAGGTCCCGATCATGACCAGGATAACCGCTAGAAAGAAGGTCACAAGCGCAATGATGGGGTCTTTGACAGACAAAGCCAAGTAGTAGCCAAAACCAAGAGAGGCTAAGCCCAGGATGGTTTGGGGCCACAAGAAGCGGGCTTTCTTTTCACCACTAGCCTTCTCACGAGTTAGTTGCAGGGTATTCAAACGGAGAATGCGCCAAGCGTTGAGAAAGACTCAAGAGGCCAAAGATGAGACCAAAGGTGACAAAGACCAAGATGACAATCCCAGGTTGGAAGGTAGATACTAGCTGGACCTTCATCTTCATGAGCTTCAAGAGGAAGGCAAAGATCAGCTTGTCAAAGAGGGCTCCAATCAAGACGCCGGCTGAGATAGTTAGAAAGCCAAAAAGCAAGAGTTCCTTGAAGATCATGCTGATGAGATGACGTTTCTCAAGACCCAGCATGCTGTAGATGCCCAACTCTTTGGGCGGTTTTCATGACGAAGCTATTGGCATAGAGCACGATGATAGCTCCCGCGGCATTGACCACGAAGAACCCCAAGCTGAGAGTAAATACTCATGGAAGATCCCCTCGAAGCTCATGAATACGGGGATTAAAGGTCAGGGAGTCAAAGAGGTAGGCGATGGTCACTGCGAGAATGACCGCAATCGCAAAGGGATAATAGAGCTTGCGGTTCTTGATCAGATTGGAGCAAGCTAATTTAGTGGTTAATCGTAACATCTACTCCACCTCACTTGCCATGACCGTCAAGGTATCCGAGATTTCTTGGAACATCTGACGCTCTGTTTTTTCCCGCGGAAGATCTGGTTGTAGAGGATCCCGTCCTTAATGAAGAGCACGCGCTTGGCACGCGCTGCGGCTGCGGTCGAGTGGGTCACCATAAGAATGGTTTGCCCCATGGTATTGATATCTTCAAAGACATCTAGTAACGCAGCCGAAGACTTGGAATCCAGCGCCCCTGTTGGCTCATCCGCAAGGAGGATTTCTGGCGAGGTGATGATGGCCCGTGCTACGGCCACCCGTTGCTTTTTGCCCACCAGAGATTTCGTAAGGGGTATTTTTCTAAGAGCTGGTGAATGCCCAACTCCCGACTCACGCTCTCCACCTTTGCTCATCATTTCCTTGACGGGTCTGCGTGAGAGGACGAGAGGGAGAAGGATATTGTCCTTGACGGACAAGGTATCGAGCAGGTTGAAGTCTTGAAAGACAAAGCCAAGTTTTTCCCGACGGAAGCTCGAGGCATCCTTGTTCTTGATGGTCGAGGTATCGGTACCGTTGAGGTAGACCCGTCCTTCGGTCGGCTGGTCCAGCATGGCTAGGATATTGAGGAGGGTCGATTTCCCGGATCCTGATTCCCCCATGATAGCGACGTATTCGCCCTTCTCAACGGTAAAATGGATATCCTTTAAGGCTTCAACCTGCGTTCCTTGAAAGCGGGTTTTGTAGATTTTTTGATATGTTGAACATCTAGTAATGACATGCTTTTCTCCTTTTACTAGTAGATCAAGAAAAATTCTTGGGTTTGTTGCAGGACTTGGAGACCAAATTCCGTCTTTTCCAAATCGGTTTGGTTATTTGGTTTCTCAGTCTTTTTGAGTTGTTTCATCCATTTCAAGAGTTTCATTTTCTTGACCTCCTTCATTTGATGAGACTATTGTATAAAAAATAAAAGGCGGCTACCATAACCTAACCTTTCATTTTGACCGTTTATTTCTTACATTTTTTTGTAAGATGGGGAAATCTTAATCCATGACCAACTTCTTCTCTTCAAAGTGAATGGCAACCGTCGTGCCTTGGCCGACCTCTGAGTGGAGGGTGATCCTGTGGCCCAATTGCTCTGCGATTTTCTTAGATAGATAGAGCCCCAGCCCTTAAGATTGCTGGGTCAGGTGGCCATTGTAGCCGGAGAAGCCCCGCTCAAAGACACGGAGAACATCGCTATTTTTGATCCCAATCCCGCTATCTTTTATATAGAGAGTCTGGTCTTTAAAATAGATTTCAATCCCACCTGTACTGGTATACTTGAGGCTATTGGACAAGAGTTGCTCGATGATGACCAAAAGCCACTTGCGATCGGTAATGACGGCCTGACATCCAAATCATGTAGGTTCACTGTCAAGTTCTTTTGGATAAAAAAAAGAGGGCATATTTACGGACCACTTCTTTGACCAAGTCCTCTAGCGACACGCGCTTTAAGACCAGATCGTCATGAAAGCTCTCTAGTCGCAGGTACTGCAAGAACTAGATTGGCATAGGAATCAATCTTGAAAAGTTCTTGCTCCATCTGCTGTTTGACAATAGGTGTCTCGACATCTTGGACCAAGAGCTGGCTGGCCGCAATGGGCGTCTTAATCTGGTGAACCCAGAGGGTGTAGTAATCCATCAGGTCGTTGAACTTGGCCTGGGCTACTTTGCCTTGCTCCAGGGCGCCTGCTGTTCTTCTGTATATTTTTCATAAAGGAGATGTTCCAGTGGTGAAGCAACCTCAACTTCCTCATAAAGTGCGGCTTTGCGGTAGTCCCGAAAGGTCATGGCGAAATCCCAGATCAAGACACAGAGGGCAAAAAAGCCTAGCACTAGGGTCGCATAGAGGAAAACCGTCCCTGTCTCTGGAAAGAGAAAGGCAAAGACCAAATCGACCATCAAAAAGATGACCACTAGATAGAGCAGGCGCCTGCGGGATACCACATACTGCCAAAAGATGTTTCCATATTTATTCATGGGTCAACCCGTAACCGATGCCTTTCTTGGTTTCGATGAAGTTTGACAAGCCAGCCTCTTCTAATTTCTTACGAAGGCGGGCCACATTGACAGACAAGGTATTGTCATCAATAAAGAAGTCGCTATTCCAGAGCTCCTTCATCATGTCATCGCGCGCCACGATACTGCCTGCATGCTCAAACAGGGACGCGCAGGATCTGAAATTCATTCTTGGTCAACTTGATGACTTCCCCTTCATAAACCAAGTCCGTGGACTTGAGATTGAGGATGGCTCCCCGGTGCTCCAGCAGATTTTGATCCGTCCCAAATTCGTAGGAACGGCGCAAGAGTCCTTGGACCTTGGCAAGGAGGACATTTTGGTCAAAAGGCTTGGTGACAAAGTCGTCTCCACCCATATTGATGGCCATGACAATATCCATGGCTTGATCCCGTGAAGAAAGAAACATGATCGGAACCTTTGAAACCTTTGCGAATCTCTTGGCACCAGTGGTAGCCATTGTAGAGAGGCAGACCAATATCCATGAGGATCAAGTGGGGTCACTTTCGACAAAGATCCCGAGGACATCCATAAAATCCTCTACTGCGACCACTTCATAGCCCCATTGTTCCAATAATTGTTTGACCTGTTGGCGGATAATTTCATCGTCTTCTACTAAGAGAATTTTATGCATGGCTTTCTTTCCTTCTTTTTTTTTTCTTCTTCCTATTATAACAGATTAAACAGCAGAGAAAAAGGCTGTTTCAGAGGAAAGAAGAACTGGCCTCCTACTTTCTTGATGGGAGGCGCTTTTTTTCTACATCCATTTTTGTGCTATACTGAAAGAAATAAGACACGGGAGGCACAGATGTCGACGATTTTGATTACCTAAAAGAAGTGACCTACGATTCCATATATGACCGTCCCTTCAAGGAACTGGATGTCCTCGCATTGACAGAGCTGACCTATCTGCCCTTTGGACACATTGTGCCTCAAGGAGATACAACAGGAATTCCAGTGCGCCTGTCTGATGCGATGGAACTGATCGATCGGACTACCGATTTTATCGTGAGTAACCAGCACCTGCAATTAGTCGATGAGTTGGCTACTTCAAAGCGCTTTAAGAACATCAAACTCCTTAACTATGTCGATGAGTACGATCCCGATGTACAAAAACAGTTTGCGGCCATGACCTATCGGCTTAGTCTGGATACGTATTTGGTCGTTTTCAGAGGAACGGATGACACCTTGATCGGCTGGAAGGAAGACTTCAACATGACCTATATGGACCATGTTCCAGCTCAGAAGCGCGCAGCCAGCTACCTGCAAAATGTCATGAAGGAATTTCCAAAGGGCGCTTCTTAGTAGCCGGTCACTCCAAAGGGGGCAATCTCGCAACCTATGCCTGCTCGTATCTACCGGATTCCTTATTTGAACGAGGTCGACGCCATCTACAGCTACGATGCTCCTGGCCTCAACAAGGGCCATTATCGAAACCGAAGGCTACCAGCGGACGTCCCCAAACATTCGTCGCTTTGTCCCCTCAAGGATCCATCGTCGGCATGATGTTGGAAGTCCCTGAACCCTGACCATTGTCAAAAGTCGAGCATTTGGTGGCTTTGTCCCAGCATGACGCCTTTACTTGGATGATTGAAAAAGGACTAAATTTGTGACCCTTTCAAAACCAGTCCAGATAGCCAGCAGACCGATCTAGACCTTGAAGCAATGGGTTCGCGAAACATCGGCAGACGAGCGCAAGAAGTTTTTGATACCTTTTTCGGCCTTTTCTTGGATGCCGGCATCACTTCCATCAATGATTTGATCGAACTCAAAAAGCTTCTCCAAGATCAAAGAAATCTTTCAAAATGCTCAAGACCTAGATCCGACCGAGCGGGAAATGCTGGAACGTCTAGCCAAGCAACTCATCGACACTCGCTTTCAAGCTTGGAAAAAATGGCAGACGGTGCCCCGCATCCTGGTTCAAATGGCCGCATTTTTTCAAGCGAAAAAAAGCAGTCGAGCTTTCCTCACCACTGCTCCTTGAGCACAAGGAGTGAGGCTCAACTACTGAAAAAAGAGACCACTTCTTCTATTCACTAGAACGCAAAAAGAGGCTGGGACAAAAGTCCTAGCCTCTTAATTATCTTTGGATTGTCGAGCAATACGCAGTGGTTGAGTGGGCTCTACTACGCTGATTTCATCAGCTTTTACAGCCCTACTCAACTGTGCGGAGGTGGGACGACGAAATCGAATTCTAACGAATTACCGATTTCTGTCCCACTCTTTTTCTATTTTCTATTAGTTCTGAGGAGATGGAGCATCTGGCGTGCTTGCTTCTGTTACAGCTGCGCTTGCAGGCTCTGTTTCTGTCTCAGTTGTGGCAGGCTTGCTTCCTTCTGAAGCTGCTGCTTCTGTTTCCACCGGAGTTTCTGTAGTGACAGGCGTTTCAGTTCGTGGTAGCTGGTTTGGTCAGCTTCGATTGCAGATGGCACCGCTGCTAACTCTGCCTGAAAGGCTTGGATAGCCTGTAATAAGGCTGACTTGTCACTCTTAGGATTAGCCAATTGGTCAAAGAGAGCTTCTAAGCGGTCAAATACAGCATCACTAGCCCCCTTTCCTGCAATTGTTGGTGAAGCGCCATCAATTGGTTATAGAGCTGTTGATAAAGGGCGACATCCCCAATCTGAGGCTCTTCTGTTTGCTTTTGTTTTTGCTTTTCAATGGTGTCACTGATTTCGCGTAACAGAGCTTGTCCACTTGCAATAGCCTTGTCTGGATCCGTCTCATTTCCAAGCTGAGCCAAACTTGCTTCAAAAGGCAGTTCGTTTGGCCTGGTCTTCGACTTGTGGCAAGAGCGACTGGATTTGCTCTGAGAGCCCTGTCAGGATGCTGGTCCTGTTGACGTGCTTCTGTCGCCTTATCCAACTCTCCATACAAGCCCTTGAGGAAATCATAGACCGCTAAGTTATAAGATGGGGCCTGACTTCCTTTTTGATCCAAAACTGTTTTTTCAATAGGATAGGTTTGGCCTTTTTCTTGGGAGAAGAGCCGATCAATAGCTTGCTTGGTTTGGTAGAGCTCCATAAAGTGAGACTTGGAATCCCAAGGCTTCTTCAAAGGCTTGAGCTCGATAGAGTTTCAAAGGCTAGATCTGCCGCCTTGGTGCGCAGTTCTGGTGTCAAGCGCGCATCGCTCAAGCTTTGGTAGAAATACTTGAGATAGTCGACCGATGTCACACCCGTCCGATCTTGCATCTCCTGAACAGCTTCTAATAGCTTCCCTTCCTGCTCTAAACGCTTGCTGTCCTTGGCAGCATAGGCTTCCTGCAATTGAGAGACCAACTCTTCCTTCTTCAATTGGAAGGCTTCGGTATCTAGTAAGCGCACTTGTTCCAGCAATTCTTGGTAACGACGATCCAAGGCTGTCTCTTCTTTTGGTTTGACCGCTTGGGTCGCATGAATGTACTGCGCATCAACCTGTTTAAGACTGGCTAGGTAGCCCTCTGTCGAGTTGCTTGGGAAACTCTTGACATTTTCCAAGAAGTGGCCCAAGATGAGCTCAATCCGTCTTTGTTGCAATGGATCAGAAGCGTAAAGAGTCCGGCTTTCTGCTAAAAGTTGGTTGACCCTGTCCTCTACTGCTTTTTTATCCAAGTCTCCTTTTTGTAAGGCGATTGGATGGTAGGAAGACGATGGGCTAAGTAGTCTGCTAGTCCTTCTGAGCGCACCTTGATGTAGTGGTTGTGATCGCCATGCGGGCTGACAAACTGACCATTTTCAATCTGGAGGCTATAAGGAGAAATCCCCGAACGAAGCGCTGTTGCATAGAGTTCATTGATAAAGTCTAGTTCAGGATTGCCAGTTTCAAGTGGGAATCCGGACATGTTCCTTCCGAACGGCATAAGGATGGATGTGGGTCGGATCGTATTCTTGGTCTGGATTGTTAAAGACAAAGAAACCATTGGAAATCTTAATGGCCTCACGAGGGACGCCGTAGGTCTTACTGATGTACTGGATCTTTTCCTCATCTGAGGCATCGCGAGAATAGGTCGCGACATCATCTGTCAGTGGCTGTCCCTTGACTCTTTCTTTCTTACCTGCCAGAGTTGCCTCTGCTGCTGCAATCTCTTGAGGAGAGAGGTCCTTTTTATAGAAATAATGGGCATGGTTGCCATGAGCGACCATGTAACCGTCCTCGTCCTTACTGATGACCATGTCTGCATGGAAACCATGATCGTGCTCCTCTTCGTGCTCGTGATCATGACTGTCCCCATGTTCATGCTCGTGACTATCCCCATGTTCATGCTCGTGCTCATGGTCAATTGGTTTTGTACTTGGACTTGAAGGCCGGTTTGGACTTATTTCAGCAGGTGTAGTAGCACCTTGGGCCCGAAGCAATTGAAATTGCCGCGCCAGCTCACGTTCTAAAGGAGATAGGGAGCTGTAAGGGATAAAGTGGAAATGATCCCCGTGAGGATAGACAATTCCTTGATCGGTCCACTTGGTAATCTTGCTTGGATCAAAGACAGAACCGTCAGACTCCACATGACGAGAAGACAACGGGGCTTTCTGCAATTCTTCGATCAAGTTGGTCAGGGTCGGACTCGGTTTAGAGGTAGCTGGTTTAGAAGTCGTTGGTGTCGTCTGTGTATTGGTTGGACTGGATGACACCTGGTTGCTCGCTTGTTTCCCAAGGCTTGGAGAGGCTTGATCTGGAGTCCCTTGATTCTGTGCTTCTACACTTGGGCTAGCTAAGTACGAGCTTCCAGCCTGGTGGCCACTTTGACCGCCTAAAACAGAGAGAGCCGCTGCTAACTCGCCAGCAGATAAGGCACTCTTTGGAATATAATGGTAAATGGCCTCCATGGGGCACAATGAAGCCGTCCCCTGTATCTGAAATAACATCTCCAGGGCTAAAGACATAACCATCGTCCGTACGGTAGCCACCACCTGTATGGTTCTTAGCCGTCAACATCTCAAGAGTCTTACCCTTCTTTCAGCGCTTGACTCGGTTGACGGAAGTCACGGGTCTTGCCTGCCTTGTGCGAGGAGCTAGCTTGCACCGATCCCGTTTCCCCTTCTTCTTTAGCGCCTCCCTTTTTGTTGTTGAGCGATCTCTTCGATCGAGCGCACATTGACCGTATGCTGAGCATCCTTTAAGTAGAGATAGTATTTCCCAGCCCGTTTGATGATATAGCCGTCCTTGACCTTGCTCACGATATCCGCTTCTTGCAGCTGGTAGGTTGGATCCCGTAAAATCAACTCTTCACTAAAAATGGCATCAAATGGGACCTTGCCACTGTAGTAATGAAAATGATCCCCATGAGAAGTGACAAAGCCTTCATCTGTAATCTTGATGACAATCTGCTCTGCCTGGGTCTTTTCCTTGGCATTGACTGCTTCGATGCTGTCTTCCTTTTTGCTGGATGCAGTCGCTGATGATTTCTTATCTGCCTTGCAAATACTGAATCTGATTCTTTTCTCTTCCTTGACTTGTGGTTGCTGACTGAGCGCATAGGCACAGAGTCCTATTCCCCAAAGTCGCTACAATTCCAATCGTTCCCTTTTTCTTCATTCTTGATTTACTCCTCTAATTCCTTGGCTAAAGTCGCCATATTTTCTTCTAAATTTTCTAATAGATCCTTATCATTTTGCGGATCAGCTTCCAGTGGATCCAAGACCTTGACACGCGCCCCTGTTGCCTTGGCGATACTATCTGCCACCTTTGACGACGTGTGCTTTTCCACAAAGATCGTTTTCACCTTGTAGTCTTTGACAAACTGCTGGATCTCCGCCAATTGCCGAGCGGTCGGTTCTTGCTCTGGGGAAATCCCTGCAATCCCTAACTGCTTGAGACCAAAGCGTTTGGCCAGATAAGAAAAGGCTGTATGTTGGGCCACAAAAGTCTTTTGCTTGGCCTTGTCAAAGAGAGGCTGGTAGTGGGCTACCAGTTCCTCACAGCGCTTTTCAAGCTTTTGAGCATTGGCCTGATAGAGCTCCTTGTTCTTTGGATCGATCTCTCCCAAACGCTGGGCGATGATCTTTCCTTCCTCTGCAATTTTTACAGGATCCAACCAAGTATGCGGATCATACAAGTGCTTGGCTTCTTTTTCCCTGACCAGCTTCGACATCCTCTAATCCAGCCACCTTCTCAAGGGTCATTCCTTGGCTGCCTTCGATCACTCGCAACTTGGAACCTTGTAGGTTAGGATCTAAGCGGCCGGCCCAAGATTCCAGGGTCTGAGAATGATAGACAAATACATCTGCATCATAGATCTGGGCCACTTCCTTGGTGGAGGGTTCATAATCATGGATCCCTGCACCTGACTGAACCATCCAGATGTCATTTTGATCGCCAGAGATTTCCTTGACCAGGGCATAGATAGGATAAAAACTCGTGACAATTTTAAGACCTTTTTTTAGAAGGGGCTTGCCTGCATTTCCTTGACTTCCACAAGCTGTCAGCAGAAAGAAACCGAGAAACAAGAGTCCCAGAACCTTCATTCTTCTCCTATTCATCCTTCACCTCTTTTTTATTTTTATTAACTAGTTTATTAATCGGTTAATTAACTAGTTAATCATACTGCTAATCATTTGCTTTGTCAAGCTTTTTTTCATTTTTTTCCTTTTAATGCTAGAGACTAACAATTTCCTAGACTCCACGAGCCTTTCTTGCAGTAAAAAGAGGCTGGGACAGAAATCGGTAATTCGTTAGAATTCGATTTCGTCGTCCCACCTCCGCACAGTTGAGTAGGGCTGTAAAACTGATGAAATCAGCGTAGTAGAGCCCACTCAACCACTGCGTCTTGCTCGACAATCCAAAAACAATTGAGAGGTTAGGACTTTGTCCCAGCCTCTTTTTTTCGACCTTATTCTTCTTCTGGGTAAACCAAGTCCCAGTCTTTGCGGAGTTGAGTCATGAGGTCCATGACATCGCGGCTGTAGTTTAGGTAGAGATGATTTTCCCTTCCTGCGACTGCTGCTTCCATATCAAGGACCTTACTGAGGGCTTTAGCGGTTTCTCCTGCTTCGATCACTTCTTTTGTGATCCATCTTCCGTATAGGTGATGACCGCTTTTTGCCCGCGCGGGTATTCGTAGAGTTCGATATAGCCCTTATCATAAGCGATCATCCCACGTTTCGGTTGTTTGGCGTGAAGGCTCAGCGTCACCGTCGCCATTTCCCTTCACGATTCGTAAGAAGAATCCCCGCTTGCTCATCGACACCAGTCGGTGCCAGCTTGACCTGTGAAACCATCTCTGTCGGCTGTGAGGTCATAAAACCAACGGACGAAAGACAGGGCATAGACACCGATGTCCAGTAGAGCTCCACCTGCCAGATTGCGATTGAAAAAGCGGTTGCTCATATCGTATTCTTTATAGGAACCGAAGTTCATCTGGATTTGAGAGGGCCCAACTTCCCACTTGCCACAATTTCAGAGAGTTTCCGATAAATAGGCATATGGAAAATGGTCATGGCTTCTGCCAGTTTGACATGGTTTTCTTCAGAATTCCTCACTGTTGAGAGTGATGGACTTTTCACAGAGCACGTGCTTGCCAGCTGCGAGCGCCTTACAAGGTACTGGCATTAATATGAATTGTGAGGTGTTGAGATATAGATGATATCCACTTCAGGATCCTCAAAGACTTCATCAATTTCATGATACACCTTTTCGATCCCATATTTCTCAGCGAAGGCTAGCAGCTTTATCATAGTCCGATTGGCAACGGAATAGAGTTTCCCACCAAGCGCTTCAAGGGCTTGCGCCAATTCATTGGCAATAACGCCTGTTCCAAGGCTAGCCCACTTATAGTTGATGTGATGTGCCCATGGTTTTAATCTCCTTTTTTATTGACGGTAGAAATATTGATCAGCCGGGTAGTTCCCTGCAGATTGAGTGACCACTAGACGTGGTTTGCTGGTATCAGACTGGTCTCCATCTGGATTTTGAAACCGATTTTCAGAAGTCCAATCGCAGCACCGGTCTCACCCATCTTCATCTCAACATAAGGGATCTTGCTCTTCTTATCCGAGTCCGCAACAGCCTTGAGGCTACCTTGGCCCTTTGACTTTTCCATCTGCTTGATGACGATCTCAGCTCCCTTGCCATTGCGCCAGGTTCCAGCTAAGCTTGAGAAGTCGCCTCCGTTAATGGCCGCAATATCCAAGTCTTTCTCTTTTTTCGGTTGCGGATAAGCTTTCCACCACTCTAGGTGGTAATCTCGGTAGGCCACGTCCCCAAAGAGAATCCGACGTTCTTGGGAAGCTACCCGTCAGGACCTGTCACACCTGCTGGGATCAAGTACAAGGTTTGCTCTTGCCCTTGATCGCAGTCGCATTTGCCCCAGTGAAATAAACTTCATAATAGCCTTTTCGCTTCTTAGGCTCTTTTTTCTTTATTGAACAAGTAACTTGCCCGAGTGCCTCCACTCCAGAAAGTCCAGCCGGTCTCCCCATTTACAATACTTGGAAAGGCATTGGTCTTGTTTTTGGTAATATTCTTCTGGAGTATAGCCATAAAGTTTAAAACCGGAAGCTGCGATTTCCTTTTCATAAGTATCATTGGAATAAGCACCTTCAAACGGTGAGAGATTGCCATCAAGGACGACATCATTTGGATCTGTCGATTTGAAAAATCCTCCTCGATTGGCAAAGACCATCTCGTGGTCGGGATTTTTGTCAGACATGGTGACCGTGATCAAAGGCTTCTTGTCTGTCTTGTATTTGAAGACACGAACAGTGACTGTAAAGTCTGTATTGCCATCGGACTTTTTCATCTTGCCTGTCGAAACTTTATTAGACCCTTCGACCTTCCAATCCGTACTAAATTCAGCAGATACCTTGCCATCAGCCGTTTGGTAATCGATCTTCCAGGCCTTGCCTTTTTTCTCGATTTTGGCTTCATCCTGTTCATTAGAGACATAGTCACCACTCAAGTCAATGGCTTTTTCCTTTGGCTTAGTGACCTTCTTGCTAGTCTGGTTAAATTCCTTTTGATGGTCTGGTTGGATGTTGGAGCTAGAGTAGAGATAGACTCCACCGATCAGAACAACTGCTCCGACCAGCCCCAAAATCGGCCCCAGGTATTTTTTCTTCCACTTAAGATTCATTTTACTACCTCCATGGAATAAGATCTTTACACTAGTATACCCTAAATCGAAAGTATAGTAAAATTCCCCTCTATGTAGTGGTTTTCCAGGTTTGAACTGACTAGTTTTAGTAGAAAATACCTGTTTTTCAAAAACAATATTTTGTTTATCATTATTTTTTATCGTTTTTCGATACTTTTTTTTTGACTAATTTTTTTATAAGGAGTATACTATAAGTGAAAAATAAATAAACTTCAAGGAGGCTTGCGATGAAAACTCAAAAACCTTAAAAAATGTCATTGAAGTCTTAACGGCTTTCATTTACTTCTGTGGCTTTATGACCGTGGCTGCATTGGTCATCCATCTGCTTTCCTGCATGGGCCTTTTCAAAAGATCTCATTCAATCAGGTCGCTTGTCCTTTGATGCGAATGGCATCCAGCTCTTTCCCCAACATCCACAACCTCTCTGGCAGCTGCTCTTCCCACTAGCCTCAAGCGCTATCTATATTTACCTTCTCATCACCATTCGCAGCTTCCTCCAAAATCTCTACCAAGAAAAGATCTTTTCTCACTCTAACATTGATCTTTGCAACCGAGCTTGGAAGATTCTCTTGGTCTTGTCCTTTATGTCTGGCACACTTGAAACCAGTGGAAATGCTTATCTCCTTCCCTTTACTTTCCAATTTACCTTTAACACAGGGCTTCTCCTTGCCGTTCCAATCGTCTGGGTCTCTGGCAAGATTTTAGAGAGAGGGATTGAGATTGCTGAAGAAAATGAGCTAACCATTTAAGGAGGGTGCCATGATTATCGTCAATCTAGATGTCATGCTGGCCAAGCGGAAAATGAAATCCAATGAGCTAGCCGACAAAATCGGCATCACCACCGCCAACCTCTCCATCCTCAAAACCGGCAAGGCCAAAGCCATCCGCTTCACCACTCTAGAAGCCATCTGCAAAGAACTCGACTGCCAGCCCGGAGATATCCTGGAATACCGGCCGGATGAATAGAACTATATTCGGAGACTTTCCTTGGGTGAGGACGGACGGTAGCGAATCCCTTTGGGATTCCATACCTTAGATTTGAGCCCACTGTCTCAAATCTTCCGAGAGTCTGAAACGAAAAATGTTTCAGACTCTTTTCTCACTGCGGAAGTCTCCATTAACATTCATTACTAATAGGACTCATCTACCATCCTTGTAAAACTCAATGATGGGAACTATATCGTCACAAGAAAAGCACTCCTGGAGTGCTTTTTTTTATATGTTTAACCAATGATACTTCCATTTGGAACAGATGGATCAACGGTTAAGACCGTTAATTGATCTCCGTGTTCTGCGGAAAGAATCATGCCTTGACTGACATATTTCTTCATCATCTTCCGTGGTTTGAGGTTGGCCACGATTTGAAGTTTCTTGCCGACCAATTCTTGTTCATTTGGATAGAATTTCGCGATACCAGAGAGGATTTGACGATCTTCACCGTCACCAGCGTCAAGGCGGAAGCGAAGCAATTTGTCTGATCCTTCGACGCGTTCCACTTCTTTGACTTCTGCTACACGGATTTCAACCTTGTCAAAGTCTTCAAACTTGATCTCGTCTTTTTCAGACTTGAGTTCCACTTCTTCTGGAATCCATTCTTTTTTCTTGTGGTTTTCCAGCAGTCATTTGAGATTGGATGTAGGCAATTTCTTCTTCCATGTCGAGACGTGGGAAGATTGGAGTTCCTTTGGCAACCACTGTGACATTTTCAGGGAAGCCTGCTAGGGTCAAGTTTTCAAGATCGAAGTCCAAGCCCAAGCCAAGTTGTTCCATGATGGCATTTGAGGTGTTCATCATGAATGGTTGGATCAAATGAGCCACGACACGAAGACTAGCTGCCAAGTGAGCCATGACCGCTGCCAATTGTTCCTTGTCCCCATCTTCTTTGGCGAGAACCCAAGGCGCTGTCTCATCGATGTACTTGTTGGTCCGAGAGATGATGTTCCATACGGCTTCCAAAGCACGTGGGTAATCAACCGCATTCATTTGCTTGTGGTATTCAGCGATGTTTTCTTCAACCACCTTAGCCAAATCTGCATCAAATGCGGTAACATTTTCGACATAAGCAGGAACTTGACCACCAAAGTATTTATTGATCATGGCCACCGTCCGGTTAAGGAGGTTTCCAAGGTCATTGGCCAATTCATAGTTGATGCGGGCACGTAGTCTTCTGGTGTGAAGGTCCCATCAGAACCAACTGGCAAGGCTACGCATGAGGTAGTAACGAAGTGGATCCAAGCCGAAGCGTTCCACCAACATTTCTGGGTAGATGACATTCCCTTTAGACTTAGACATCTTGCCGTCTTTCATGACAAACCAACCATGGGCAATCAAACGTTCTGGCAATTTGATATCCAACATCATGAGAAGGATTGGCCAGTAAATCGAGTGGAAACGAAGGATGTCTTTTCCAACCATGTGGAAGACGGTTCCGTTCCAGAATTTGTCAAAGTTTTCATGATCTTCTTGACCGTAACCAAGAGCTGTCACATAGTTGAGAAGGGCATCGATCCATACATAGACCACGTGTTTTGGATTAGATGGAACTGGAACTCCCCAAGTAAAGGTGGTCCGAGATACTGCCAAGTCTTCCAAACCTGGCTCAATAAAGTTTTTCAACATTTCATTGAGACGGCCATCTGGCGTGATGAAATCAGGTTGTGATTTGAAAAATTCCACCAAACGGTCTTGGTATTTGCTGAGGCGAAGGAAGTAAGATTCTTCAGAAACCCATTCTACTTCGTGGCCTGATGGGGCTACCCCACCGATAACCTTGCCATTCTCATCACGGAAGACCTCAGCCAATTGGCTTTCTGTAAAGAACTCTTCATCAGAGACTGAATACCAACCAGAGTACTCACCCAAGGTAGATGTCGTCTTGCGCAAGCAAGCGTTCAAAGACTTGAGCCACCACTTTTCATGGTAATCGTCTGTCGTACGGATGAATTTATCGTATGAGATATCGAGTAATTGCCAGAGTTCTTTCACTCCAACTGCCATCCCATCTACATAAGCTTGTGGCGTAATCCCAGCTTCTTCTGCTTTCTGCTGGATCTTTTGACCGTGCTCATCAAGACCAGTCAGGTAGAAAACATCATAGTTCATCATACGTTTGTAACGCGCCAAGACGTCACAGGCGATTGTTGTATAAGCTGAACCAATATGCAATTTACCAGATGGGTAATAGATAGGGGTTGTGATGTAGAATGATTTTGTCATTTTCTTTTCCTTTCAGGGCTAATGGAACCCAATTTAGTAACACTCTATTATAACACTTTTAGGAGACCCTGAAAACCCAAAACCAGCTAGGATCTAAGGAAGACAAGCAAAAAAAGCTGACCGAAGTCAGCTTTTTATGGATAACAAATTATGTTATCTTTTACTTACCAAGATAGTATTCTTTTACAACGTTCAATTTTTCGTCAAATTCGAATACCAATGGTGGGAAGTTAGGGATTTCCACATCCATGATTTCGTCGTCTGACAATTGTTTGATGTGTTTTACAAGGGCACGGATTGAGTTACCGTGTGCTCCTACGAATACGTTTTTACCATCTTTAAGTGCTGGAGCGATTTTATCTTCCCAGAATGGAAGGGCACGTTCCAAAGTAACTTTCAAGTTTTCAGCATCTGGAATCACTGAATCGTCAAGTGAAGCATAACGACGGTCAGTGTGTGCTGAGTGTTCATCATCACGGTCCATTGCAGGAGGCAATACATCGGAAGAACGACGCCAGATGTGAACTTGTTCATCACCAAATTGTTCAGCAGCTTCTGCTTTATTTTTACCAGTCAAACCACCGTAGTGACGTTCGTTCAAGCGCCATGATTTTTCAACTGGAACCCACAATTGGTCAGAAGCTTCAAGAGCCAAGTTAGTCGTTTTGATCGCACGTTTCAATACTGAAGTGTAAGCTTGGTCAAATTCGATACCAGCTTCTTTGATCAATTTACCAGCGTCGATCGCTTGTTGTGTACCTTTTCAGACAAATCAACATCAGCCCAACCAGTGAAAAGGTTAGCTTTGTTCCATTCAGACTCACCGTGGCGAGCAAAAACCAATTTTACCATTAGATGGATCTCCTTTTTATTCTCCGAGGTTTCCCCGTTTATCTATTTTATTCTACTAGATTTTCCATCAAACTCTTTGGCATTGTAGAGAATGTTCACCTAGGAAAATCGTAAACTGTGTCGAATCATTTTCCTATTTTTGATATGTATAAAACGGTGACATCAATAGGGTCAAAACATAGGCCGTAAATAAGCTGTTGACGCCATAACTGATGATTAAATTTTATTTTTCCTTTTACCATGTCTCCTTTCACCCCTAACCTTTCCATTCCGAATTTCAACAGTCTCAAATACTTGTTTCCCATCATCGAACAGGCCATACCACCCATCTGGTAGAGACTTAATTGCCAAGTAATCCTTCAAAACTGATTTAAAATCATTCCCTGATTCTTTAAATCGACTTATATTTTCAGGGAGATAATTTTAACATAGATGTCTCCTGATTCGATAAAACTACTATACGAGACATCATACCATCCCCCTAGAATTTTTAACTCAAAATTAGAATGCTATTCTCATATTGCTCCATCAAACTGAAATAATTGTTACCTCGTTTCTTAAAAGGGGATAAACTTATTTCAATCCAAGAGCCGCTAAAAGCACTATACTGTTAATTTTTTTATCTAATTCTGCTTCAAGCTCGATTCGCTCAGTACTGAATTCAAACCCCTTCTCTATAATGGGCAAATAGGCTCTATCAAAATCATCATAGGTATTTTCTACTCTTAAGTTTTCAGCTAAATCAATCTTATTAGAATACGGCATCACCAAGTGTTTAAATCTGACTGATTTTTTCAAGGGAATGGAAATCTTTTTCCCTTCAACCGTTTCAGAATAGATAAAATTCACATCCGACCGGCATTGGGCCGAGTCCAAGAGAAACCTGTAATCTGTATATCTCCCGAAAATTTCTACTATCATAGAACCCTTTTAAGTTAGAGTCTAAATTTCTATAAAAATAGAATCCTAGAAATAGCAGGAAGCAGACAACCACTAGAACGGCTTTTTTTGACCGATCACTAATCGTCGTCTGGCCCTTCTTGAAATGTTTCTTCAAATTCACGTTCCAACTCTTCTTCAACTCTTTCCTCCTTTATAACCTTTTAAACTCTTCAGCATTCCGAACGGTTTCTTTCTGCCCACTTTTTGTATAAGAAGCGTCAATAGACCAACTAAAATGATCTGCATCAGGAAACAAACTCTTGATGATAGTTTTATCCTCCTCCATAGTGAGGTTATTTTTTAGAATCAGGAGACGGCGATATTTTTTTAGTTGGGTTAAGAGTTTACTATCCTTCACCTTCACACCATTGCGATCTAATCTCTCCGTAGAACTTGAGGAAGTTTCTTCTTTTCATCTTCATCATCAAATCCATAATCTAACAAACTTACTCCTACACCTATTTTGTCTCTCTCATGACTGTATTTTTTGTCTCAAAATCGGGTGCAAGCAATATTTGATAAAAATCCACTGTAACCAAAATCAACAACCATTTTGGGAACTGTCTCTGCGATGTCTCCTTGTTCAGATTTTACAAATAGAAGATCATTTTTTGTAACATTGAAAGCTACATACTCATCTTTTTCCATCTGTAAACATGCTACTTCGCATGTTTCCTTCAATCGAGTCGTAACCCATTTTTTGAACGAGTTTTAAAACATCAATGGTATGACCTTCTCCCTTCTCTTGGCCCAATTCATAATACCGAATTCTAAAATATTCATTTGCGTCTTTTTTTTTATCTTCATCACTGATTAGTTTAGAATCTTGAAGGGCTATATATTGGGATCCGACAGCATAAATATATGGGTTGCTTTTTTCTATCTTCTTGCTTAAAACTATAAGCCAATATTGGAATTCCGGTGGCCTCTTCACTAATGATTCGATTTTCCACAACCGTTGTCCTCTACCAACATAGGTATAATTTCTATCACTCACAACATGTACCGCTTCTTTTAGGTAAAAGAAGCTCCAAATACCGCCAACCATTATAACGGTCACGGCAATTAGGGAAAGGATATGCCATATTTTCCAAGAAAAATTCTCTAGCTTCTTCATCTCGTTCTCCTTTTTGTTTGATCGTGAAAGTATATTATATCATGATTTTCCTATTTTTCTCCCAGTATAAAATATAGGCAAACTTTCATTTCATCAAAAAAGAGCCTGACGGCTCTAATTGGAATGTCTTTATCATTGTTTTTGACAGTCTGGGCAAATACCATAGACGGTCATCTGGGTCTTGGTGATCTGGTAGCCACTTTGACTGGCTGCTTCTTCGCGAAGATCTGGGACTTCAATGTCCACATCTGCGATACGGCCACATTTTTCACACACCACATTCAAATGGTCATGCCCCATGAAATCAAAATAGGTCGTGGTATCATTGCGAACCTTGATCTCAGAGACAACCCCCTCATCAATAAAAACCTTGATATTGTTGTAGACAGTTGCTAGACTCATGCTTGGAAACTGAGGCAATAAATCGCGATAGATCTTCTCAGCACTTGGATGTTCATGACTCGCCACTAAATAGGAAAGAACTGCTCTGCGAGTATCGGTTATCCGAATGCCCTTGGCACGCAAACTTTGCAAAACTTCTTCCACGCGCTCTTCTTCATGACGATGCAATGCGTTCACTATGATCCCCTTTCCAATATGATTTAATCGATTCGTTACCCTTATTATAGCATGTTTCAAAAATAAATCACTATTTAGAATGTTTTAATTAAAAAAATGTCCAGTGGACATTTTTTTTCACGAGCTTGAAAACGGAAAAGCGAGGTTATGTCCAGTGGACATTGATTCACGTATCTAAATACGACTTTTTATCTTAAAAATTAAACTAATTAATTAGTTTTAAATTTTTTAAGAGAACCGAGGAATAATGAACCACCAATCAATACGATGATACCACCAATCCATCCTAAGAATGGGATAATCGCAACAGATCCACCTACAATCAGTAGCACTGAAGGAGCAACACCCACTGCTCATCACCCTTTGTAATAAACAATTGCAATAATTCCTAATACTAGATTTGCAATTTTCAAAGCATTTAATAAAAGAATTGATCCAGCAGTTGCATCTGAACTAGCTGTAGCAGCTGCAGTACCAAGAATAAAGAACGGTCCAACTAATAGTAAAATACCACCAACTAAACCTACAATTCCGCTAAAAAGTGCTAAAGTTTTTGTTTTCATCTTACTTTTCTCCTATTTTATACATTTAGAACTAACTAAATTCTATTGATTAGATATTATATGTCCTACATAGTTACCACAATATCCTACATATACAAGTATTAATTTGAACTTTTCCAAATTACATATAGTAATACAGACAACCACTATAAACTTTTCTTAATTGCTCCTTTCCTAATTTAATTTCATGTCCACAGTATTATACTATGGTTGCTAAAAAAAAGTATTTTTGAAATTAATTATTATTTAGTGAAATTTTTTATAAAAAAAGAATTAAGCATCAAACTTAATTCTACTATGCAACGTAAAATTTAATAAATCTCTCTCACTACTCTCAGCCGATCCAACTGGTCATCCAGCGTACGGTTCCTAGGATCATCTTAACCACGAGGATCATAAAGCAAAATTCCAGTACAAACCACAGCCCTTTCAGTAGATACAAAATAGGTCGGATAAACAACAAGGCAAAGAGGCCTAAAATGAATCGCATGGTCTTTTTCTCTCTTTCTTTTTCCTATTATACCCTTATCCTATAGAGCTGTCCAACAAAAAAAACCATCCTAGAAATCTAGGATGGCTTTTCAAAATGCAATTATTTAACTGCTTCTTTAAGAGCTTTACGAGCTTTGAATGCTGGAACTTTAGAAGCTGCAATTTTGATTTCTTTACCAGTTTGTGGGTTGCGACCTTTACGAGCTGCACGTTCACGAACTTCGAAGTTACCGAAACCGATCAATTGAACTTTTTCACCTTTTGAAAGGTATTCTGAAACTGCTGCGAATACAGCGTCAACAGCTGCTGCTGAATCTTTTTAGTCAATTCTGTAGCTTCTGCCACTTTTTTTGCGATCAAATCTTGTTTGTTAGCCATTTAACAAATCCTCCAAATTTTTTTAGGCTTTACGCCTTAACAGTACTATAATATCTAAAAAAGCCTTTAGGTCAAGTACTAAACCTGTTTTTTCAAACATTTATTCAGCTTATTCGTAGCGTACCAAAACTGCAAATGCATTCTCACCTGTATGGGTTTGAATAATCGATCCAGTTTCGAGAACAGGGATCGCATTTTCAACGAGCGATTGCAACTGAGCCTTCATTTCATTGGCCCACTCTGGTGTCCCTGCGTAAGAAATCCCGATCTCAGCCACCTTACTATGGGAAAGTTTCTCTACCAATTCATCCAACCATTTCTTAAAGGTCTTGTTTCCACGTCCCTTGACGATTGGTTCCAACTGATGGTCCTTCATTTGCATCACCACACGGATGTTAAGAAGCGAGCTCAAAGTCCGGTAACACGGCCAATCCGACCACCTTTAACTAGATTTTCCAAGGTAGATACGCCGATATACAACTCTGTCTTTTTTCTTTGACTTCTTCGATACGAGCTAAAACGGTGTCTAGATCTGCTCCTTCTTTAGCCAACTTAGCCGCCTCAACCACTTGAAACTTCATGGCTTGGTCTGTAAAGCCACTATCAATCACGGTCACATCTGCTCCAGATAAGGTTGCCCCTTGACGAGCTGCCTCTACTGTTCCTGACAAGGCATGAGACATATGAATCGAAACGATGTGAGCTCCGTCTGCTGCTAACTTTTCATACACCTCCGCAAAGACTCCAACGGGTGGTTGGCTGGTCTTTGGAAGGTTTTTGCTAGACTGCATTAAGCGCAAGAAGTCCCCTTCGCCCAACTCACTGTCGGAATAAAGGACTCCATCCACCATAACAGAAAGTGGCACAATGGTAATGCCATATTCTTCAACCACTTCAGGCTCAATTGTAATAGATGAGTCTGTAACTATTTTAATATTTGCCATATATTTCTATACTCTTCCTAAGAATGTTCTGCTTTCATTATATCAAAAAAAACACGGGGTTTTGCAGTGAAAGATATCTATTCCTGCTTCCTCAGTCGTCTGCAGCAGAAAAACCTGTATTATGAAGGACATGGTCATGGACAATGCCTTGATCATCCAAGAGCAATCCATGGAGGACTCCACCAAAGACAGCGCCCCCATCGACACCCATCTTCTGATCTGAAATCCAAAGATTTTCGGTGCCAACTGGCTCATTGAGCAGTCCATAGACCGGTGTATGGCCAAAGACGATCCATTTGCCTGTATGATTCTCCGCTTCATGGAATGGTTTTCGGATCCAGACTTTGGTAATCACTGGTTTCTCGCCAATTTTCAAGGGTTAGATCCACACCAGCATGGACAAAGTAATAGGTTTCTGTCTCGTAGTCAAAAGGCAAACTGCGGATAAAGGCCACCAAGTCAGGAACGGCATTTTCTACTGCTTGAGCATCTGCAATACCATCTACAGGAGCATCGAGCGGCCGGCCTAACAGAGAGTTGATGGTCGTATCGCCACCATTTCTTCGGTAGTGATCATAACGCTCTTCTGGATTGTCCAACCAGGCTAAAAACATGTACTCGTGATTCCCGGAAAGGCAAACAGCTCCGTGATGGTCTACGTAGTCCTTTACGATTTCAATTGATCGTTTGCTGTTTTCGCCTCGATCTATCAAATCCCCTAAAAAGACCAATTGGGCTTTTCCATCCCACTCTGTCATGAGCTCTTCTAGCATTTGTGCTTTTCCATGAATATCTCCGACTACAAAGTATGTTGACATTGTTTCAAACCTTCTTTCTCTTAACGCTTGAGAAGTTGCTCTGCTTGTTGACGGGCAGCTTCCGTTAGATCCTCTCCTGCCAGCATCTTGGCAATTTCTTCAATTCGTTCTTCTCTATTGAGCAAACGCACAGTAGATACAGTTGAGTGTTCATCACTGATTTTCTCAATATAGAATTGATAATCTGCTGCAGCGATGACTTGAGGCAGGTGAGAAATGGCAAACGGCCATTTTGACCAATCTTATGAATTTTCGCTGCAATGGCTTGAGCCACGCGCCCAGAGACCCCTGTATCCACCTCGTCAAAGACGATACTGGTTTTTCCTTCTTTTCGAGAAAAAGCCGACTTAATGGCCAACATCAAGCGTGACAATTCTCCGCCGGATGCTACCTTGACAAGAGGTTTAAAAGTCCTCTCCTGGGTTGGTCGAAATGTAAAATTCGACAGCTTCATTTCCCTCACGATTAAACTTAGACTTGCTGAAGCGCACTTGGAAAAACGCGCCTTGTCCATGTAGAGATCTGCCAATTCTTGCTGGATTTCATTTTCCAAAGCTTGGGCCAGAGTATGCCGCTGATCACTCAAATCTTGAGCCAAGATGACCAAGCTCTTTTCTAGACGTTTGAGTTCTTTTTCCATATCCTCAGACGAGAGGTCACTTCCGGTGAGGAGGCTATATTCTTTGGTGATTTGCGCCAGGTATTCTAAGACGTCCTTGACTTGGCCACCATACTTGCGCGTGATAGAATGGATCAAATCAAACGCGATTCCACCTGCATGAGGCGATTGCCATCAAACTCCAGACCATCGACCACATCTTCCTAAGCGCTTGGTAATATCCTCAAGGGGCATAGAAGGTTTCCGATAACTGGCTTGAGAGCTCTTTGTAGGTCGGATCATATTCTTCAATGCTTTCCAGATCATTCATGGCTGAGCGAACATTGGAGAGGCTCAAAAAACTCTTCTGCATCCAGCATGGTATAGGCATTGGTTAGGGGTATCGCAATCATCTTGTGATTGAGCAGGCGTTGGCGTTCTTGCTCCAGATGCAGGTCCTCATCCACTTCAAGGCAGCTGCCTCAATCTCTGCAATTTGAAACTCCAACATCTCGATACGGGCCTTGTTTTCCTGCTGGTTGCGCTGGGTTCCACCACTTGTTTGCGCAGGCGTTTGTAATCTTCAAAGGTCTGACGATAAGCATCTTTGGTTTTGGAAAAAGGCTGCATCCCAAATTCATCCAGCATGGCGATATGCAATTGGGGCCGCATCAGTTCTTCCCTGATCATGCTGGCCATGGATGTCCACAAATGTTGACCGACTGCCTTTAAGACAGATAAATTCACCATCGACCATTGATCCGGCTGACACTTCGTCCATTTTGCAGGATCTCTCGGCGAATGATCAATTCATCGGTCCACTCTGGTCCTTGTTCTTCAAAAAGCGACGTCAAGTGGCGATTTGCTCTCAACGGTAAAGAGACCTTCGATTTCTGCTTTTGGAGCTCCGTGTCGAATGACATCCGTCGTTGCACGGCTTCCCAGCATCATGTTCATGGCATCGATAATGATGGATTTCCTGCACCTGTTTCCCCCTGTCAGTACCGTCATTCCTTTTCAAAATTTAAGGAAATCTCTTCGATAATGGCAAAGTTCTTAATCGAAATTTCTAATAGCATAGGCTCTTACCACCCAAAGATTGATTTGAGGATATTCTCTGCTTCAGGTGCGGAATAGGCGATCAGTAAGATCGTATCATCATCTGCAACAATACTAAAGATATGCTCCTTATAAATCTCCCGCAAGCGACGTTTGACTAAAGGCGCTGTCCCTGGAACCATGGTGAAATTGACATATTCTCCCATGCGACGATGAGACAAAATATTGCTTTCGATCATCCCGATCCCTTGGTGGTGCTTACGTGGCAATTCATAGACATAGGTCATATCTTTCAGAGGGCGTTTTACGATGCCCAATTCTTTGATATCCCGTGATACCGTCGCTTGGGTTGCTGAGATGCCTTCTTCTTTCAAATGTTCGACGATCTCTTCTTGGGTCCCCACTTCATGATCACCCGAATGAAGCGGCGAATTTTTTTTTCTAATCTGATATTCTTACTCTTCATGTTTAAATTCCTTGTGTGCCAGCTCCACAACAACCTCCAGCTGCTCTGTAAGTTGGCTTTGTTTTTCTCTTCTTTTTTTCTAGATACATCAAAAATTCGATGTTGCCATGGCCTCCTTGGATAGGGGAATAATCCACTCCCATTACCGCAAAGCCATGTATCCCTGCAAATGCAGCGACCTTTTCAAGGACGGCTAAATGAATCTTAGGATCCTTAATGATCCCATTTTCCCGATCTGTTCGCGTCCTGCCTCAAACTGAGGTTTCACCAAGGCTACGACTTGTCCATTTTCTGCCAAAAAATCCGGTGAAGGGCTGGCAGAATCAAGTCCAAGGAAATAAAGCTGACATCGATACTCGCAAAGCTCGGTGTCGCTTCAAAATCATCTGGCTCGGCATAGCGGAAATTGAACTGTTCCATCGAGACCACTCGAGGATCATTGCGCGCAATTTCCAGGCCAACTGATTGGTCCCGACATCCACCGAAAAGACCTGGCTGGCTCCGTTTTGCAGCATGACATCTGTAAAAAGCCACCTGTAGAAGCTCCGATATCAATGGCAATTTTACCCTCTAAAGATAAACCAAATTGGTTCAGTGCTTTTCTAATTTAAGACCGCCCCGGCTGACATATTTGAGCTTTTCACCCTTTAATTTCAACTCGGTTGCTTCATCAATTTTTTCACCCGGTTTATCGAAGCGCTCACCATTGATAACGGCAACGACAAGACCTGCCATCACCCCTCTTTTGGCTTGTTCGCGGGTATCAAATAGGCCCTGTTTATAGGCTAATACATCCACTCTTTCCTTAGCCATCTATTCGTAATCCTTCTATTAATTTCTTGATCGCTTGCGGATCAAAGTCACAAGCAGCTGTAATCTGATCCAACAAGTCCTCGCATTAGCGTCTAATTCACTTGTCAGTAAAGCTTTTGATTCTTCCAATCCCAACAAGGGCTGGATAGGTCGATTTCTCAGCTACTAAGTCCTTTTGAGAGTCTTCCCCAAAGCTTCAAAATCAGCGAAATCCAAAATATCATCCCGAACTTGAAAAGCCAGGCCTAATGTTTTCCCGATTTTTCTAAGAGCTGAGCAATGTCTGCTTTGCAACTCTAAAATCAAACCTGCTGCGATGAAAGGATAGGCAAGGAGGCATCCTGTCTTATTGGCATGGATGGTCTGCAACTCTGCTAGCGTGAGCTGTTTGTGCTCCCCTTCCATGTCAAGGACTTGGCCAGCTACCATTCCACGACTACCGGAAGCATCTGACAATTCAAGAATCAAAGAGACCTTGACCGCATCAGGAAGGGCACTCGCAGCAATCATTCCAAAGGGATCGAGGAAAAGTGCATCTCCTGCTAAAATCGCCAAGTCTTCTCCAAATTTCTTGTGGTTGGTCAATTGCCCCCCCTGACGGTAATCGTCATTGTCCATGGCCAGTAGATCATCATGAATAAGGCTTCCTGTGTGGATCATCTCCAAAGCCCCTGCCACTTGAAAATGAGCCTCTGTCAACTCCTGTCCGAAGGCTTCTAACAATTCTAGAAGAAGCATTGGGCGTAGGCGTTTTTCCACCTGCTTGAATCGAATAAAGGACCGACTCCACTAAAATGGGGGCGATGGATGTTTCCTCATAAAAAGAGCGAATCCGCTTGCTCTCTACTCTATTTCGTTTTTTTCTTGTCTCATGCTAGATCCGCTTCAGTACCATCTGCTTGCATGACCTTGACCAAGGTTTTTTCTGCTTGATCCAAGGTATCTTGCAATTCTTTTGACAACTTCATTCCCTTTTGGAATTCTGTAATCGCTTCTTCAAGAGCCACATCACCACTCTCCAATTTTTGGACGATGGCTTCCAAATCTGCTAAATTTTCTTCAAATTTCTTTTCTTTCGACATGTTTTAACCTCTACTTCTAACTGGCCATCTCTCATGATGAGGGACAGCGGGTCTCCTTCTTTTACTTTCGCAACCGAATCTAGGACCTGATCGTCTTGCTTGACCATGGCATAGCCACGCGCAATAATCCGACTGGTATCGAGCATCAAGAGGGCTTCTGATAAGCCTTTGACCTTGATCTTTTGCTCTTTTAAACTTGTTCCATTCGGTTGGTTAAGAGTCTCTTATCTTGGAGCAGGCGGTCCTGGTAGCGCTCGATGCGATGCAAAGGAGACATGGCCTCTAGACGATGACGCAGACCTTGTAACTGATTGGCCCCTTTGTCCATAAGCATCCGTGTTCGCATCCTTTGTTTTAATCGCAATTGCAACTGGTCAATCTTTTGTAGGTAGCCATCATAGAGTCTTTCAGGCTGTCTAAAAATGACCGATTGACTTAATTTGGCCAAACGTTCACGATTATAGGCCAAGCGATTGAACATAGCTGTTGCCATGCGATTTTCCTGCTTTTGTAAATGGGACAAGAGATCCAACTTAGTTACTGGGTGGCCAATTCAGCAGCGGCTGTCGGAGTAGCGGCTCGTCGGTCTGCTACAAAAAATCGGCTAGAGTCGTATCTGTCTCATGTCCAACACTGGAGATAATCGGAATCATGATTCAAAATGGCTCGCACCACTGCTTCTTCATTAAAGGCCCAGAGATCTTCAATTGAACCACCCCCACGACCGATAATCAAGACGTCCAAATCATCCTGTTGGTTAGCCCTTTGAATATTAGCAACCACCTCACTTGCAGCACCTTCTCCCTGACCCTTGGTCGGGTAGAGCACGATATCCACACCAGGGAAAACGACGACGGCTCACCGTTGTGATAATATCACGAATCACGGCCCCACTTTGACTAGTGATGACCCCTGATCTTTCTTGGGAATTGTGGTAGAGCTTGTTCCACCGATCCTGAAAAGCCCTTCGGTCAGCTTTTTCTTTGAGTTGCTCAAACTGAATAGCCAAGGCCCCTACACCATCTGGCTCCGCCTTTCGATGACAATGGAATAACTCACTTGGCTCATAGAGTTGAATCCGACCAATGACATTGATCTTCATGCCTTCTTCTAGCTCAAACCAAAGCTTCGATAAACCCCAGCCCAGACCGTCGCCTGAATCACCGCCTTTTCATCCTTTAATGAAAATACTGGTGGTTGGGACGTTTTGGAAATTGAGACCTGCCCTGTCAGATAAACCCTTTCCAAATAGGGATCCTTATCAAATTTTAATTTCAAATATTTGGTCAAACTTGATACGGATAAATAGTTGGACATAGAACTCCTTTCTGCAGAATATGATCAAGTTTAATTATACCAAAAAACACCAAAAAGGCTGGCAGACAAAGCGAAATCATGAATTTCCTTTCTCTACAAGCCTCATTTTATTCAAGACACTTTCTACTGGTCTATTTTAAACCAGCTTCCCTATTTTTTCACACTTCTCTAATCGTTCAATAAAGGAGCTAAAAGTGTTTGAGTTCCCTTCATTAACTCTATGGGAGGAACTAAATATCATCTGTTCTCTCTGCATCTGATCAATGGAAAGATCGCCTTCGAAAATAGCCAACCGGACTAAGAGGGGCTAATCATCAAATCATTCTCGAGGACTCCTCACGCTTCCGTCCTATCCACAAAACAAAAAAGGCAAGTCCAAGACTTCTTTTTTTTCTTTAGAGATTGTATTGATATACCTATTTTTTGATATGTTTTACAACCCAATCCGACCCCTTCATCTGCTTTGAAGGTATAGACAGGGTTCTCAGTCGTTTCATAAAAAGGTCATTGATAGAGTTTTACCATCCACGAATACTAATTGAGTTGGTATCTGCGAATGATCGAAAAATGATCCTTTCAGCATCCAACTGAATCCATCTTGATTGAAATTCTGGGCTTTCTTTTCCAGAAATGAGGTGTCCAAATTGGTCTCGACTTAAGCTAAAGCGTTTTTGGAGGCGTCGTAAATCAATTGCAAGACACTATCAGGATCGGTTTCATCACCATATCCAAGGATAAAGGAGCGACCTGGTTTGGCATCCTAGTTCAAACAAGGTTTGTTTTCCTCTAGCTGGATCGTGATCTGATTGCCCTGAACAATGGTTTCTGAACATTCTCTACAAGAAAGTGATCTTTCACTGACTCAGGTAACTCCTGAACCAATCGTCCGTCTTTCAAACCTAATTTTTCTTGGAAGAGTCATGCACCTGCCCACCCATGAGCTAAATCATGACTGGAGGATAGACCGGTGCCACATTTGCATCCAGGCAACCATGCATCGTTCGCCATTTGTCCTTGACAAGTTTGAGGGGGCATAAAACCAAAAACCACCATCCAATTCATCATAGGAATCGACATGAAAGTGTCCTTGTTTCCCAATTCATGTCACTGATAAAGGCAACCGTCGAATTTAAAAGTTCCAGTATTTTCTTGCTGCCTTTCCATTTTCAATGGGAGACAGGATCAAGACCCATTTGCCATCTAAAGGGAAGAAATCAGGACATTCCCACATAATCCCTTGCCCTTCTTCACCTTCTAAAAGAACTGATGTAAAGGTCCAATCTACTAGATTACTTGATGCAAATTAGGAGAATTTGACCTCTGTCATTCTAAGCGTCTTAGAAGCAACGACAGTGTAATAGTTTCCTTTGATATTCAAATACTTTAGGATCACGAAAATCTGCAATATCTGATCCTCAATATGGTGAGCATAGACCACTGGATTAGTAGGCAATTTTTTCAAAGGTAATGCCATCTGTCGACACCGCAAGACACTGAGTCTCTTCTCGCTTTTCCTCATCGTCTACATGACCTGTATAAAGCAAATAGAGCTTGTCATCTTTCACAATAGCACTACCCGAGAAACAACCATCCTTATCATAGCTTTCGCTTGGTGCTAAAGCTACTGGCAGTTCTTCCCAATGGAGAAGATCTTTTTGATTTTAGCATGCCCCCAATGCATGGGACCCCAAACACTATCATAGGGATAGAATTGGTAAAACAAATGGTATTCCCACTTGAAATAAACAAAGCCATTTGAATCGTTCATCCATCCGATTGAGGTAACAAATGAAATGCCTCTATATTGTCGGTCAACCTTCTCCCTGTTTTCATCGATATACTGATTT
>VOFH01004040.1_pt1 | contig 57635 bp, 105 predicted proteins | sample 5384091 | NCBI WGS metagenome assembly VOFH01 (sample SAMN12384727, study PRJNA508395) | human gut metagenome | isolation source: healthy gut G | host: Homo sapiens | reverse complement strand
CGACTGCAGCGTCTATTTTAGGGCATCTGCGCCGTGGAGACGTTTACCGTAGTTGGGGAAGTACAGAACGGATGGTATGAGGTACGCCTTTCGAATCGGACTTCCGGTTATGTGCACAGCGACTATGTGGCGTTTCAAAAATAAAAATTCCCCTGTAAATGGCAGGAGAGCGTAAAAAGATTGCAAAAGATTAACTTGTGCCAAATGAACGGAAACGAAAAAACCTCTATGTAGATGGGAGAGCCATTCGCATAGAGGTTTTCCTGTTTTAAATTTTCCATGTTCCAGGTGCGGCGAAGGGTATTATCCGAATGAAAAAAAGAGGAAGAAGCTGTTGCAGGCCGGGCAATCAACAACCGCCATAACGCCTACTTCCTATCCTTTTGGCGGCCGTTTAAAAATTTGTATATGGGTTTTTATGTTCGATCAAAAGAATCAGGAAAAAAGAAAAGAGGTTATTTCAAATCCGTTATGGAATGGAGACCTCGTTTTTCTTCTTCTTGCCAGGTGCACAAACAGATTGGTTTCTACCAGGAGAATCGAAAACATCATAATGCAGCCGCCTACTACCAGCCGAATCGAAAAGGGATCATATCCGGCGAGGACGGAAAACACCGCGCCAAACAGCGATTCCGAGCTGAGGATCAATGAAACGCGGGTAGGAGGCAGGCTTTTTGCGCAACCATCTGGATCAAGTAGCACAGTCCCGTATTGAACAATCCCAAAAAGATAACCGCGCCCAGGGAAAGCCAGTTCTGCCCAATGACCGAAAATCAGCGCCGCTGATCGGCAGGGTGATTGTCGACCAGACAGCTGTTATTAGCAGCTGGACAAAGTAAAAAGGGGGAGCGTCCAGTCCAGCGGAAATTTTGCGACCGTACAGGTGTAGAGGGAGAAAAAACAGCGCTCAACAGGGTAAGCCCGTCGCCTACCGTGAAATGAATCCCGCCGTCCAACTGCAAAGAAAGAACAGCCACTCCCAGAAGGCATAAAAACAGCCAATAAAAACTTTCCGCTCAGGCCGGATTTTCAGCAGGACCCAGCTAATGAAGGGAACCAGCATAACCGAGCTGGCAGAAAAGAAAAAGCGCTGTTAGCCGGTGTGGTAAACTCCAGCCCAAAGGTTAAAATGAAAAAAGAGAAAAAACAACAGGGTTCCACAGAGCAATCCGCACAAAAGAAGGCGGCGGCTTATTTGACGGAGCTTTTATGAACCAGCGCCCCAAACAAAGGGTACCAATCCAGAAACGGAAAAACATCTGCAATCCGGTTTCGATTCCACCGTCAATACAGGCCTGCATGAAAACGGTGCCGGATCCCCAGATAACCGCTGCCAATAGTAAGGCGCCGGTCATAGTTTTTTGTTTTTTGTCATGTCAAATTTCATAAAAACCCTTTCGCACGAATGGCTGTTAAAATGGCCGGATCGAATGAATCAATACGATAGATAGAATCACGCTGAAACCGCCGCAGAGAAACATATAAGCCCGGCGCGCTGCTTTTCCTCCCATATTGCCCGCGAGCATGCCAAATAGAACGCAGGCGAAGACCAGGGCAATCAGGGTGAAGGACACGCGGAACAAATCAAAAGCTGACCGATGGGGAAAAAACCATCCAACCAGCGGGAGATCGGGCCGGCGATTAGATATCCAAAGGGGACAAGCGCCAATGGCAGAATGGCAATCCCCTGCCTTGGCGTGCTGCGCCGCATGATAATAACTGCCATTGCAAGAATCAAAACAATAATGACCCAGCATTCAGCAGACATAAAAATCTCCTTTCTTTTTCTTATTTCAGCAGCTCATTCACCTGGTCGGAAACGGCAGCAGTGTCATCAGCCAAAACAAGAACCACCGTAGTCCCTTTGGTAATCAGCACCGGGTCGTTGATTTTGTCATTTCGCCGGGAACGTAATTTTCAAACGCCAGCTTTAAATCCTCTAAGCGGGCATCGATAGCCTTTTTAATGTTTTCGACCGCATCGGAAGACGACGCTTGGAATACCGCAATTTCTTCGGCAGTGGAGAAAAGAACCGCTGACATAAACCTTGGAATCGGTAAGATCCGCCGCGTCAATACGGTAATAGTCGCCAAGCATATCCGAATCAATTGCATTGAGGGTATCCTGGAAAGTCTGGGTGCTGTAAATCGCGTCGGCAATTTCGGCCGCAGATTTCTGCGGTTGGCTATCGGAACCGCCGCATGCGGTCAGCGTCAGCAAAAGGGCCAATACACATACTACAGACATCACTTTTGTTTTCATTTTGATTCCTCCGTTATTATCGTTTTGAGGTTTGGCCAAATCAGGCGGCTGGGGAAGAATTGGTTTCCGCCGGTTCCGATATATTGTTATCGGAGATGCTGTCCGGATTGGCCACGTGATTTTTAGATATTCGAACCAAACCTCGTAATACTTAGGGCCAAAATGCATACCGTCGGTAGGGGACTTGCCTCTTCAGGTAAGCAGCCGTTCTCATCGGCAAAAAAGCCTCGGCCACATTGAGATAATAATATTCCTTTTCCTGTGCCATATTCAGCAGGGCATCATTGTATTCCCGGATTTTGCTGTTGGCAAACTGGGGATCTGTCTGTTCCTTGCTGGCTGTTACAGGCAGAATAGACTGCACATAGATATCCGCATCTGGGTGTTGCTCGCGGATAGCGTCAAGAAAAAAATTCCGTAATTTTCCACAAAGTTCTCTTTCCCGATCAGGCAATCCCGTTAGCACCCAGCATGACATATATTTTTTTAACATCAGGATAACGGCTGATGGCCTGAGGCATAGTTTCCAATTCTCCAGCTTCGTTACGAATGACCTCCCGGGTCATGATGGTATCCGTATTGATACCGGTAAAGGCCACTACCGAAGCGTTTTTCATCAGCGCATAAGACTGGATGCCAGCCGTGATGGAGTCTCCGACGCACAGCGCATCATCAAAATAAGCCGAGGTGACCCTTTCACTTTCCGGAACCGGTTGGGAATAATCATATTCCGTTGTGATAGGCTCGCCTGAGGAGGGAGCAGGCGCAGAAGACAGATCGATCCGGCTTTGCGGCTGCGAAGAAAAAAAGCGGTTTCCGACGCTATGGAAGATTCTTCTTTAGAAGGCCCGGTCAAATTTTTATCATATTTCTGCCAAAAGCAGCTAATCCCAGAGATCCCGATACAAAAAAAGAATGGTAATGCAAGCGGTCGCCAAAGGATGGTGTTTCTTTTTTTTATATTTCCGAGGTCGATTGATTTTCGGGTAAGCCATGATATCTTTCTCCTTTTTGCTCTTTTCTTATTTTACTACAAACCGCACGGAAATGCACGCCTTTTTCAATTGACAGAATCGTTCTGCTTTTTTTTTGCGGTTCGACTTGACGAAGCGGGGCTGAACATATATAATAGTGATGATTCAGCTGTAATAAAAACCTGTTTTTCTTCCTTTTATATCATGATTAAGAAAAAAGAAATTCGGGTTTTATTGTGGGCTGATCGAGATTTTTTTATGCCAGGAACCTCTTTTTGCTTTATTAATAGGCGGCTGTAAAAAGGCGGATGAAGAGGACCGTGGGAGAATAAAAAGATCATTTTATGCTAGTGTAGCACAGCCGGTAGTGCAGCTGATTCGTAATCAGCAGGTCGCGTGTTCGAGTCACGTCACTGGCTCAAACCACCCCGTAAACAGGCGTTTACGGGGTGGTTTTGTATTTATATGTTCTATGGGCGTGAGTCAAAACTGTGACCTACACCCTGACTCATACGTCGAAAAGGCCGGAAAGCCTAGGAAAGCACCGGAGAGCAGTTTTTATCTGCTTTCCGATGCTTTTTGATGTCGTCCTGCCATTACCTGCGCCATGAATCTGCCGATCTTCTCGATTGCCTGTTCCTGCATCTGGCGGGTGGATGAAAGCAACGTCGACGGTTTCGCTGTGGAAGTATTTTTATTTTTGACGCTGTCCTTAATAGCTGTTTTAGCCGCAAATGGCGAGCCATTTATCCCCGGCGCGTTGGCGTCGTTACCGGCGTTAACTTTGATGAGCTTGCCGCCGCTTTCGGGACCGATCGTGATAGCGCCGGAGTCATCGGCGTAGATATGGCAGCTGTTTGCTTCTTCTACGCCGCTGACGGTATTCGTGCCTTCTAGGACAATATCCATGCCGCCCACATGATAGACGGTGGCCGCGATATCCCCTCCATTCGAGCTGCTCGACTTCATGACCCGGGCCCCGGCGATATGGGGCCCGCTGGGGTCCAGGCTTCGCCGTCCTGTCTGATATGGTGGCTTCCATGTCCGTGTTTTCGCACACTTATCTATTTTCCTCGACATCCATATGAAGCGTAAAGCGGTTCTTGTGATAAGAAATCAGCCCCTCTTTTTGCAGCGCTGACAGCGCGACAGACATGGCCGCTCGGTCCACACATAAATAGTCGGCCAGCTGCTGCCGGTCATAGGGGATGGAAAAACAAAGACTTCCCTTTGGGTGGACTCGGCGGACAGAAAAGAGAGCAGCTTTTTCCCGTGTAGAGCGTTTGCTCATATGAGAGATTTTATTATTGAAACGCAGCGCCTTTCTCGCCAGCATGGCGACAAAATTGCGGATTAGCTTTGCGTGATGGGAACAGGCGGCAGTACAGACAGAAAGGATCCTGTTGATATTCAGCATCAGGATTTGACAGTCACTGTCCGCCACGACGCTGACATTGAGGATGCTTCCCGGCGAGGCGGCGAATGATTCGCCAAAAAAATCTCCCGGAGAAATCAAATCCATGATACTGCGATGCCCCCAGATGTCCTCTTGGATCACCAGCACCTTTCCGCTCAGCAGCAGCCCCATGGATTCCGTGCTGCTGCCCGCCCGGAGAATGACGCTCCCCTTTGAATAATTTTTTTTTTTGGCGCCCAGGCATTGCAGGATAGATTTGATTTCTTCCCTGACATTCCGGAAAAAATAGAGGTGTTTTGAAGAAAGGCCGAATATTGTTCCATAAAGAAGCTCCTTGTTTCATGAACGGACTTTTATTATCAATAACGGATAGGATAACCAGTAAAAACGGTTGACCATCAGAAAAAAAATTTTGTTGTTTGAAATCAAACAGACGATCTGTCCGCAGTATTGTATGATAAGATCACAACATGCGCTGCCACAAGGCGGCCGCCGTTTGATACGGCAGAAAACCTAAATTGCAGGAGGAAAAACATATGATCCGAAAAAATCATCCACATTGACGAAGAAAAGTGCAACGGCTGCGGTGCGTGCGCGGCAGCGTGTCACGAGGGTGCGATCGGTATTGTAGACGGTAAGGCAAAGCTCCTGCGTGACGATTATTGTGATGGGTTGGGAGACTGTCTCCCGGCATGTCCCACCGGGGCGATCACTTTTGTAGAGCGGGAAGCCGCCGCTTACGACGAAGCCGCTGTACTCAAAAAATAAACAGGAAGCCAAAATTCGCCATGCAGGCTGCCCAGGGCAACAAATGCGCAGGTTCAACCGGGATCAGTCTTCGTCCGCTGATACAGTTCCCGCCGCAGGTGTTTCCCAGCTGAGGCAGTGGCCGTGCCAGATCAAGCTCGTGCCGGTCAACGCGCCGTATTTTCAGGGCGCGAAACTGCTCATTGCGGCCGACTGCACGGCTTACGCCTATGCGCGCCTTCACGAAGATTTCATGAAAGGGAAGATCACGCTCATCGGCTGCCCGAAGCTGGACGACGAGGATTATAGCGCGAAGCTGACCCAGATTATCGCTCATAACGATATCGAAAGCGTTACAATTGTACGGATGGAGGTACCATGCTGTGGCGGGCTTGAATTTGCCGCAAAGAAAGCGTTGCAAACCAGCGGCAAGCTGATTCCCTGGCAGGTGATCACGATTTCCGTGGATGGGAAAATCCTTTCATAAAGGATCAGCACAGCTGTTTTTAAAAAGGATTTGAAAGCTTTATTTTTCTCTCCGGCTTTCTATCTTGGTTAACCGGCTATTTTTGGCACAGCATGACAGGAAGAAAACCTCCCGCTCATGCAAAGGCTGCTTTACCGATTGGGAAATCCCCCGATTCAAAAGATTGGGGGATTTTGGGCATATTCCGCCGTAAGATTACACTTGGCGAAACCGTTTCAATCCGCCAACAGCGTCGAAACGAGGATCTGTCGGATTTCATTTCCTCTTGCCTGTTATAATGCCTGCTTAAACCGTGGGATACAGCGATCTTAGGGGAACTGTCTGGAAGGGGCCCGGTGCAACAATGGGACATTTGCTCCAGATTACCGGATTGAGTCTGTCGAAAACCAATATTGGCAGTACGGAAAGCCCGCCCCCCATGGCCAGTTGGGCAACCGCCGGATGCCCTGCCAGGGTAAGAATATTTTCCGTCCTGCACGGATCTGCCGCCGAAAAGGTTTGGGTGATTTCCATCTTCCAATAATGCCGCCGCTTCCCGATAAAAAACACCCAGGGCACCGATATAATTTTCCTTCCAGGGCTTATTTCGGCCGCAGTAATGAATGATAACTGTGTGCTCGCGTACCCAATTTAGATTCAGCCATGCCTCGGACCGGGGACGCAGGGCAAACAGTTTTTCGGTCATATTATAAACAAAGGGATCCAGCGGTAGAATGCTTCCTTCATACAGGCTGCTGATGATATCCTGATCCGGAAGCAAAAGTTTGTCCCTATGGGTTTGGATATACTGGAAGACGGCAGCCTCATCCTGTTCCCGCCGTAGCCGCTCCAGATTAAAAAGCATGGCGCCAGAGTTAATGTAAAGGCTTCCTTTTTCCATGTCAAGACGGCTTCGGTTGACCGCGGAAAAAAAGCGGCCGAGATGGGATGCCGCCGCAAAAAGCCAACCGTCCAGCGGTGTCTGGTATAAATCCTCCAGCGGGCCATTGATCACCATATCCGGGTCGAGGTAGAGCACCCGCTTTAGATGGGAGGGAGATATTTTGCGGCAAAAATGCGATAATACATCTCCTGTGGGTAGCGGCCGGTGACTGGGGCATCCTTCATCAAAGAGCGGTCGGCCTGTATGGGCCGCAGCGTACACCGGCTGTTTGCCAGTATGGAACGGATGCGACCCAGATCTTTTTCTGTCAGGGAAGAGTGGAGCAGATACAGGTCGATCTGCTTTCCTGGATTGGTGTGCAGCAGAGAGGCGAGCATTACTGTCAATGGGGGGATATACGAGGCATTGAGCGTAACAAGAAGGTTGAGGGTTCTTCTGCATGGATGGGATCCTCCGGTTCATGACCGGAAAAAGAAAGTCGCTGAATGGCCATTTTGATCTCCTCTTTTCTGTCGCCGCCAGCACAGCCGTTTTGCTGAAAATAAGGCGGTGGAGCATAAAGTTTTTTCACTGCATCTTAACGAAAATAATTTTTATTTTATCATATTTTTGTCAAATACAACAGTATTGGGGCTTTTATGGCGATTTTATTTCAAAAGTTTTCTGAAAAACCGGAAAATCCAAATTTTACCGTGCCATATTTTTTACCTTTTATGGATGCCCCAAAAGGCGGGCCCGATACTGCTAACCAGCCGGAAAGCAAAAACAGGGGCGAAAACAGGAGTGCCCGAGATGGCGGATTCCGGCAGACAAAAATGCAGCAGCGATCCATTAACTGTCGCTGCTGCGGAAATACGATCCAAACAATATGCTGCTTTGCGCCTGCCATGCACGGTCCCTATTTTGCCAGAGACCGGGCAAACTGTTTGCCGAATTCTTTGGCTTTTGCAGTTCTTCTTCCGATGGAACGAAGATGGTGCGGAATCCTTCTTCAAAAACGTCGGATTTAAGCCCTTTCAGCCGGGCAATCAAATTAGGAACCGCCTCGCCGCTCCAGCCGTAGGAGCCGAATACCAATACCGGGCGCTTACGGTTATTGATAGCGTCAACATGGCTTAGCAGATTCCATACGGGTGCGACTGCGTCAGCATTGATAGTGGGAGAGCCAATGCCGAATGCGTCGGACCGATTTAAAAGCCCTTGCAGGAAAGCCATGTCGTGAGCGTTGATGTCATAAATTTGGCAGTCTGCATGGGGGATTTCCTCCAGAATGCCGGCGCGCAGCATATCGGCAATCTTGCCAGTGTTGCCATAAGCAGAGCAATAGAAAAGCGGGATCAGCGGAACTTCATTCTTTGCGGCCTGCTCCATTCCTCATAACGGTCCATTGCCCATTCCAAACGGCATCCACGGGTTAAAACCGGGCCGTGGCTGTTGCAAACGACCTGTACGTCCAGCGCCTTGATTTTAGCCAGGCCGTTTTGCACGTAAGAGGGAACGGGCCGAAGATAGCGTCATAATAGCCTTTGAAAGCTTCTTCATATTTTGCAGGATAAGCCATGTTGGTATCAAAAGTATAGGGCTCGCAGTAATGGGCGCCTAACACATCGCAGGAGAAAAGGATTTTTTCCTCGGGACACCAGGTGAACATGGAATCGGGCCAATGCAGAAACGGCGCGGAAATAAACTGCAGGGTTTTTGCCGCCCAGATCCAGCTTATCGCCGTCTTTGGCCACTGTAATCGGCAGGGGGAAGGATTGTTGGTGATGTTCTTCAGATACAGGGATCCTGCCTGGCTGACCAGAATTTTTTGCCGCAGGGCACAGACTGGTCAACCTGCCCAGCACGCCGGAATGATCCGGTTCGCAGTGGTTCAGAATGATATAATCAATTTGAGCGGGGTCGCATACCTGGCGGATATTGTCCAGATACTGGTCAAAAAGGTCAGATGGCATGTTTCGACCAACGCTGTTTTTTTTGGCACCTTTTTACAATATAAAATTTATAGCTGGTCCCCATATTCGGTTTTCATCACCACGTCGAAAATTCGCATGGCGGGTTGAGAATTCCTACTGCGTAGATGTCTTTGGTAATACTTCTGGCAGACAATGGAAATACCTCCTTTATGTTTATCACTGCCGGTTAGCCGGCCGCGTAAAATGCCGCAGGCTCCGGCCTGCGGCCGTCCGATACGGCAGCGGAACCGAAAACCGGCGGCATCTGAACCGAAAACGCTCTTTTGCTGCTTATTCCTCTTCAAACATATCCTTGCCTACCCCCGCACAGCGGGCAGACAAAATCATCCGGGACATCCTCCCACTTAGTGCCGGGTGCAATGCCGTTATCCGGCGCGCCCTGCGCTGCTCATCGTAAATATAACCACATACGCTGCAAACAAATTTTTTCATGTTTTTTAACTCCTTTTTTATGATTTTAAGATAAGTGTTCCATATTTGAGGCCGTATCATGCTTCACACGATCGGCTTCTTCCGCTTTTTTTGCATTGTTCCACCGATCCATAGTGCCGACCAGGTAGCCGGTGATCCGGCGGATCCGCTCAAAGGGGGACAGGCTCAAAACGATAATGCAGATCAACATAGTCCCCGTCTACTGTGATTTCGATACCGGCAAGCTGCTTGTCCGGATATTTTTCTCTGGCGCGGTCAATGTAGGCCTTCTTTTCTTCAGCAGAAAGCTCCCCGCCGCTTACATGTACAGGAATCATAAAATGCCTCCTTTTTACATTCTTTACTTTTTACTGGTTTTATTATATCATAAAAAAACAGTATACATGTTGAAATGCAACTTTTTATAGGAGTTTTTTATGAATTTTTCCAATATTTCTCTTTTTGAAGGGATCAAAGAGCAGGAATGCCGGGCCATGATGGATTGCTTCGGCGTTCAGATCCGGCGGTTTGCCGCTGGGCAGACGATTTTCGAATACGGCAGCGGAAACGATCAGGTGGGGATTTTGCAGCAGGGGAAGGCGAGCCTGGTGCGGATGGATCAGGACGGAAGCCGGACGGTGCTGGAGCATCTGGAGCCGGGAGACGTATTCGGTGAAATGATGGCGTTCCCCTGCGTGGGCTTGGACAGCATCTGGGTGCAGTGTGACCAGGAATGTGCTGTGGCGCTGATCCGCTATGGCCAGATTACAAAGCGCTGTGAAAAGGCGTGTGAGCATCACAGCCGCCTGGTGGAGAACATGTTTGGGCTGATGCGTAAAAAAGGCAATGGCGCTCAGTGAACGGGTGGAAGTACTCAGCCGGCGGACGATTCGGGAAAAGCTGTCCGCTTACTTTCTGCTGCAGGCGCTGAAAGCCGGCGGGAGGGAATTCTGCCTTCCGTTTTCTTACAGCGCCTTGGGGAATACATTTGCGCTGACCGCAGCGCCATGATGCGGGAACTGAGGAAAATCAAGCAGGACGGCCTGCTGCAAGCGAAAGGGCGGCAGATTCTTTTGAATGAATCTTTTTTGGCGGAAGCGGGAATAGTTGACAAATTTTGATAATTCGGATACACTTAACAACGGTAAGGGTTTCCGGCTTGATTGCTGGAACGAAAGAGGGAAGACGGGTGAAAATCCCGCGCAGTCCCGCTGCTGTAAATGGGGAGTGGGCTTTCGTAATGCCACTGGCCGCAAGGCTGGGAAGGGGAAAGCCCATTTTGATCCATAAGCCAGAATACCTGCCCTTACTGATATCACATTTCTGCGCGGAAACAGAGGATGTTTGATAAAAGGAAAGGCGGTTTTATGCGCAATGCTGCGCGAAATTTGCTTTCCTGAAAACGGATCGCTGTATGCTGTGCGCATACGGCTTTTTTTATGCCCGCATGCGGAAAAGAAAAAAGGAGTCAAATTTTATGATGAAGCTGAAAGTATTGGTTGTATTGACGGCGCTATGCCTGTTGCTGTCTGCCTGCGGGAATACGGTTGTTTCCTCCCAACGGGAAAATTCCGAACCGGAAGATGTGCTGTCTTCCGCAGCGGTACAGCCGGGGAACTGATCGAGACCTATGTGCCGGAATATGCCAAAGGGTTTTCCATCGAGTACTATGAGGGTGGGGCGAAAATCATTGATACTCACATTGAAGCAACCGCCAGCACTGCCGCTGCAGCGCAGCGGATCCTTCTGCTGCCGGATGGCGCGGCAGAACCGTTGGATGCTCAATGGGACGCGAAAATCGAGGGGAGGTGACATCGGTAGTTACGTTGGCCAGCTCCCACGCGGGCCACTTTGCCAATTTGGATGCGGTGGACGTGGTGAAGGGCTGCTCCATCAAACCGGAAAGCTGTTACGTGGATTCTTTAAAAACTGCGCTGGAAGACGGTTCAACGGTTTATGTAGGGACCAGCTCCAGCCTGGATCAGGAACAGATCGCCTCGCTGGCGCCGCAGGTGATTTTTGTCGGCGGCATGTCCAGTGACGTAGAGGTGGCGCAGAAGTTGGAAGAAAGCGGTCTTTTGTGTGTTTATTTTGGAGATTTTGCCGAAGAGGATTATATGGGTCGGGCCCAGTGGATTGAATTGATCGGCGCTTTCGTAAACAAGGATCAGCAGGCCCGGATTTTATCCGGGACAACAAGGCGCAGGTGGACGAGGTGCTGGCCAAGGTGCAGTCGGCTGAGGAGCATCCGTCTGTTTTATGGTATACACACAGTTCCAGCGCACCGCATTTCAATGTGCGTACCGATGAGGACTATGTCAATTCCATCGTTTCCGCGGCCGGCGGACAGCTTTATTTCCTCAAGGCAGCGAAGGCAATTCCGTAAAGCTCTCAATGAAGATTTCCTGCTTTTGATGAACGAAGCGGATAAAATCGTGATGGGTGTTTCCCTCAATTCTTACCAGGACGCCAAGGACATGACCTATTTTAACAAGGAGGGCCAGGTGGACTTTTCCAGCGCGCCGGCTTTTTGCCAGCCGCGACTGTTATGTCGTCGGTTATGACTGGGCGCAGGATACGGCTAATGCGGCGGAAATTATCCGTTCCATGGCGGCCTGCCTGTACCCGGATTTATTCTCCGACGTACCGGATACGGATAAGGACAAAATCATTGCATTCTGGGTCGAATAAGTGTATGGAAAGCAGGAATATCAGAAGAAAATCCAGAGTAACAGCAGCGTTTTCGCTGCTGTTACTGGCGGTTTAGCGGTTTTGCCATCGGCATTGGTTCTGTATCTTCCGCCGGAAACTGTGCTACAGGTATTGTTCGGAAAGGTGGATCCTGCCGAACCCGGCCTATATCATTGTCTGGAATATGCGCCTGTCTCGGGTGCTCGCCAGCATGTTCGGCGGCGCGGCGCTTTCTTTATCCGGCCTGCTTTTGCAGATCCTGTTCCAAATCCAATTGCGGACCCGTATATCCTTGGAATTTCGTCCGGCGCGCGTCTGGCGGTGGGCATTATGCTGTTGGGTGGCGTAATGGCTGGCTTTTATGTGACGAACCCCTGGGTCTTGTTCCTGGGTGCGCTGGCCGGCGCCTTGGCTGTTATGGCGCTGATGCTGCTGTTTTCCGCCCGGGTGCGTAGCGTGACAACCCTGCTGATTGTAGGGATGATGGTGGGATATTTTTGCTCGGCCTTAGTAGGGCTTCTGGTCGCTTTTTCGGATGACAGCAGCATTGCAGATTTTACCCGCTGGACCATGGGCAGCTTCGGCCTGATGACCTGGCCCAAGATTTATGTATTGGTGCTGGTCTGTTCCGTGCTGTTTGCATTGTCTTTTCTGCTGGGAAAAACCTCAACGCTTTGCGCATGGGAGAGCCGTACGCTGTGACCATGGGGGTCAATGTCAAAGTGCTGCGGGTGGCGATTATTCTGATTTCGGGCCTTTTAACAGCGGTGGTCACCGCTTTTGCCGGCCCGGTATCCTTTATTGGAATGAGTGTACCGCATATCTGCAGGATGATTTTAAAACGGACGATTCCCGGTACTGATTCCCTCCTGCATCCTGTGCGGCGGTATCTTCGGCGTGGGATGCGATTTGGTTTCCCGAACGATCATTGCGCCCAATGAGCTGGCGATTGGCACGGTGACGGCTTATGTTAGGGGGTACCCATTGTTTTATATCTTCTGATGAAAAAAATAAGCATGAATAGAAAGGGAGGCCGTAATGGAACAGTTGAAGCTGGAACAGGTGGATATCGGCTATGGCGGGCAGCCGTTGATCCAAAAAATCGACCTTTCTTTTTTTACAGGGAAAGATGACCTGTATTTTGGGTTCTAACGGCGCGGGTAAGACGACGCTGTTAAAAACCATCGCCCGGATCATCAAACCGCTGGGGGGCGTCATCCGTTTTGGCGGGGAAGACGTCCGGCAGATCAACGGCGTCCGGTATGCGAAAGAGGTGTCCGCCGTGCTTACGGATCGGATCAGCCTGGAAAACTGCACTGTTTGGGATGTAGCTGCCATGGGGCGCAATCCCCATACGGGTTTTTTTTTCGGATTGCTGGCCGAAGAGGATCGGCGTCGCGTACGGGAAAGCCTGGAAGCCTGCGACGCATGGGAGTTGCGGAACCGGCTGTTTAACCAGCTCAGCGATGGACAGAAGCAAAAGGTGCTGATTGCCCGGGGCTTTGTCAGAGCACACCGGTACTGCTGTTGGACGAGCCTACCAGCCATTTGGATATCTTTTATAAGATGGAAGTGCTGCAAACACTGCGAACCCAGTGCGTCCAGGAGGGAAAAACAGTTATCTGCACCCTGCACGAGCCGGATCTTGCGGTCAAAATGCTGCGACCGGCTGGTACTGGTCAAAGGTGATCGAATTCTGGCATGCGGCGACACGGGAGACATCGTCCAGAGCAGCGCCATAGAGGAGCTTTATGGTTTTTCCGGCCGGCAGTTTGACCCGGTGATGGGGTTGGTGGAGTTTCCTGCAGCCAAGGGGACGACGTATTTTTTGCCGGCGCAGATGAGAACACCGTTTATTTGTTCCGGGAGCTGAACCGGAGACAGAAGGGGTTTGCCGCGGGGGTGCTGCATCAAAACGACCTGCTGTTTGCCTTGGGACGGGCCATGGGCGTTTCCATGGTAACCCAGAAGCCCCTATCTGCCGGTGACACCGGAGCAGTCCGAACAGGCTTTTTCACAAGCGATGGACTATGGCCTGATCGTGGCGGCGGATTTGCCAGAGGGGGATTTTCAGGCGGAAAATCGGGCTTTGGTGCGGAAGCTGGCGGCTGCCGGAAAAAGGTTGTGTCCACCTCAGAATACAGGGCGCTGCTGGAGTCGAAAACACCCATTGGAAAGGAGCTGCCGGATGAACAAGGGCGAAGCGGTATTGCTGTTCGGCGGGACTGCCGAAGGACATAAACTTTATGATTTTTGCCATGTAAACCGCATCCCGGTCGTTCTCTCAGTTGCCAGCAGTTACGGTGTGCAGGTGCTGGATCACGTTTGGGATTCGTCCGTCCGGGTGGGGAGGGCGAATGAGGAGAAGATAGAACACTGGCTGCAAAGCGGTGCCTTTTCGCTGGTGATCGATGCGACCCATCCTTATGCCAAAGAAGTTACAGCCAACATAAAACAGGCCTGCTTCCGGCAGGAATTCGCTACCTGCGGCTTTTGCGGGACCTGGGTGACCAAAGCGGCGCGCTGGGTTTGCGTCTGCACAGAAAGCAGCGGCATATCTGGCAAATACACAGGGGAATATCCTGCTCACCATTGGAAGCCGGGAGATTGATGTATTTGCGCCGTTAAACAAAGATCAAAAGAGGATCTTTGCCCGGATTCTGCCGGCAGAGGATTCCATCGCCGCCTGCCGCCGGGCAGGGGGGTGACGGGGAGGAATCTTTTGTGTATGCAAGGCCCTTTTTCTGCCGATTTTACCTATGCGGCCCTGCGGGAGTTTCAGTGCCGTTTTCTGGTGACGAAAAATTCTGGTTCCGCCGGGGGATTTGAGGAAAAGATGGAAGCTGCCCGGCGTGCGGGGGTTCAGGTTTTGGTTATCCGGCGGCCAGAGGAGGATGGATTTTCTTTCAATCAGGTACAGGCATATCTGCTGGATCATCGGATAGTGGGAGAAAAGAGGGGAAAAGGATGAAAAAACGGCAAATCCGTCCCGGGTTGCAGTCATTGGCACCGGAAGCGGATGTGGAAAAACCACTGTCACATGCGCGCTGTTGCAGGCGTTTTGCAATCGTGGAATAGCGGTGTCTTCTTTTAAGTGCGGGCCGGATTACATCGACCCCATGTTTCATCAGAAAGTAATCGGCGCACCCTCTCGCAATTTGGATCTGTTTTTCTGTGGGACAGATACCGTTCGGTACCTGTTCTGCCAAGCCGCTGCCGGTGCGGAAATTTCTGTAATCGAAGGGGTTATGGGGATGTACGACGGTATTGGCGGGGATTCCCAGGAGGGTCCTCAATCATCTGGCCATGGTGACCGAAACGCCGGAGATCTTAGTAGCCAATGTCCGCGGCATGAGCCTTTCGGCAGCAGCGATGTTATCAGGATTTGTCCATTTTGCTCCCAACCGGCTGGCAGGCGTTATTTTTAACGGCGCATCTGAAGGGATGTATCCAGCGTACGCAAAGATGGCCCGGGAAATGGGGCTGCAGGCTTTGGGATATTTCCCACTGGTACCGCAGGCAGCGGTGGAAAGCCGCCATCTCGGATTAGTGACAGCTGGAGAAGTTGAAAATTTAAGAGAAAAATGCAGCTCTTAGCGCAGACCGCCGAAAAAAACGTTGGATTTAGACAGCATTTTGGCACTGGCGCGGTCCGCAGGCCCGCTGGGATACGTCTCCCCTCGCCTTCCTTCGCCGCTTCGGCATCCAGTGAGAATCGGTGTCGCGTGGGATGAGGCGTTCTGCTTTTATTACGCGGATAATCTGGAACTGTTGAAGGCGATTGGCGCCGAATTGGTGTTCTTTTCGCCGCTGCGTGATCCGGATTTGCCGGAAAGATTGGATGGCCTGTACTTGGGCGGCGGTTATCCCGAATTATATGCACAGCTGCTGGCGGAAAACGGGGCAATGCGCCGGGCAGTGCGAAATGCCGTCAAAAACGACATGCCGGTGATTGCCGAATGCGGTGGGTTTTTTGTATCTGCAGCGATCGCTGGCCGATAAGAACGGCAGGACTTTCCCGATGGCGGGCGCACTGCCCGGTGAAGGGAAAATGACCGATCGGCTGATCCGGTTTGGCTATGTGGATCTTTTGTCCCGCCGGGAGCAGATGCTTTGTCCAGAAGGCGGGACAATCAGAGGACATTCCTTCCATTATTCGGAAACAACACAAAATGGCGAAGGGTTTTTGGCCCGAAAGAGGAAAGGGGAATACCTTTGCGTTCAGTCCGGTCCTCGGTTGTATGCGGGATACCCTCATCTGCATTTTTGGAGCAATCCGGATGCGGCGGCCCGTTTTCTGGGCCAATGCGCTGCGTATCAAAAGGAGCGGGAAGCATGAATTTACAAGAAACAATCCATTCTATTCGGCCGTTGGATGCGGCGGCTATGGAGCAGGCGGCCCGGCGTTGGGACAGCATTGCCAAGCCATTGCACAGCCTGGGGCTATTGGAAGAGGCGGTCATCCGCATCGCCGGGATCAACGGACAGCGCGGGTATCGGTTTCGCCGAGAGCGCTTTTGGTTTTGCGCAGATAACGGCGTGGTGGCCCAGGGGGTGACGCAGACAGATCAGAGCGTAACCGCGATCGTAGCGGAAAACTTTACAAAAGGGGCAGACCAGCGCCTGCGTTATGGCGAAAAAAGCTGGCGTTGACCTGATACCGGTGGATATCGGCGTGTCCAGAGAAATGAAAATACCCGGCCTTTTACAGGAGAAAATCCGGATGGGAACCGGTGATTTGACCCAGGGGCCCGCCATGGAACGGGAAGAAGCGGTTCGGGCGCTGGAAACCGGGATCCGTCTGGCAAGACGGCTGGCAAAGCAGGGATATCGGGCGATCGCTACTGGAGAAATGGGGATCGGAAACACAACGACCAGCGCGGCAGTAGCAGCGGTTTTGCTGGAGCGTGACCCCGCCGAGGTGACTGGCGTGGGAGCGGGGCTTCCTGCGGCGGGCTCGTCCGGAAAGTGGACGCTATCCGGCGCGGCATTGCGCGCAACCGGCCGGATGCCGGCGATCCTTTGGATGTACTGTCCAAAGTCGGTGGATTGGATCTGGCAGGAATTGCAGGCGCTTTTTGGGAGGCGCCTCCGCCGGCGTTCCGGTGGTAATTGATGGGTTCATTTCCGCGGCGGCGGCATTGGTGGCAATTCGGCTTTGTCCGGCCTGCGCAGAGTATATGCTCGCTTCCCATGTATCGGCGGAGCCTGCCGGACAGATGCTGTTAGACGCGTTGGGCCAGCGTGCGGTTCTTCATGCGGGAATGTGTCTGGGGGAGGGAACCGGCGCGGTAGCGCTATTCCCGGTTTTGGATCTGGGGCTTGCGGTATATGAGCAGATGAGCTCTTTTTCCGATATTGAGATGGACCCGTATACCGATTTTAAAAAGGAGGAAATGCTGTGCTCGCATTCATAGCGGGTGGCGCTGCCAGCGGCAAGTCGGCCTGGGCGGAATCGCTGGCCATGGCGCTGGGAGGCAGAAAATGCTATATTGCTACCATGGAACCTTTTGGAGAAGAGGCGGAAATCCGCATTCAACATCACCGGAATGCCCGGAGAGAGAAAGGGTTTCAAACGGCAGAAATTTATACCGGAATGGCGCACAGCGTCGGTACGCTCTGTTGTGACACCGCTTTGCTGGAATGTATGACCAACTGGATGGCCAATGAGATGTACAGCCCGTCCGGTGCGGGAAAAGATGCGCTTGGCGCGGTCAAAAAAGGGATAGATGCTTTGTGTGCGGCGGTTTCGAATCTGGTAGTTGTATCCGGCGACCTGTTTTGTGAGGGGCTGGACTATGGTCCCTATACCGGAGAATACCTGGAAAACCTGGCGGAAGTCAGCCGCTGTCTGTCGGCACGGGCCGACCTCGTGGTAGAACTTTGCTGCGGGATACCAATCGTTCACCGTCACAATGACGTGGGGAGGGCTTGGCTTGAAAAAATGGCTTAACGGCTTTTGCGCCGCTTTTTCTATGTATTCTACCGTGCCTATGCCTCAAATCCAGTGGCGGGAGGATACGATGCGGTATCTGTTCTGCTTTTTCCCTGGATCGGGCTGCTGACTGGCGGGCTTTGTTTGGGATGGGCATGGTTTTGCCGGGCCTGGCAGGTGGGCGCGCTGCTATTTGCAGGCGGAATGACGCTCCTGCCGCTGATCGTATCCGGCGGCATCCATCTTGATGGCCTGGTGGATACGGCCGATGCGTTGTATTCCCGGAGGGAAACGGAAAAGAAGCTGGAAATTTTGAAAGATCCGCATGTGGGGGCCTTTTGGAGTGATGGCCTGTTGCGGTTATCTGCTGGCAAGCTTTGCCTTATGGGGGCAAGTATATGAAACCCCGCGGCTGATCGGGCTTTGCTGCATCGGATTTTTCCTGTCGCGATGCTGTTCGGCGCTGGCAGTGGTCAGCTTTCCGGCAGCTAAGAATTCCGGATTGGCGCATTTGTTTTCCAGCTATGCGGATAAAAAAACGGTTCGGATTTGCTGCGGCTTTTATCTCTTACTGGCAGGGGCGCTGCTGGTTTGGAAATTATTGTGGCTCGGCGCTGCGGTGCTGATTACAATAGGCTTTGTATTTGTGGGATTTTGGCATCTGTGTAGAAAACAGTTCGGCGGCATCACCGGCGATCTGGCGGGCTTTTTTTTGCAGGTGGCTGAACTGGCTGTTTTGGCGGTCTGTACTTTTGGAGGGATTATGGGATGATAGAAAAGCTGATCGTAGGAGGTTCCCACAGCGGGAAAAAGGGCGCGGGTGGAGCAGCTGGGCTTTTCAGCCCAGGATATTGCGGACGGCGGAGCGTGCAACCTGGACAAAGCTTTTGAGCGACCGGTTTTGTATGGGCTGCATATGCTGGTTCGCCGCTTGATGCGGGAAGGGACGGATCCGTCCCAATTTGTGCGGCAGGGCCTGAGGGGAAATAAAGTGCGGATTGTCGTTTGTGATGAGATCGGCTGCGGGGTCATCCCCATCGATCGCTTTGAACGGGACTGGCGGGAACAGGTTGGGAGGATTCTATGCGAAATCGCAAAGGAAACGCCGTCAGTGGAGCGGTTGTTCTGCGGCGTGCCCACAGAGATCAAGGCAAGATGAAAATACGCGTATACCTGATCCGCCATGGCAAAACCGCAGGAAATTTGAAACAGGCTTACATCGGTTCTACCGACCAGCCGCTATGTCCGCAGGGAAGGGCTGAACTGGAAGCGTTGGCCGGCCGGCTGCCCATACCGGATGAATTATGGAGAAGTCCCCTTTGCCGTTGTGGCCAAACAGCCGGTATTTTGTATCCGGGCGTTCCGGCAGGGTTTGTGCCGATCTGCGGGAGTGCGACTTCGGCCGTTACGAAGGGAAAAATTATGACCAGCTGAAAGACGAAGCAGCTTATCAGGAGTGGCTGGACAGCGGCGGGACGATTCCGTTCCCCAGACGGGGAGGATCCGATGGTGTTCCGCGCCCGCAGCAGAGAGGCGTTTGCCGCCATTGCCGCCAGTGTGGCCAAGAGACACCCAGGCGGGACGCTGGCGATCGTTTGTCACGGCGGAACCATTATGGCGATCCTGGAGGCGTTTTCCGTTCCGCACCGGGATTTTTACGATTGGCAGGTGCCAAACGGCGGCGGCTATCGTTTCTGGTATGACCCCAGGACAAAGAGCGCGGAACAGATGGTTTTGCTGACAGACAGGAGGAAATAAAATGGAAATATGGCTGGCGGTGCTGTGCGGTTATCTGCTGGATCTGTTATTTGGCGATCCGCACTGGCTACTGCATCCCGTACAGGTAATGGGCTGGTGCATATCCGGCGGGGAAAGGATCCTGCGCAGAATCCTCCCAAAAACACCGGAGGGCGAGCTTTGGGGCGGTGCGTTGCTGGCTGCGGGGATAACGATACTTTGCTTTTTGTGCCTCTGGGGATTTTATACGCCGCGGGTTTGGTACACCCAGCCCTGCGGTTTGGGCTGACAGTGCTGTTCTGTTATCAGATCCCAGCGACAAAGAGCCTGCGGACAGAGAGCATGAGGGTGTATGGGCCGCTGAAAAGCGGTGATCTGGACAAAGCCCGGTACTTTCTTTCCAGAATTGTCGGCCAGGACACCCAGAACCTGGATGAGGAGAGAGTAGCAAAAGCGGCGGTGGAAACGGTAGCGGAAAACACGTCAGACGGGATTGTGGCGCCCGCTTTTTTATCTTGTCATCGGCGGCGCGCCGCTTGGTTTTTCTGTATAAGGCAGTCAATACCATGGACTCCATGATCGGATACAAAAATGAACGGTACCTTTATTTTGGAAGGGCGGCGGCAAAAGCTGGACGATGCAGTGAACTTCATCCCCGCTATCCTATCCGCCTGGCTGATGATTGCCGCTTCCTATCTGCTGGGGCTGGACGGAAAAAATGCCCGCCGCATTTATAAAAAGAGATCACAAAATCATTCCAGCCCTAACAGCGCCCGGACCGAATCAGTCTGCGCCGGGGCGCTTGGCGCAGCTTGCGGGAGATGCGTTTTATTTTGGAAAGCTGGTACAAAAGCCAACCATTGGGATCCGGGCCGTCCGGTAACGGCGGAGGATATCCCGCTATCCTGCCGATTGATGACCTTCACTTCCGCATTGAGCCTGTGCTTGTTTTTAGCCATCCGGTTGATGGGGGTGCTTTTATGGTGAAAAAAGTGCATGGAGGCGATATTTATACGGAGCGGGAACTCCCGGCGGGAGTAGAGCTGGTGGATTTTTCGGCGAACCTTAATCCACTGGGTATGCCGCAAGCGGTAAAAGATGCCTTGTGCCAAGAGATCGATACGTATCAAAGCTACCCGGATCCCCAGTGCAGAAAGCTGCGCCAGGCCATTGGCAGGTACTACGGCATACCGGACAGCTGGATAGTATGCGGAAATGGCGCGGCGGATGTGATCTGGCGGCTGGTATTGAGCAGAAAACCCCGCCGTGCGCTCCTTCCTGCGCCGACCTTTTCGGAATATGCCGAGGCGCTGGAGTGCGCGGGTTGTGAGCTTTGCTATTATGACCTGCCGCAGAAATCCGGTTTTGTGCCGGACGAAGGCTTTCTGGATGCTGTTCGGCCAGGGATAGACATCTGCTTTTTCTGCAATCCCAATAACCCCACTGGCGTAGCAGTGGAGTCAGGTTGATCCGGCGGCTGATGGAGCGCTGCCAGGCGGCGGGCGTTTTGCTGGTGCTGGATGAATGCTTTATCGATTTTTGGAGGAGGAATGGCGTTATACCGCTCTGCCGTTCCTGCGGGATTTCCTGGGACGATCATCCTTAAGGCATTTACCAAAATGTACGCTATGGCGGGTATCCGTTTGGGATATGCCTTGTGTGCAGACGAGCAGAGGATTTTGCAAATCGGCCAGACAGGGCAGGCCTGGAGTGTATCTACTCCTGCTGCCTGCTGTGGAATTGCGGCACTGTCCCAGCGGGATTTTGTAGAAAAAAACCAAGCAGTTTATTGCGAAGGAGCGGAGTTTTTTTGCAAAAAGGGGCTTCGTTCTTTTGGTCTGCAGGTGTATGAAGGAAAAGCCAACTACCTGTTTTTTAAAGCGCCTGTGCCGAACCTCCCCCAACAGCTGGAGCGGCTGGGCATCCTCATCCGTCCCTGCGGCAACTATCGGGGGGCTGGATGACTATTACTGCCGCGTTGCGATAAAAGGACAGGAGGACAATGTACGATTATTAAACAGCGTCCCGGAAGATTTTAAAAGGCAAAGCAGATGATGAAAAAGAGGGGAATGAATTGGGATGGCAAAAGCAATTATGATTCAGGGGACTACCTCTAATGCGGGAAAAAGCCTGATTGCGGCGGGACTGTGCCGGGTTTTCCGGCAGGATGGCTATCGGGTGGCGCCTTTTAAGTCCCAAAATATGGCGCTTAACTCCTATATTACCAGGGATGGGCTGGAAATGGGCCGCGCCCAGGTCATGCAGGCGGAGGCCGCCGGGATTGAGCCGCAGGTAGACATGAACCCGATCCTGCTCAAACCCACAAGCGACCAGGGCTCCCAGGTAATCGTAAACGGGGAGGTGCGAGGCGTTATGCGGGCTGCGGGATTATTATCAATATAAACCTCAATTAATCCCTGATATCCTATCGGCCTATAACCGGCTGGCCGCCCAAAACGATATCGTCGTTATAGAAGGCCGGCAGCCCGGCGGAAATTAATCTCAAAGAAAACGATATTGTCAATATGGGCATGGCGAAGATGGCCCGGGCACCGGTGATCCTGGTTGGAGATATCGACCGGGGCGGCGTATTTGCAGCGTTGGCCGGGACGCTGCTTCTGCTGGAGAAAGAAGAAAAAAAGATGGTCAAAGGAACGATTATCAATAAGTTCCGTGGGGACGTGAAAATTTTAGAGCCGGGCCTTGATATGCTGGAGGATATTATCCATATTCCAACCCTGGGCGTAGTGCCGTATCTGCATCTGGATGTGGACGACGAAGACAGCCTGACCGAGCGTTTTTCCCGCCGGGATACGGTTGCGGCGATAGACATTGTGGTGATTCGATTTCCACGAATTTCTAATTTTACCGATTTTAACCCACTGGAATATATGGATCAGGTTTCGGTGCGATATATTACCTCCCCAGGCCAGGTGGGAGACCCGGATTTGATCATTCTGCCCGGCACTAAAAACACCATGGACGACCTGTTGTGGATGCGCCAGAACGGGCTGGAAGCAACGGTGCAAAAACACGCGGCGGCAGGGGAAACCAGTGTTGGGAATCTGCGGTGGGTTTCAGATGCTGGGCAGGACGATCCGAGACCCGCTTGGCGTGGAGCACGGCGGCGAAATCAGCGGTATGGGTCTTTTGCCGCTAAAGACGGAATTTGCAGGAGAAAACCCGTATCCGTACCCAGGGAGTGTTGGATCCGGTAGATGGGCCTTTATCCGGATTGTCCGGCCAGCCTTACGACGGCTATGAAATCCACATGGGGCTGACGGGAACAGACCGGAATTTGATAAACTGCAGAAATGTGTATGGGACCTATCTGCATGGGTTATTTTGACCGGCCGGAAACGGCGCAGGCGCTGGTGCGGGCGCTGATGCGGGAGAAGGGCTGGATCGCATCAGTAAAAAGCGCTGGATATCGCAGCGTACAAACAGCAGCAGTATGATATTCTGGCTGACGGATTGCGGCGGTCGTTGAATATGGACGCCGTTTATAAAATCGTAGAGGAAGGGCTTTGAAATGACACAAAAACTGGGTCTGATCCACCTGTATCACGGAGACGGAAGGGAAAAACCACTGCGGCCATTGGCCTTGCACTGCGCGCAGCAGGGTGGGGGCTATCCCGTGCAGATTATTGCAGTTCCTAAAGGGGGACAGCGGCGAGATCAAAGCATTGGAACAGCTCGGGATCCGGGTGCTGGCTTATCCACAGCTTCCCTCTTTTTCCTTTCGTATGGATGAAATGGAAAAAGAGGACTGTCTGATCTGCCCATATGGAAAACCTAAGGCGGGCAAAGGAATTCTGTGACCAAAGGCCGCAGGGCGTGCTGGTGCTGGACGAGGCGGTAGGCGCCTGCCGGAAGGGGCTTTGGACGAGCAGGAATTGCTGGCGTTCCTGTATAACAGGCCATCCGGATGGGAGATTGTGCTTACCGGACGGGGGCCTTCTGCGGCGCTTTGGAAGCAGCGGATTATGTGACCGAGATGAAGAAGGAAAAAGCATCCTTTTGACCGGGGAATATAGCGGCCCGGGACGGAATAGAAAGATAGGAGGAACTCCCATGAAAATCGAACAGGTACGGCCAGAGGACATTGAGCGGCGCAGCTTTGAAATCATTACCGAGCTGTTGGGCGAACGTCAACCTTCGGAGAAACAGCCCATATTTGTCAAGAGGGTCATCCATACAACGGCGGATCTGGGTATGCCGAATCCCTTTATTTCAGCGAAAATGCAGCGCAGATCCTCTCTCGGGCACTTGCAGAGGGCGCCCATATTATCACCGATACCCAGATGGCTCTTTCCGGCATCAACAAAAAAGCGCTGTCCGTTTTCGGCGGGCAGGTTCACTGTTTTATGGCTGATGAAGATGTGTCTCTCAAGCAAAAAACGCGGGGTCACACGGGCTTGTGTGTCGATGGAAAAAGCGGCGGCGCTTTCCGTTCCTCTGATTTTTGCCATTGGTAACGCGCCGACTGCGCTGCTTCGCCTGGATGAATTGATCCGGGCAGGCGTGGTAATACCACGGTTGGTCATTGGTGTGCCGGTGGGATTTGTAAATGTGGTTCAGTCCAAAGAGCGAATCATGACGGCAGGCGTCCCCTGCATTGTGGCAAAAGGACGCAAGGGAGGAAGCAATGTGGCGGCGGCCATCATCAACGCGGATTATATCGCCTTGCCGAAGAGAAATAAAGAACAGGGGCAGCAGCCCCGTCCTTTTTATTTTCAGCGGCAGGGTCAATTCCGCCAAAATCAAAGTCCTTCCGCTGCGGGGCCAAGACGACTTGTTGAATGAAATTTTCCATTTTTGCACAAAAATAGGAAACGATAAATTATTGGGATTCCGTTCATGATAAGTTCACAAAAGAAACATATAATTTTTGTATATTTCATCAAAATCAGGGGAGAAATAGGATAAAAATGGAAATTAAAAGGAGAAGCGTATGAAAGTTGTCTTTCAATATTTAAAACCCTTCGCTTTCATACTGTTGCTGTGTGTGCTGCTGCTGTTTGGACAGGCGCTCAGCGACCTGGAGTCTGCCGAATCTGATGAGCGATATTGTGAATATTGGGTTGCAGAAAAATGGAATTGACGAGCCGGTTCCGGAGCAGATCAGCGAACAAGGAATGGAATTGATATGCCTGTTTATGAAAGAGGAGGAGCAGGAAGCGTTCCAAAATGCTTATGAAAAACAGGACGGCGTTTATATCCTGTCTTCCGCTCAATCGTTGCAGAAAGCACGAGAAAGCTTATGGACAAAGCGCTCTGACGCTTCTGAACTTGGTGAAGGGCCTACGCGGCGCAGGGCGGGCAATCCCCAGCCGATGGCGATTTGTCCGCCATCGACAGCGAGGCGCTGTATCAGCTGCTGCCCTTCTTGCGCAATGCGCCGCAACAGATGGTAGAGGAAGCGTATCTTGCAGCTTCGCAAACAGATGATTCGGTTAAGGAGCAGATCGGGCCGGCGTTTACGGCGCTGCTTTACCAGGATGCAGGCGTGGATTTGCATCAGAAGCAGCAGAACTATATTATGTTGACTGGCGGAAAGATGCTTTTGGTAGCGCTGGCCGGTGTGCTGGCTGCCGTTGAGTCGGCTTCTTTTCCGCTAGAATAGGCGCAGCAATTTCCCGCGACCTGAGACATGACATTTTCCAAAGGTCGAGATTTCCAGCGGGGATTTGACAAATTTTCCACCGCTTCTCTGATTACTCGTACCACCAATGATGTGCAGCAGGTGCAGATGCTTATTACCATGGGGATCCGGATCTATGCTATGCGCCGATCATGGGGATCGGCGGTATTATTATGGCGGTGGGCAAAAGCGTTTCGCTTAGCTGGATCATTGCTTTGGCAGTCATTGTGCTGATTGGGCTGATTATGGTTATTTTTCCATTGCGATGCCCAAATTTAAATCTCTGCAGAAACTGATTGACCGGCTGAACTTGGTCAGTCGTGAAAACCTGTCCGGATTGATGGTGATTCGGGCTTTCGGTAACGAAAAATATGAGGAAAGCCGTTTTGAGCAGGCAAACCGGGATCTGCGGGACACCACCCGTTTTGTCCAACGGACCATGTCTTTTACCATGCCGGCGATGAGCCTGATTATGAATCTGGTTACATTGGTCATTATCTGGGTAGGGGCCATGCCATTGCGGCCTCTACGATGCAGATCGGCGATATGATGGCTTTTATGCAATATGGCATGCAGATCATCATGTCCTTTTTGATGATTGCCGTGATGTTCATTATGGTGCCGCGGGCGGCGGTTTCCGCAAATCGTGTGGCTGAGGTGTTGGACACCCAGCCTGGTATTCAGGATCCTGAAAAGAAAACACAGGCAAAGATTTCGGGCGGCACGGTAGAATTTAAGAATGTGTCCTTCCGCTATCACAATGCAGAAAGCGATGTACTATCTGATTTGAATTTCACAGCAAAGGCGGGAGAGACGACTGCTTTTATTGGTTCCACCGGCTCAGGAAAATCGACGCTGCTGAACCTGATCCCCCGTTTTTATGATGTAACGGCAGGGAGCGTTACCATCGGCGGAGTTGACGTACGAGAGCTGCCCCAAAAGCAGCTGAGGAGCCTGATCGGCTATGTGCCTCAAAAAGCGTGCTTTTTTTCCGGGGATATCGCTTCCAATCTCCGGTATGGAAAAGAAGATGCTTCGGATGAAGAGCTTTGGGATGTGATCCAAACGGCCCAGGCGGAAGAATTTGTCCGGGCCTCGACGGGCAGCTGTCCACGCCGATTGCCCAGGGGGCGGAAATGTCAGCGGCGGCCAGAAGCAACGGCTTGCCATCGCCCGGGCGCTGGCGAGAAAACCGCTGGTTTATCTGTTCGACGACAGCTTTTCGGCACTGGACTTTAAGACTGACGCTGCACTGCGCGGCGCCTTGCGGGAAAAATTGGACAAAAACGCCGCGGTTCTGATCGTCGCTCAGCGGGTCAGCACGATTATGGGAGCGGAACAGATTATTGTGCTGGATCACGGGCGAATTGTGGGCAGGGGAACCCATGAACAGCTGCTGAAGAATTGTCCGGAATATCTGGAAATTGCCCAATCCCAGCTTTCAAAGGAGGAGTTACAGTGAGCCGGCAGAAAGCGCTACTCCCGGAGGGCCGATGCACGGCCATGGTCCGGGCGGCAGGATGATGATGGGAGAAAAGGCGAAAAAACTTTAGAGGCAGTACCCGAAAACTGCTTTCTTATCTTAAGCCCTTTCATTGGGCCATTATTATGGTGCTTTTGTGCGCTGCGGTTTCCGCGGTATTTACCATTGTGGGGCCGAAGGTGCTGGCAAAGGCTACTGACGAACTGGCAAAGGTATCATGGCGGTTGTTACCGGTGGAGACGGCGTGATCGATTTTGGCTATATCGGCATGGTTTTATTGACTTTGCTGGGACTTTATCTGCTCAGCGCCCTATTTTCTTATATCCAGGGATTTACCATGGCCGGCATTTCCGCCAAAGTATCTTATCGTCTGCGCCAACAGATCATTCAAAAAGATCAACCGTCTGCCATTGGGTTACTTCCATAAAGTCAGCCAAGGCGAAATCCTTTCCCGCATCACGAACGATGTGGATACCTTAAGCCAGAGCTTAAACCAAAGCGTCACTCAATTGATCACTTCTGTTACGTCCATGGTTGGCGTGCTGATCATGATGCTGAGTATCAGCTGGCAGCTGACCTTGGTAGCCTTGTGTATTCTTCCTCTGTCTTTGCTGCTCGTCATGGGAGTCGTGAAAAAATCCCAGGGATATTTCCGGGGTCAGCAAAAGTACCTTGGCGCGGTCAACGGGCATGTGGAAGAAATGTACGGTGGTCACCTGGTGGTCAAGGCTTTTAATGGAGAGGAAAAATCTGTAAAAACATTTGACGAACAAAACAAAAATTATACAATGCAGGGTGGAAAGCACAGTTTTTGTCTGGTTTGATGCAGCCGATTATGGGGTTCGTAGGAAATTTGGGCTATGTAGCAATCTGCATTCTCGGCGCGGCCATGGCGGCGGGCGGGACGATGACCATTGGTGGAATTCAGGCGTTTATCCAGTATGTGCGCAGTTTTACACAGCCGATCACCCAGATGGCCAATATTTCCAATCAGCTGCAAATGGCCATTGCGGCGGCGGAGCGCGTCTTTGAGTTTTTAGAAGAGCCGGAAGAAAAGGAAATAGAACCAAAGCTTTCGTTGGCGCACCGCTGTGAGCAGCCGTCTGGCAACAAAATTCGCCTAAAGGGAGACGTGCGCTTTTCCCATGTGCGCTTCGGCTACGATCCGGGCGAAGTCATTATTAAGGACTTTTCCGCTGACGTGAAGGCTGGACAGAAGGTTGCCATTGTCGGCCCCACCGGTGCCGGCAAGACCACGCTGGTCAAGCTCCTGATGCGCTTTCATGACATTGATGGCGGGGATATTTTTTGTCGACGGGCACAATGTAAAAAGATTTTACCAAGGAGGATCTGCGCCGCGAATTCGGCATGGTGCTGCAGGATACGTGGCTGTACAACGGGACCGTTCTGGAAAACATCCGCTACGGGCGGCTGGACGCCACCGATGAGGAAGTGATTGCGGCGGCCAAGGCTGCGCAGGTGGATCATTTATCCGAACTCTGCCAGGCGGCTATCAGATGCAGCTGAATGAAGAGGCAACCAACGTTTCCCAGGGCCAAAAGCAGCTTTTTGACCATCGCCCGCGCCATTCTGTCCGACGCACGGATCATGATTTTGGATGAGGCCACCAGTTCGGTGGATACCCGCACGGAAATGATGATCCAGAAAGCGATGGATAATCTGCTGGCTGGCCGGACCAGCTTTGTTATTGCACACCGGCTGTCCACCATTAAAAATGCTGATCTGATTTTATGCCTGAAGGATGGCGACATTGTGGAGCAGGGCACTCATGAGGAACTGATGGAGAAAAATGGTTTTTATGCCAATCTGTATAACAGCCAATTTGAGAAAATTTCTGCGTGAAGGATAGCGTTGGGTTAGGGAAGGTGAAAAAAAGATGAAAATCGGACTGGACGTCGGCTCCACCACATTGAAATGTGGTGCTTGATGAGAAGGAAAAACATTGTATATCAGGAGTATGAACGGCATTTTTCCCGCATTACGGAAAAGGCGTCCGGAATGCTTTACCGCATTGCGGAACAGTTCCCCTACAGACGCCCCGGATGCAGATTGCCGTTTCCGGGTCTGCGGGCATGGGCCTGGCAGAAAGCCTGGGACTGCCGTTTGTACAAGAGGTCTACGCGACCCGAGTAGCAGTGAACCGGCTGTTGCCGGGTACGGACGTGGTCATTGAATTGGGTGGTGAGGATGCGAAGATCCTCTTTTGCAGGGGGCCTGGAGGTTCGGATGAATGGTTCCTGTGCCGGCGGTACCGGCGCCTTTATCGACCAGATGGCGACCCTTTTGAACATTACGCCGGACGAGATGAACGAGTTGGCAAAAGACTATGAAAAAATCTACACGATCGCATCCCGGTGCGGCGTGTTTGCCAAATCAGACATCCAGCCGCTTTTGAATCAGGGCGCCCGAAAAAGCGACATATCCGCCAGCATTTTTGCGGCGGTGGTCAACCAGACCATCGCCGGATTGGCCCAAGGACGGGTCATTGAGGGAAAGGTCGTCTACCTGGGCGGCCCTTTGACCTTCCTGTCTGAGCTGCGTGCGGCTTTTGACCGGATCCTGGGGCTGACTGGCATCTGTCCGGATCATTCCCTTTATTATGTGGCGATGGGGGCCGCCATGACGCCGGGTTCCCAGCAGTTTGATTTGGCGGAGGCGGCGGAGAAGATTGTCCGCTATACTGCTAAGGAAAGCTATAAAAGCTGTCAGCCGCTGTTTCGCAGCCAGGAGGAGTATGATGCATTTTGCGCCCGGCATGCCAAGGATACGGTTCCGCAGGTAGATGGCGCTGATGCGCGGGAAGTTTATATCGGCATCGACGCCGGTTCTACTACTGTCAAAGCAGTGGTTATTGATCAGGATGAAAATATTATTTCCTCGCGCTATCTGCCAAATGCGGGGAACCCGGTGCCTTTGATTCGCGATTTTCTTACGGATTTTTTATCGGGATCACCCCATGCCAGGGTGTTGTCTTCCGCTTCTACTGGTTATGGGGAGGAAATCATTAAAAATGCTTTCGGTGTCGATTTCGGGCTGGTAGAAACCATCGCTCACTATACGGCGGCGGAAAAAATTCCGGCCGGATGTGGATTTTATTATTGACATCGGGGGCAGGATATCAAATGCTTTAAAATCCGCAATCATGTGATCGATAATATTTTTCTTAAATGAAGCCTGCTCTTCTGGCTGCGGCTCTTTTTTTGCAGACCTTTGCCGAATCCGCTGGGGATTCTATTGCTGACTTTGCCAAGAGGGGATTTTTGCTGACCGGCCGGTGGATCTTGGTTCCCGCTGCACTGTGTTTATGAATTCCTCGGTCAAGCAGGCGCAGAAGGATGGCGCCAGCGTGGAGAATATTTCGGCGGGACTGTCCATCAGCGTGGTAAAGAATGCGTTGTATAAGGTAATTCGCGCTGCTTCGGCCGATGATTTGGGTGAGCACATTGTAGTGCAGGGCGGTACCTTTTTGAATGATGCGGTGCTCCGTGCGTTTGAGCAGGAGATTGGCCGGGAGGTAGTCCGCCCCAGTATTTCCGGGCTAATGGGTGCGTATGGCGCGGCGCTGTTTGCGAAAAAGCATGCGAAAACCCAAAGCAGCATCCCAACCGCGGACCAGCTGAAAAGTTTTACTCATAAGGTACAGGCAGTCACCTGCCGGGGGTGCTCTAACAACTGCAGGCTGACCATCAACACCTTTAATGATGGGCGGCGTTTTATCGGAGGCAACCGATGTGAAAAGACCTCTGACCAATTATACGGAATCAGAACGTTACAGCTTGTATGACTATAAACGAGAGCTTTTGGAAGGATACCGCCCTCAAACAGGATTCCGCGGAAAAATTGGGATTCCAATGGGGCTAAATATGTTTGAGCTGCTTCCTTTTGGCATACGTTTTTCACTCAATTGGGATTTGAAGTTGTCACATCTCCTGCCTCAACCGCAAGCTGTACCTGAAAGGGCAGGCAACCATTCCATCGGACACAGTTTGCTTCCCGGCGAAGCTGATGCACGGGCATATCCAATCGTTGCTGGATGCGGGGTCGAAACGATTTTTTTATCCCTGTATGTCTTACAACCTGGACGAAGGAAAGGGCGACAATCACTATAACTGTCCGGTAGTAGCCTATTATCCGGAGGTAATTGGCGCAAACGTGGCACAAATTCAGCAGGTGCGCTATATCAGCGATTATGTGGGCCTGCACCGGAGAAAGGATTTCCCGGTTCATATGCATAAAATCCTGTGCAAATATTTTATTGATATCGGGCTAAAAAGAAGTGAGGGCGGCGGCCAATGCCGCTTATGCGGAATATGAAGCATATTTGGCGAAAGTTCGGGCCAAGGGCGAGGAATACCTGGCGCTGGCCAGGAAAAGAACTTGCCGGTAATCCTGCTGGCGGGCGCCCGTACCAGTTGGATCCGAAGTCAATCATGGGATCGATACGTTGATCTGCGCTTTGGGAGCGGTAGTGATCTCGGAAGACGCGGTCAGCCATCTGGCGGAGAAATTCCCCACCAAGGTGCTGAACCAGTGGACTTACCATTCCGTCTTTATGCTGCTGCAAAATTGGTGGGGGACTGGAACGATCCCAGGATCAACCTGGTGCAGCTGGTGTCCTTCGGCTGCGGCGTAGGCGCCATCACCACTGATGAGGTACGGCGGATTTTGGAGGAGAAAAACCGAATTTACACTCAGATCAAAATCGATGAGATCACCCAACTTGGGCGCGGTAAAAATCCGGCTGCGCAGCCTGTTTGCCGCCCTGGGACTGGGGAAGGAGGCGATTCAGTGAGACAGGAAACGGAGCGGGTGGAATTCACCCAGAAATGAAAAAGGATTATACGATTTTGGTGCCCAACATGCTGCCGGTCCATTTTGGCTTTTTACTAAAGGTGTTTGAAGAGTACGGCTATAAACTGAAGATTTTGAAGAACGGCGGCCAGGCGGTGGTAGACGCAGGGCTAAAGTATGTACATAACGATACCTGCTATCCGGCAATTCTGGTCATCGGTCAATTTATGGATGCGCTTCAAAGCGGGGAATATGACTTGCAGAAGACAGCGCTGCTGATTACCCAGACCGGCGGCGGATGCCGAGCCTCAACTACATTCACCTACTGCGTAAGGCGCTGAAAAAGGCGGGGCTGGATTATATCCCGGTGATTTCTTTAAATTTGTCAGGCTTGGAGAAAAACAGCGGCTTTCAGCTGACGCTGCCCCTTTTTGCGTAAGGCGCTGGCGGTGCTGGCCTATGGCGATTTGCTCGTGCTTTTACACAATCAGACAATGCCCTATGAAACGGAACCGGGCAGCAGTCAGAGGCTGATGGACCGCTGGATTGACCGGCTGACTCGCCAGATGTCGTCTGGAAAGGGATTGAGCTTAAAAGAAGTCAGGGCCAATCTGAATGAAATCTCCGATGATTACGCTGCGCTTCCCATCCTGCCGCGCAGGATTACAAAATGGGCGTAGTCGGAGAAATCTATGTCAAATATTCCCCCTGGGCAACAACAACCTGGAAGCTTTTTACATGGGCAGGATTGTGAAGTAATGGTGCCGGGCGTCATTGGCTTTATGCTTTTAAGGTTGACAACCGGCTGGAGGACATCAAGCTGTATGGAGGCAGTCGCGCAAAATATGCGGTCATTGATCTTTTGATGCAGTATTTGACCCGCATCGAAAGCGCGGTGATCCCATGCGGCGAGGCGGCATCCGCGGTTTGTGGCGCCATCGGCATACCAACAGGTCAAAAAATGGTGGAGCCTGTCATCGGGTATGGCTGCAAAATGGGAGAGGGTTGGCTTTTAACTGCGGAGATGATCGAGCTGGTAGAAAGCGGATACGAGAATATTGTCTGCGCCCAGCCATTTGGCTGCCTGCCCAATCATATCGTGGGAAAGGGAATGATCCGTAAAATCAAAAATCTGTATCCGCAGGCAAATATTGTTCCCATTGATTACGATTCTAGCGCAACCCGTGTAAACCAGGAAAACCGCATTAAGCTGATGCTGGCCGTGGCGAGGAGACGGATCCGTCAGAGCAGAAGAAGCCAGCGGAAGAAGCGGTACCGGTGCAGTAGCAAATGAAAAAGAAAAACCTGTGAAGGAAACCTCTTCCTTTGCGGGTTTTTGTTGAAATTTAGGGACATTTACGGTATGATGAGAAAAAAGGGAAAAAGGAGGATGGCACATGTTTTGCAGCCGCTGTGGCCAGCCGTTGGGCTGCGACCGCTTTTTGCCCAAAAATGCGGTCAGAAAATAGAGGAATCCGCACAGGAGAGGGCGATCCCAGTCTGGGCATGAACCGGAAAATCCGCTTTGTGAAGGGATGGAAGAAGCACGGGGGAAGTAGTTTCAGATAATATGCCGAATACATCAGCTGCAAACGGCTCAGTTCCACCGGCATATCCGTATTACCATCCGGTTGATCCAGTACCCGCCCCTCCCAAAAAAAGAAAAACCGATGGGTGATCCCGGTGGTGATCGTTGTAGCGGTGCTGGTATTGGCAATTTTCATTGTCGGAGGGATCCTGGTTTATACTGTGATTACTACGATGGAAAAGGAGCCGACCGGCATTTCGACGACCTCCCAAGGCTCAATAGTTGCCGCCGATGGGAAAGAGTTGAGCGCTTATCTTGGCCTTACAGTGGAGGATTTAAAAAATGGCAGCGGCGTATTGCTGACGGAATACAGTGGAACCTACACGAACCTGGACGGCTCTATTATGGTGACGTTGAATGAAAGCACCGGCGATTGACATGCTGGTGGCCAGCGATCGGGATGTAGGGTTCACCGTATGCGGCGTATCGATCGGAATGAACCGGGAAGAAGCCATGAATGCAGCCCAGGCGTATGTTTCGGAGCTGGAAGATTATGGAGACATGATCGTTGGGCAAAACGGCGAGGAATATTTTGCCGCCTATTATGAGGAAGACGGTATTATTCATTATGCCATGTATTTCACTTATGAGGAAGACGATTCCAGCGGAACCAATGCCAGTAGAGGACCGGTATCTGGTATATCGGAGAGCCTTTGCAAGAGGTATGGGATTTTTTTGGAACAGAATATGATATTCGTTCCCAACAGCAGCAGACAATTTTCTCCTATCCGGCCGAAGGGCTTTCATTTGCGGTTGACGGCGTGGAATACACAGCCCAAAGCTTGGTTTCTTATGTGGAAATGACTGACGGCGCATGGTTTTCAGATGAAATTTATATTGGCATGAGTTATGAGGAGATCGGCCTGTTTGTGGATCTAAGCGAAATTTACCAGGATGAGACAGCAGGGGAATATTTAGCGGACTATTCGATGATTCTGGATGGTCAGGAATGTTATGGATCTTTCCGTTTTGACTCTGCGGACCCGTCAGCGAGTTCTATTGGCGCCTATATGGTTTTGGAAAGCTGAGAATGATAGAAATACCTGACTTTTGAGGTTGATGGATTTTAAATTGACAATGAAAGAAAAAAGCGGCGTTTTAAAGCACGCCGCTTTTTTGCCGGATAAAAACATCTAAAAATATGTGTATATAAAAGTCCGTTTTTAGGACATCAAATTTGATAAGATAAAGCCAGCACAAAAAGAAAGGCGGGCTTTATCATGGAGTATACGATGAAATGGGTTCATGATCATGTAGAGGTTTTTGATGCAAACGGCCGGTTTTGTATTTTCGGCAGATACGGAACAGGAAGCCCGCCGTGATTTACGGGAGATTGCCTAAAAGGCTATTGGCGTATCTTTTTTCGGAGCCGCGTGTGGTACAATAGAAAAAATGAATTGTACCAGCAGGAGGAAATTTATGTTGTTGATTGAATATCCAAAATGTGCAACCTGTCAGAAAGCAGCCAAATGGCTGGAGAAAAACGGTTTTTCCTTTGAACGGCGTCACATCAAGGAGCAAAATCCAACCAGGGAGGAACTCAAGCTGTGGTATGAGAAAAAGCGGATTGCCAATCAAGCGGTTTTTCAATACCAGCGGCCTTTTTTATCAAAAAAAAAAAAATGGGGCTTAAGGATAAGCTTCCTTCCATGAACACGGAAGAGCAGTATGCGTTGCTGGCCAGCGACGGCATGCTGGTCAAGCGGCCGATCCTTTTTGGATGGGGAGAGGGTATTCGTCGGTTTTCGGGAAAAGGAATGGGAGGAGTTGAAAAATAAATGAACACCCCTTTGCGGCGTATCCCCGGTGTCGGCAAAATATGGCGGCACATCTGGAGTCTTTGGGAATTCGTTGGGTGGAGGATCTGCGAGGACAGGATCCGCAGGAATTATATGACCGGGACTGCAGACAGCATGGCTATCAGGACCGCTGTGTGCTGTATGTCTACCGCTGTGCCGTGTATTTTGCCCAAACGCCGGACCCGGATCCGAAAAAGTGCAAATGGTGGAACTGGAAGGATGAGGCCGTTGAGACAGAAAGATAAGCGTGTATCCCGCTGGAAGAACTTTATTTGCTGGATACTGACCATTTTATGGATGGGGATGATTTTGTTTTTCGGCGCAAAATGCGTCCGATTCCTCCCAACTGAGCGGCCAGACTGCCTTTCATGCAGCGTTCTGGTTTTGGCCAGGATTTTCCGAGCTTTCTACCGAAGCGCAGGCCGCCTGGATAGAAAGCGTTCAGTTCTGGGTGCGAAAAGCAGCCCACTTTTTGGTTTATGGCGGATTGGGAGCGCTGTTGTATGGGGACTTCCTTCTTTTCCATTGGAGCCGCCCCATGAAAGCCGGATGGGCCTGGATGGTAGGCACGCTCTATGCGGCCAGCGATGAAATCCATCAATTGTTTGTGCCGGGGAGAAGCGGCCAGCTGCGGGACGTACTTCTGGACAGCGCTGGTGTGGCGGCAGGAATTCTGCTGGCCTGGGCAGTGGGATTGTTATACCAGAAAGCGGCCGCTTATGCGGCCGCCAGGCGGGATGTAAAAAGAAGGGGTCAGCTTTGAACAATGCCGGCTGGTGGGAGATTGGCGGGGACAGCCCCTTCCGGAAGCCAGAAGGATAATGCGGAAGGAATCAGCCGGACCGAAAGCTCTCTTTTCTTTTCGGATTTCTCCATCCAGACAGACGACCAGGGGGATGCTTGCGCGGATGGTAAGAACCTGCCCTTTTGGTACAGGATTTTTGTAGCCAGCCGGGGTTATTCAGATGCAGGCCCTTTTGATAAATATGGATAAAGCGGGACATCTGAAACCGCGACATTTTGCGTATGCCGCAAAATTCCATCACGCCGTCGGCTGTGCAGGCTTCTGGTACAGGATAATACCCGCCGCCATAACAAAACCCATTGGCAATCACAGCCAGGACCAACTTTTCCACCACTGTTTCTCTACCATGGCAGGAGATGGCCATGGTACTGCTGATTGGTCCTAAGATGCAAAATAACAGGGATAAAGTATAGGCCAGGGGCCCGGAAACAAATAGATTCGTTTGAATTTGGACATGTGGTGAGCCACCCTTGCGTCAAATCCGATGTTGCACAGGTTGACAGCATACTCGCCAGAGCAGTCCAGAAGATCTACCGGGCGGGGGCTCCTGCGCCAGCCGCTCCAGATCGGTGAAGGCGTCGGCGCTGCCAAAATTTTCACATAATCGTTTCCCGATCCGCAGGGGGATTACGGCGACGGTACAATCTGACCTTTTTGCTGCACCGTTTACGACTTCATGAAGCGTTCCGTCGCCGCCGCATGCAACAAAGCAGATTTGTGCGCCTTCTTTTGCCGTGGGTAGGATTGGACAAATTGAAGGCGTCCTGCGGGCCGGTGGTAAGGTGAATCTCAAAGCCCATATTGCGTACAGAAAAATAGCGGTGTATTTTAGCGCACAGGCTTTCGGTATGCAAACCCCTTGCCTGCCGCAGGATTGACGATAAAAATAAAATAGGGCATGGCAAAACGTCCTTTTCTATAAAAACGCGATCCGCCAGATGAATGTTGCAGAATCGTCTTTGCCTATTTTAGCATAAATCGAAGAGGAAGAAAACATCTTTATGAGGGAGGCGGTGCTTTTGGCAGGCTGGAACCCATGGCACGGCTGCCACCGGATCAGCGAGGGCTGCCGTCACTGTTATGTATTCCGGATGGATAGCCATTATGGCCGCATATCGGATGCCGTACACAGAATCGGGATTTCGATCTTCCAGTGCGAAAAAACCGGGATGGAAGCTATAAAATCCCCTTCAGGCGAAGAAGTCTATACCTGCTTTACCTCTGATTTTTTCTGGAGGATGCGGATCCATGGAGGGAGGCTGCCTGGCAGATGATCGCACAGCGGCAGGATCTCCATTTTTTCATGATTACCAAGCGAATCCACCGGTTCGACCAATGTATTCCACCTGATTGGGGAAAGGGATATCCAAATGTTACGATTTGCTGTACCATAGAAAATCAGGATCAGGCGGATTTCCGGCTGCCTTTTTACCGCGCGGCACCGATCTGCCACAAGCAGCTGGTTTGTTCCCCTCTGTTGGGGCCGATCGATTTGTCCCCTTATCTGGGGGACTGGGTGGATCGGCTTACGGTAGGGGCGAATCTGGAAGCGAAGCGCGGTTATGCCGTTATGAATGGATATTGGACCTGCGCCGTCAATGCATGCTGCGCGGAATACCCTTTCGTTTTATGCAGACTGGGGCGCGTTTTGAGCGGGACGGTAGAGTTTACTGGATTCCCCTGAAATTTCAGCATAGCCAGGCAAAAAAAGCGGGGCTGGATTACCTGTAAAGGGGGCGGATATGGAATACATCCCGGCGAAAACCATTCTTTCCGGCTATCAGGGAGCAAAGAGAGTGGTTTGGTTGCCATTACAATATGAACCTGTATCGCGGTTGCTGCCATGGCTGCATCTACTGTGACAGCCGCAGTGAATGTTATGGGATACAGGGGTTTGACCGGTGCGTGCCAAAAAAGATGCATTGTATCTTCTGGAACGGGAACTTCGGGCCAGGCGCCGTGTCGGCATCATCCATACCGGTTCTATGAGCGACCCTATAACCCTTTTTGAAAAGGCGGAATGTCTGACCCAGCAGGCGCTGGAAAGATCGCAAGGTATGGATTTGGCGTCGTCATAGCCACCAAATCGGATTTGGTGGTGCGGGATATACCCATTTTGCAGCGCATCCGGTCCCAGAGTCAGTGGCAGTTCACATTACGATCACCACAGCCGGAGATATGCTGAGTGAAAAGATAGAACCTTTTGCGCCACCATCCTCCCGGCGCTTTGAGGCACTGCGAGCGTTGTCTGGCGCCGGCATTACTACTGGAGTATTGCTGATGCCTGTTCTGCCCTGGATTACGGACGATCCTCAAAATATCCGGGAAATTGTCCAGAAGGCAGCGCGGGCGGGGGGTGAAATATGTGTTTAACGGCGGAAACAAGATGTTTGGCCTGACGATGCGTGATCGCCAGCGGGAGTATTTTTATAAGCAGCTGGATCAGATTTTTTTCCCGGCCTGTCTGCCCGATATCGGAAAACGTATGGATACGACTATGGTTGCAATTCTCCTCTGGCAGAATTATTATGGGAGGAGTTTGTCAGAACCTGCAGGGAATGCGAGGTAGAATACCGGATGCCCAAAATCATTTCCATCATTCGGGCCGGCTATGAGGAGCCGCAGCTTTCCTTATTTTAAATACAATTTGTAATATTATGCAAAAAATATGTCAAAAGGAGTGATCAAATGGACATCAGACGGGCAAAGGCGGATCAATGGGGAGAAGCGGCGTCTATGGCGCTGCTGCTATGGCCCTCCATCCAAAAAAGAGGAATTAGAGCAGGAATTTCAGGCGCTGCTTCAAAATCCGGATGCTGCCGTTTTTTCGCATACGAGGGGAACGTATTGGCGGGATTTGCCCAATGCGGCTTGCGAAGGGATTATGTGGAGGGTTCCTCCACTTCTCCGACTGGGTATCTGGAAGGGATTTTTGTGCTGACCGGCTATCGGGGAAGGGGCCTGGCAAAAGCGCTGCTGGCAGAATGTGAAAAGTGGAGCCGGCAAAAAGGCTGCCGTGAAATGGGTTCCGATTGCGCATTGGAAAACCGGGAAAGCCGGCAGTTTCATCTGCACAGCGGGTTTTTGGAAGCAGGGCGCATTATCTGTTTTATCAAGGATTTGGAGGACTGAAGATGGAAGCAAAGCGGGTGTGCCATCCGTTGCCACCGGTTTATGATCAGGATTCCCGCGTGCTCTTTTTAGGGACAATGCCGTCTCCCAAATCCCGGGAAACCGGATTTTACTACGCCCATCCCCGCAATCGCTTTTGGACGGTTCTGGCACGGATATTGGAAGAACCTGTTCCAGCGGGGACAGCGCAACGGCAGGGAATTTTGCCTTCGGCATCACATCGCCTTATGGGATGTACTAGCTTCCTGCGTGATATCCGGCGCTTCGGATGGCAGCATCCGCGAGCCAAAGGCGAATCCGGTAGAAAAGATTTTGCAATTTGCTCCCGTTGAAGCAGTTTTTACAACTGGCCGAAAAGCGTACGACCTTTATAATCGCTTCTGTCTGCCCCGGACGGGGAAAAAAGCTTTTTACTGCCTTCTACCAGCCCTGCCAACTGCGCCTGCACGTTGATGGAGCTGGAGCGGGCTTACCGTGCGATTTTACCTTATTGTCAGGAGAAAAAGATGAATCAGAAACAGATCGTGCAGGAAGCAAAAAAACAGCTGGCGGTGGACCTGAACTGCAAACCGGAAAATTTTGACCGGCCAGGGATTTTCTTTTGTCCCGCTGCTGATCTGCCCGGCCGGAGACCGTTTCCACGCCGGGAAGTGGCTTTCGATATGGCCACCTTTGGAATCGGTACAGTCGTCAGTGTATCCGATTTCTTGCTGCCTCAATTGCAGCAGAAGTTAGGCGCGTTGGATCAGGACTCCCTGTGGTCTCAACCGTTTCTGCGTAGCCTGGGCCATTATTTTCTGCCAGATCCAGAACGGTTGCGGCCTCTTTCCCCTCCTCCCGGCATGATCTGAAATGGAGCGGCAGAGAACAGATGAAAAATCTGTATGAAATTCCCGGCTTTTCAATGCTCTGGGATATGATCTCAACGGGCTGCGGCCAGATGTGCTGGCGGTTTCGGCCTGGTCGGGAGAGTGTCTGGTTGGCATGGCAGGTGCCAGTGCCGACTGCAGCATGCTCTGGCAGGTGGGGTAGATGTTCTACCGGATTGGAGGGCAATGGGCTGGCGGCATCTCTGGTTTCCCATCTTTCTTTCGCAGTGCTTCAGCAGGGAAAAATTCCCTATTATGGAACGTCCAGCAGCAATCTGGCTTCCCAGCGCACTGCCTGCCGGGTGGGCTATTTTCCGGCATGGGTATGCAGCTATGGCGTATCTCTGACGGTAAAAAGAAAGAAATGCGCAGGATTGGGAGCATAAAGATCAAAACAGCCGATAATGTTTTTTTCGAAAAGAGAAGGAACCTCCGTTTTTAGGGGGAAATATTCTGGAGGTTAACTGCAACGTCGGCCTGTCGCTGCTTTGTATCCCTGCCAATAGGAGAAAAAAAGCATTGCAATAGGAAAGGATACTTTAAAGTCTCCACTCAAAAAAAGGGCGGATTACATCCGTCCCTTCTTTGGCAGAAAATGTTTTATTCCACGCTGACGTATTCAGTATAGTATTCCTCTGGCTCCATCAGTGTGATGTCCTGGACATATTCTACCTTTGCACTGGTTACCGTTCCTGGAACATGGTGCTAAACAGTTCAATGCATAGGCTTCTTTGGTTTCTTCTACAGTGGGAATTTCGCTGGGAAGGCGCATGATGATATGATAGCCGAACTGGCTTTCCACCAGGTCGCTGATCTCGTACTCTTCCAGTGCCGCAGTGCCCTCGTAAAACTCATCCACCATCTCTCCGGGGCCAAAGGTATATCCCTCAGAAGGTTCGCCGGTATCTTCATTGTATTCGGCCATCAACTGGTCAAACAACGTTTGTGGATCATCGCTGCTGCGAAGCTGAGACAACAGATCTTCAGCCTGGGCTTTTTTTCTGTGCAATTTCGTCCTCAGGCAGAGCACCCCCTGCATCATCCACCGTTTTGAGGAGAATGTGTTTGGCAGGAGTAACTGCCGTTCTCCGCACCATAATGCTGGTCAATATATGCCTGCACATCGGCGTCAGTCACCTCCAACGGACCGCCGGCGGCATAAAGACTTATCCTGCAGGTCGCTGTAAAGGTACTGCGTTTCGTATAGGTACAGAATCGTTTCACGGGTGGCGCCGGAATTGTGCCAAGCTTTTTCAAATTCCTCTTCGCTGCCGAATCCCTCAATGTTGTTCGCAATCATTTCATCCAGATAAGCCTGGACTTCCTCCTCGTCCTGGAGGTTATATTCTTTGTCCAGGTCGGTAACGATCTGATATTGGATCAGCGTATCCAGCGTAGTGTCCTTGATATACTCGGAAACAGTCACATCGTCGTAAAGCACTTGGTCCCACTGAATGCCGTCAGTAAAATAGGCGGCGGTATCCTCGCAAACAATGGAAAGCCAATAATAATACAGCTCCGCAGAGATATCCGAGCCGTTAATGGTCAACACGGTGGTTTCGGATCGGTGCCAGTGATTTTTTGACCAGCGCCTCATCCGGATCCGTATTGCATCCAGTCAGCGATACGATTATCAGGACGGCGACCAAAAACAGGGAAAAGACTGACTTGCAAATTTTCATGAGAAAACTCCTATAGGCCATGGCCAAAGGCCAGGGCGTTTGCTGCCCTGCGGCAGACAGCGACCGAAATGATACATTCCTCCTCTATCACAAAGGCGGGCAGGGGACAACCGAAAAAAATGAATGATTGGTAAACTTTTTCCTGGCCATGTGAAAAAGCTGGTGAACTTTATCGTAGGTCTTTTACCCAGCTGTAAACCTGAGCAATATCTGCTGGCGTGGTGCGGCAACAGCCGCCGATCAGCCGGGCGCCAGCTTCATACCAGGTTTTAGAAGCAAGAGCAAATCCGCCGTCCTCAGAAGTTCCCTTCCAGGTTTTGGTAATGGGATCATACACTTCTCCTGAATTTGGGTATACGGCAACCGGCTTTTTGGGAAGCAGTGCGCACCTCTCGGATCAGGGAAGGCAGAAGGTGCGGCGGCGTGCAATTGATACCGACGGCCGCCACCTGTGGGAATACGTCCATGGCCGCGGCGCAGACAGCGATAGATGTGCCGTCACAGATGGTGCTTTCGCTGTTGCAGCTGAAGCTGACCCAACACAGGGCGCCATCAAATTCTCCAACAACTTTAGCCATTGCCTGCGCTTCCGAATAAGCAGGGAACAGTTTCACAGCAAGAATATCCGCGCCCGCTTCCAGCAAAAGCTGCATGCGCCGCCGATGAAAATCCATCAGTTCCTGCTCTGATATGTCGTAGTCGCCCCGGTATTCGCTGCCGTCGGCCAAATACGCGCCGTAAGGGCCTACTGCGGCTACGATCAGCGGATAGGGACGGCCTTTCCGGTTTTCCGGATCCTGCCAGAACCGGTCCCTCGCCTTTACAGCGATGGAAACTGAGTCGGAAATAAACTTTTCCGCTTGGGAAAGGGAATACCCTTTTTGAGAAACCCCTCTATGGTCGCCTGGTAGCTGGCAGTCATGGCGCAATCTGCTCCCGCCTGGAAATATTCATAATGCACCTGCTCGATGACGTCAGGCCGTTCTGCAAGCACCTTTGCGGACCAGAGCGCATCGTTAAGATCCAGCCCTTTGCCCTCTAATTCGGTAGCCATGGCGCCATCAAGGATAAGCACTTTGTGGTCCTGTAAAAATTTTTCAATCAGATTCATATCAAGACTTCCTTGATTTTATTATTTTGATAGGTTAAAACGGCAATCTGCTTGGGAGTATCAGCATCAGGATCTAATGTCAGGCTGTTGCCCGGGTAACGATGAACCGAATAGCTCCCTGCGAGGTCAAAAATTCTTCCACTTCTCCGATGACTGGAATGCCGTATTCTCCGAACCGGTAATGCATCGGTATGACGATGGAGGCCGAAAGCTGATCTGCGACCTGGCGGGCCTGTCCTGCGTCGATGGTATAGAATCCGCCCACCGGTACCATTAAAACATCGCAGGTGCCGATCTGCATGATTTGGTCTTTGGTCAAAAAGATGCCCCAGGTCGCCGCAATGGACCAGCGTTTTACCAAAGGCCCGGATAACATGAACCAAGTTGTCTCCCCGTCGGCTCCCTGGCAGTCGTCATGCCAGGTACGGATGGCACGCACTTGAAATGGAGAGCTGGCGGGCGGATCCAGCAGCGTAACGGCGGGCAGCCACGCGTGATCATGATGCCCATGGCTGCAAAGAACCTCGTTAGCACTCAGCTGCAACGGCGCATATCCGTCCAGACTGTTGTCATAAGGATCCAGCGCCAGGGTGTACCCGTCAGCGGACAGGGTAAAACAGGAATGGCCGTGCCAGACAACGATAATTTTCGAATCCATAAAAAATCCTCCTTTTGTCTGAACTAATAAAATCATGAAAATAGAAAACAAGGCAGGAAAAAAGCGGAACTGACGGCTATACCGGACGACAGTGAAAATGCCAGAGTGGAGAAAACTATTTTTATTATAGTATAAAGCCGCCGAAAAAGAAATAGAAATGGATACTGGCCGGAAGCAAAAAAATTTCCGTGCGGAAATCGATATGGGGAAAACGCATGATTCTTTTTTAAAATGTGTTATAATGAAGTTACAGCGCGTCCGGCAACTGGAATGGTTTTGAACGGCAGGCGCATGAGAGTAAAGCGTCCGGCAAAACGGCGCCTGGTGCGAGGCTGTAGTGCTAGCCATGACTGCCAGAGATGACCGAGGCAACGGTCTGCTGGAACAACTGCGGAGGGAAAGCGTATGGATCAGAATTTACAGAAAATTGTAGGCAAACGAGTCGAAAAGACCATCGAAAACCTGAAGAAAAACCGTATGGAGGCGTACTATGTCCCCGATTGTGCCGCGGCGGTGTCCCTTATAGATCAGCTGTGCCGGCCGGGGAAACTGTGGCGGTAGGTGGTTCCATGACCTTGTTTGAGGCGGGAATTATCGACCATCTAAATAGTGGGAAATACCACCATCTGGATCGATACGCCAAGAATGCAGATCCCTATCAGGTGATGCGCGACGCTTTTTTTGCCGACACCTATTTTACCAGTACCAACGCGCTGACCGAAGAAGGGGAGCTGTATAATGTGGACGGCAACGGGAATCGGGTGGCGGCTATGCTGTTCGGTCCCAGGCAGGTGGTTGTCGTAGCCGGAACCAATAAAATCGTCGCGGATATGGAAGAGGCAAAGCGGCGGGTTGAGAAAATTGCGGCGCCCGCCAACGTATTGCGCCTGGGCCTTTCGGCGCCTTGTGCCGCGGCAGGCGAATGTATGCACTGCCGTTCGGATGAGCGCATCTGCTGCGACTATGTCCGGATAGGGATGCAGCGGACGCCGGGCCGGATTAAGGTGATCATCGTCGGTGAAACGTTGGGGTATTAAATCTCTTATTTAAAGTACCTCCTGTGATTTTCACAGGGAGGTACTTTATTTGACGAAAATTCCGGCTGCCTGTATAAGCTCTACTGCCTGTTCGTAGGAGATGGTGGATCCCTTTAAGCTGGGACAGCTCCCAGTGGACCCCGCGAATATCGCTGGATCGGTAGTCCATATCCCCTAGTTTCGCATGGGAAAAATCCGCCCGGGCAAGGCGGCTTTCCTCCAGCGCCAGAGAGGAAAAAACAGACTCGGCGAAAAAGGCTTCGGAAAAATCGCTGGATCGCAGCAGACAGTTTTTCCATCTGCTTCCAAGAAAGTTTGTATAAGGTGCAACCACATGTAGAAAGGCAGTGTCGCGGAGCACCGCACCGGAAAACACTGCGCCGGATAGCTTGCAGTTTTGAAACACCACCTGGTGAAAGGAACAGTCCGGCAGTTGCAAATTGGAGAGATCGCAGGATTCGAACACCACGTCCCCAAAGCGGAAATTTTCCAGCCGGCAACGAATGAACCGGCAATTTGTAAAACGGCATTGATCTACATCACAGCCGCGCAGCTCAAGAGCCTGCATGGTCTGACCGGAAAACAGCATGCCGCGAATGTCATCCACATCGGGGGAAAATGCTTCGGCCAGATCTTTTCAGGAAGGAATCTGGCAAGATGGGAAAAATAAGTTTCATAGGTGCATCGCCTCCTGTTCTGAGAACGATTATAACCTCGGAACTGCACCTGTGCAAGCAAAAAGCAAAAAGGGGTTATTTTTCGGATAAGTCATAAATTGTTTTGTGATATTTGTGAATAATTTTAATAAAAAATATTAACAAATATATTGAATTTCGGTGAAATTTTTGATATTATAAACCCACAGTTTAATACGCAGCATGTTTTGAGGCCTGCGTACATAAAAAGGAGGAAACTGCATGGAGCTGTTTAAATTAGTAGGCGTTCTGTTTGTGGTGGTGGGATTTATTCTCAAATGGGATACAATCGCAACGGTTGTTGCGGCGGGCATTATTACCGGCTTAGTTGCGATGATGAACGGTACGATGACTTTTATAGAAATTTTGAAACGCTCGGTTCATCGTTTGTATCCCAGCGAACTGCCACCCTGTTTGGGCTGACCGTAGGGATTATTGGCATTTGTGAGCGGTATGGACTGAAGGACAAAGCAGTGGATTTTATTAAAAACTCAGCAAGCTTACCACCGGCGGCCTGCTTTCCGTATGGCTGATTATCCGTACCCTTTCCGCCGCGTTTTCTCTGCGTCTGGGCGGCCATGTGCAGTTCATCCGCCCGATTATCCTGCCGATGGCGGAAGGCGCCGCTTATGCGAAATTCGGAGAAATTGATGAAAAGGGTGAAGATGAGATCAAGGGTGCGGCCGCGGCAACCGAAAACTATGGCAACTTCTATGGTCAGAACTGTTTTATGGGCGCTTCCGGCACGCTGTTGATCGTCTCTACCTTGGTCGCGCAGGGATATGAAGTCGATGCGTTGCAAATTGCAATGGCCTCCTGGCCCATCGCGATTGTCAGCATGGTCGTGGGCATTGTGATGAATTTCTTTGTGGATCGCCGTCTGGTTGCCAGATATGCAAAGAAATCTCCGACCGCAAAATAGAATCGGAAATTTGTGAGGAGGCATATTTCGTATGGGTATCAATTTAGTTCCAACTGAAATCAGCAATATTTATAATCCTATTTTAGCGGAGGTTTTCTTTGCCATCATCGGTTTGGTGTTTATTGCTACCGGTATCAAGGCGTTTCGGGATTCGGCAACTGCCAAACATATTACTACTGGTATTTTCTGGACGATTATGGGCGTTTGCTTTATCGTCGGCCAGTATATTCCTTCGTGGATCGTAGGTGTTTTGATTGTTGCCAGCGCAGTTATTACCGCTATCGGAGGCGTGGTGCAGACCAAAAATGACGTGCCTACCAAAGAAGAAACCCGAGCCAACGCGGACCGAATCGGATATAAAATTTTCATCCCGGCCTTAACACTGGCGCTGGTGTCTGTGGTAGCGGCATGGCTGGGGCTGGTGTCCGGCAACAATGCGATCGGCGTTTCGGCTGTTTTTGGCGCAATTGCGGTGTTTGCGATTACCAAAGCCCCGGCCAAGAGCATTGTTGCCGAAGGAAGCCGCCTGTTGGATAATATGGGCCCGGTTGCTTTTTGCCGCAGCTGCTGGCGGCGCTGGGGTTCTGTTTACGACCTGCGGCGTAGGCGACGTTATCTCAAAGGCGTAGCCAGTATTATTCCGGATGGAAGCCGCTTTATTGCCGTTGCCGTATATTGTATCGGTATGGCGCTGTTCACCATCATTATGGGCAATGGTTTTGCCGCCTTCTCGGTCATTACAGTAGGGGTTGGCATCCCGTTTTTAATCATGCAGGGAGCAAATCCCGTTGTAGTTGGAGCAATGGGGTTAACGGCGGGCTATTGCGGCACTTTGCTGACGCCGATGGCTGCGAACTTTAACATTATGCCGGCAGCTTTATTGGAAACCAAGAACAAATATGCGATTATTAAAGCGCAGGCTCCTACTGCTGTAGTCATGCTGGTGATCCATATTTTCCTGATGTATTTCTTGGCGTTTTAATGGATGGATATTGATGGAAAACGGGGAGCAAAACTGCCGGATTTTCCCTGTTTGAAAAAGAATCCCACGGCGTGTAAAAAAGCCGTGCGGGGGCATTGCTTTATGATGAAAGGAGAGGCCATGAAAATTTTAATCACAGGCTTTGACCCCTTCAACGGAGAATCGGTGAATCCTGCGTTGGAAGCGGTTAAGCTGATGAAAGAAGAAATTGCCGGTGCGAAAATCGTTAAGCTTGAAATTCCCACCGTGTTTTGTAAATCGGTGGAAAAAAGTGTATGAGACAATGAAAGCAGAGCAGCCCGATGTGGTTTTGAGCATTGGCCAGGCAGGCGGGCGTTTCGGCGTAACACCGGAACGGGTCGCGATCAATGTGGATGATGCGCGCATTCAGGATAACGAGGGTAATCAGCCGGTGGATACGCCGATTTTGCTGACGGAGAACCAGCTTATTTTTCGAATTTGCCTGTAAAAAGCAATGGTGGAAGCGATCAAGCAGAAGGATTGCCTTCCAGCCTATCTAATTCGGCAGGGGACCTTTGTCTGCAACCATGTAATGTACGGTGTGCTTTACCATATCCATAAGGAGTTTCCCGGCATGCGCGGCGGGTTTATCCATGTGCCGTTTATCACCAGCCGGGTCGTGACAAAGACGAATGTCGCATCCATGGCGCTGGCGGATATCACCGAAGCGCTGGAAGCTGCCGTAGAGGCCATTGTTAAAAATGAAAAGGATATTCATGCCATAGGAGGAGAAATCCACTGATGAGAGAACCGTCGGCCCCCAAAAAATATTTGTATATGGAACATTGATGAAGGGTTTTTATAATTATGAAAGGGCGCTGGCTGGACAGGAAGTGTCGCAGGTTCCCGCTCGGATCCGCGGGCGGGTATGGCATATGACCAACCGGGGTATCCCGCTGTAAAAAAGGAAGGGGATGGCTGGGTCTATGGAGAACTGGTCGAACTGAAAGATTTTGCAGCGGTAATAGATACCATGGACAACATTGAAGGCTATTATGGCCCCGGGGATTCCCGGCAACGAATATGCCCGCATCCTTTCCCCAGTAGAAAATCTGGAGACAGGAGCCATAGAAGAAGCATATGTGTACTGCTATGTCCCGGATGATTTAGGAACACCGGATAATCCGGCGCTGGAGTTGGCGCATGGCAGCTGGCGGACCTTTATGGAGGAAAATAAATAAAAAAGACGGTCCCCAATATCTGCAGCGAAAAAGTTTCCCCGCCCGTTGTAAAACTGGATGGGGAACTTTTTGTGTAGGTCTCAAGCAGGTAGGACCTTATACCGGATGCTAATCCGTTTCGGAGACTAAAATCATGCTGATAAGGCGAAAAAAGCTTTCTTTTTTCTTTACGTGGAGAGAAAAAAATGTGGTATTCTGTGGTCAAATATAGCGGGTGTGGGTGGGGAAGAACATGCGTATGCACAGGGTATTAGAGGCTTTGGGCCGCAAAATCCTTCTTTTGATGGGCGTTCAGGGATTTTACTGGTGCGCCTACTGTACCTATTTTGGCTTTCTGGTTTTATATATGCAGACCCGCGGTTACAGCAATGTGCAGTGTGCTCTGGCGCAGGTGCTGATTGCAGTAGCGACGCTGATTGCGCAGCCGCTGATCGGGTATTTGACAGATACGTTTATCACCTGCAAAAGTTTTTACTTATAACGACGGCCCTTGCTATTCCAGTAGCGTTTTTATTCCAGGCTTCGATGGTCAGTCCGGTTTTTGTGCTATGGGGCGGTTGTTCTTCAGGCGATCCTGTTTTATCCGTTGCCTTCTTTGATTGATTCCTGGACCATGGCTTTGCGGGAAAGAGACCCCCAAGTGCAGTATCCTCTTACGCGCAGCGCAGGGTCGGTACTATACGCGTTGACGGCGCTGGCTTTCGGTAATGTGATCGCTGCATTGGGCGACGGATAGTCGCACCGAGCTTTTTTGCTGTTTTCCATCCTGATGTTTTTTGTGCGTTTGGTTTTGGCGGAAACACCCTGCCGTAACAAGCAGCCCCAAAATGAAGATCTGGCAGCCGCACGGCGGATTTCCGGAGTGGAAGCTGCCAAAATTCTTTTGAAAAACAAAACCTACGTATTTTTTATACTCAGCTGTCTTTTTATATCATATTGCAAATAAATCTACCGGCTGCTTTATCAGCAACTATGTTGTCAATATTGGTGGCGACAGCGGCGGTTTAGGAGCGCTGATGTTTTTTCGCCATCATGGAATTTCCTTCTATGATGGTAATGGGCCGTATTGTACGCCGATACCCGCTGGGAGGACTGCACCTGTTCGCGCTTTCCGGTGTTGTATTAAAAAATTTCTTTTTCCTGATCGCATCTTCTATGCCTCTTCTTGGCGTCGGGAGGCTGGCGGAAGGAATGAGTTATGGGGCTTATGTTTATATTTTTGTAGAATTTATTTGCCGTAATACCCCTAAACAGCTGAATGTGACAGCCCTCTCTCTGGGAACGGCCATGACCTCTGCGTTGGGAGGGATCATCGGCAATTATGCGGCGGGATTGATTTTGGATTTGTGGGGTCTGGCGCCTTTGTCCCTGTCGGCAACAGCGGTGTCAATAGCGGCGATGTTGGTGTTTCTACCGGTGTCCGTTGTGAAACGGCAAAAGAAAATTTATTCCGTCAAATAGGTGAATTCTCAACGGAATTTGCAATGCTTTTGTGGCAGTATTTCTGTTTTGATGGGGCGCTGCCGGTGCCGGGAGTCACCCCAAAAGCGTTGGGATTATTTTGTGAAAAGGACAGCCGTAAGGCTGTCCTTTTTCGGCCGAAGTTACGATCCGCATGTTGGCGATAAGCGCCCTATCCGGCCATCCGTTTTGGCAGGGCGTTGGCTGAGAAGAAGGCCTGGCCGAACGAATTTTTGAAAAATAGTGGCCAGCGGATTTTTACTGCTTTGCCGTTAGAAAAAGCCCCTGTTTCTACCGTCAGGTCTGCGCGGAACGGAATGGAAAAAGTATCGAAATAAAGATCCTCTTTGGGAATCCAGTCATCCTGAAATCTTTTTGAGCAAAAAACGCACCGTTGCGCATCTCGATCCGCTTGAGCCGGATTGACCGGTCGGCGGTGAGAAAAATCGTCAGATCGCAAAGGTCGCGCCATTTGGGATGCTGGCTGTAAACGCCCTCCACAATACGCAAGGGAAGGCCTTTTACAGTTCGATGGCCAGACATCATACCGCGGGAACAGTCGTAGATTTCATAGGAAAAGTCGTTTCCAGCTTTCAGAGGAGGAATCACCTGTGCGGCAAAGCGTTCATAATCCAGATTCCCGCCTGGTTCGGACAGCCGCCGCGGCGTGCGCTGAGAACGCTGTAGGAAAAAAAAATCGTCCATATGGATGACCGATGCCGGGAAGACCGCCGCCAGCAGATTGGCCAGATGGCTTTTTCCCGTTCCGCTGCCCCCGTCAATAGCGATAATCCCTCCACGTTTTGCCGAATCAACTGATCGACGGCAGTAAAAACCGGCCAGTAATCCCGGCAGCTTCGGTGTAGCACCCGGTAAGCGGGGTGATATGCCCTTCGGTAGGCGTCGCTATGACTGACAGCAGGATAGCCGTCAGATCGATAGCGGGCAGAAAAGGCCTTCCAGTCAGACAGGCTAAAAGGAAGCTCCCGGAGCCGGATCATTTCACCCAATTGCGCAAGATCTGCTTCGAACGTTTTCTCATCTGAAACAGGCTGTTGGGAAGAGTAAGTAAAAGACTTCCAAGCGTTTCCAGCGAAAGCTTGGAAGTGTCCAGCGCGGACAGGTACAGCCTGCAGTAGTCTGAACCCAGCGACTCGAATAGGGGCCTTCCGAAAAAATGCAATCTCGATATTCGTTTTGCAGACGCATCATCACCTGCGCCGGATCCGAGAGAAAATGGCCGCAGCCAAAGCGGCTTTGATAAAGCAATTTGATGCAGTCCTGCAGCTGCATCAGCGGATATTTCTTAAGATGATCGAGCAGAAGCTGTCTCATGGCAAAGGTCCTTTCAAACGGAGTTATTCCTCAATATCGATAACGGATACGGGGCATTGAGACCGGGCGTTTTGAGCGCTTTCCTGCAGTGCCTCAGGCACAGGCGTTTGGCTGACATCCGCTTTCCCGTCGCCGGCCATAAAAAATACTTCCGGGCAGACAGTGGCGCACAGCGTGCACCCAATGCAGCCGCTGCGGTCGATAGAAGCTTTCATAGCATAAACCTCCTTTGCTTTTCTTTTTAGTATGGGAGGTTTGTGGAGAATATCAGCGGATTGAAATATTTTTTGCCGTTGCCAAAGAAAAATCAAAAAGCACACGGTAAATAATTCTATTATAGTGTATCATAAGATAAGAGAAACCACAATCTGTTTGGAAGCGGGATTCGAAATGCTTCCGCTTTTCGTTGCGGTTTCGATGAAAAAAGAAAAAGATCCGTTTTTTTGAAAGATTTCTTGCAAAATGCTCTGCAATCGGCTATATTAAAAACCAGGAAGAGGAAAGGACGATTGCATTGAAAAAATTCTGCTGTTGGCGACCGGAGGTACCATCGCCTCCACGCCGGGGAAGAGGGGTTAGAGCCGTCGCTGCAAAGCGATGGGCTGGCGCATATGATCGGGGGATCACCGCAAATTATGAGGTGGATTTTAAAGATATCCTAAATCTGGACAGCTCTAATATTCAACCGGAAGAATGGCAGTTGATTGCTGGGCAAATCGGACAGATGCACAGCGGGTATGACGGCATTGTCGTTACTCATGGAACGGATACGATGGCTTATACGGCCTCGATTCTTTCTTTTATGCTGCACAATATCCCCATCCCGATTGTACTGACCGGTTCTCAGTTGCCGATCCTGCATCCGCTGACTGATGGAGTGGAGAATCTGCGCTGCGCCTTTGCCATGGCGGCCAGCGGTGCACCGGGAGTGTTTGTAGCGTTCAACCGAAAGGTGATTCTCGGCGCCAGGGCAGTAAAGGTAAGAACCACCGGTTTTGATGCATTTGAAAGCGTCAATGCGCCTTACGCGGCTATCGTGGATTCCACAGGGCTGCGCTTGAACAAAGAGGTCCTCCCGGTGTTGACCGGCCCGTTTCGGCCTGAGCAGGGATTATGCAGTAATGTGGTTTTAGTCAAGCTGACGCCAGGGCTCAACCCAGAAATCTTTGATATGTTGCTGCATATGAATTACAAAGGGATTGTAGTAGAGGCTTTTGGCGCAGGTGGACTGCATTTCATCCGGCGGGATTTGGTTTCCCAGCTTCAGAACCTGGTAGAACACGGAATTGCAGTGGTGGTATGCAGCCAATGCTTGTATGAACGCAGTGACTTTTCCCTTTATCAGACCGGGCGGCTGGCGCTGGAAAAAGGCGTTATTCAAGGCTATGATATGACCAGCGAAGCGGCGGTTACTAAGCTGATGTGGGCGCTGGGCAGAACCGGCGACCTGGAAGAGATCCGGACGATTTTTCTCAAAATATTGCTGGAGAAATTGCGCTGCCATAATAGGTTTTTGCCGCTTTATGCAGATGGCAGGGCCTTTTTTCAAAGGAGCTGTTTTGAAAAAATCAGCAGTTTCCATTTGACCTAGGATGCCGTTTTTTAGAAGGACGGAGAAAATAGGGAACAGACAAAAAGGAAAGGGAGAATACCCTTTCCTTTTTAATCTTTTTCTCCATATTTCTTCCGGGCTCGGCTTTTGGCCAAACGGAGGATGTGGGGATCCTGCTGCCATCGAATCATTCGTGATCGTGGGCAGCGGCGCATCTTTACATTCATTTTGTGTTCAGGTCGTTTGTTCATATTGGCGCCTCCCAAATCAGCATGGGGCATACAGAGCATGCCCCTGCACTTAGTATGGGCGACCGGAAAATAAAAATGTATGCTAGGCGATATAAAAAAGTACCAGCAAATAGTGGAATAAACTGCCGCCGAGAACAAACAGATGAAACAGTTCATGAAATCCCAGCTTAGTAGAAATATTTGGTTTTTTTATCCCATAGATTACACCGCCGGCAGTATAGCAAATGCCTCCTAAAACGAGCAACCATAATGCGCCGGAGCTCATGCGGGAGAAGATGGATACATCCGCCAGAATGGCCCAGCCCATCAACAGGTACAGGGAAGTGGACAACCAACGAGGAGCATGGAACCAGAACAGCTTCATCAGGATGCCTGCGGCGGCGATGATCCACATGGCGGCAGTAAAGGCGGTCCCCTTTGGGCGGATCAAATAAGTCAGCAGAATTGGCGTATAAGTGCCGGCAATCAAAACGTAGATCATGGAATGATCCAGTTTTCGAAGATGGTGGATCACCTTCGGCGCCCGGTTGCTGAAATGATAGATTGCGCTGGCACTATACAAAGCGGTAATAGAACAGCCAAAAGCCAAAAAGCGACAAAAGGGTACGTCCGCTGGCATCCCCTGCCGGCCAAGGCTTTCAAAACAATAATATTGCACCAGAGCCAAATAGGATTGCCCCTAAAAAAATGGGTATAGCTGCTGATGGGTTCTCTTGCTTTTTCATAAAATAAGGCATGATATCGCCTCCTTATAACACAATATAGTTTTTAAAACTACTTTATAAAATATAATAACATGATATCATAGTATTTGCAATATCAGATTGTTTTTTGCATGCTGTAAGATATAATAAATACACAAGCCCCATAGAATGGAAATGGCGGCCGGTTTTGGATTTTTGAGGAAAAGCCGGCAGGCCAATGCCTGTTTGGCGAAAGGATACGTTTATCTGCCCAAAAAGCTGCAACGCAAACAGGTCTTTATTTGGCTGCCAGGAGGGGTATTTTGCCGGTTAACGGAAAGGAGTTTAAAAATGGAGGATTTGCTACAAATACTGCAAAAGCCCCTTCAGCAAAGGGAGGTTGAGGTAAGTGACTTGCCGGACCTGGATCTCTATATGGATCAGATTACAACTCTTTTTGCAGATAAGACACAGGAACCAGACGGCCTTTTTGACCAAGACAATGATCAATAATTACAGCAAGGACGGGTTGATTAAACCGATTAAGGGAAAAAATACTCAAAGAGCATATTTTACAGATGCTTCTGATTTATAGGCTAAAGCAGACACTGTCTATTCAGCAGATCAAGGGTGTCATGCAAAATCTGAGTGCCCAGGTGGAGGATCAGCCGTCCGAACAGATATGGAAAGAGCTTTACGCTGGCTATCTGAACAGCCGGGAACACAATGGGGAAATCCTTTCCAGTATGCTGGAAGATCTTCTGAAGCGCACCCCGGTGGCTTCTCCGGCGGGCATGGCGCAGCTGCTTTTGCAGCTTTCCTGGATTTCCCATATGACCAAGCGGATGTGCGATGTATTGGTAGAGCAGGCATTTCCTCCGGCTGAAAAAGAAAAGAAGAAGGAAAAGTAGGTGTTTTTGCCGTTTTTTCTTTTATTTTGTCCAGACCATGCTATAATAAACGCATACAGCGTGCGGGGAAAAATCTTCCCTGCGGATTGAAAATAAAGCGGCCGGCATCCATCTTTGTGCGGGCGTAGCAGCAAGGCGTGTTATGGGCTTTGGCCGAGCAGGAAAAGATACCGATGTGGCAGCGGCTTTTTTTTTACTAGGAACGATGATGACGTTAGCATGGCGGAAAAAGATATCGCTGCCAGGCGAATTCAGATGGAGGTATGGTATGAGTAATCCGGTGATTTTCAAAACGTCGGCTTTTGGCGGCTTCCAAAAAGCGGCTGTTTTAAGCTATATCGACCAGATGAATGCCGATAGTCAAAAACTGAAAGAAGAGCTGGATGGAAAAATCGCCGCATTGGAGGCGCGGGTTTCGAATTGAAGGGCCAGCTTCCCTCGGAAGAGGAGAAAGCCGCAGCGGTAGAACGCGAGGAGGCTCAGCAAAAAAATCCCGGAAATGGAGGAACTGATCAACCAGCTGAATCAGGAGATGGCCCGGCAACAAAAACTGTTGTCAGATAAAGACGAAGAGATCAAACAGATGAATGAGCGAACGCGCAAGTTGCAGTTCCAGGCGGAAAGCCATTCTTTTAAAGCAAAAAATATGACGAAATCGCCATGAAGATCGGCTCTTTGGTAATTGATGCGAAACAGCAGGCAGATCTCATTGTGGAGAAGGCAAAAAGAAGAGGCGCGCGCCGTGACCCGGGAAAAAGAGGAGCGGCTGGAAAAAATGAACGCGGATTTTGCAGTTCAAACAAAATGTAGAGCAGATGCGCAGCGAACTGCGTGAAACCCTGGAGCTTTTGGACCGTAAATTGGAAAAGCTGGGAGCGGATCCAGCAAAAGCGTATCAGAAGATACGGCTGGAGAAAAACGCACCTTTGCGCCGTTTCATCTGGATCAAAATTTTCGGTGAGGCTCCAAGAGGAAAATGTAAGACAGGAAGGGTGTTCATAATGGATACAATCAAATTGAATGTAAATCAACTGGACGAATGGGCTCCCAAGCTGCATGCCGGGCAGAGGGTGCTGCTGTCTGGTACGGTGTATACTTCCCGTGACGCGGCCCACAAACGGTATTTTAGTTTGCTGGATGAAGGAAAACCTCTCCCTTTTGACATTAAGGGAGCGGCGATTTACTATGCTGGCCCTACAGGGACGCCGCCGCATCTGGCGATTGGTGCGTGTGGGCCTACTACGGCAGGCCGGATGGATCCGTATGCCCCGCGTTTGCTGGACATGGGGTTAAAGTGCATGATTGGAAAAGGGCAGCGAAACAAGGATGTCTGTGAAGCGATTATCCGCAACCAGGCGGTTTATTTCTGTGCTTTGGGCGGCGCTGGCGCATTGGCTGCAAAATGTATAAAAAAATGTGAAGTCATCGCTTTTGAGGATTTGGGATGTGAGTCAGTCAAGCGCCTGGAATTCGAAGATTTTCCCTGATTGTGGGGAATCGACTGTAGCGGCGGAAACCTGTTTCAGGACAAAAATAGGGCTGTTTCTCCCGAAAATTCGCAACAAAAAACTGTAGAAAGAAAAAGGAGTATGCCAAAGGCATACTCCTTTTCGTAAGCGAAGAAAAACTTATTTGATAGAATTTTCGTACGCTTCGATCATCTTCTTTGACCATTTGGCCACCGACAGAACCGGCCTCTCTGGAGGACAGGTCGCCATTGTAGCCCTGCTTCAGGTTGACGCCCACTTCGTTCGCAGCTTCCATCTTGAATTTCTCCATAGCGGCTTTCGCCTCGGGAACAACGATTTTGTTGTTGCTGGTCATAGTGTGACACTCCTTTGGTTTTCTATTTCAAATTTTTGTTGCGTTTGTGCTATTATTATCGTCAGTGCTGCTAAAAAGATACCTGCCAATTTTTTAAAAAGAATCTGTTTCAAAATGTCAATTTTGCCGCTGAGAATAAATATGGCCGCAGCGCATAGAATGGAAAAAGCGTCGTAGCGGCGGGAAAGAGAAAGAGGAATTTCTACTGATCCAGCGTATTGCCGGAAAGATCGCTGATAGCGCGCTGTAAGCAAAGGACGGCACTATCCGATGTAATGCTGGACAAAGTCAGCGTATCTTTACTAGACATGCCCAGCGTTATAGCGCGGATGCCACAGCGGCGAATCCATTCGGCGGCGTTTAGATTGTCTGAAGAAAGCAGGCCAACGGCGCCTGCTGGGAGAAGGACACCGTTCGGCACTTCAAAGGGCTCCTTGCAAAGGATAATGGCATTCGGCGCAGTAATGCGGGAAAGATTTTCGATTTCCACCAGGGCAAAATCAGGATTTTCGCATTGCGAAAAAAATTGTTGTTCTCAATCAGAGCGATGGTGCAGTTTTTCGAAGGATATCCGCAGGGAACTGATATTTTTTTGGTTTTCCGGCACCCCCGATCGAATAAAAACGGAAATCACAGGTGTGGCCCCTTTCAGCATGGAATTCTAAAAATATTTTCATAATGGTTAGGATATCCGTTTTTTTCAGTTCAAACAAAGCTTTTTCTGATTTGTTCCCTTGACACTTGTAGAATGGTTTCCTATAATAGTAAACAGAACTCAGATTTTACAGAAAAAAGGGAAAGACCATGTTTTTAAAAATTAGCCGCAATGTTCGCGGCTGTTTTTGATTTGCGGCAAGCCTTGTGACAGTTTATGCGGGTGACAACAGCATTGCAGGTCCTGTTATGTGGCTTCTGATTGGCTCGGGCGTTTTGATCGTAGCTGTGGTTGTACTGAGCGTCTTGGGCAAGAAAAAGAAATAAGAAAAGTAAACAAAAGGAGCGATGTTCTCATCGCTCCTTTTTCTTCTCCCGATAGGAGGGTAAAACACTTTGGAAAGACGGTTATCGCTCGACGGAAACAGCAGTTAAGATTTCACTCTCGTCAGGGGCATATCGGATGGTAACCCGGTCTCCCACATTGAGAATAACCGCTATTTCGCTAGCCTCTGCGGAAACGGCGTAATAAACCGGGCTGTTTTCCAACTGGATGTAAAACACTGTGTTGCCATTGATGACAGCGCTGCGGATATCGGAAATATTACCGGTGATTTCGTCGTCCGGCAGGGATTCTGACTCCTCGACGATATGATTTTGGGTCAACAACTTAGAGTAGTTGGACGAACATTCCGAAACGGATGAACCAGTCGCAACAATCTGGTACTGCTGGACATTGACCATGGCATACATTTTAACCAGACCCGCATTGTCCTTTAGCGCAATAAAATAGGTTGGCTCCGCATGAATATTGAGCAGCAGGGGGAAGGTTGCTTTATAATTCAGATGCTGTACTACGCCTTCTGCAGAATTCATAGCCGAATATTCCGTAGCGCCGGCACAAGGATAGTATTTGGTTTCTTTGGTGCGCTGATTGGTGAGGATAAAACCCATTGGACTGATCTTCCCCCACTGAAGTAATGCCGGTGTAGACATAAACGTCATCGTTCATAGCGATATAGT